>Ga0306920_100000401_pt1 | contig 50397 bp, 51 predicted proteins | sample flu12Cox44000170_FD_204666 | JGI IMG/M metagenome (GOLD analysis project Ga0306920, IMG submission 204666) | Lab enrichment of tropical soil microbial communities from Luquillo Experimental Forest, Puerto Rico - flux4day.12C.oxic.44.000.170 (v2)... | ecosystem: Environmental > Terrestrial >... | reverse complement strand
GGCATTCACCGACGAACTTTATTTCGTCGCCGACGGCGCCGGCGGGCACGTCTTCGCAAAGACACTCGCCGAGCATAATCAAAACATCGCGCAACATCGGCAGGCCACAGTGGCGGAGCCGGTAGACGAAACATCCCTGTCTCGCCCCCTACTCGGTGAGAGCGTCGCGCGACACAGTAACCCCGGAGCAGTTGATCCGCGCCCGGGGGCGCCGTTGGTGGTAGAACCGGTCGACAATAAGCGGTGCCTAGATTGTCGGGAGAGCGGCGGACCGTGAGCATTGCCAGTATGACGGGATTTGCGCGTGCGGAGGGCGCCGGGCTCGACATCGCCTGGGTGTGGGAAATGAAGAGTGTCAACGGCAAGTCACTAGACTTGCGGCTGCGGCTGCCCCCCGGTTTCGATTCGCTGGAGCCTCAGCTTCGGACGAGTTTGGTGCAGCGCTTCCGCCGAGGCAATTTCTCCGCCACGCTGACGGTGACCCGCACCGCCCCGGCGGTGGTGCGGGTGAACCGTGAGACATTGGCGCAGCTCGTCGCCCTGATAAACGAGCTCGCGGGCGAAGTCGAGGCCGCGCCGCCGCGGATCGACGGATTGCTGGCTCTGCGGGGTGTCGTCGAGATGGTCGAGGACGAATCTGATACGGTCCTCGAAAAACGCCGCCGCACGGTCCTCGATGGTTGGGCGACGGCGCTCGATCGATTGGCCGAAGCCAGGGTCGAAGAGGGCGCTCGCCTCGCCGCGGTTTTGTGCGGCCAACTCGCCGAGCTGCAGGCGCTGGTCGAGGCGGCGGCGGAATGCGCCGCGGTCCAGCCGGCTGCGATCCGCCAAAGGCTGCTAACGGCGCTGGCAGGCCTCTCCGATCTCGTCCCGGGCATGCCTGAAGAACGGGTCGCGCAGGAAATGGCTCTGCTGATCACTCGCGCTGATATCCGCGAAGAGCTCGAGCGGTTGCGGGCGCATATTGAGCAGGCCGGAGACTTGCTGCATCAGGGGGAGGCAGTCGGGCGCCGCCTTGATTTTCTATGCCAGGAGCTCAATCGCGAAGCCAATACTTTGTGCTCGAAATCGGCTGATATCGAGTTGACACGAGTGGGGCTCTCGCTGAAGGCGGCGGCTGAACAGTTCCGCGAGCAGGCGCAGAACATCGAATGACCCTCCTCCCGATCCGCCGACGCGGGTTCCTGCTCGTCCTTTCTTCCCCCTCGGGTGCGGGAAAGACGACAATAACGCGCCGACTAGTCGCGAGCGACCCTGCGCTTTCCCTATCGGTCTCGGTCACGACGCGGCCGCCGCGACACGGCGAAGTCGAGGGCCGCGACTATTATTTCATCGACCAGCCCCGCTTCGACGAGATGATCCAGCAGGGCGAACTCCTGGAACATGCGACGGTTTTCGGAAACTGCTACGGCACACCGCGCGCGCCAATCGAGGAGGCGCTGGCCGCCGGGCGCGACGTCGTCGGCGATGTCGACTGGCAGGGGACCCAGCAACTCGCCAAGAGCGTACCGCCCGATCTCGTCTCAGTGTTCATCCTGCCGCCGAGCATCGCCGCGCTCGCATCGCGGCTGAGCGCACGCGCCCAGGACAGCGCCGCGGTGGTCGCCGCGCGCATGGCCAAATCGGCGGAGGAAATGAGTCACTGGCCGGAATACGATTACGTGATCGTCAACCGCGACATCGAGGAAAGTGTCGCGCAAATCCGAGCCATCGTGACCGCCGAAAGATTGCGGCGAACCCGCTTGCTGGGCCTTAATGACTTTGTCGTTAGCCTGCGCACCAACCGACCGACAAAGCGCGAGTAAGTGCTCATCGATCTTGGTTCGCGGCGCTCTAGAGGTGTGGATTCGCGGCGCGCGCCAGCGCGCAGAATTGCTCGACGGTGAGGTCCTCGGCGCGCGCCGTCGGCACGATCTGCGCGGGTGTGAGCAGCGCATCCATCGAGATCCCGAGCGGCTTGAGGCTGGTGCGGAGCATCTTGCGGCGCTGGCCGAAAGCGGCGGCCGTAACGCGTTCGAGCGCGAGCATCCGTGCTGGGGCAAGCGGTTCGGCGCGAGGGAGGATGCTGACGACGCTGGATGTCACTTTGGGGGCTGGAGAAAAGGCGCGGGAGGGGATTTCAAAGAGGATCTGCACCTCTGCGAGCCATTGAACCAGCACCGAAAGCCGGCCATACGACTTGCTGCGAGGCGCCGCGGTCAAGCGCTCGGCGACCTCGCGCTGGAACATTAGGGTCAAGCTCTCATAGTCGTGGATCCGCTCGAGCCAGCGGAGAAGCAAGAGAGTGCCGATGTTGTAGGGAAGGTTCGCGACAATTTTGCGCGGTGCGTCCGATAATTCGGCTGGATTGAGCCTCAGGGCGTCGCCGGCGACCGGCTCGAGGCGCTCCGGATAAGCCGCAGCAAGCTCGCGCAGGGCGGCGAGACAGCGTGGGTCGCGCTCGATCGCGACGACCCGGCGCGCACCGGCAGCGAGCAACGCTCGGGTCAATCCGCCGGGGCCGGGGCCGATCTCGACGACTGTCGCATGATCAAGGCGCCCGGCGGCGCGGGCTATCCTGCCCGTTAGGTTGAGGTCGAGGAGGAAATTCTGCCCGAGGCCCTTACGAGCGATGATCCCATGCCGCGCGATGACCTCGCGAAGGGGTGGCGGCGAGGATGGAGGGGGATCGCGGATCAGGCGGCAGCCTGCCGTCTCGCGGCCATTTGGGCAGCGAGCCGTAAGGCGGCGATCAGGCTGTCCGCGCGCGCAGTGCCACGACCGGCGATGCCGAATGCCGTTCCATGATCGGGCGAAGTGCGCACGAAGGGCAGCCCGAGCGTCACGTTGACGGCGCCGTGAAAGTCGATCGTCTTGATCGGGATCAGCGCCTGATCGTGATACATGCACAGCGCGGCATCGTAAGAGCGACGCGCCTCAACATGAAACATAGTGTCGGATGGCAACGGGCCACGGGCATCGATCCCGGCCGCCCGTAATTCGGCGAGAGCCGGCTCGATGACGTTGATCTCTTCGTCGCCGAGAGCGCCGGTCTCGCCGGCATGAGGGTTCAAGCCGGCAACCGCGAGTATCGGTGCCCCGATGCCGAAATCTTGGCGCAGCGCTGCCGCTGTTACGCGGCCAGCATGAGCAATGCCTGCCGAAGAAAGGCTTGCGATTGCCCGACCCAGCGCCAGATGAATGGTGACCGGGACGGTCCGCAGAGTCGGGCAAACTAGCATCATGACCGGGGCGTCCACGGCACCGGCGAGTTCCGCGAGATATTCCGTATGGCCCGGATGTCGAAAGCCGGCACGATAAAGGCTGTCCTTGTGGATCGGGTTCGTCACGAGCGCTGCAGCGTGGCCGCTTCGCACGTCGTGAACGGCGGTTTCGATCGCGCCGAGGACGGCCGGCGCATCGGCCGGATCAGGATGACCAGGCCGGGCACGGATTGCACCGCCGATCGATGCGACCGGGAGTGCCTCTTCAAATACGCCGACCGCTTCATCTGGGCAGTCGATCGGTCGAACCCCCACTGGCCAATCGAGACGTCGAGCGAGCGAAGCCAGACGATCGGGATCATCGATCAGGTAAAAGGGGGGTACGCCTTTGGCGCGGTCGAGCCAGGCTTTGAGTGCGATCTCGCCGGCGATGCCGGCCGGCTCGCCCATCGTCATAGCGAGCGGGAGGGTCATCGAAGCCTAAACTCTGACGTCGACAAAAGCAGTGCGCCGCAGGTCTCGCATATAGCGCCGTGCCAGCGTGTCGAGGCGTTGCCGCATCAGAGTTTCGGCGATCTCCTCTCGCGTCGGAACGGTTGCGGCGCTGGGGGCTACTTTTTCGCAAACCATAATCACCCCGACCCCGTTCTTTTGAACGATCGGCTGCGATGACCGCCCCGCTTCCAGCCCAAGCACGATATTGCGCATGCCTGGAGCGATCTGGTCAACGCGGAGGCGACCCTCACTCGACAATTGCGCGGATCCTTTTTCCTTCCCGATTTTGAGCAGTTCCTCGCAATTCTTCGCGGTCAGCTTGGCGTTTTGCGCTTCCGTGATGGCCGCTCGGCGCATCGCCTCGGGTGCCTGAGGCGGCAAGGGAAATACGATCTGGACGAGGTGCAGCAACGTATCTTCCGCACCGGCCGAACGTCCCGAGCGTCGGTCGAGGACGAGCAGCAAATAATACCCTGCCCCAGTTCGAAGAGGGGGCGACAACTCGCCTGGCCGCATCTGCGCAACCATCTTGCCGAGTTCGGAGTTGAGCTGCTCGGGGCGCACCCACCCGATATCACCCCCGACTGCCGCAGTTGCGGATTGGGAGAATTGCTGGGCTATGGCGGAAAATCGAGCCCCTTGACGCATTTGGTCGGAGAGACGTTCGGCGAGGCGCCGCACTTCCTCTTCCTGTTGCGGGTTGTCGACAGCTAGAAAAATTTCGGCGACCCGGCTTTGCGGCTCGTTCACCGTCTCTTGCGCGCGCTTCAGCGCGTAGTCAATCTCCTCGTCGGAGACGACGTTGGTTTGCGACAAGAGCCTGCGCACAAGCTTCGCCCAAACGATCGACGCGGTCAGCTGATCGACTAGCGCGCTGCGCTCGATGCCACGCTGCTTCAAGGCCTGGTCGAGCTGACCGGGCTGCATGTTGTTCTGTTTTTCGATCTGGGCGACCGCCTTGTTGATCTCTTCCTCGGTCGCCGTGATGTTTTGGCGTTTGGCCTCCTGCATCTGCAATTTCTCGTCAACGATCGTCCGCAGCACCTGATTGGCGATGCGCTGTCGCGTTTCTGGCGAGTCGGTCAGGTTCGACGACAACATGACCATTCTGAGGCGTGATCTGATGTCGGCGACCGATATAACCTCGTCGTTGACGACCGCCGCGATTCGCGTTTCCGGGGGCTGACCCGCCTGCGGCTGCTCTGAAGCTTGCGGCGCCGGGGCCGATGGTGCCCGCGCAGCGACAGCGGAAACCGAAAAACCGCCCGACACGACCAGCAGCATGCCGAGCCAGCGAATGACAGTCATCGACAGCAAACCCTGCTCCTCAAAGCGGTCTATTTCAGGTTACACTTTTCCGCTGGTGATGTCGCCGGTTGGCAATAACTTCTCCAGCTTATGTCGGCTTAGCCGATCTCAGCTACGGCTGAGGCGCGCCGGAAATGGATGCGACAGTAGCGCCGATCTCGCCGAGATTCTTGAACACAAGGCTGAACAGCACCGAATATCCCGGGGTAACATCGCCGCTACGAATTCCCGATTGTGTCACCGTGCCGATAAAGGCCATGCACTCGTCCTGGTAGATCGCCGATAACGATCCGTAGAGACTTGCGCTGGAGGCTTGCGGCGTCGGAACGTTGTTTACCAAAGTGGTGCTGCTGATCAGGTTGACCGTTTCCGCCACTTGCATCGACCAATAGCGCGTTAACTTGGCCGTGGCGGAAATGGAGAGCTGCTCACGTTTTCCGTAAAGGACGTTCTGGCCGGTAGTGGGGTTGGTTACCTGCTCGCCTTGGGTTTGTGCCGGAAGATAAACAAAATTGCTGTTGATGCGCAAAGCCGGGGGTCCAACGCTTACGCCAACTTGCTGGGTTTGAGTACCCCAAGGGCTCGTACTAAAGCGGAAACGATAAATCAAATCGAGATAGCTGTTGGGCGATAGGGTCAACCGCCCCACCATGTTCGACAGCCGTTTCTCCGCACCCGAGCCGATCGGCAAAAAGGGATTGGGTTGAGCACGGTAGCTTTGGCCGACCAGTAATCGGTAGCTGCCGCCCTGCTTATCATAGAGCCCCAGCTTGGTTCCGTAATCGACCCGCTGGCCGGTATCGAGCACATCGTAGCCCGCCAAGCGATCGCGGCGAAACAAATCGGTGTCGGTGAACTGAAACGACAGACTGTCCTCGTCGGGGATATTTCGCCGATTGCCACTGCCGGGCGCGACGAAACCACCAACAATCGGCTCGACCAGCTCCGTCATGTCCTCGCCGCGATGGATCAGCGGGTAACTCCAGACAAGGCCGAGCTGAGGAAACGTCCGGCCTGTGACAAAATTGGTGGCGGTCGGCGCCAAGGCGGGCTGCCCGTTTTGCGGGAAGAACGCGGACGGCAGCTCAGGGTTCGATACGCTACTGAGATCGCCGATCGAGTAGCCGTCGCCGCGCAGACCCGCCGAAAAATTGTATTGTCCACCGAGCGGGTCGCGGAAGCTGCGATCCCATTCTGTGCCAAGTGAGAGGCGGCGGGTTTGGGTGCCGACTTCGCGGACGATGTCGAGGAGGTTGGCATTGAGGTTCCAGCGCCCGCCGAGCGCATCCGGCGCGCTCTGCCAATCGCGGTTGGCGACCGGCAGCACAATCGGCTGCGTGGAATCGCCGAGACCAGGCAGAAGCGGTTGAAATATGTAGGCATTGACGTCAGTGGAAGCGCGAGGTTCGAAGCCTTCGAGATAAGCGCGGCTGATCATCGCATTGAGCAACGGGTTACCAAAGCCAAACCGCAGCAGATAGGTCTGATCTGAGACGCGCTGGACGTCGAGCCCGGTACGGTAGGTCTCGTTCAAGTCAAATACGCTGTGCTCGTCGATGTGGCCGCGCCATTTTTCGCCTTGGCTTGACGTGCTATCGCCCGAACCGACATTGCTGTGGTTGAGACTGCCGACGGCGTCGAGCGTGCCGTTGCCGAAACGCTCACGGTACTCTGCTTCAGCCAACGGGCCGGCTCTAGTATAAAAGCGCGGGGCCAATGTCAGGTCTTTATCTGGTCCGAGCACGAGGTAATAGGGGATCGTGATGTGCGCGCCGAGGGTGTTCGAGCTGCCTATCGAAAGCGGGAGAAAGCCGCTTGCCCGTTTGACCGAAGGATCGGGCACTGTCAGATAGGGGGTATAGAAGACCGGCCAGCCGTCGATCTCCATGACTGCGTCGCGGAACTCGACCAGCCGCAACTCCTTGTCGTGGTCGATCTCGCGCGCCTTTAGCTGCCATGCCGGCGGCGCGCTCGGATCGTCCCTGCAGAGATCGCATGGTGAATACACGCCGCGCTTCAGCTCGGTGCGGTTCCCGTTCGTTCGCCGGGCGGTATTGGCAGCGAGCCGCGAGCGGTCCGCGAGGAGCATTCGCACGTTTTTGGCAAAACCCTCATTCATCGAGTCTCGCAACTCCATGAAATCAGCAAAGACTATCTCGCCAGAGGGTTGTGAAAGACTAACATTTCCCGATGCAGTAACGGTATCGGTCCGCTGGTTATAAGAAACAATATCGGCGAGCAAGACTTGTCCATTTTGCGCGATTTCCACATGACCGCGAGCTACCGTGAGGGCAAGCTGTTCATCGTAGTTGATCTCGTCGGCACGAAACACGATTGGGGCATTCTTGTCCTGAGGGCCGCCCCCGATGGCAAACTGGGCGGCAGCGGAGGACAAGGCGCTGATCACGAAGACCGCACTCAGGAGGGCGCAACTCGCCAATCGCCGGCCGACATCCCGGCAAACGTAGTTCAGTTTTCGCCACATCAGCCGTCTTCCAGATGCAGCAGCATCGAAACGCCGAAGACGAGGCTCACACCAGTCGGAGTCCAGGCAGCAAGAGTAACCGGAACTTTAGCGGAGAGTCCGAGAGCAAATATGACGTCCGACAGAAAATACAAAAAGAAGCCGCTGACCACGCCACCAATGATCATTAAAGTCGCGCCGCCCCGCCGTTGCATGCGCAAGCTGAAGGTCGCCGCCACCAAAACCATTGTGCACAACAAAAACGGGCGGGCCAGAAGCACATTAAACTGTAGACGGTGGCGCTGCGCCGAGAATCCCGATTGCTCGAGCAAGCTGATGAAACCCGGCAGGTCCCAGAACGACATCGTGTCGGGTGATGCGAAGCTCTCTTCGATCTTACGGGGGGTCAGGGTGGTCGCCAGACGCCACTCATCGAAGGATTGTGGGAGTTCATTTGGTGACGACCTAGTGCCATTCTCGATTACCCAGTCACCGCCCTCGAGCTTCGCCTTTGCCGCGTCGATCCTCGAAGTAAACTGTGTCCCAGCATTAAAGAAAAATAGAGTGACTGGATCGAGGGTCATTTGTGGTGAAGCAAATTTTCCGGCGTGTATTACGATTTGATTGCCGCGCTGATCGCTTTGTCGGAGCCAAAGCCCCGCGTTTGACAGCGAAAGTTGATCCGACCCCTGGCGAAGGACATGACTCTCTAATTTTTCATAAGCGGCCTGGGTAAAGGAAGCGACTGGGTTAAATATCGTTACGGCGATGATGCCAATGAGGACCGCGACAACCAATGCCGGCGTGAGGAATTGCCAGACTGAGACACCCGCGGCCCGAGCGACGACAAGCTCGTTGTTTCGTGTCAGCCGCCAGAAGGCGAGCATCGTGCCGAATAGGATGGCGAAGGGCAGTACCTCCTGCGCGGTGTGGGGGAGCTTCAGCGCGGCCATTTCCAACAGCAGCCACAGGGTGGCTTGTAGCTTGGTGCCGCCGCGACGGATTAGCTCGACGTAATCGAGCAAGAAGGTGATAAAGACCATGCCCAAGAAGACGCCGCAGAACCATGCAAAAAACTGGCGCGCGACGTAGGCTGAAAAGGTTTTCGCGAGCAGCACGGCTCCCCTCCCGACCCCTTTGATTGTGTCAGCTTGCCGGTCGGGTCGCGAGCATGGACCGGCGGAAACCGAGCCTGATGCCCCCTTGCAGCAGAATTCCAAACCCCAGCGCCAATGGCAAGAGGGTGGTCACATACATCAGAGGGACCGCCGACGCGGAACGAGAAGCGATGTTATTCACCCAGAGGTCGGCCAGTTCGAACAGGAACGCTAGACCGACTGCCATAAGGACACGGTTCAGCTGGCCACGGCGATTGAGCTCTCCAGGCAAGAGGCAAGCGAGCGGAATCAAGGAAAAGCTGAACGCAGACAGCGGCACGAGAATGCGGTTGTGCGCCTCGACGATGAAACCTTGGCGAAGTGAACCGTCGGCATCGGCAGGAGGAAGGAACAGCTCGTCGAGAAAGCGTTCTTGCGCCTCACGAAAGCGGCCAACCGGCGCGTCTTGCAGGGTCTCGAGATCAAGCGTGTAACTGTCGAAGGTCAACAGAGAGAGCTTGTGGGTCTCGGTATCAAATTGCTGGCGATTTCCGTTCACCATGACGATGCGAGCGCCGGTTGGCGAATCGACAAACGCGCCACGCTCGGCCACGATGGTGACTTGCCGCTGCGGATTTCGGCTATCGTTGATCAGCAGCCCCGTCACCTCTCCCCGATCGTCACGGCTGCGGACATAAATTGTGATCTTGTCCGAAATCGTCGTGAAAGTGCCTTCTTGGACTAGGCTCGAGACAAAGCGATTGCGGATTTCGAACTGCAAATCCTTGAAGGCGCGATTCGAAGCCGGGAGGAAGTAGACGGATAAGCTCATCAGAATAAGGAAGGCGACCCCGGCTAGCATCAACACCGGCTTGGCGAGCGCGACGTGACTCAATCCGGCCGACCGCATCACGACGAGTTCGCTTTCGGTGATCAATCGGTTAAAGGTGAACAAAACGGCAATGAATGCGCCGATCGGCAGCACAATGTCGAGAAAGCGGGGCAGGATCAGGACTGCGAGATAGAGAAATACGTCCGCTGATAACCCACGGTTGACGATCAGATCAATCAGACGAAGCGATTGGGCAAGCCAGATCGCGGCGCTGAGTGCGGCGGTTACAAAGATCATGACGCCAAGACACTGGCGCAAGATGTAGCGGTCGAGCCTTGCCATCGCCGCAAGATCATAAGGAACGTGGCTAAACCCGGCCAGATCCGTTTCCCGATGCGCGGAGGGTTTGCTTGTCACTGGCGCTAACTCTCTGGCTTGATTATGTATCGCGGGCTGTTTTTGAAGTAGCGAGCGCGCCTGCTCCCTCAATCTTTTCGAGGTTGCAACATGAAGATCAGCTTTGCCGAGCCTGACCTGCCTCGATCCGGGGCCGTGGTCGTCGGGGTATGGGAAGAGGGAGTACTGACGCCTACCGCAAGACGTCTCGACCAGGCGACTGCCGGGGCGATTGCCCGCGCGATCTCCGCCGCGCCCCGATTCCATGGCAAGAAGGACGAGCTGCTACCAATCCTTGGTCCGCCAAATCTATCGGTAAGCCGAATCGTGCTCGCTGGTCTCGGCAAGCCAAATACTACGAATTCCCGCTCCGTCGAGCAGCTGGGCGGTAATCTGGTGGCTCACTTGAACCGGGCCGGGGAAACGCAGGCCACTTTTTCGATCGAGTTGGGCGAGCAGGCCCCGATCGGTCCGGCCGAGGCGGCCGCTCAGCTCGCTTTTGGCGCGCAGCTCAGGTCCTATCGATTTGACAAATACAAGACTAAAGAGAAACCCGAGCAGAAGCCGTCCTTGTCGCACCTAACGGTCATGACCGCTGCCGCGGCGGCCGCACGGCGCGCTTTCAAGCCCTTGCAAAAGACTGCGGATGCGGTGTTCTTCACCCGCGATCTTGTATCGGAACCAGCGAACGTAATCTATCCCGAGACCCTGGCGAGGCAGGCGGAACGCCTTACCGAGCTCGGCGTCAGAGTCGAAACGTTCGACGAAAACAAGATCCGCGATCTCGACATGAACGCGTTGCTCGCGGTCGGACAAGGCAGCGTGCGGCCGCCGCGTGTTGTCGTCATGGAATGGCGCGGCGCCAAGGGGGCCGGCGATCCCAGCGCCAGCAAGCCTCTGGCTTTCGTCGGTAAGGGGGTCACCTTCGATACCGGCGGCATCTCGATCAAGCCTGCCGCCGGCATGGCCGATATGAAATGGGACATGGCCGGCTCGGCAGTGGTCATCGGCCTTATGAAACTACTCGCCGCCCGCAAAGCCAAAGTAAATGCGGTAGGGGTCGTCGGTCTTGTCGAGAATATGCCTTCAGGTAACGCCCAACGCCCCGGCGACATCGTCGTCTCGATGTCAGGTCAGACTATCGAGGTGTTGAACACCGACGCCGAGGGCCGGCTGGTACTCGCGGATGCGCTTTGGTACTGCCAGAACCGCTTCGAGCCTAGGCTGATGATCGATCTGGCGACCCTGACGGGCGCGGTCATCGTCGCGCTTGGCCATCATCGCGCCGGTCTGTTTTCGAACAGCGACGAACTCACCGACCGGCTGATCGAGGTCGGCAAGGCGGTCGGCGAACAAGTTTGGCGCCTGCCCTTGGCCGAAACCTATGATCGCGAGATCGACAGCGATGCGGCCGACGTAAAAAATATTGGCAGCGGGCGGGCCGGGGGCAGCATCCTCGGCGCACAATTTCTCCAGCGATTTGTTAATGACGTCCCATGGGCGCATCTCGACATCGCCGGCACGGCCTGGTCGACAAAGGACGCCGCGACCGTACCCAAGGGTGCAACCGCATTCGGCGTCAGGCTCCTCGACCAACTCGTCTCGCAGTATTACGAAAAAGAATAGATCGGGCGGAAATCGATCTCCCGCGGATGGGTCGCGCTTGGCCGAAGTCGGTTTCTACCACCTTCTGACGACCTCGCTCGAGCGGGCCTTGCCGAGGCTCATCGAGCGCGCATGGTCGCAGGGCTACCGGATTGTGGTCAGGGCGGCTTCTCCTGAAAGGGTCGAGCATATCAACGCAGCGCTGTGGAGTTACGGGGAGGCCTCCTTCCTCCCGCACGGTTCCGCTCGCGACGGGAATGCGGAGGTGCAGCCGATCTGGCTCACCCATCGGGATGAGAACCCGAACAACGCTTCGATGATCGTAGTCGTTGATGGTTTGGAAGCTCAGGATCTCCGGTCTTTTTCACGCTGCGCCGATCTCTTTGACGGTAATGACGCGAATGCAGTGGAGGCAGCGAGGGGCCGCTGGCGCCAGGCTCGGGAGGCCGGACACGATTTGACGTATTGGCAGCAGACAACAACAGGCTGGGAGCGAAAGGGGTGAAGGGGCGGTGTCTTGCCGCCCGTTGTCGCTCGTCCTTCCGCTCGATATAACCGCTCGGTTTTCCCCAGGTGAGAGACGCGGATGGACATCGAGCGGACACTGTCGATCATCAAGCCGGACGCAACACGGCGCAATCTCACTGGCGCTATCACCGAGCGCTTAGAAAAACGAGGACTCCGCATCATTGCTCAAAAACGCATTCAGCTTTCGCGCGCACAGGCCGAACGCTTCTACGCAGTGCATGCGCAGCGTCCATTCTACCGGGATCTCGTCGCATTCATGAGCTCGGGTCCTGTCGTTGTCCAGGTGCTCGAGGGACCCGATGCCGTCGCACTCAATCGCGAGATTATGGGGGCGACCAACCCGGCAGACGCCGCTACGGGAACGATTCGCAAGGATTTTGCCGAATCTATCGAGGCGAATTCGGTACATGGATCGGATTCACTTGAAAATGCCGCGCAGGAGATCGCCTTTTTCTTCTCCACGATAGAAATCTGTCCTTAGTGAGAGACGCAGAGCAACCCGAGACCGCGGCTAAGCGCGCGGGCGTTGCAACGGCTGCAAATAGCGACCAAGAACCCACCCGGAGCGCCTTCGGTATTCGTTCATCCTCGCAACTGATCGCTGGGCAGATTACCCCGTGGTTCGAAGCAAGTCTCGAAGCTGCCACGCTAATGTTTTTTCCACTCCTTGTCTTGGTGCCGCGCGGGGTGGCGGCGCTCGTCTCCGTTGCTGGGCTATGTGGGGCGGGGCAGGTCCTGTCGACGAGACGAAACATGTTGAGCCCTGCTCTGGGCTTCACGGCGGCGCTGCTCGGATGTTTGCTCCTTTGGGGGGCCGTGTCCGCTTTGTGGTCGCTTGATCCGATCCGAAGCTTGCTCGTCGCGGCGCGGCTCACCGGGTTGTTTGTTGCCGGGCTCGCACTCGTTGCCGCGGCGAGTTCCGTCGCGGCGCCCGCTCGGCTGACGCTTTTGCTGGTCGCCGGATTGATACTCGGGATCGTTATGGCTTTGACGGAACTCGTAACGGGGGGCGCGCTGAGCTCGTATTTTTCGGAGCGGGCGTATCAAGCGGCTCGACTGAACCAAGCATCGATCGCATTTGCTGTCCTGGTGTTGCCGGTTGGGGCAACGCTGGTCTCCTTCGGCTACAAAATTTGCGCCACCTTGCTCGCCATAGCTACGGTTGGGACCATCTACGCACTCGCCGGCACGGCCGCGAAAGCAGCGTTGATCGCGGGCCTGCCGATGGGCCTGTTCCTCTACCGCTCAGGCCCCGTTGCCGCCCGTGCTGCCGCGGTGATCTCGATTATCATCGTCGTTACCGCGCCATTGAGTTTTGCCAGACTGGCACGACTTCCAGCGCTGAGCGAAAGCGCTGATAGCGTGAAACTCTCAGCGGGACACCGGCTGTTGATTTGGTCTTTCGCCGGTGATCGGATTGCCGAGCAAGCACTCGGCGGCTGGGGGCTCGACTCCTCGCGAGCCATTCCGGGGGGCGAAGACCCAATCAGACCCGGCGAGACTTGGCTGCCGTTGCATCCGCATAATGCGCCTTTGCAGCTGTGGCTCGAGCTGGGTGTCCCAGGGGCCGCGTTGTTCGCATTTGGAGTCGCGCTGGTATGGCGCGCGCTCGCTTACGCCGGCTGGCCGCCGCTGTTCTTTGCGGCGGCAGGTGGTAGCCTAACCATCGCATTCGTGGGCTGCTTCGCCACCTACGGCATTTGGCAGGAATGGTGGCTTGGCACATTGTGGTTTTCACTCTTTCTTGTTTTGATCATGGCGCGGGTGGTTGGCCGCCCGGCTCGTAATGCAGATGCGCCAATTAGAATTTCGCGCGGTTCTGGGCCTATAACGTGAATATCGCAAGCCCAATGAGGATGATGATTATTGCGGCAAGCACGTATTTTAGGAGTCGGGTGAAGCCGATCCATCCCTGACGATGCCGCTCGAGCTCGGGATCAATCGCGGCCATAGCTTCCTCGTCTGCCAGAACTTTGGACAGAGGTATAGACTAAGCAGACGGCAAGGCAAGAGGCCGCGCCGGCGTGTCCCGCGGATTAAGCGCAGCAATCTCCGGGACCTGCCAGCGGTCAATTTCAACCTGACCGGCAACGACCCTAACCCTCCCCTCCGCAATCAGCCGGAGCGCCAGAGGGTATAGCCGGTGCTCGACCCCGAGGATGCGCGCTGCTAAACGCCCTTCATCGTCGCCGGGATGAACTGGAACGACTGCCTGGGCGATGATCGGGCCGTTGTCGAGCTCGGGCCGAACGAAATGAACCGTGCAACCAGAGAAACGAACACCCGCCGCCAGCGCTTGCCGCTGAGCGTGCAGGCCGCGGAAGGCGGGGAGAAGCGATGGATGAATGTTGACCATCCGATCGTGCCACGCCTCAACGAAACTGCGATCGAGCACCCGCATAAACCCGGCCAGACAGATAAGCTCGATCCGCCGTTCGCGCAGCAACTCGCCGGCCTCCGCCGCAAAGGCGTCTCGGTCGCGATGCGGTACGACCACGGTGGGAATTCCAGCTGCTTCCGCCAACCTGAGACCCGGCGCTGCCGGGCGGCTGCTGATAACGAGAGCGATCTCCGCGGGATAGCCCAGATCGCTGCAAGCGTCGATCAGCGTCTGCAAGTTTGATCCGCGGCCTGAGATCAAAACACCGACTCTCAGCCGTGCCATCACGGCGCTCCGGGGGGTGTGCCGCGTTGCCGGTGCGCGGCAGGCTCGGCTGTCGATGGCGTCCTCGCGAAAACTGGTGTATGACCGCCAAGCGGCGGCCGGCAATCGCAACATATTGGATCGGGGGCAGTTTGCAATGGCTCTGCGGGCGGTGACCGCAATCGCCAAAACGCAACTGCCTCGGCGGTGCGCTTGCCGCCTCTTGCTGTTGCTCGCTCTAGCCATTCAGGCCGTGCCGGCGCGGGCGGAGGCTTCCGACGAGGCCTACTCCGCGACCGTCAAGGTCGATGCGACGGCCGACACCGCCGCCGCGGCGAGAGAGTCGGCGCGCACTGATGGGCAGAGGCGGGCACTCACGGCGGTGATCGAGCGTCTGTCAGGGTCGCCGGAAACCACCAAGCTACCAAAGCTCGATGATAAGGCCATTACGGACCTCGTCGATAGCTTTGAGGTGGCGAACGAACGGATGTCCGCGGTGCACTACGTCGCCGATTACACCTTCCACTTTCGCCCATCCAAAATCCGCCGCCTAGTCCGGGTCGCGGACAGCGCTGTGCCGGATAGCGGTGGCAAGACGACGGCGGAGAGTGGAGCCAAGACTTCCGGCGACGCCGACATTAGGTCGATCGTCGTTCTTCCGGTCTACAACGATGGTGCGAGCCTTGTCCTGTGGGACGACCCTAACGAGTGGCGTTCCGCCTGGGCGCAGCGTTCGCCGGGATCCGGACCCACCCGCCTTACCCTCCCACTCGGAGATGCCAAAGATCTGGCGCTGATCGATGCGGCGAAGGCGCAATCCGGGGTATCTGAAGCGCTGAATTCGGTGGCTCAACGGAATGGCGGCTCCGAAGCAGTTGTGGCAGTGGCGACCACCCGGCGACAAGGCGGCGACCTCGCTGGGATCGAGGTAAGCGTCAAGCGATACCGCTCGGGCCGCCTTGTGGATACGCAAGGAAGATCGTTTGACGCCAACCCTGGCGAGGGCGAGGCAGACTTTCTCAGGCGCGTTGCGGATGCGGCGGCAGCGGATATCGAGAACAGTTCCAGAAGTAATACCGACTCGCATACCAACCAACAGGCGAGCGTCACGGTTATCGTCCCGATCAACAGCCTAAGTGACTGGCTGCGGGTACGTGACCGGCTCGCCTCGATAACATCGATTCGCAAGGTGAACCTACTGTCACTCAATCGCCAGGAGGCGAGGATAGAAGTTAAATATGTCGGCAGTCAGGACCAGCTGAAATCTAGCCTTTCCGAGGTCAGTCTTGATCTTGGCGGCGGCGATCCGGTATGGAGAATCCAGTCTTCGGGCGCAGCGAGCTCGCGCTAACTTCGCCCGATGGAGAACCTCCACAAGGACAATGTTGATAGGGGTGGTACGGCTTCATCGCGGTCTCCGGGAGTTCGGGTCGTGCCGCCTCGTTCTGCGAGGCGGCTCCGCCAAGCGGGAAGCTGAACCCTGACAATGAGCCAGCTTGGGCTCAATTTGCCGAACCTGATCTCACTGGGACGCCTTCTCCTGGTGCCGCTGGCGATTGTGCTTATCCTCGAGGGCAGCTATTGGGGTGCGCTCTGGGTTTTCGTTGTCGCCGGCGTCTCGGACGCGGTGGATGGCTTCATCGCCCGCAAATTCAACCGGCGCACGCCGCTGGGCGCCCTGCTGGATCCGCTCGCAGACAAGGTTCTGCTCGTCAGCGTCTATGTCGCTTTGGGCATTGCCGGGCAATTATGGACGTGGCTCGTCGTCCTCGTCGTGTTTCGCGACATCATGATCGTTGGCGGATTTTTATTGATTCAGGTGATCACACCGGTGCCCAAACCCATTCGCCCGCTGTTCATCGGCAAGGTGAACACAGGCGTCCAAGTAGCACTGGTCTGGTATGTGCTCGCACGGCGTGGTTTTGACGCCGAACCCGGTTTGTTCGATGTTGTTCTGGGTATCGCAGCTGCCCTGACGACAGTCGCTTCGGGTTTATTGTACCTGGTGCGGTCGGCTCGGATCCTCGGCAGTTCGGAGCAGTTTCTTTGAGCCGCGCGTTTGGCTCGGCTCCCTGCCTGCGACAACCGCGACGAGGGTGCTGGCGCGCTTCGACCTCAATCGTTATCGTCATGGCGTCGTCTGCAGTCCGCGGCGGCTCGTGCCCCGTTGAGCGGTTTTGACTTCCGGAACAATGATTCAGTTGACCTTGAGTTTCTCCGGCCACACAGCGCTCGGCCGCTCTGACTTCCTCGTCTCGGAGAGCAACGCCGCGGCCATAGGCTGGATCGATCGCTGGCCCGATTGGCCCGCGAGCACACTTTTGCTGCACGGCCAGCCGGGTTGCGGCAAGACGCATCTGGCTCGGTTGTGGTGCGAGCGCGCATCAGCGGTCATCCTGACCGGTGAAACACTGGACGAGGAAACGGTGGCCGATCTCGTCGCGCGCCGCAGGCATCGAATTGCGATCGACGATGCCGAGCGGGCCCCCGAGGCGGCCCTCCTCCACCTTTACAATTGGTGCTCGGAATGCCGAGGCAGCCTTCTGATCACCAGCCGAGCCCCACCCGCCTGGTGGGGCATTGCGCTGGACGATCTCGGCTCGCGATTGCGTGCCGCGGCTTCCGTCGACATCGGCTCGCCCGACGACGCGTTGCTTGGCGCGATCCTCGTCAAGCATTTTGCGGATCGCCAGCTAATCGTCGCGCCGGAAGTGATCGCTTATCTGACCAAGCGCATGGAGCGATCGTTTGCAGCAGCCGCGGACATCGCCGCGCGTCTTGACGCTGCCGCATTGCGCGAGAAATTTGCGATCACCGTTGCGTTTGCCCGCGAGGTCTTAGCACAAAGCGGTGATCAATCCTTCTCGCCCGCCAGCGATGCAGGGGTGACGTAGTCAACCAGCCTGTGACGCGACAATACGAGCGTCGACCAGGGTCCCGAAATTTCGAAGCTCGCACACGCGGTAGTCGGAAACTTCCCCAACGCGAGCACGGGGAAACCAGGCGAATTTGTCTCCCCAAGGGTAACTGCGAGTTCATGAAGCCCAGGATTGTGACCAATTAGAAGGACGTTGACCTCCTCCTCGGAGAGACGGCGCAGGCGATCCATCAGATCCTCTTGGCTTGCGGCGTACAGTTCATCCTCGATCACGTAACGCGGCGTCACGGCGAACTTGGCAAGAACGAGCTCGAGTGTCTCCCGCGTCCGAAGCGCGCTCGAGCAAAGTACGAGGTCGAGCGGGCCGACCGTGTTGGCAAGATGTTTACCGATGCGTCGTGCCGCTTCACGGCCACGCCGGTTTAGCGCCCGCTCGCGATCCTCGACATTTTCTTTCCAGCTGGATTTGGCGTGGCGAAGCAGATGCAACATCTTCATGATCGGCCTCCGCGCCACGCGGCAACTGCTCGGGTTGTTGGAACCGCGAAGACATCGTTGCACGAATTCCTTCGCCGCGCCATGTGTGGCGAATTAGTGAGGCCTCGGCTGTCTACAACCGCGATGTCATGACAGACTTTCACCCTGAGGATAAAATCCGTCTGGACCAGCCCGTTTGGGGTCCATCGGGAGAGCGGCAGTGAACGCCAGCGTGCAAGCGGTTGAAACCGGATCGGTCGACTTCCATTCCGAGGCACGCTTCATCAATCGCGAGCTCTCCTGGCTAGCTTTCAATGAGCGGGTTCTAACCGAAGCCGATAATCTGTCCCATCCGCTTCTCGAGCGGCTGCGGTTTTTGTCGATCTCGGCAGGCAATCTCGATGAATTCTATATGGTGCGCGTAGCTGGCCTCAAAGGTCAGCATCTCGCCGGCATCAAGACGGTCAGTCAGGACGGCCTCACGCCGGCCCAGCAGCTAGATGCCATCCGGCAGCGAGCTGGCAAGTTGATGGCCGACCAGCAGGTTACCTGGTTGTCGTTGCGCCAGCAGCTCGACGAAGCCGGAATTTGCGTTATCGAACCGAGCGATCTCGAGCCTCGTGATCGGACATGGCTCGAAGACCGGTTCATGGCAGAAGTCTTTCCGGTCCTGACACCGCTCGCAATTGATCCCGCTCATCCGTTCCCGTTTGTCGCCAATCGCGGCTTTGGCTTGGCCCTCGAGCTTGAGAGGGTCAACGACAGTGTTCGTCTACAGGCACTGACCCTCATCCCGTCTTCGATCGACCGATTTATTCGTTTGCCCGGAACCCGGATTCGGTTCCTGCCGATCGAGCAAATGATTGCACTGTTCCTGGATCGTCTGTTCCCCGGCTTTGCGGTTGCCTCTCAGGGTGTCTTCCGGCTGTTGCGCGACAGCGAAGTGGAAATCGAGGAGGAGGCGGAGGACTTGGTGCAACTATACGAGACCGCGCTGAAACGACGTCGGCGCGGTCACGCGATCCATCTTGCGGTCGATTCGACGATGCCAGCCGATCTCCGCCGCTTTCTGATGGAAAAATTCGATGTCACCCCCGCAGATGTCTTCGCCACTGATGGCATCCTCGGTCTCAACGACACCGAGGAGCTGATCATCGACGAGCGGCCCGATCTCGTTTTTACCCCCTATAACGCACGCTTCCCCGAGCGAATTCGGGACTATGGCGGAGATTGCTTTGCGGCGATCCGGCAAAAAGACATCATCGTTCACCATCCATACGAGAGTTTTGACGTCGTCGTTCAGTTTATCCGACAGGCGGCACGCGATCCTGCCGTCGTGGCTATCAAGCAGACACTCTACCGAACAAGCGAAGACAGCCCGATCGTAGGCGAGCTGGCCGAAGCCGCTGAGGCGGGAAAGTCAGTCACTGCGCTGATCGAATTGAAGGCGCGCTTCGACGAGGAAGCAAATATACGCTGGGCCCGCGATCTCGAGCGCGCGGGTGTGCAAGTCGTTTACGGCTTCTTGCAGCTCAAGACCCACGCAAAAGTGTCGTTGGTCGTGCGGCGTGAAGGCGGCCAGCTTTGCTCATATGTTCATTTCGGCACCGGGAATTACCATCCGTACACGGCCAAGGTTTACACTGATCTGTCTTTTTTCACCTGCGATCCGGCGCTATGTCGGGATGCTGCGTGCCTGTTCAACTTCATGACCGGCTACGCCAGCCCGGTGAGCCTCGAAAAAATCGCAGTCGCGCCGCTCACGCTGCGAGCGCGACTGGTCGAGCTCATCGAGGCAGAAATCGAGAACGCAGAACAGGGAAAGCCGGCGCAGATCTGGGCGAAGATGAATGCACTCGTCGATCCGGCAATAATCGATCTGCTCTACCGGGCCGCGCAGGCGGGAGTGAGCATCGACCTCGTCGTGCGCGGCATTTGCTGTTTGCGGCCGGGCGTTCCCGGCCTGTCCGACAATATCCGCGTCAAGAGCATCATCGGGCGCTTTCTCGAACATGGGCGCGTTGTGTGCTTTGGCAACGGTAACAAGCTGCCTTCGGACAGGGCTAAAGTCTTCATCAGCTCAGCGGACTGGATGCCGCGGAATTTCGACGGACGGGTCGAGGCTCTGGTGCCGATTGAAAACCTGACCGTGCACCGACAAGTGTTGGACGAAATTATGGCGGCAAATCTTCGCGACACTCTGCAGAGTTGGAGCTTGTTGCCGTCCGGGGCTTATGAGCGCGTGTCGGCCGGTGACGAACCCTTCTCAGCTCATACCTATTTCATGACCAATCCGAGCCTGTCAGGGCGGGGCAAGGGGCTGAGGCGAGGTCACCCGAGGCTCGTCGTGCGCTGATCCGATGTCAGATTGGGATTTGCATGAGGGCGCCGAGCGCATCGGCGTCATTGATCTAGGCTCGAACTCGCTGCGCCTCGTCGTTTTCGAGCGGTTGGGCGCCGCCCTGTTTCCCCTCTTCAACGAAAAGGTTATGTGCGGTCTTGGACGTGGGATCACCTCGACCGGCCGCTTAAACCCCGAGGGTATCACCCTCGCCTTCATCAATTTACAGCGCTTCGTCGCATTCGCCCGAGCAATCGGCGTACAACATCTCGCAGTCCTGGCGACGGCGGCGGTGCGGGATGCCAGCGACGGTGGGGCGTTTGCCCACGAGGTTGAACGCCAATGCCGCGTGCAGGTCAGGATCATCGACGGCGCCGAAGAGGCACGTCTCTCCGCCGCCGGAGTGCTGGCCGGGATCCCCGACGCGGATGGCATCGTGGCAGATCTTGGCGGTGGCAGTGTCGAATTGGTTCGGGTCGGTCCCAGTTCGCCCTTTGCGGCCAGCGAGACGGCGCAAATCGGGCCGGGAATCACGCTGCCGCTCGGCCCGCTGCGCCTCGCGGGACTCGGCGAGAGCACCAGGGCCGTTTCCGATACGATTGACAGAGCCCTCGGCACCGCTTCCATCCTCCGTTCGGCATCCGGAAAGAATTTGTACCTGGTCGGCGGCGCGGGTCGGGCCATAGCCCGTCTGCACATGGAGCATACCGAATATCCGCTCCACGTCATTCACCAGTACACAATGATGCGACCAGAGGCCGAGGGCTTTTTCGACATCATCTCCCGGCAGTCCCGGAAGTCGCTCGAAAGGATCATTACGATCTCCCGCAAGCGACTTGAAGTGGTACCTCTAGCGGCATTGATTTTGCGCAAGCTGATGACTGTCGCCGCACCGCAACGGGTCGTCTTTTCTGCTCTTGGGCTGCGTGAGGGCTATGCCTACGGTCTGATCCCACCCGAGGACCGGGCCTCCGATCCGCTAATCGGCGCCTATAGAGCCGTCGGCCGGCGCCAGAGCCGTTTCCGGCTCGACGGCGACAGACTGCAGGAATGGACAGCGACCCTCTTTCCCAACCTCTCTGAAGGGGCGCGGCGGCGGCATCGGGCCACTTGCTGGCTCAGCGATCTTGCTTGGAGCGAGCATCCTGATTATCGCGCCCAGCAAGCCTTTACCCGCAGCCTGACAATGCCGTTCGCGGGTGGCACGCATCCCGACCGCGTCTTTGTCGCGACAGCGCTACACGCCCGCTATGGCGGCCCGGCCGAGGACCCGGTGAAAGAGCCGACAAGTCAGCTGCTCGATGAGCGCAACGGGCAGGAGGCGCGCACGCTCGGCCTCGCACTGCGTCTCGCTTATACCTTGTGCGCAGGGACGATTGAACTCCTGTCCGAGGTCAGTCTCAATCGCTCGGGTAGCGGGCTCGTGCTTGAGGTGCCGCCGGAAAGCAGCTTATTCGTCGGGGAAACAGTTCAACGCCGCCTCGATGCCGTTGCCCGCTCGCTCGGCACAACCTCGGTGATGCGGCAGCGGGCGACGAGGCTGGTCGCCGGCGCGTAGCCCCTGTAGCCCCTTCTGCGGCGGTGTCGCGCTTGGCCCATGAGGCTAGCGGCGCCGGACGTCACAATTCACGCGTTCGGTGCGCCATAGCATCTTCCCACAAATTGTCCCGGTCGTCGTCGAAGATCAGTTTTGGCTCTTCCGGTGTCGTGAACCAGTCGTGGCGCGCGATTTCGCCCTCGAGCTGTGCGGGCGCCCACCCCGCATAGCCAAAAGCAAAAAGGCTCTTCCTCGGGCCTTGGTTGCGGCCGATGTCGCGCAAGATTTGACGGCTGGCAGTCATGGCTACGCGACTATCGACATCGATCGTCTCCTCCCGGTGGTATTCGGCGCTGTGAACGACAAAACCGAGTTCCGGTTGGACGGGGCCGCCGGCGAAAACTTGGACGCTCCCCATCGCATCCGGATCGCGATCGCCGGTCGCCTCCAACAGACTTGAGATTGAGCGTTCGCCGACCGGTCGGTTGATGACAACGCCAAAGGCGCCATTCTTGTCGTGCCGTATGATGAGGATGACCGTATGGGCAAACCGCGGATCACCGATCGTCGGAGCAGCGATCAATAGCTCGCCGGCAAGCGAATCGGTGCCGGCAGTGTCTCCACTCCCGGTTCCGAGCAGCATGAGCGCGGTAAGAAGAGTGGCAGCAAAAGCCGAGCGCGCGCGAAAGTAGGGCATGCAGTTACTCGTGCAAGGTTACGCGGCAGCGTACATCGCGGCTCGTCGGAACGAAAAGCGATGGTATTATCCCTTTTCGCAAAGGGGCAAAGCGCATGCCAGTTCAGTCTTGGATCATTACGACGGCGGCGGGAACCGGCGAAAAGGGCTATGCCGGCGATGGCGAGCCCGCGGCGCGGGCGCAGTTGAACGGCCCGTTTGATGTTGGGTTCGACCCCGCAGGCAATCTTTATTTCTCTGACACCTTCAACCATTGCGTACGGCGCGTCGATGCGCGCGACAATGTCATCGTCACCGTTGCCGGGTGTGGTGAGCCCGGCTATTCGGGAGACGGCGGCCCTGCCATCCATGCCCGTTTCAACGAGCCCTACGGCATCGCAGTCGACAAGTCGGGAAATGTTTATGTCGCCGATCGCCATAATCATTGCGTCCGCCGGATCGACGCCGCCTCGGGCAACGTAACGACCTTCGCGGGCAACGGCTCGTCAGGCTTCAGCGGCGATGACCGGCCCGCCGCGCGCGCGGGAATGGTCGAGCCGAACGGTCTCGCGCTCGACCCCGGGCAGACCCGGCTGTTCGTTGCCGATGTCGCCGATCACCGCCTCCGTGTCGTGGATCTCGCCTCAGGAACCATCTGGACCTTCGCCGGCACCGGCGAGGCAGAACACAGCGGCGATGGTGGGCCGGCGACAAAGGCGGGCATCTACGGCGCCCGCGCGGTCAAAATCGCGGCCGATGGAACTGTCTATATCCTCGAGCGCCAGGGGAGCACATTGCGCGCCGTTGATCCGCGCACCGGCATCGTCACGACCATCGCTGGCACCGGGCTCAGATCTTATACCGGCGACAACGGCCCGGCGCTCGCGGCGACCTTCGACGCCCCGAAGGAGTTGGCCATCGACCGCGACGGCAATCTGCTGATCGTCGACACCGAGAACCATGCGATCCGTCGCATCGACCTCCGCTCGAGAACAATCGTCACGATTGCCGGCAACGGCCGCCAAGGAGGCGAAGGCGATGGCGGGCCGGCAGTAGCCGCTTCTCTCAATCGCCCGCACGGCGCTGCGGTCGCGCCCGACGGATCGATCTACATCGGCGACACCAACAACCACCGGGTCCGCAGGCTCGTACACGGCTAACCCTCACCCACCCAGCCCTGCGGGCTGGGTGGGTGAGGGTGGTGGTGCCGGCGCTTGAATATTGGGGTTACTCGCCGAGAAATTGCCGCAGCGCTTCCGCCAGATCCTTCGGGTTGTCGCCTTGCACCGTGTGCCCGGCCTTGGGAATGGTGACATAGCGGCCGTCGGGCAGGCGCTGCGCCAGGCGCTCGGCATCCTCGTGGTGGAACACATCGCTCTCAGCGCCACGCACCACCAATGTCGGGCAGGTGACCTTGGCGAGGCCGTCGGCGAGACCGCGCCGCTCCGCAGCGTGTTGGTCGCCCATCTGCTGAAACCGCCTGCGGTCGTATTTCCAGACCCAGTTTCCGTCGGTTTGTTGACGCAGATTGTGCATCAGGCTGCGCCGCAAGATCTTTGGGTCACGCCGTGGATTGAAGGCGAGCGCCCGTTCGATGATCGCGTCGAGCGACTCCGGGTTTGCTCCGCCATTGACGAAGTCGCGGATGCGGCGCGAGCCCGGGTGCCTGATTTCGGGGCCCGCGTCAATGATCACCAAATGGGAAAGCTTTTTGGGATAGTGGATCGCGAAAGCGAGCGCATTGATGGCGCCCATCGACATGCCGGCGAGAACAAAACCGTCGAGGCCGAGCTCGTCGACAAAACCCCTGACATCCTCGCGCTGCGCGGCAATCGAATAATCGGCGTCGGGTGCCCAGTCGGTATCGCCGTGGCCGCGTTGATCGAGCGCGAGGCAATGAAACTCGTCGCGCAATGCAAGACAGCACAAATCCCAGGTATGGGCGGTCAAGGCGCCGCCATGCAGGAACAGGATCGGCTGCTGTTCCTCGTTTCCCCAATCGAGGTAACGGAAGCGGAGCCCGCCGATCTCCACGATCCGCTCGTTCGGCAATACGACTTCCTGGAAGCTAAAGCCGGCGCGAACAGAAGTCGCTGTGAGATGTTCCCGATATTCCTCGGCGGATAACGTCATGGCTTTACAGGCTCCGTGGGCGTCGATGCTAAGGCTTTAACACGAACCGGAGCCCGGGCCACCATTGCCATCGCTTTATGATTGGCACACCCGCGTTCTTGTCATGGCTCGACGCGCTCGCAGGGTGTGTCCGTTCAAGCTGAGGCGCTACACTCATCGGCGAAATTATGGGTTGCGAGTGGCAGCCTGGCTGAAGGAAGGAAAAATCCGATGGCGTATGACCTGCTGATCAAGAATGGGCTGGTTGTCGACGGCTCGGGGATGCCGGCTTTCCGCGGAGATGTCGGGATCAAGGACGGCAAGATCGTCGAGATCGGTAAACTGAGCGGCGCTGCGAGCCGCACGATTGATGCCCAGGGCCGCGCGGTCGCCCCTGGCTTTATCGACAATCACTGCCATTACGACGCGCAGGTCACCTGGGATCCGCTCTGCACGTTCTCGCCCGAGCACGGTGCGACCACGGTGATCTTTGGCAATTGCTCCCTGTCACTGGCGCCAGTTCGCAAGGGCACCGAGGAACGGCTCGCCGAGTTCCTTTCCTATGTCGAAGCGATCCCGATGGATGTGTTGCGTACGGTCGAGTTCGACTGGGAAACGACCGGCCAATACATGGACCGTCTCGACAAGCGCCTCGGCATCAATGTCGGCAATTTGATCGGTCATACCGCGGTACGCCATTACGTGATGGGCGATGAGTGCCAGACGCCGGGCGCCTCCGAAAACCAGATCAAGGCGATGCAGGATGTCGTGCGTGACGGCATGAAGGCGGGCGCTCTCGGCCTCTCGGTGTCGCGCGAGAAAGGCCATTACGATCCGCAAGGTGTCCACATTCCCGCCTTGTGGGCCGACGAAAAGGAGATTTTCGCGCTCGGCGACGTGTTGCGCGAGATGGGCACCGGCACGATCCAAGCGGGCGGCGGCCAGTATGTCGAGTTGAAGGACGGCATGATCCGGCGTCTCGCCGAGGCGACCGGGCGGACCGTCGTTTACAACAGCCTGTCCCAAACCATGCGCAAACCCGACGAGTGGAAGGTGCATATGGCGCGCGTCGAGGAGACGGCGGCGCTTGGTATTCGCGCTTATCCGATGTGCAGTCCGAACCGGGTCACGCAGGACTTCACGATGAAGAACTGCCAGGTCTTCCGTGGCCTGCCGACCTGGCATCCGATCCTGCTGATGTCGGATGACGAGAAGCTGAGGCTCTACGCCGATCCGGAGATCCGCGCCAAGCTCCACGAGGAAGCGGTTGCCAACAAACCCGAATCCGCGGTCGGCTTCTCGAAGACCTGGTGGAATTACATGTGGGTCAACGAGCCGGTGCTCGAGAAGAACAAGTGGATGCAGTTCAAATCGATCGGGCAGATCGCCGAGGCGCAGGGTAAGCGCGTAATCGATGCGTTCCTCGATCTCGCCGTCGAAGAGAAGCTCGAAACCCGTTTTCTGCAGGCCGAGAACAATGTCGACGACGAGGCGCTGACCAAGATCCTCACCCACCCCAATGCGGTGATCGGGCTCGGCGATGGCGGCGCGCATGTGCAGTTCCACGGCGGCTACGGCTACCTCACCAAGCTCCTCGGCGAATGGGTGCGCGAGAAGCAAGTGATGAGTTTGGAGCAGGCGGTGCGCCGGCTGACCTTCGACTCGGCTTCGACCTTTGGCATCTACGACCGCGGCTTGTTACGCCCCGGCATGGCCGCCGATGTCGTGATCTTCGATCCGGTCACCGTGAAATGCGGCCACGAGGTCGTCGTCCGCGACTTCCCAAAGGGCGCTTGGCGCATCAAGGAGCCGGCCGAGGGCATCTTCGCCACAATCGTCAACGGCCAGGTGCTGTACGACGAGGGCAAGCACACCGGCGCATTGCCCGGCCGCGTGCTGCGCAACACCTACTACCACGCCAATCACGCGTAGAAGGGAGCACCGCGAGACCCTCACCCGCCTCGCCGCGCTCAGCACCCTCTCCCGCAGTGCGGGAGAGGGGCTATAATGCAAAAGCTCAAAGTCCCAAAGCTCCTCTCCTGCACCGCGGGAGAGGGCGGGACCCGGCCCGAAAGGGCTGGGAGGGTGAGGGTAACTTGGGAGGCAGGGAATGGCCGAGATTCTAGGATTGGGATGCACGCATCGCCCGGTGATGCTGCGCCGGGACGAGGATTGGACCGTCATGATGCGGGCCTCGCTCGACGATCCCGATATGCCGGCGGAGATGAAGGACCCCTCGCGCTGGCCGCCGCAGCTGCGCGAAGAACTCGGCGACGATTTTGGTGCGACAGCCGCGGGGCGAACACGTCAGGTCTTTCGCCGCCATTTCGCCGAGGCACGGCGCGCGCTCGACGAGTTCAAACCAGACGTCATTGTCATGTTCGGCGACGACCAATACGAGAATTTCAAGGAGGACATCGTTCCGCCCTTCGCGGTGTTGGCTTACGAGGATCGTGACATCCAGCCATGGAAGCACCGCCGGTCGAGCTACAATCCCTGGAACGAGCCGCCGGACACGACCTTCCGTTTGCGTGGCCATCGGCAAGCGGGGAAATATCTCGCAACCGGCCTGCTCGAGGCGGGGATCGACGCGGCCTATGCTTACAAGCCGCTACATCACCCGCTTGGTCACGCTTTCGAGAACACGATCCTGCTGCTGGATGACGAACGCGCCGGGTTCGATTATCCGCTCATACCATTTTCGGTAAATTGCTATGGCCGCCGTGTCAACGCGGCGCATGGCCTGCGCCTGCCATTGGCATTGCGCGACAAAATACATGACCTTGACCCGCCTTCTCCTAGTCCGTCGCGTTGCATGGAGGTGGGCGCTGCGACGGCACGGGTCATGGCGAAGAGCCCATGGCGGACGGCAATCGTCGCCTCGTCGAGCTGGTCGCATTCGTTTCTGACCGAGAAGCATTACCAGCTCTGGCCCGATGTGGCTGCTGACCGGCGTCTTTATGCAGCACTCGAAAAGGGCGATTATGGTCCGTGGCACCGCTACACGACCGACGAAATCGAAGACAGCGGGGAACACGAGGTGCTGAACTGGTTCTGCCTCGCGGGCGCGATGGAAGAACTGGGCCGGAAGCCCGACCGCTCCGACTTTATCGAGACCTGGGCTTTCGTCTCCCCCGCGGTCTTCGCCTACTGGCTGCCTTGAGCCTCAGCCGACCGGGACCTCCTCGAGCAGGCGGCCAAAGGTCGGGAGGCGATCACCCGTGTTGAACGCGCGCAGCATCGCCCAGAACGATGCCTGATTTGTCGTGACGACCGGCTTGTTGAACTCCTGTTCCCAGGCGGCAATCGACATCATCGTCGGAAAGTTGCCGCCGGGGACGACAAAAGCCTCGATTTCGGGCCGGTCTATCCGGGTGAAAGCGGCGCGCGCATTCTCTGGGCCGAGTTGCCCGATCGCATAGGAATCGGTTGCACCAAAGCCTTCCAGGGCGACGGTCTCGAGCCCATGCTTGCTCTCGAAATAGCGGACAGCCCGCTCGTTGACGGCGTCTGAATAGGGCGAGACGATCGCGATGCGACGTGCCCGTAGCGCCCCAACCGCGCGGCCGACGGCTTGCGCAGAGGTGATGGCCGGCACCCCCGCGCCAGCACTCATCCGCTGTATGACGACCTCGTCATAATCATCGGCAAAGAGGCTCGCTGAAGTCTGCGCCAGGATAACCAACTCGACTTTTGCAGTGCCGAGCAGACGCGACTGGTAATCGATATCTTCGTCCCGGCTCGGAGAAAAGGTCCGGCCCGGTGTGCTCGTCATCAACCGTCCGATATGCGCTTGGTAGGCCAGCGGCAGTAGCCGGCATTCGATTTCAACGGTGGTGTTCGTGGACGGGATCAGAACACCGAAATGGCGGATCATATGCTGACCTTTCGTGAGCCGGTCTTGGTCGTCAGACTAGCAGCGAACACCTGCGATTTGCTACGCTTGCCGATCGCTTCAATCAATCAGAAGGCTACCGAGAAGTGAACGACACGATGACCCTAGCCGAGCGCGCCGACGCGCTCGAACACCGGATGATGCGCGAACTCGACGCGATCATCGTCAAGTCACGCCTTTTCAACCTGGCGGACGGCGACACGAGCGTCCCGAACGGCCCGGCGCTGCTGGCGGCGAACCCGGCCAAGCATATGCTGATGGGCGATGATCCGCGTCTGCCAAAGATGCCGCCGCGCCCAACCTTGATGGATTTCTTCAAATATCGCTTTGGCCCGGCAAACCATTTGCTGCAAAGCGCCAGGCATGCCGTCAGAGCCGGCATGGACGAGAAGATCATCCTCGCTTGCCTACTCCACGATATCGGCGTGATCGGTTTTATCCGCGCGGACCACGGCTATTGGGGTGCCCAGATGGTCGCGCCCTATGTCGACGAAGAGGTCGCCTGGGCGATCCGCGCCCATCAGGCGCTACGCTTCTACGCGGACGAATCCGTCGGTTATTCCTACCCGGAGTCCTACGTCAAGAATTTTGGCGCCGACTATCGGCCCGATCCGTACATCGAAGAAGAGTATAACCATGCCCGCAACCATAAATGGTACATGACCGCGCGGATGATCACCGTTCACGACATCTACTCGTTCGATCCAGACGTGGTCGTACACCTCGAAGAATTCACCGACGTCATCGGCCGCAACTTCAAGCAGCCAAAGGAAGGGCTCGGCTGGGACAGCAGCCCGTCGGCCCATATGTGGCGCACTTTGATCCGCCCGACTCGCTATCTGTAAGCACAGAGGCGCAGATGTCCGACGTCCCGATCACCCTGACCTGCGCTGATTATGCACGGGTGATGCCGCTCGCCACCGGCGATGTCAAACCGGAAGGTATCGCTCTAACCTTGATCCTCGGCAGCGGCGGATCCTGGGAAATGCGGGCGGAGATGCTGCGCCGCGCGCTCAATGATCCGACGGTGCAGGGCGGCGAGGCGTCGATGGCGGGTCATCTGCGCCGCCTCGACAACGGCGACCGCAGCTTTGTCGGCCTGCCGGTCTTCCCGTTGCGCAACTTCACAGCGCGTGATCTCTATGTGCGCAAAGGCGGCCGGGTCGAGGCCCCGCGCGATCTGATCGGCAAGCGTATCGGCATGTATGATTGGGTGGCGAGCGGCTCGATCTGGTACCGGCACTTTCTGCGGTTTATCGGGGTGCCGCCGGACCGCCTCGAATGGTGGATCGGCGACATCGATACGCCGCGAGCGCAGACCCATGTCTACGCCTTACCGGAAGGCGTGCATCGGCCGGCCGCCGGACGCTCCCTCGCCGAAATGCTGATCGACGGCGAGCTCGACGCGATCTACAGCCCGGCGCGGCCGCAGCGTTACGATCCAAGCAACGGGCCGATCGTCCGGCTCTTTCCCGATATCCGTACGATCGAACGCGACTATTTCCGCCAAACCGGCTGTTTTCCGCCACAGCACCTGGTGATACTGCGACGCGATGCCTGGGAACGGGACAAGTGGATCGCGCGCCGCCTGACCGACGCGTTCACCCGCTGCAATGACCAGTTTGCAGCGGCGCAGCGCCAATTCCCCTATGTCTCACCCTGGCTCGATGCCGAGATCGAGGAGACCGAAGCACTCATGGGGGTGGATTTCCACCCCTACGGTTTCGAGAAAAACCGGGCCACGATCGACATCTTCTGCCGCCAGGCTTACGAACTCGGCATCGTCAGCCGCCTGATCACAGCCGAAGAATATTTCACCGAATATCTCCGATCAGCGTCCCTATGACTCCTCACCCAAGGGGCATCTCAGGCAGCGGGACAACGCGGACGCCGGCTGCTTCGAGGCCCTCCCGCGCGGCGCGCGCTACGATGACGCCGCTCGGCTCGTCACCGTGAACACAGAGGGTATCGAGGCGGACCTTTAGCGGTTTGTCGTTGCGCGACACGATTTCGTCATTGAGCACCATATTGACGACGCGTTCTTTCACCACCTCGGGGTCATGGAGAACAGCGCCCGGGATCTTGCGCGAGGTCAAATTGCCGTCGTCGTCATAGAGCCGGTCGCAAAAGCCTTCACGCGCGAGAGGCAGCCCGAGTGCCTGCGCCGCCTTCTCCATCTTGGACCCCGCGAGGGCGACGTAGATGATATCGCGATCTACCGTCTTGATTGCGCGCCCAATGGCGAGCGCCAGCTCGATGTCCTCGGCGGCCATGTTGTTCAGCGCGCCATGCGGCTTCAGATGCGTCACTTTAGAGTTGGCGTAGCAGGCCATCGCCTGGAGCGCGCCGATCTGGTAGGCGATCATGTATTCGAGCTCACGCGGGTTCATGTCGATGCGCCGCCTCCCGAACCCCCACAAATCATTGAATCCGGGATGCGCGCCGATGCTGACGCCCTCTGCGACGGCGCGAACGACGTTGCGCTGCATCGTAACCGGATCACCGGCATGAAAGCCGCAGGCAATGCTGGCCGAGCGAATGATCTTGAGCAGCCCTGCGTCATCGCCGATGTCATAGGCGCCAAAGCCCTCACCCATATCGGCGTTGAGATTGATGATTTTTGCCATGCCGCCTCCGTCTCCTAATTGCACCCCGCCATGCGGACGAGTGTACCAGGGAAAACAATGAAGGAGCGTTTCCTCTCGGCGGGGGACCGTGCGCTTATCGTCGAATTCGGTGACCGCATCGACAGGAGGCTCAGCCATGATGTGTTGCGCCTCAATGCGACGATCCGTTCCAAGGCGCTCAGCGGTGTGGTCGAAACGGTGCCGACCTTCCGCTCGCTGATGATCCATTTTGACCCGCTGGTAACGACCAGAGGTGATCTCGAGCACGCCATCAGAAGTTTGCTCGATCACGACCTCGGCCAGCGCAGCGAAGCCACCTTATGGCGGATACCGGTCTGCTACGAAGGCGAATTGGCCCCCGACTTGACCGAGGTCGCGCAGCTCACCGGGCTGACGCCCGGCGAGGTCGTCGCGATGCACAGCCGGACCCGCTACCACGTATATATGCTCGGCTTTCTGCCCGGGTTTCCCTATATGGGCGATCTTCCAGTGGAGCTCGCTCTACCGCGGCGAGCCGACCCGCGGCTGCGTGTCCCGGCCGGATCGATCTCGATCGCAACCTCGCTGACCGCGATCTACCCTTATGAAAGCCCCGGCGGATGGCATCTAATCGGGACCACTCCAATCCGCCTTTTCGATATCGGGCGTCCCAGGCCGGCGCTGCTCGCGCCCGGCGACGCCGTCTTGTTTCAGCCGATCGACCGCGCTTGCCACGAACGGGTCCGCCGAGCGGTCGAGAAACGCAGCTATGAGGTCGTCAGCGAGCCGATCGGCGCATGAAGCCCAGTCTAAAAGTGTTGGCGCCGGGGTTTCACACCACAGTGCAGGACCTCGGGAGGATCGGTTATCAGGATATCGGGGTTCCGGTTTCTGGGGCGCTCGATGGGGTGAGCCTGCGGCTTGCCAATGCCCTCGTCGGCAATCCTCCGGCAATGCCGGGGCTCGAAATCCTGTTGAGCGGACCCACTCTGGAGGTCGTCGCCGATGCCGTGCGGATCGCGCTCGTCGGTCCTGGTGCGGGCTTAAAAATCGGCGGCGAAAACCCGCACGTCGTTGCCGGCGGGCAAAGTGTCACCTTGTCCCGTGGCGAAGTCTCGCAGGTCGTTGCAAGCCAATTTGTCGCGTGCTGCTACCTGGCCGTCGAGGGCGGCATCGCGGTTCCGCTCGTACTCGGCAGCGCTTCGACTTATGTGCGCGCCGCGCTCGGTGGGTTCGAGGGTCGGGCGTTGCAGTCCGGCGATATGGTACCGCTGGCCATCGCATCCGCCCCAGATCGGGGCGAACTGCGCCTATCCAACCCACTGGACCCTGCGCGCGATCAGCCAATTCGCGTCATACCCGGCCCGCAGCTGGAATATTTCACGCAGGAAGCCGCTGCGGCATTGCTCGGCGCGGAGTTTCGCATCTCGCAAAGCGCCGACCGCATGGGGATGCGCCTCGACGGTCCGCCGCTGCACCACCGCCAGGGCTGGGACATCGTGTCGGACGCCATCGCCACTGGGGCGATCCAGGTGCCGGGCTCGGGACAGCCGATCTTGCTGCTTGCCGACCACCAGACGACAGGCGGGTATCCGAAAATTGCCACTGTCATTTCCGCCGACCTGCCTGTTGTCGGCAGACGCCGTCCGGGTGATGCATTGCGCTTCACCGCAGTCACGGTCGAGGAGGCTGAAGAGCTCTGTCGCGAACAGGAACGCGACCTCCTCCAGTCGGAGGCTGCGCTTCTGCCAGTGGAGGACAAGGCTACTACTGTCGATCTTTCGTCGCTATATGGGGACAATCTGATTAGCGGTGTTGTCAGCGGCCTCGAATGAGGCACAAAGAAGGTCCCAGTGAGGGTGGCCGGGGCCTCCCAATTCGCGTCGCCAATGTCAAGCTGGCAATCGCAGCAAGACGCGGTAACGGCAATCGATCGGAATTATTTCTGCGCCAGTACGTTTCTCTCACCGACAAGCTGTACCCTTCCCCAACCGATATAAACTGGCGGGTACACCAAAGCTGCACGAAAAGGAACGAAATGATGAGGCGGTTGATCACTCCCGGTCTCGTTGCCGCGGGACTGGTATTCGCGTTGTCGAGCTGCACCAACCCTTATGATCCCGGACAGCGTGCGGTGGGTGGCGGCCTGCTGGGCGCCGGGGCGGGGGCTGCGCTCGGTGGTGCGGTCGGCGGTGGACATGGTGCCGCCCTCGGTGCGGCAATCGGCGGAGCCACTGGTGCAGTAACCGGCGCCGCGACGACCCCGCCACCGCCGCCGCCTCCGGGCTATTACGGGCCGGGTTATCCACCGCCCTACTGAAGCTGATTCTTCCCCGCGGTCGCTACCCGCCGCCGGATACCGTCAACTCGAAGGCGACCCTTTGATCAGCTCGGCGAGCCGCTCCACGCGCGCGGCAGGGGAGAGGTTCTTGGGGATCGCCGATGTTTCGATGATACGAGGCGAATTTGGCCGCGGGACCACAGGGGCAGCAAACGGTTGTTGGCCGTTCAGGTTGGGCAAACCAGCCCCGCAGTCGCCCGATCTCCTGACCTTTGGGGGTGCGCCGGTACCGGGATCGAAATAGGAAAAGCTCTCGCTACAGCTGCCTGTATTCGAGCCCACTGAGGTCATAACGGCGCCCGTGATGCCGCCGACCTGCGGGAGGGCGGCCTCGATCATCGGGCTCGGCCCCACCAACCATACCGGCGCGTTCGCCAACGCTTCCGCAGATGCGACAAGGCGCGCCAGGGCAGCTCGTTGATCGGCGACCAGGCGGTATATATCCGCCGGCGGCATCACGACGTCGAACCCTTGGGCCGCCCATAATTCCGGGTTGGCGGTCATGCTCTCGCCGGCACCGGGTAACAGCACCACGATCGCGACGGGTGCAGCGGGGCCGGAGGTATAGACCCGGTCACTGGCAAACGCGGCTGGAGCAGCCCGCGCCGGATAAGCCTGCGGCGAGTAATTAGTCTGATCGACCGGTCGGCCGTACGCCGGCGGTGGCCCGTAAGCCTGGGAGGAGCCCACACTACTCGAGCAGCCGATCAGTAGCGGGAGGGCGGCAAGGCAGCCGCAGAGGCTAACGGCTCGTTGCTTTGACATCGATTCGCCTCCTCTGAAGATTCTTACGATGAGATTGCCCCCGATTTGGGCAATTTCTTGACGCCAGCCAACTCGCAGCCATGGCAATATGATATCGAGCAGCATGCGCCGCTCGCGCACTCGTATTTTATGGAGCAACCCTGGGAACCCCCCAGATTCGGTAGCCCGGGCACTCGGCATCGAACCGCGGCGCTTCAGCCGGGCGCTGCACAAGATTAAGGCGGCGAGCGATCTTTCCGGGCCGGATCGCGTGGTCATATATAGCAACGGTGCGGTCACAGATGAGCAAAACCAACCGCTTGGCAACCTCCACGATGAAGACTGAGGCGGAAGCCGATCGCCGCGCGTTTGTGACCTTGCGGTTTGCCGGCGATGATCTTGACCCCGGCGAAATCTCCGCGGTGCTGCCGATCGCGCCGACCCGCGCGCATCGCAAAGGCGAGGAGTTCTTTGCCGGGCCACATGCCGGGAAACTGCGCGGCCGCACCGGAATTTGGTTTCTTGCCACCGACAGGCTGGTGCCGAGCGATCACCTCGACGACCACTTCGGCTTTGTGGAACAGCTTCTCTATCCCGAAGCGGGGGAGGACAGCGGGATCAGGAAGCTCCGCGAGATCTTGGAGCGCACACACTCCCATGCCCACGTCACTTGCTTTTGGCGCGGGGAGCGCGGCGAGCCTGTTCCAGAGGTTCCTATGAGTTTGAAATCAGCCCTCAAGTCATTGAACGCCGACATCGAAACCGATTTCTCGATCTCTAGCAATCGTGGAGAAGGCGATAGAAAAATCCACGGGCACGATTCGTCGATTTGATATCGGTCGTGCTCGCCGATGTGGAGTTTACTGTCGACCACTCGATCTAAATTTTTCCGTCCTATACCGGATCATACAAAGCGTGTCTAGACAACAGCTTGACGAAGTTGGTCTGACTGATGAGGAACCCGTCGAAGCCTATGTGCATTATACGATAAGCGAACATCAGCGCTTCCTCGGTTCGATCGAACGCGGGGTTGCGCGCGGAATCATCGATGCTGAGGCGCCGTCTCTTGTCATACGCTGGCACCCCAATGAGGAAATGGCGGCTGGCTATCTAGACGCCCTGCTTGACATCAGCGATCCGGACGATTGGAACTGCGAGCTAAGCCGCAGCGAAGACGGCCTATTCACATTGACGCAACGACCAACACATCGCGATTGGCCCGGACCGCTGGTCATTTATCTTGCAAACTATCCGACTGGACGTCCGCACCCGTTTGAAATTGATATCTGGTACATTGCGTTCGGACCAGACGGTGCTCTCCAGCCACTTCCGCATTACGAGGTACCGGGCGCCCCGAATAATTCCAAGCTGGGTTCGGGCGCCAAGGCGACCAAGGTCACGCGAGCTCGCTGAGGCGCGGCAAGACCTCTCGGCTAAAGAGCGTCAGGTTGGCGACCGTCTCTTTGTGGTCCAACAGACCGCCCTGGCCCATCATCAGAAGGTGAGCGAAACCGCCGACATGGTCGTAAAAGGCGAGCAACTGACCATAGACGTCATCCGGTGTCCCAGCGAAAACGAGCCCGGCATCGATGGCGTCCGCAACAGACATCGTGCGCGGATCGATGTTGCGGCCGGCGCGCGACTGGATGCGGCCGGCGCGAAACCCTGCACCGCTCGTCTTCAAGGCTTGTGCGCTCTGCGCGTCTGACGCATAACCCGGCGGGTTCATGAATTGCGGCGCGACAATGCCGGAGGTGCGGCTGTACCCCAGGATCTGATCGGCCCGGCGCCACCCCTCCTCGCGAGTGTCTCCGACGCCGATCAGCGCCATATAGGCGAGCTTGTCGAGAGTGACCGGCCGGCCGGTCTCGGCAGCGGTCTTGCGATAGGCCTGATAGATCGCCGGAGTGCGCACCCAGCCGGTGTTGAGGACACCGATCGTCATGCCGCGCGCGGCTGCTTCCGAGGCGCTGCCAGGGCTCCCGACGGGCATCCAGACCGGCGGGTGCGGCTGTTGCCACGGCCGCGGCCAGACATTGACCTGGCGGTAATGGAAATGCGTGCCCTCCCAGTTGAACGGGCCGTCATGGCTTGTCATCGCCTTCAGGATTAGATCATGCGCTTCCCAGAAGCGCTCCATCAGCTCCGCCGGGTTGGTGTTAGCTGGTGGGATCTCGAACGGCACGCCCTTGACGAACCCCATTTCCAGCCGGCCGCGCGAGATCACGTCGATCGTCGCGTATTCCTCGGCGACGCGGATCGGGTCGTTGCGGTTGCCGATCGGCATACCGAGTGCGAGCAGCCGCACCTTCTTCGTTTCGCGCGCCAGGATAGCCATCGGAATCGTGCAGACGGAATCCGCACATGTCGCGGTGGCGTGGTGCTCGTTTGTCATGATGTTGATGCCGAGCTCGTCGCACAGCGCCCACTCGTCGAGATACCGGTCGTAGAGATCGGCGCCGATCTTCGGGTCGTAGAGGCGGCTCGGAATGATGACGCGATACGACTCGCCGAGCTCCGGCCAAGCCGGGTGATACGCCATCTCGCTGAAATGCCAGACCTTCATCACAACACCTCCGCGCGCACGAAACGCTCGACCGCATCGGCGACCTCGTCGGGGCGCTCGATCTGGGGATAGTGCCCGGCTTGGCGGATCAGCTCAAAACGGGCGTCGGGGAGAGATAGGCAGAGTTTTTCGCCGTAACCGGGTCCGACGATCCCGTCCTTTTCGCCCCAAACCACCAGGGTCGGCACGCGTACTCTATGCAGCCATTGGAGAAGACCGGGGTTGTGCATATAGGGGCGCCAGCCGTAGAGCGCTGTCGCTGCTCGGTCACGGGCAATCGAGGCGGCCTCCTCGTCGCTGAATGCGGAATAATCCGGCGCGATGCGAGCCGGGTTGAAAAACGTGCGCCGAAGGTGCTCTCCGCTTGGCAGCGCGTAGATATCGGCGATGTCGCGCTCCTCGCGCCCGCCAAACTTGACGCCAACCGAGTCGATCAGCACGAGCCGTCCGATCCGCTGGAGGCAACGCACGCACATCTCGAGCGCGATCCACCCGCCGAACGAGGAACCGACCAGAACCACATCTCTGAGATCCCGCCGATCCAGCAGGTCGAGATAGAGGTAGGCGAGATCGTGGACGGTACGGAAGCCGTCCGGCCGCTCGGACCCACCGAAGCCGGGATGCCGGGGTGCCATTACCCGCCAGCGCCGGGCCAAACTCTCGAAGAAGTCTCGATGCTGCGCGAAATAGTCACCACCGTGCAAAAAAAGCAACGGACGGCCGTCTCCCGCAGTCAGCGTTTCTAGAGAAATGTCGCCGATTTCCGTGCGATGCATCCCTTCTCCTCTCGACCGTCCCAAAAGTAGCGGGCCAATCCCCCGGTTTGTCGACATTATCCCCGCCAACCCATGTCCGGTCTATCCAGCGGCTCTGGCGGCAAGATTTATTCCCGCACTGCGGCATTTTGTCCTATCCTGTCCCCAGTCGGCGGTCGCGTCGGAACAGTAGGCGACCGCGCGAAATTGCGAGGTGTCCATGAACGTCGAGACCATTTTGCGCACCAAAGGCCGGGCCGTGGCGACAATACGACCGGACGAGACGATCGGTGCCGCCGTCGACGCGCTGATTTCCCGCAACATCGGCGCCCTCGTCGTCACCGAGGACGGAGAACGAGTCGGCGGGATCATCTCCGAACGCGACATTGTCCACGCCCTGACCAATCACGGCGCCAATCTCTTGTCGCTCAAAATTGCCGAGGTGATGACACGGCGGGTGATCACCTGCGAGCCATCGGACACCATCGAGAAGCTCATGGCAGAAATGACCAACCGCCGGATCCGCCATTTTCCGGTCGTGCAAGACGGCCGGCTGTGCGGCATCGTCAGCATCGGCGACGTGGTCAAGAACCGGCTCGACGAGGTCGAATATGAGGCCCGCTCGCTGCGTTCGTTTATTGCGGGGGCATGAGACCGCGTTCTTTTTCTATGGGACGCTGATGGACCGCGACTCGCTGTCCGAAGTCCTCGGACGGCGGGTTGCGCCGCGCGCCCTTCGACCTGCGCGATTGCGGGGCTACCGACGCGCAGCCCTGCGGGACGCGGATTATCCGGGCGTGCTGTTTCAACGCGGCGCGGTGGTCAAGGGTGTGATCCTCCATGGTGTGAAACCGAGAGAGCGAGCACGCCTCTCCGCCTACGAAGGCGACGGCTACGAACTGGTGCGCGCGCTCGCCGAACTGCCGGGCCAGCGGCGCGTCCGGGTTTTTCTCTTCAAACCCAAGCCCGGCGCCTACACGGTAACCGGCAGGCCCTGGACACTGGCGAGATGGCGCCTGCATCACAAGCCATCTGAGATGAGGGTAGTCGCGGAGACCTCCCTCGCCCCGCTTGCGGGGAGAGGGCTGGGGTGAGGGGCAAACCCCCATTGACGGAGCAAGCGGGGCGCGTGGGAAGGATCAACTGCGTGCCCGACGGGCGAGATCGCTGCGGAGCGCTCTTCCCCGAGCAGAGGCCGTTATGGAAACGCATTCGCAACCGGCAGCTCAAGGATTCAAATTCGTTCGCCAAGAGCCGATTGGTCTTTATTACGTCGACTTTGTCTGCCGTGAGCGACAGCTCGTTGTCGAACTCGACGGCGGTCAGCACGCCGAAAGCGCTATAGATCAGCAGAGCGACCACGATTTAACCGTTTTCGGTTATCACGTGATCCGTATCTAGAACAACGACATCTTGGCTAATCTGGAGGGAGTTCTGGAAACGCTCCTGTCCGAGCTCGAAAAATATCCCCTCACCCCAGCCCTCTCCCCGCACGCGGGGCAAGGGAGAACCAGAGGCTTGCGGCGGCGTCGGCGCCCGCACAGGATGGCGGCATGAACCGGCTGCTCCAAGACCTTCGGATCGTCGAAATCTCCGCGTTTGTCGCAGCCCCGCTCGGCGGCATGACGATGGCTCAGATGGGCGCCGAGGTCATCCGCATCGATCCGATCGGCGGCGGTATCGATTTCGCGCGCTGGCCGGTCACCCGGGATGGCGCAAGCCTCTATTGGGCGGGCCTCAACAAGGCAAAGCGCTCACTGGCGCTCGCTCTCGACAAGCCCGAAGGGCTGGAGATCGCACGGGCGATCATCACCGCACCCGGTCCCAGCGCGGGCATCTTCCTGACCAATTTGCCGCCCTCGCGTGGCCTCGATTTCGCGACACTCCAAGCAGTGCGCGCGGACCTTGTCTTGCTGCGCCTCGTCGGCAATCGCGACGGCTCGGCGGCTGTCGATTACACGGTCAACGCGGCGAGCGGCTTTCCCTTGGTCACCGGACGCGGCGACGGACCGGCAAACCACGTTCTGCCAGCCTGGGATATCACCGCCGGGCTCTATCTCGCAGCCGGGCTCCTGGCAGCCGAGCGGCATCGTTGCCGCACCGGCAAGGGCCAAGAAGTGGTACTCGCGCTATCCGACGTGATGCTCGCGACGGTCGGCAATCTCGGCTACATCGCTGATGTCCAGATCAACGGGACGGCCCGGCCGGCGATCGGCAACGATCTCTACGGCAGCTTCGGACGCGACTTTCCGACTGCGGACGGCCATCGGGTCATGATCATCGCGCTGACGCGGCGGCAATGGCGCGCGATCGGCGAGGCGACTGGTCTCGGCAATCGGCTGGCGATGATCGGGCCGATGATGGAGGTCGACCTCGATACCGAAGCGGGGCGTTACGAAGCACGCGATATGATCGGCGCGTTGCTCGCCCGATGGTGCGCGAGCCGCAGCCTCGACGAGGTTCGGCGGGCCTTTGCCGGTACCGGCGTGCTGTGGGGCCAATTCCAGGATTTTGCGCAATTGGTGCGCGACGACCCGCGCTGCTCCGAGACTAACCCGCTTTTCGCGGCGGTCGAGCAGCCCGGCATCGGGCGATATCTGATGCCCGGGCTGCCGCTCGACTTCTCGGCCGAAGCGCGTCTGCCGGCGCGACCGGCGCCGCTGCTCGGGGAGCACACCGATATCGTACTATCCGAAGTGCTGGGTCTGTCGTCTGCCGAGATCGGCCGGCTTCACGACCACCGCATCGTCGCCGGCCCGGACGGCCGCTAAAGGTGGTTTGGCTGGATCGGGTATCGTGCGCCCTTCGAGACGCCGCCTGTGGCGGCTCCTCAGGGTGAGGCAATTTCCTGCGTATCACCAATAACTTGCTCATCCTGAGGAGCGCCCGGAGGGCGCATCTCGCAGGACGCAGGGTGGCTCCGCAGCGGGTATTTTCAGCACTCGCGCTCGCGCTGCCGCAGCTCCAGCAGTAGCTGGCGCACCCGTCGCGCGGTGCGCAGCTTTCGGGCGATATCGGGAGCAAGGCGCAGATCGCCTTGGGCATCCAGCCAGCCTGCGTCGACATCGGGCGGAAGCTCGCGCATCGCCTCGGCGAAAGCCGTGAAAATCTCCTCGACCTCGCGCGCTCCGAGCCGCCTTTCCCTGGCCACGCCCGCCCTCCCGGTTGCCCAGCCGAGAGTCTAGTACAGCACTCTCAACTCACCAACGACAGGGATTAGCCCCTCTCCTGCATCGCGGGAGAGGGAGGGGCCCAGCCCGCAGGACTGGGAGGGTGAGGGTTCTTTCTTCTCGGCATCAGCCCTCACCCGCCTCGCTGCGCTCGGCACCCTCTCCCGCGGTGCGGGAGAGGGGCCAGTTACCACACTGTGGCTGTGACGCCCGCTTGCCTTAAAATAAGGCCAGTTGGTCGCCCTTTTGCGGTGGTGGCCTGAACAACCTCGTATCGAGAGGGCGCGTCGTTCGCTGCCCAAAACCGAGTTTGCGGCAGGCACGGTTGAAACGCAGCTGTAGCATATCGGCGTAGGGGCCGGTACCGGTCATTCGCTTCGACCAGGCTGAATCATAAAGCCGGCCGCCATGAGTCTGTGCGACCAAAGACAGCACATGAGCCGCTTTGTCCGGGAAATGTTCCTCGAGCCATTCCTTGAACAGGCCCTTCAATTCGAGCGGCAGACGCAACAACGTATAGCCGGCCGAGGTCGCCCCGGCCGACCTCGCCCGATCGAGGATCTGCTCCATCTCGCTGTCGTTGAGCGCTGGGATCATCGGTGCGCTCAAAACCCCGGTCGGAACTCCGGCTGACGCAAGCGCGGCGATCGTCTCGAGGCGGCGCTCCGGTGTCGGGGCGCGCGGCTCCATGCTGCGGGCAAGCCGGTGATCGAGCGTTGTCACCGATATCGTCACCGTCGCCAGCCGGTCCTTTGCCATCTCGGCGAGGATGTCGATATCGCGCTGAATCAGCGCCGCTTTGCTGACAATCGTGACAGGATGACGGAAATCCCGCAGCACTTCGAGGATAGATCGCGTTATGCGGAGACGGCGTTCGACAGGCTGATAGGGGTCGGTATTGCTGCCAAGCGCGATCGGTTGACAGCTATACCCTCTTTTTTTCAGCTCGGTGGCGAGCAACGCCGCGGCCTCGGGCTTGTAGAATAGGCGGCTTTCGAAATCGAGGCCGGGCGACAAGCCGAGAAAGGCATGGCTCGGTCGGGCATAGCAGTAGATGCAGCCGTGTTCGCAGCCGCGGTAAGGATTGATCGAGCGGTCGAAACCGATATCGGGCGAGTCGTTGCGCGCGATGATCGTCCGAGTGGAGTCCACCGTGAGGGTTGTCGTGAGCGGTGCGGGTTCTTCGTCGGTGGTGCCCCAGCCATCATCAAACGGCGTGCGCCTTTCGGCCTCGAAGCGCCCGCTGTCGTTACTCGCTGCGCCGCGTCCCTTGCGCGGCCTGACCATGGCCGGCATATCCATGCGCCGATGATGATCGACCAATGAGAACTAATCAAGAACAAAATTTGATTTCGGTCGTCGTTCCGACTTTAAACGCCGCCGAGACGCTGTTCCTTCCGCTTGCGGATCTGCAGGCTGTCGATATCGTTAAAGAGGTGATCGTGGTCGATGGCGGGTCGCGCGACGAAACCGTCGCTCTCGCCCGCGCGGCGGGGACGCGGATCGTCGATGCAGCGCGCGGGCGCGGCACGCAGCTTGCGGCCGGCGCCGCAACGGCAAGCGGCAACTGGCTTTTGTTTTTGCACGCGGATTGCCGATTTGATCCGGCATGGCAGGCTGCGGTTCGTGCCTTTGTCAGCGCACCGAAGGCGGACTCCTGCGCTGGTTATTTCGACTTCGCACTCGATGATGCCACAGCCGCGGCAAGGCGGGTGGAGCGGATCGTCGCCTGGCGCTGCCGGGTTCTGGCACTTCCCTTCGGGGACCAAGGGCTGCTGATCGCCCGCAGCCTCTATGACGCGGTAGGCGGCTTTGCGCCGTTGCCATTGATGGAAGACGTCGATCTCGTCCGCCGCCTCGGTCGCCGCCGTCTCGCCCGTATCGGTTGCCGATGCATTTCGTCGGCACGCCGCTACCGTCGAGAGGGCTATTGGCGCCGGCCGTTGCGCAATCTCTTCTGTTTGTCGCTGTACTTCGCAGGCGTGCCACCTCACCGCATCGCATGGCTCTACAGCTGATGCGGCACCACCTCGTCCTGTTTGTGCGCGCGCCACAGCTCGGGACCGGCAAGCGTCGGCTCGCAAGAGATATAGGCGATATCGCGGCGCTGCGTTTCGAGCGGCTGATGTTGGCGCTGCTTCTACGCCGTCTTGGGGCTAATAGACGCTGGCAGCTGCGGATTGCCGTGACTCCCGACAAGGCTTGCCAGCGCATCCGCTGTTGGCGCGGTCAGATCGAAACCATCGGCCAGGGCCGAGGTGATCTCGGCGCCCGGATGCTCCGCGCTCTGCGTGCCTGTCCGACTGGCCCGGTCGTGCTCGTCGGTTCGGACATCCCCGCGCTTCGTGCCCGGCATATCGCGGCCGCTTTCCGCCTGCTGGGTAGCCATGACCTCGTCTTCGGCCCCGCCAAAGATGGCGGGTTCTGGCTCGTCGGCGCCCGTCACCCACGGCGGCTGCCGCATTTGTTCGAGCGGGTACGATGGTCCGGGCCGCACGCGCTCGCCGACACCCTCGCCGGCCTCCCCCGCGGGCTCACCGTCGGCTTCGCCGACCGGCTCGAAGACGTCGATGACGGCGACGCCTACGCGCAGCTGTTGCGCCTCACAAAAGGCCAACTCTGGTCGTAAGGTCGGCGCTATCGGTTAACCGGGGGCAGCTTTCGCGACAATTCCCGGTTCGAGGCATTTAATTCCCGATTAAGCCGGCGTGAATTCCCGGTTGACCGTGCTACGGGAATTCGCCGGCAACAGCTTGATTTGCTTCGGCGTTTTCGCGACGAAATGGCAGTTCGCAGGGGAAAATCGACAAAATTCCCGGTAGGACGGGAAAAACCGGGAATGCTCGAGGACCGACGGCGCCGACCCGCAGGGAGCGGCCGGAGCCGGAGCACTAACGCTTCAGATGCTCCTGCAGCCGCGGCATCAGCTCGACGAAGTTGCAGGGGCGAAACCGGTTGTCGAGCTGATGCACGAGAATGTCCTCCCACGCGTCACGGCAGGCGCTCGGCGAGCCGGGCAGGGCGAAGAGATAAGTGCCGCCCGCTACGCCGGCCGTCGCCCGGCTCTGGATCGTCGACGTTCCGATCTTCTCGTAGCTGAGCCATCGGAAGAGCTCGCCAAAGCCGGCGATCTCCTTCTCATAGACGCTGTGGAACGCCTCGGGCGTAACGTCCCGCCCGGTGACGCCGGTGCCGCCGGTCGAGATCACGACATCGATGTCGGGATCTGCGATCCACGCCCGGAGCTGCGCAGCGATCTGGTCGTGCTCGTCGCGAACGATCCGCCGCACAACAATGCGATGTCCCGCGGCGCCTGCGAGCTCGGCTAAGGTATTCCCTGAGCGGTCCTGAGCCGCGTCGCGGGTGTCCGACACGGTCAGGAGGGCGACGTTGACGGGCAAGAAAGGGCGGGTCTCGTCGAGGCGGCCAGGCATTGCGGTTGCTCCGATGTTCCGGGGGCAAAATAGGCCGGTTCTCCGCGGACGCCTAGGAGCTCATCCTGCGCCTTCGGCCGAAAGAAGCTCGTCGAGGCGCGCGCGAAGCGACAGGAGATCGCGCCAAGCCTCGCGTTTGCGCTCCGGCGTGCGCAGCAGAAAGGAGGGATGGAACATGGGCAAGGTCGGCATCGGCCGATCAAGGCCCGGCACGGCAAGATCGAACCAGCGGCCGCGCAGTCTGGTAATGCCTTGGCCTTGCGGCAGCAGCGCGCCCGCGGCAGTGCCGCCCGCGAGGACCAACACCTTTGGCTGCACCAGGGCGATGTGCCGTAGCACAAAGGGCAGGCACGAGGCTATCTCCGCGGCGGTCGGCGTGCGGTTGCCCGGTGGCCGCCAATAGACGACATTGGTAATCAGGACAGAGCTGCGATCCAGTCCGATTGCCGCTAGCATGCGATCGAGCAGCTGACCTGCGCGGCCGACAAAGGGCCGCCCGATCCGATCCTCGTCCGCTCCCGGTCCCTCGCCGATGATCATGACCGGCCCCGTCGGGTTGCCGTCGGCGAAAACGGTGTTCGTCGCCGTGCACTTTAGGGCGCACCCGTCGAACCCGGCGATTACCGCAGCAAGCGCGTCCACGCTGTTGGCGCTCGCCGCGAGCCGACGTGCCGACTGGGCGGCCTCGCCCAGAGCTTCGGTGAGAGCGGACGGCGGCGACGTCGCAACAGCGCGAGGCGTGGGTGGCCGTGCCGCCGGTACAATTGCCGGGGGCGCCTCGCTGACCTGTAGCGGTGTGAACCGGTCCACCGGCTTCGCCCCGATCGCTTCGTCGGCCCCCATCTCGACATACCATCGCAAGAGAGCAAGAGCGGTCTCGCCCTTACTAGGGCTCGATGGTGGGGGAGTCTGTGACATCACGACGAGGCTATCATTGAAGCGGAGCCCAACACTCCCGTTTTTGCCGAGATCCTCTATAGTCGCTTCGGGAAGTTAGCGGAAGGACGATGAGCGAGGAGCGGATTCAACGCGACCGGATGGAATACGACGTCGTGATCGTCGGGGCAGGCCCGTCGGGTTTAGCCGCGGCGATCCGGCTGAAGCAGCTCGCGGCTGCCGCCGAGCGTGAACTCGCCGTGTGTGTCGTCGAAAAGGGCTCCGAGGTCGGCGCGCATATCCTCTCCGGCGCAGTGTTCGAGCCGCGGGCGCTTACCGAGCTGATCCCCGACTGGCGTGAACAGGGCGCGCCGCTCGTCACCCACGCGGTCGAGGATCGCTTTCTGTTACTCACCGAGAGGCGTGCGCTGCGATTGCCGACACCGGCACAAATGGCGAATCACGGCAATTACATCATCAGTCTCGGCAATCTTTGCCGCTGGCTGGCGCAGCAAGCCGAGGCACTCGGCGCCGAGATCTATCCAGGTTTCTCCGCGTCGGACGTCTTGTACGACGCGGCCGGACGCGTACGGGGAGTTGCGACCGGTGATATGGGGATCGGCAAGGACGGGAGACCCACCGATCGCTACCAGCCGGGTGTCGAGCTGGTCGCCAAGGAGACATTGTTCGCCGAAGGCTGCCGCGGCTCGTTGACGAAGACGCTGATGCAGCGCTTCAAGCTGTGCGACGGCATCGATCCGCAAACCTATGCGATCGGTATCAAGGAATTATGGGAGATCGCCCCCGACCGGCATCAGCCAGGGCTGGTCGTCCACACGATCGGCTGGCCGCTCGACGCTGGAACCTATGGCGGTTCGTTTGTCTATCATCTCGAAGATCGCCAAGTAGCGATCGGGTTTGTGATCGGGCTCGATTACCGCAACCCGTTCCTCAACCCCTTCGAGGAATTCCAGAGGTTCAAAACCCATCCGGCAATCCGTCCCTTTTTCGAAGGCGGCAGGCGCGTTGCCTATGGTGCGCGAGCACTCAACGAGGGCGGCTTTCAATCGATCCCACGGCTCGACTTGCCTGGCGGCGCGCTAATTGGTGACGCCGCCGGCTTCGTCAATGTGCCGAAGATCAAGGGTAGCCACACGGCAATGAAGTCGGGGATGGTCGCGGCAGAGACTATGTTCCGCCGGCTTTCGGGGGAGCCGGGAGCCGAGGTCCGGCGTGCCCTTCAGGAAAGCTGGGCGTGGGAAGAGCTGCGCCGGGTTCGCAACATCAGACCGAGCTTCCGATGGGGGCTCTGGGTCGGTCTCGCGTATTCGGCGCTCGATACCTATGTCTTCCGCGGGAATGCTCCGTGGACGTTTCATCATCACCCTGACCACTTGGAGCTGGTTAAGGCGAGCGATGCAAGGCGCATCGATTACCCGCGGCCCGACGGCAAGATCACCTTCGACAAGCTGTCTTCAGTGTTTATTTCGAACACCAACCACGAGGAGGATCAGCCGCCGCACCTGCGGTTGCGCGATCCGAAGAAAGCGATCAGTGTCAACTACCGGCTCTACGAGTCGCCCGAACAGCGCTATTGTCCGGCCGGTGTCTATGAGATCGTGAAACAAGACGGCGAGCGCGAGCCACACCTACAGATAAACGCGCAGAATTGCGTTCATTGCAAAACCTGCGACATCAAGGATCCGGAGCAGAATATCGATTGGGTTGCCCCGGAGGGAGGCGGCGGACCCAATTATCCGAACATGTGATACGGGTGAATGGTAGAGGATACATGGGACGATCGGTAACAAGCATCCGTCGGATGTGGAGTTTGCTAACCTTTCTGCTCGTAAGTCTTGCGGCGGCTGTGAGTGCTGCGGCGCCGAGCGTCGAAAAGCACGAGCCGCTCGCCGAAACGCCATTTGGCGCGTACCTCGCCGGCCGTCACGCTCAGCACATGCGCGATTACCAGACCGCGGCATCCTGGTTTGAGGACGCCTTGCGAGCCGATGCTGAATCGCCCGAGCTGATCACGCGGACCTTTCTGATGGAAGCGAGCGTCGGCCGCTTCAAACGGGCTCGAAGCCTCGCCGAAAGCGAACTGAAACTCGATGCGACCGATACCGTGGCACTACTCGTCCTCTTGATGGACCGGATAAAGGCAGGTGACAAGCCCGGGGCTTTGGCGCTCGCTGAAAAGCTGCGCGAAGAAGGGGTGCATCGATTTGTTGGGCCACTAGCTCGCACCTGGACCCGCATGGCTATGGGGGATCTCGCCGGCGCCGGGGGGGCGCTGCAGGAATTCGACAAATTCAATGGGTTTGCACCGCTCAAATATTACCAGCTCGCACTCATATACGACTTTGCCGGACGCACCGATCTAGCTGAAGAGAACTTCAAAAAGACGCTCGACGCGAATGGCCAGCTAAACTGGCGACTGACCGACGCAATGGCAAATTTTTATCAACGCCACGGGCGCGATGATGAGGCACAGGAACTCTATCAGCGATTCATCAAGGAAAACGCAGGAAGCGAGCTGGCCGAATCGGTGATTGCCAGTAAGGCTGCCGGACCGCCACCAGCATTGATTGGTTCGCCCGAGGATGGTCTCGCCGAGGCACTGTTTGATCTCGCAAGCGTTGTTAATCAACCGGAGACGCTCGATTTGGCGCTTCTCTATGCGCGCTGTGCCGTTGAACTGCGCCCCAATTTAATACTCGGCCAGCTGTTACTGTCCGATGTGCTCAGCGCGCAAAACAAGCCGGAACTGAGCCTCGATGTTCTCACCCGCATCTCACAAACGTCGCCTTATTGGTGGGCCTCAAGGTTACGTGTCGCCGCCAGTCTCGAGATGCTTGACCGGACCGACGAGGCGATCGCTCAGCTCAAAGAAATGGCAGCCGAGGAGCCACTGCGGGCGGGCGCCGAGATGCAGCTCGGTGATCTTTTGCGCGGTAAGAAGCGGTTTAACGAAGCGGTCGACTCCTATGACGGAGCGATCCAGCGCTTTGAAGCCGCGGGCATGCCCGAGCGCTGGTCGTTGTACTACAGCCGAGGCATAGCGCTCGAACGCTCCGGTCAATGGAAACGCTCTGAGGTGGACCTGCTACGCGCTTTGGAGCTCAAGCCCGACCAACCGCTGGTCTTGAATTATCTGGGCTATTCCTGGATCGATCGCGGCGAGAATTTGGAGCGTGGCCTCAAAATGATAGAGAAGGCCGTCGAGCTGCGACCCGAAGACGGGTACATCGTCGACAGCCTGGGCTGGGCGCACTATCGGCTCGGCGACTATTCGAGCGCCGTCCAATATCTGGAAAAGGCGATCGAGCTAGTGCCCGAAGACCCGACGATCAATGACCATCTGGGCGATGCCTATTGGCAGAGCGGGCGTCCGGTGGAGGCGCGCTATCAGTGGCGGCGCGCCCTGCAATTTGGTCCTCAGGAGGACGAGATCAAGCCGATCCAGGCCAAGCTCGACGGTGGCAGTGTGCCCACGGCCGGGGCTGCTGCTCGTGGCGGCTGAGCTGCAATGGTGATAACGGCCTTTGCTCCGGCGAAGATTAATCTCTACTTACACGTTACCGGGCGGCGAGCCGATGGTTATCACCTGCTCGACAGCCTTGTCGCCTTTGCGGATGTCGGCGATCGTGTCACTGTCGAACCAGCGGCGGGGTTTTCGTTCGAGGTGAGCGGGCCTGACGCCGGGAGCCTCGCCGGCACAGCTACCGACAATCTCGTGCTGCGGGCCGCGCGCTTGATTGCCGCTCAAGTTGGGATTACCACCGGCGCTGCGCTGCGCCTGGAGAAGTACTTGCCGGTCGCCGCTGGTATCGGTGGTGGGTCGAGCGACGCCGCGGCGACGCTTCGGGCATTGAAACGACTTTGGCAGGTCTCGGTCGACGATGCGACGATGCAAATGCTTGCTACCAGGCTCGGCGCCGATGTCCCCGCTTGTATCACTGGACGGGCCGTCTGGGTCGGCGGCATCGGCGAGCGGATCGAACCGGCGGCCACTCTGCCAAATGCCGGAATCCTCCTCGCCAATCCGGGCCGCCAGCTCCCGACTGCCTTGGTATTCGCCGCCCGGCGCGGCCCTTTTGGTGACCCCGGACGGTTCGCGCGGATGCCGGCGGACGCCGCAGGGCTTGCCCAAGCCCTGCGGCGGCGGCGCAACGATCTGACGGAGGCCGCAATCGGGCTCGTGCCCGAGATCGGCTCCGTGCTCGCCCGCCTCGGCGCGCTCCCCGGCGCGTTGCTCGCACGAATGAGCGGCAGCGGCGCCACGTGCTTTGCCCTTTTCGGCAATCGCGGCGAGGCTGAGAGCGCTCGGAAGACGCTTACCGCCGCCGAACCTGATTGGTGGTGTGCTGCTGGCGGTTTTGTTGCGGCAGACGAGCTTTCCCGGTAATTTGCCCGGCCCTCACTGGTGGGGCGTAGCCAAGTGGTAAGGCAGCGGATTTTGATTCCGCCATTCGGAGGTTCGAATCCTCCCGCCCCAGCCAATCTATTCAATATCATAGATGTCCTAGTTCTCGTCTCTGAGTGGTGCTGGGTATCACCGGGGTATCCCTGGACCTCATTTCGAGGGCCGCGGCAGGGTACAAATGAACGGCAAGCAGAAATCGCGAGGCGGTTGCTCCGGCGATCGATCGATGGCATTCGGTGAGGGCGCGTCACTCGGAGCAGCATCCGTTGGTCGCTGGTATGGCGCGTCGTGTCGCAGGTTCGGCCATAAGTCGCCTGAGCAGCTCGAACCCGATTTCTGGACGGCAAGGGAAAAGAGGCCACCATCGGTTGGGTTCTATTCTTTTGATTATATTGTCGTTTTATGCTCCCTCAATTGGCTGCGCTGATGTCGCTTTCGACGGAAAAGCACAATAATTTCAAGGCTCGGAGCGACATCGCTCACTTCGATCCCTCGGGATCGTGGAGTTCCCTTATAGCCGCTGCATCTCCCGTGCGATCCGCGAATGTCCGATAATGTGACGCAAAAGGCGCGGTGGCGCCGACAGCATTGAAATCGCGGCAATTTCGGCCGGAGGCGACAGCCGCCGCTTGAGACACATAGATGAAGAATTTCAACGTTTCCAATCGGATGTGGGCCGAGAGACGGCGCCGCTTTTATCTTGCAGTCCCAAATCGGCCCCCACACCGTAAGTGTCCCACACCTTCCTTCCTGGCCGCTAATCCGGTCACTGCTCCGTAATCCGCGGCGTCGTCCAATATGCGACTGCTTGCGCCGGCTCCGATGGCTGTGAGTGGGGCTATCGGCGCCGCGAAAGACGGGCGGCATGACACAGACCTCCCCAGGTAAGTTCGATCGCCTTCCCCGCACCCCTGCCGGATCTACAGCCTTGGCCATTGATGGATTGGGACTTCGCGATTAGTCGCCCGCTCGTCCGACCAAGGATGCCTGA
>Ga0306920_100000400_pt1 | contig 50443 bp, 41 predicted proteins | sample flu12Cox44000170_FD_204666 | JGI IMG/M metagenome (GOLD analysis project Ga0306920, IMG submission 204666) | Lab enrichment of tropical soil microbial communities from Luquillo Experimental Forest, Puerto Rico - flux4day.12C.oxic.44.000.170 (v2)... | ecosystem: Environmental > Terrestrial >... | reverse complement strand
TCCCCAAGGAAATGGTCTACGAACGCGAACTGCTTATCTGCCGCCTCTAGCGGCCGCCTCGGGAAGCGACCGCTCCCCTTCTCGACTTCGGCCGAGGCTGATCCTCCATGGCCGCGGAGAGCGGCTCCGCGTCATTTTTCCAAGTCGGCCGGCTTTCGGCACCTATCCTTCTAGAGCCATCACACCTGGTTCGGTCGCAGCTAATGCGCGCCGCATCGGCTGTCTTTTCCAATACGTCAATGACCGCCACGCCCACTCCATCGGCCCAAACCGGAAATGCTTCAGCCAAATCGTGCTGGCTGCCAGATTCAGCAACCAAATCCCCGCCACCACGTAAAACAATTGGTAAAATGGCATTCGCCCGAATAGCCCCATTCCCCAGCCGTCGAAAATCATCGTACAGACAACCGTCGTGCCCAGGTAGTTGCTGAGCGCCGTCTGCCCCACCGCCGCCAGCGGCCGCGTGATCCATCGCAGCGCGCCCGCCTTCACCACCAGCAACACGACCGCCGCATGGGCCATTCCCACGCATACCCGCTGCACGTCGTACGGCAGGAACTCCCACTGCAGCATCGCCAGCGGAGCGAAATTGTGCCGCCACACTTGCCAAGTCGACACCACGCCCAGCGGCAATCCGACTCCAAACCCGATGACCGCGGTCCAGATGTAAGCCGGCCTTCTCCAACTCCCGGTCAGGAATCCCCCCTGCAACAGACCCATGCCAAGCAGCATCATTCCGAGCGAATCGAAAAAGCCGAACTTGTAGAATCCCGCTCCCTGCTCATCAACCACCATGGGCGCGTTATGGCGAAACACCGAGCCATAACCGCCACGCATCTCCGCGATCTCCTGCTCCTGCTCTTTCTGGTCCGGATGGGCCCGTGCCAAGACCTTGTCCCAGCTTTTGATGTCTTCCTTCTGTTCGTCGCTGATCGTCTGCCCCGCAGCTTCTAATCGCTTGGCTTGCTCCGCGCGCTGCGCCAGATGTACGCGCGACTCGAGCCGTATGGTCCGATACCCTACTCCGCACAGCACCACCACAGCTCCTGCCAGGAGCAGCGTCCGAGCCTTCAGCTTCCGGCAGGGATAGAGAAAGAGCAGCGCTGTCATGCCGTAGAAATAAAGGATGTCGCCCCACCATAGAAAGTACGCGTGTAGCACGCCGAACAGTGTCAGCCACAAATTCCGCCGCGCAAAGATATCGCCCGAGATCGACGCATCGCCGCGTTTTTCAAGCCGCGCAGTCAGCAGAATTACGCCAGCGCCAAACAGCATCGAAAACAGCGCCCGCATCTTGCCTTCAAACAGGACAAAGCGCCCCGCCCACAGGAGCATGCTCGATTTGCCTAAGGGCCCGAGGATCGTCGGGTTGTAGTCGAATCCGCCCGGCAGCGCGTAGTCGCCGATGTTCATCACCAGGATGCCCAGCAGTGCGAATCCTCGCAGCACATCCACAGACGAGATTCGCTCCTGCTGGGTGACCGGGCCGGCCAGAGCCACAGGCTCCGCCACCGCCGCATCCACGGAAAGCCCTTCAGCTCTTGCATCCATAAAGGCCTCGGTCTCCTTCGAGATTCGTCAATTCGAAAAGGGAAGGAACAACCTGCTGCTGCCGCAACCACGCCCGGTAGCCGCCTTTTTCAGAGGGCGGGCTTTCGATTGGAAGCGACTCTAGCAGTGAGAACATTTGCCAATCTTCGACGCACAGGCGGCACAAAAGTAAGTCGCGACCAGCCTTGTAGAACGGCCGGAAGGCCTGGGAGGTTCAGCTGCCGAATCGCTCCCGATAAGCGCTTGGCGAAACCCCGGTATGCCTCTGAAACAGCAACCGAAAGAACGCGATGTCCTGGTATCCGACGGCGTCGCTGATCTCCTGCATGGTGCGATGGCTGCTCTCGAGCATCCGCTTGGCCGCGGCCACCCGCAGCTTCTGCAGATAGATCAAGGGACTGTCCCCGGTAGCGTGCTTGAATCGCCGCACAAAATTACGCAAGCTCATGCCCACGCGCCGCGCCGGATCATCCAGCGGAAAGGTCTTGGCAAAATTCTTGTGCATCCATTCCTGCGCGCTGGAAATGGCGTCGTCCGTGTGGTCGGTCTTGAGCGGTACGATCGCGAATCCCGACTGCCACGCGCGGGGCGTTTCGATCAGCAGCGCTTTCGCCGTCTGCATCGCGATCTCGTGCCCGCAAAATCTCTCCACCAGATAAATCGCCAGGTCCAGCGACGCGTTCACCCCGCCGCCACAGTAGAATCCGCGGTCTTCGGTCACCATCAGCTTCGGCATCCACTTCACGCGGGGATATTTCTCGCGAAAGCGTTCCGCCAGTCCCCAGTGCGTCGTGGCGCGTTTTCCGTCTAGCAAACCCGCGGCCGCCACCAGCCCCACGCCCGAACACACGCTCGCCACCGCCACCCCGCGTTTGCTGCGCCGCTGGAGCCAGGGCACGATGGCCGCGTTCCTTTCCACCACGTCATCGACGCTCAAGCCCGTGGTCGGCACGAAAATCAGATCGGCCCGGCCGACTTGTTTGAGTGCAACGTTCGGCTTGATCTGGATCTCCCCGTCGCAATTTACCGGCCCGCCGTCGGCCGACGCGGTCGTCACATGAAAACGGGGAGCGCACGCGGTTCCGGTAAGGATATTCCAGAGTGATCCGGCATGGCGAAACACCTCCATCGGTCCGATCGCCGTTGAGGAAAACATCTGGTGGAGCAGCAGTACCGTGATCTCGATCATCGCGCACCCCGAAATCGCCAAAATCCCTTCAAATTCTGCCTTATTCTGCCCCACGTTTGGCCTAAACACCTATCTACAATGGCGTATCCGCCATCTTGTTGCAAGCCCCATCCGGGCTTATTTTCAAAACATCAATCGCGGGCCCCTCAGCAAAATTTCATCAAGGAGGAATCAACATGGCAGTTGCGGAAAGGGCATCAACTCCGGTCAACGGCGTCGCCGTCGACCAGCGGTTCTCCACAATCGACGCGGTCAAAGCCACGCCTTCGATCGCGAAGTTCAAGTTTCGCGTGAACAACCAATGGGCCACCGGCAGTCAGAACTGTTCGACCGCCGCGGCATTCTCGGGCGCCCATCAGGAACTCGCTCATCCGAAACCCTTCAAGCTCGAAGCGGACGAGCCGGCCATCCTGCTCGGCAAGGACACAGCCGCCAATCCCGTCGAGCACCTGCTGCACGCTCTGGCATCTTGCGTGACCACCTCGATGGTCTACCACGCGGCGGCGCGCGGCATTCGGATCGATAAGGTCGAATCCACGTTCGAAGGTGATCTCGACCTGCGCGGTTTTCTTGAACTCGACTCGTCGGTTCGCAAGGGCTACCAGGGAATTCGCGCGTGCTTCAAGGTCAGCGCCAACGTGCCGGACGATCAACTGCAGGAAATCATCGGTCTCGGCACCGGACGCTCGCCGGTCTACGATTCGCTCGCAAACGGCGTGCCCATTGCCGTCACCGCGGAGCGCGCATGACAGGCCGGGAGGATGCTGCGCGCGGGTCCCAGGCCGCGGGCCACGGACAACCGGGGCCGGAGGGTCGCGAAAGCGGCGTTGGCATTCGGGAAACGGAGTCTTATTCAAGCCCGCGAGTTTCAGGGGAAGCAGGCAACGCAGTAGGTGGAAAGGAGACAGTCATGTCAGGTAAAAAAGCAGCAAGTCGTATATGGGCCCTTGGGATCGTGAGTTGCGGATTGTTGGCGGCCGCGGCGGCCGTGGTGCCGCTTTCCGCACAGGACAACGGGCATCAGGGCCATTCGCCTTCACAGCTGGTCGAAGACGTTCGCAATGCCACGCGCGTGTACCTTGATGTCAACAACGCCGGACCCGCGGGGTATGGACCGGCCTTTGGCTGCGTCACGGGCCCCGACCACGGCGCCATGGGCATCCACTACGTCAACGGCACGCTGGTAGGTGATGGAAAGATCGAAAAGGAAACGCCTGAAGCTTTGATCTACGAGCCCGCGGGCGGCGGCAAACTCCGCTTGGTCGGCGTCGAGTACATCGTCGACGCCCAGACCTGGCTCAAGAACAACAACAACGTTCCGCCACAGCTCGACGGTCAGGCGTTCCAACTGGTGGCCTCGCCAAACCGTTTCGGCTTGGATCCGTTCTTTGAACTCCATGTCTGGGCCTGGCGCGACAATCCCCAGGGTGCGTTCGTCGACTGGAACAACAACGTAACCTGCGAACGCCAGTAACCCGCCGAATCCGCGCTCCTCAAACGAAAAGGGAAAAGGGAGGAGGGAGGTCGAATGAGCCTCCCTTTTTCCGTCGCCCTCAACAAGAGCAGGAGCTTAGGCTCCTCCCGCCCCAGGCGATTTGCGACCCATGCGCCAGGTTAGAAGCTGTAGCGCACGAAGAATTTCACAGATCGGCCCCCAACGCTGGTGGTGCTCTTGTCCAGGAAGCTCGGGGAAAGAAGGTCGCCGCTCACACTGGGCACGCCGTCTTCGCCGCCGCCCAAATTCGGATGATTGAAGGGATTGAAGGCTTCCATTCGCAGCAAAAACGCCTGGCTCTCGTGAATCTTGAACTCGCGTTGAATGGACATAGCCCAATCCTGGCGTCCAGGGTTATAGAAGCTGTTCCGGCCAACGGTGCCGTTCTTTCCTAGAATGGCAAGGTAGTGGAAGTCGGTGGCTTTCGCGACAAAGTCGCCGGTATTCGGATCGAGTCCAAAAGAAGAGTTAAAGTCCACGAAGTTTACCCCATCAAAGCTAAACCCGACGCCGGTATTGCAGGTACCGGTGGGATCAAGGCAAGCCGGACTGTAGTTGATGGGTATAGCGGGATTGCCCAATGAGGGGCGGTCGTTGAATCCGGAAAGATCGCCGTTCTGATCGAATCCACCGAAGTGGATGGTTTCCGGAGCGCCGCTTTCAAACGAGGCCGTGCCGGAAACCTGCCATCCGTTGGTTAGAAACCTGACGGCGCGGAGCGCCCCCGAATCTCCATGAACCTGGGGAAGTTGGTACACCCAGGTGAAGACGGCCCGGTGTTTGCGATCGAAGGCGGAAGGGCCGCGATCACCGCGGAAGGAGAACTGATCTTGGGCGCGAGTACTGCCGCCCGTAGTCACGAACACCTCGGACCCGTTGTCGATGGAGCGGGAAAACGTGTAGGCGCCACGGAAAAGGAAGCCATTCTTGAAGCTGCGCTCCACCTTGGTTTGCAGGGCGTGGTAGATGGAATCTCCGTTATTGGTTCGGGCGAAGATCGAGCCGCGGTCGGGATTGAGGCGCACGCTATCCACACCGGGATTCAATTCGTGATTCAGGTACAGATGCTCGCCGCGCGTGCCGACATAGGCTACCGTCGCGATCCAGCTGCCAGGTAGGGAGCGCTCGATGTTCACGTTCCATTGCAGTGTCTCCGGGTTGCGCAGGTCGGAGGCCACCGTAGTGACGGCGTCAAAGGGTGAAAGCACCGGCGTAATGGACGGAATCACGCCGGAGAAGGCGGACACGCCTCTGGGAGTGCCGCCCGTCACCGACCCGATGACGGTGCCGCCGGTCACGTTCGGCGTAGAAGCGGCGGTGTTGGCGAGGATGTTGGAAAACAACACGTCGTAGAAGATTCCGAATCCGGCGCGCAGGACGGTTTTCCCGTTGCCAAACAATTCGGGAAGGACATGCGGAGAATAGGCAATTCCCACACGGGGGCCGAAATTATTGCGATCCTTTTCAACCGTCACGCGCTTGGTTAGCGGGTCGGTCAGAGCAGTGTTCACATCTACGGCCGGGAACGGCAGCGTGTTTAGAGGCACGCCCTGGTATTCGTAACGCAAGCCGTAGGTGAGAGTCAGATTGGGACGCAACTTCCATGCGTCTTGCGCGTAGAAAGCCTGTTGGGTCTGCGCGTAGCTGACTTGCGAAACGCCGAATTGGATCGCAGCGTTCCCGCCGTCGCCGCTGAAGTCGTCGAGAAAGTTTGCCAGGCCGGTGCAGTTGGTCAGGTTGATGGCCGAGCAGTCACCGCCGCTGTTGTACTGCACGAGTCCGCGAGAGTTAAACGGAACGCCATCGGTGATGCCCAGATGGGTGATGTCGGCTCCCAGCTTGATACTGTGATGACCGCGGGTGATGGATAGAGCGTCCTGATATTGAAAGACCAGGTGATCGCGGTCTTGCGGAAACCCTAGGGCGATTCCGCCGAAATCAACGCCGGTCAAGCCCGCAACTTCAAAGTCAGGAAGATTTGCGAACGGGCTGCTGAGAGTCTTTGCGGTTGGATCGAACCCGAAGTTGATGCTCTGTCCCGTGAATCGCAGCTCGTTCACGGTCCGATCATTGATCACGTGGGTCCAGAAGATTCCGATACTCCGCGAAGGGCCGCTTTGTTCCGTGTCCACCCCAGGCAGCGCATTCGGATTTGCGAACAGGTCTGGAGTCAGAGAACTGTGGGACCCGAGCCAGCGGGCTGAAATGGTGTCTTTGTCGGAGGGCACATAGTCGCCCCGGATGACGTATTCGTAGGAGTTTGCGACCTGATTGGCCGAGCGGCTGTAGGTTGCAATTTCAACAGAGCAAGCCGGGCAGCCCGGACGGTCTCCGATGGCGATCGGCGAAAGCTGAGCGTGGGGATCGGTCGGCAGGATCGAGACCGCCCCACCCAGGGAATTAAGCAAGATTTTCGCTTGAGGATTGTTCAAAGACTGTAGGGTTGCGACTCCCGCTGCAGTAGGAATGATCATCTGAGCGCCTTGTTCCGCTCCGCGCAGACGATCCCACTGGGACGAGCCGAAGACAAACAATTTGTTTTTCACTAGCGGTCCGCCGATGCGGAAGCCCGGAATATTTTCTACGAAAGCCGGCGGGCTGGTGGTGCCGTTGCGCGCTTGCTCAGGCGTAACGGCGTTGAAAGTCGCGCCGGCGTAGCGCCAGTAGCCGGCGCCATGCCAATTGTTGGTTCCGCTCGAATAAATCACGTTGGTGAGGGAAGCTCCGCCGCGCCCGAATTCGGCCGCGTAGGAGTTGGTTTGCACAACAACTTCACTGATAGCTTCCAGGTTGACCGGCTGAATCGCTTGTCCGGCAATTCCGTTGTCATTGTTGTCGAAGCCGTCGATCAGGAAATTGTTGGCGCGCGGACGAAGACCATCGACCGAAAAGGATGCACCGTTGGTGAAGTCGTCGCGCTGGCTGACGCGAACGGCGCCGGGCTCGGTCAGGACGAGCGAAATGGGATTCAGACTGTTGATCGGCAATTGCTGAATCTCGGTTTTTGAGATGGAACCGCTCAATTCGGCCGATTCCGTTTGCAAGGTCGCGCCGCTGCCTTCGACCGTGACGGTGGTCGAGGCGGAACTCACTTCCATTCTGACGTCCAAGGACTTTTCGACGGAGGCGCCGACTTCGACGTTGTCCATAACGATCGTGGCGAAACCGTTGGCGGTGACCTTCACCTGGTAAATCCCGGGCAAGATGGCGCTGACCCGGTACTCGCCGTACGTGCCGGTTACCACAGTCCGGTTTTCACCGAGCTGAGTGCTCTGGACCGTGACGGTGGCGGCGCTGATGGCTCCTCCGGCCGGATCGGTGACCGTACCCGCAATGGTTCCCTTACTGGTTTGTGCGGCAGAGATTTTGGGAACCAGAGAGAGCGCCATAAGCCCTAGCAAAAGACAGCTACTGCGGAACCAAGTACGCATTCACTTCCCTCCTGAGAAACTACCCGGACGAACTTTGTTTCATCGGCTCTGACAACCTGAGAACAAAGTTCATGAGTCATGCCCTGGAATCCAGAAACATTCCGAAATTGATTGAACAGCGGAAACCTGGATTTGGCGCGCTACCCCGATGTGGTCGCGTGGATGCTAGCGATGCAAGTGCTTGTCCACACTTCGACCGGGACGAATAAAAAATCATTCACCTAGGGTATGTTCTTTATTTTCAGTTCGGTTTGGCGGGCGGAGCGACTGGCGAAGACCCGCACGATTCACGGAATTTTGTAACAATTTTATTTGCACTTTATTCGCCCTACGCTATCGCGTATGACGCCAGTGCGGCGCTTCCCATAATCCATAGACACTCATGAGTTGGGAGCAATGCTCGTCCAGAAAACTCCAGGTTGGCGCGATGTCGCTCGAGCCTGAGTCTTGTCTGATTCGTCTAAAACCTTGCGAATTTGCTCTCCGCGCTCGCGGGCGCCGCAACGCGCAACCAGCCGCCCCAGCCGGTTCTCAACCTCGTTCCCGCATTGCTTTCCGGACTATTTCGCAAACGGTCGTGCGCCGGTCTGGCCCCTACTTTCAGTGATGGTCACGGTTTGTCCGGCGTTCACGGCGGTCAGCTTGTCCAAGGTACCGCTCGGCCAGCGAATCTCAATCGCGTCGGCTTGGCTCTGCTTACCGAGCCCAAAGGTCAGCACCAGCTCATTCGCCGCCAGGTAGCTCGAGCCGCTCCGCAGCATCTGTGTCTGCGTGCCATCGGCCGTCGCGAGCTTCACCACCGCGCCGATTCCGTCGCGATTGGACTTGGTCCCGACCAGCTTCAAGCGCACGCTGTGATTTGCATTTCCGGGAGCCGCAACATTTCTGAACAGCTTCGGCGCGCCGCCGTTGGTTGTAAACAAAACATCGAGCCGGCCATTGTTGAAAGCGTCCGCATAGGCCACGGCCCGCCCCACGCGTGCCGCCGCAAACTCCGCACCCGCCGACTTGGTCACGTCCGCGAATTTTCCTTTGCCCAGGTTCCGGAAAAGATGCGGCGGCTCGGCGAATTTCACGTTCACCTGCACCTTTTGAATGTCCGGATCGATGTGCCCGTTCGCCACCAGAATGTCCGGCCAGCCGTCCAGGTCGTAGTCAAAAAAGAAGCACCCGAATCCCAGCGTCAGCAGGGAAGCGCGCCCCACGTCGCTGCGCGGCGCTTCATCCACGAACAATCCGTTGCCTTCGTTGTGGTACAGGGAAATCATCTGGTTGGAAAAGTTCGTGATCAGCAGGCTGGTTTTGCCGCTGCGGTCGTAATCGAACGTGTCCACGCCCATCCCCGCGCGCGCCACGCCGTCTTCGCTGAACGCCACTCCGGCCACCACGGCTTTCTCCGTGAAGGTCCCATTGCCGTTGTTGCGATAGAGCTTGTTCGGCTGCGTGTCGTTGGAGAAAAGCAGATCGGGCCAGCCGTCATTGTCGTAGTCCAGCACTGCAACGCCCAATGTTTTCGACGTCGGCTCGCCCAATCCCGCCTTCTGCGTCGCGTCGGAGAATTTGCCGTTGCCGTCGTTGTGCCACAGCCGCACCGAGGTTCCTTTGTAGGATTCCGGCGTGCAGTAGGATTTGTTTTTCCCGTCCATGGTGCAGTACAGATCGTTTTCAGGCGACCACTGCACATAATTCCCGACCACCAGATCCAGTCGCCCGTCTTTGTCGTAGTCCACAAAGGCCGCGCTGGTGCTGAACTCTTTCACTCCGGCAAGGCCTGCGCGCTGCGTCACGTCCGTGAATGTTCCGTTTCCGTTGTTGTGGAACAGCCGGCTTTGCCCGTACGCCGTAACGAACAGATCCTGGTATCCGTCATTGTCGTAATCGCCGACCGCCACGCCGATGCCGTACATCTCGACATCGAGACCCGCTTTGTGCGTCACATCGCTGAACGTTCCATCGTGATTGTTGCGATAAAGCTTGGGCGTGCTATGTTTCGCAACGTGTCCGGGCCAGTCGGCGCCGTTCACCAGAAAAATGTCCGGCCATCCGTCGCCATCGTAGTCGATGAAGGCCACGCCCGGCCCGATCGTTTCCGGCAAGAACTTTTTTCCAAACGCGCCGTTGTTGTGGACGAAGCGGATTCCGGCTTTCGCGGTGACGTCGACAAACTGGGCCCCGGCTGCTGTGCTCTGCGCATCAACAAGGTGCGCAATCAGATAAGGAAAACACAGCAGCAAACAACAGACTGCGGCGACGGTTGGTCTCAAGGCCTCTCCGGAAGTCCATCGCGGCCGACTCCCAACGCATCGGCGACGCGATTGATGTAGTTGAACCACGAAGCGATCAGCGTAATCTGCAAAATGCCCTGGTCGTCAAAGCCCGCCGCGCGCAACTTTTCGTGGTCCGCGGGACGGCATTCTGTCGCATCCTTGGTCAGTTTGACGACATAGTCGCACATGATTCGTTCCTGCGGCGTGATCGGAGCGCTGCGATAGTCGCGCTCGAGCGCTTCGGCCAGTGCTTCATCCAGCGTCACCCTGCGCAGAAACTCTGCGTGCGATTCGATTCAATAGACGCACCGGTTGGTGATCGAGACCACGGTGGCGATCATTTCATGCTGGCGGCGGGAAAGCGGAAGTTCCGGCGACATCATGGCCGCAAAAGCGCTGAAGCTGTGGTAGAGCGCATCGGGAATCAGGGAATGCGACGCCACGATCGCAGACGACTGGCCGTCGTTCACCGCATGCACGGGTGTCGCGTATTCGACGGGATACACCTTGCGCTGCGCCTCCATCGCGGCTTTCACGCGCTCGTCGTCCTCCATAGAAACCGTTTTGATCCAGGTCATCGCGTCATTCCTCGCTGCCCGCTGCTGATGCGTTGTCGCGTCTCAATCTTTGCCGCCCGCCGCGCGAGGCTCGACTCTTCGCCCGCTGGCAGTCTTCCTCAGCGAGTTGGCAGCGCTCGGCGCGTCGAGCGCGACAGAAACGTGCTCATGAATGGCCTGGCGCTCGGCGTTGTCTTCGGGATGCCCCTGGCGATAGGGCCCGGTTATCGACTGCGCCGACTCGTCGGCTTTGAATCGTAGGTAGCGTATCTTGTGGGCTTCGGCTTGGGCTTCATTGCCGAGCCCGTTGTAGCAGAGCATGAGATTGTAGTGCGCCTGCAGATCTTCCGGATCGATGCTCAGCGTGACTTCGAATTCCCGAACTGCTTCCGCGTATTTCTTCTCGAGAAAGTAGATGCGGCCGAGTTCATTGCGCACCACGCGGTCGCGCGGGTATTGCTCGAGCACGCTCTGGAGCTTGGCGACCGCTTGGTCGTATTTGCCTTCTTCTTTGAGCACGCGGGAATAGAAATAATTCGCTCGCGCAAGTCCCGGCCGCAAGGCGAGGGCTTTGTCCAGGACCGCGATCGCGCCGTCGGTCTGGCCCTCGAGCTGCCGCACACGGCCGATGTTCACCCAGCCATCGGGATTCTGGGGATCGGCTTCGGTCACTTTGCCGAAGGAAGATTCCGCCGCTTTCAGGTCGCCTTGCAGCAACAGACCGATTCCGTAGTCGTTCCAGCGCATCCAGTCGTCTTTCGCCGCTACCGTCTCGGGCGCGGGCTCGGCAAGCTGCTTTGCCAGGACCAGAACGCTCTTGGTGTCTTCGGCCACGGTGATGATCGGCAAGTCGGGAATTCTCTTGATTTCGCCGGCCACGCCGGAAGTGTCCGCCTGGAAATTCCAGCTGCGGTCGTCGTAATGCTGAGTGAATCGGCCTTTCGGCTTCTTCGCATCCTCTTGTCCGCCATAGGCAAACTGCGTGTTCCACCACATGAATTTGCGGTAGTTCAGCTTGGCATGCAGATGGATCTTTTCGCCCGCACTCTCCGGAATATGAATCCGATAGTGAACGGTGTCCGCCGCCCCCGGCGGAATCAAATGTACGAACACGGTGGCCCGGCTGGACCACGCATTGCGTTTGTTGATGACGTTTCCGTGCGCGTCAATCTGCTGCGAGCGATAGAAATGCGCCCCCGGTTCGACCGGGCCTTTGCCGCCGTCTTCTACTTTTCCGCTCCAGTAGAGGATTTGTCCCTTATCGTCGGTGGCCTGCAGCTCGAGCCACACGTCGAATGCGTCCACCGTGCCGCCCGGGAAGAAGTGGCCGACCCTGCGCGTTCTTACCACTACATCCACGCGATAGTCTTCGCCGCGGCGCACCCGTGCGTTCACGCGGCCGAGTGGCGCGGTGATGGCGCGCGCTTCTCGCGTAGCACCCTTCGGCGCGTTCACGTCGGCTTCTTCGCCGACCGCGAACGTGGTGGAAAGCTCCTGACCTGTGGTCACCGCCGACGGGGAAACGGCGGGTTCTTCCTTGCCGGCGGGCGAAATGGCAAATACGTCGACGCTGACTTGCTTGTCCTTGAGGAAGCTTTCGCTCTGCGCGAGCTGTTCGGCGTCGCCATTGGCAGTGGGCACAGCGGTGTTGGCGCCGGGAAAACGATGCGAGTGCACGAAGCCGTTGATGCTGCCTTCGTCCTTAGAAGGCTGCAGGGGCATGTGGCAATCGGCGCACATCATCGAGTTCGCGGGATAGTAGAAAGAGCGAGCGCCCTGGCCGCTGATGCCGCTGGCCTGCCAGTTGTCGTACTCGTTGAAGCCGCGCACCCAGCGGTAGGAGTTCACCGGCACATCGAGATGAACCTTGTGGCAGCCGGAGCAGAACTCGGCGGTCTGTTCGCGCATGAACGGCTTCAGAAAGGTGCGGCGATGCGGCTCGGGGTTCACCTTCACCATGAAGTCGTGCAGCCAGCGCATTGCCGGATTTTCGCTGGCGGCGAGTTCGTGCAGCTTGGGGTATTCGAGGAGGAAATCACCCTGGCCCATGGTGCTCTTCACTTGGACGATGCTGTGGCACATCATGCAGCTCAACCCGGCCTGCGCGGCAGGCGTGTTTTCGATCTGGCGGATGGGAGTATCGAACATGCCGCTGAAAAGCAGGGCCGGATCGTGGCAGCCCGCGCACCACTTGGAAGCCTTTACGCCCGCCACATCCTGCATGTACTCGATGCTCTTGCGGTACCACTGATTGTTGAAGGACGAAAAATGATGGGCCGAGCTGTACCACTGCTTGTAGAGGTCCTGGTGGCAGCGTTCGCAGGCCTGCGACTGCATGAAGTATTTCGCGGGTATGTAGTTTCCGTCGTGGGTCTGCACGGAGCTCGGGAAGAATTTCCCGCCCGGGCCGTCGCCCTCGCCTTCCATGGTTGCGGCCGGCATTCCGGGATTCACGACCCGGTAGGCGTTCTTCCACGCGACGGTCCGGACCCACCACGCCCCGGCACCCACGGCTGCGAAAAGGAGAGCAGCCGCGGCCAGGCTCGCTACGGCTCCAGCCGATCCCCGGCCCAGCCAACCGCGCCGTGCGAGCCAGGCTGTCGCCAAGAGCAAGACTCCCGCGGTCGACAGCGCGACGTGGAGAATCAGCCAGATTTTGAAGCGATGGGGCGTGCCGATCTTGATGAGTACCAAACCGAGGATGGTGCCGGCCGCCAGCAGCGTCCAGGCCAGCTTTTCCGCGAACCCGCAGTCCCGAAAGACGGCGCGCAAGATCGGGGTGAGCCGCACCGCAAGCAGGATTCCAACGCCGGCGTGGAGCAGCACGCCGCCCCCGTAGAGGATGGTCGCCGTCGGAAATGCATACAGATAAATCGCGGAAAGAGTGAGAACCAGGACGAAACCCAACCGCCAGCGACTCATTACTCGCTTACCCCAGCCAAAATTTGGTAGCCCGCCAGTTTGAATACCGCCGCCATCGCGTCAAGACCGGAGGGTTCAAACTGACCCGGAATGTTCCTTGCACCGGTACCGCAAAAACGCCGACGCGGCCGGTGTAGTTTGGGGTAACCGGCCGCGTCGTCAAGGGGTGCTCCCGAGGTGGTCAAAAAGTCGCTTGATCGGGTAGCGCTTCGTCTGTTGGCAACCTTTATAGAGAGGAAGCAAGACCGGCACAATAGTGCAAAGATATTAGAAACCAGAGATTTCACTAAGCCCCTTGTCTTCAGTAATTTGGTGCGCCTTTTTGGCGGTGACACGCGTGAATTCCTGGGAAGCGCCACTGGGCCAGTCGACGGTGACGCGATCGACCAAATCGGCTTTGCCGACGCCAAAGGTCAGCGCGCGTTCGGACTGCGACAGATAGCTCGAGCCGCCACGTACGACGCGCATCTGGCCGACGCCGCCGTGAAAGATTCGCACCACGGCGCCAATGGCATCGCGGTTCGATTTGGTCCCGTGGAGATGCAGCCGCAGCGATCGGTTCTGCGACCGAACGTCGTTGCGGAACAGATAAGCCGGGCCGTTGTTGGTGGTGAGCAGAACGTCCACGTCGCCGTCGCGGTCGAAATCGCCGAAGGCCAGGCCGCGCCCGACGCGCGGCGCGGCGAAATCGCCGCCGTGGCTTGCGGCCACGTCCGCGAATTTTCCTTGGCCCAGATTCAGAAAAAGGTGCGGAGGCTGCGCGTAGCCAACGTTGCCGCGAATGTTGCGGACAGTGTCGTCAATGTGGCCGTTGGCGACGACCAGATCGAGGCGTCCGTCGAGATCGAGGTCCGCGAAGCCGCAGCCAAAACCCAACGTCGTTTTGGAGGGGCCGCCAACCCCCGCGGCCAGCGAAACGTCGTCGAATTGACCGGTGCTGGGTGAACGGTAGAGGCCCACCATTTCATTGTCGAAGTTGGTGATGGCGATTCCCGGCCGGCCGGAGTTTTCAAAGTCGCCGACGTCGACGCCCATACCGGCGCGGGCTTTGCCTTCGTTGCTAAACGCCAGACCCGCGTCCACGGCGGCGTCTTTGAACTTTCCGTTGCGCAAGTTGCGATAGAGCTTGTTGGGCTGGGTGTCGTTGGCGACGAAAAGATCGGGCCAACCGTCCTGGTCGAAATCGATCATGGCCACACCGAGCGATTTGGAACTGGTGTCGAAGATTCCGCTGGCGGCAGTCACATCCTCGAATGTGCCGTTGCCGCGATTGTGGAAGAGCCAGCAGGTTTCACCGCGATAGGCTTCGGGCGTGCAGTAGGATTTGTTTTTTCCGTCGAGGCTGCAGAAAACGTCGTGTTCGGGCGACCAGTTGACGTAGTTGCAGACGAAGAGATCGAGCAGACCGTCGCGGTCGTAGTCGAACCAAACGGCCGAAGTGCTGAAGGCCCGGCGGCCGGCCAGGCCGCTCGATTTTGTAACGTCGAGGAATGTTCCTTTGCCGGTGTTGCGAAACAGACGATTTTGGCCGACACAGGTGACGAGAATGTCGGCAAAGCCGTCGTTGTCGTAGTCGCCCACCGCGACGCCCATGCCGTAAAGTTCGACATCGAGGCCCACCGCTTTGCTGACGTCGGTGAAGCTGCCGTTGCGGTTGTTGCGATAGAGCTTGAGGGTGGAGCGCGTGCGTTTGTGGCCCGGCCAGTCCATGGAGTTGACAAGCAGAATGTCCTGATAGCCGTCGTTGTCATAGTCCAGAAAAGCGCAGCCGGAGCCGAGGGTTTCCGGCAGCAGCTTGCCACCGTAGGCGCCGCTGTTGTGCTTGAACTCTATTCCCGCGGATTTGCTGATGTCCCGCAGCTGAAAAGCGGGCACATCGGGGGATCGGGCGGAGAGACCCGGCGGCAGGATTGCTCCAACGGCGGCCGCGGCGCTGGTTCCGAGGAAAGCACGCCGCCTCACGGCAAATTCACCAGGCCGTTTCGAATCGCGTACACCACAAGCTCCGCGGTCTTGTGAATTCCGAGGCGGTCCATGATGTTGGCGCGGTGGACGGAGACGGTGTTCACGCTCAGGTTCAAATCCGAGGCAATTTCCTTGTTGGATTTGCCTGCGACAATGTGCTGCAGGACCTCCAGCTCGCGCGCCGTGAGTCCCGTTTCGCGTTCGCCTTTGAGAGTTTCCGCGCGCTTGACCTGCGGGTCCAACACCGAGTTTCCCGCGGCTACCTCCTTGATGGCGCGCGCCAGATCCAGATGCAGGGCGTTTTTCAATACATAGCCCTTTGCGCCGGCCTCCAGCGCTTGACGGACCAGCGTGTCTTCAGAATGCATGCTGAGCATGAGGATCGCCGTGGCCGGCCGGGCCTGCAGGATTTTTCGGGTAGCCTCAAGGCCGGTCATCTGCGGCAACTGGCAATCCATGACGATGACTTGCGGCTTCAGTTCGAGAGCGAGCCCGACGGCTTCGGCTCCATTGCTGGCTTCGGCCACCACCTCGAGCGCTCGGTCGTCGTCCAGCAAACGGCGGAAGCCGCGGCGCACCAGCGCGTGGTCGTCCACCAACATCACGGTGATCTTATCCCCCATGCGCTTCCACCTTTTCGCGAGGCGCGCTCATTCTAACGATCGTTCCCCTGCCGTTCGCCTGCAGGTACTCGATGCGGCCGGAAATCAATTCCGCGCGCTCGCGCATGGCCACCAGGCCGATGCCGCGTTCGCTTTTCTGCGCTGCAATGCCCTTGCCATGGTCCTCAATCTCCAGCATGAGCGCATCCGGCTTGTACATGAGTCTCACCCACGCTTCGCGTACTCCGGCGTGGCGGCTAACGTTGTTCAGGGCTTCCTGCACGATCCGGTAAACCTGAACGCCCGCGGCGGATTCCACCGCAAAGCGCGTACCTGATTTTTCGTAGTGGAGTGAAAGGCCCATCTGGCGTTCCACGGTTGGAATATACCAGTCGAGAGTGCTTTCAAGTCCGGCTTCTTCAAGCAGCACGGGGTGAAGCGCTTGCGACAAACTGCGAATGTTGCCGAGCGTGGACTGGGTGATTTCGCGAACTTCCCTGAGTTCGTCATGAAGCGGCGAGTTTTCCGGAACTTGCTTGCCGGCCCGTCCGAGCAAGGTCCCGATTGCGGTCAGGACCTGGCCGAACTCGTCGTGCAACTCGCGGGAAATGTGGTGAAGGGTGGATTCCTGCGTGTGGATGAGTTTTTGCGCCAGCTCGCTGCGCTGAGCGGAGAGCAATTCGATGCGCGCAAAGACGCGGCGGTTGGAGCGAATCAGATACAAGCTGGTGAGCACGATGGCCACCAGCGTGGCGCCCAGCAGGAGATAGAGCTGCCGCTGCACGCCGTTGTAAATCTGCGCTATTTGCTGGGCTGCCTGCTGCTCGGCTTCGTTGTTTTGCACCAGGAGGCGCGAGACCGCCGCGCTCAATGCCGCCTGGCGCGCTTGCAGCGTGAACTGGATCTGGTCGCGCGCCTCTTTTTCCTTGCCGGCGGCCGCCAGTTCGAACATGCGCTCCACCGCGTCCCAAAATTGCGCGACGAATTGATTGAGAAACTGCCGCTGGTCTTCGGTGCGGGTTGCCGGCGAAACGCTGGCTTCCACCTTGAGCGCAGCGGCGAGGTCTTCGCGGATGCGCTCGAATTGTGCGTTCCACGCGGTGAGAGGATAGGGCTCGCGCGCGTCGAGCATGTCGCGCATGGCCAGAGCCAGGAAGTTCAAATCGTTCTGAACCCGCAGCAGCTGGAGCGAGTCCTTGCGGTTGCGGTCGACCATTTCGCTCTGCAGCCTGCGCAGACCGCCTAGCTGCGAGCGCGTATAAAACGAATACACCAGCACGGCGGCCAGCGTGAGCACGAGGCCCAGCAAGAGGCCGGTAGTCGGAGTGGACTGGGTCGAGCCGGTTTTCTGCACGGACAAGACGATAACACCGTGAGCAATGGAAGTGCAGCGCGCCAAAGTGCGGCCCTGCGCCGGGAACCGGGAGCTCGAATGAGTTGCGTAGAATAACGATTTTGTCATAGGATTCGCGAGAACGTGGTCTTTTGCCGCTACCTAGGTGTCGGCGCATGGTTGGCCTGCCCGCGCGAGGAGCGGTTCCGCCCAAGGAGGTCCGGCCATGGATCGTCGAAGCTTTTCCGCCGGTTTGTCTTTGCTGCTGGTTCTGGCAACTGCCGCCGTGGCGTTCGCGGACGAAATTCCTAAAGCTGCCTGGCGGCGCCCGATTGGCCAGCCGCTCGAGAATGCGGGGACAAAGAAACCCGCCTTGGATAGTGCGCATATTGACGACGGCTACTGGCAGGGCGCTCCGGTCGGCGGCTTTGGAGCGGGAACTTTCTCGCGTACGTTTCGCGGCGACTTTGCGCGCTGGCATTTGCAGCCGGGCGTACATCGCTATGAAACGGTTTATGTCAACCAGTTTGCGATGTTTCAGAAGTCGGAAGGCGATCCGGCGGGAACCGCGAAGGTACTGTTCACGGGCCATCCTTCCGGCCAGGCGTTAAAGAGTTGGAGTTGGGACTATCCGGCGGGTGCCGGAGATTACGCGGCGCTCTATCCGAAGTCCTGGTTCGACTACCGCTGGGAGAAATTTCCGGCTCACCTGACGGTCGAACAGTTTTCTCCGGTGTTGCCCGACAACTACAAAGAGACCAGCTATCCGGTGGCCGTCTATCGCTGGAATGCGGAAAATCCGACCAACAAAAAGGTGACGGTAAGCGTGCTGCTGTCGTGGGCCAATATGCTCGGATGGCTGCGCGGCTATGGGCGGGATTTTCGCGCAGCGCTCAATGAAGGCAACTTCAATCGCTTCCACTCGGAGAAGACCGCCGAAGGAACGATGAAAGGGATCGTCTTCGAACGCAATCGCGGCAGCAAGGAAGCGAACGCGTGGGACGGGCAAATGACGATTGCCGCGCTCGAATCGGCCGGAGTTGAAATTTCCTACGTGACCACGTTTTCCCCGGAAGGGACGGGGAACGAAGTGTGGGACTCCTTTGCGAAAGACGGGACGCTGGTGGACTCCGGCGAGCCCTGGCTCAGCAGCGGAGAGCCGCTGGCGGGAGCGATCGCCGTGAGGTTCACGCTGGCGCCGGGCGAGAAGAAAATGGTGCCGATGGTAATCGCCTGGGACCTGCCGGTTACGGAATTTGGCGCGGGGAGGAAGTGGTATCGGCGCTACACCGATTTTTACGGAAGCAATGGAGCGAACGCGTGGGCGATTGCCCGCGATGGTCTGCAGAACGCGCGGAAGTGGAGCCAGGCCATCGACGCCTGGCAGTCGCCCTATACAAAGGACGAAGCGAAACCGCTGTGGTATCGCGGGATGCTGTTCAACGAGCTGTATGTGCTTTCTGATCTGGGGTCGTTCTGGGGGAAGCCCATAGGTGCAGGTGCCAAGAGTGCTTCGACTTATTCGTTCATGGAGTGCTTCGACTATCCATTTTACGAGACGCTGGACGTGCGGTTCTACGGCTCGATGCCGCTCGTGAAATTCTGGCCGGACCTGGAAAAGCAGGTGATGCGCGGATTTTCCGATACCGTGCCGCGCGCTCTCCATGACCGAATGATGTGGATCTGGAAAAGCATCGATGCGGCCAAGCCCACATTTCGCGAGCGCAAAACGAAAGGCGCCGTTCCGCACGATCTGGGCGTGCCCAACGAAGATCCATTCTTCCAGATCAATCAGTTCAGCTGGCAGGACACCAACGGCTGGAAGGACCTGAACTCGAAGTTTGTCCTGATGGTGTATCGCGACTACGTGCTCACGGGCAGCCGGGACCGGGAGTTTCTGCACTACACCTGGCCTTCGGTACAGGAGGCGCTGGCCTATCTCGGAAAGTTCGACCAGGACGGCGACGGCATACCGGACAACGACGGCTACCCCGACCAGACCTACGATACGTGGCTGGTGCGCGGAGACAGCGCTTACTCGGGGAGTTTGTGGCTCGCATCTTTACGGGCGGCGGAGGAGATAGGCAGGACGCTAGGCGACGAGCAGGCCGCCGCCAGGTATCACGCTCTGTTCGCCAAGGGACAGAAGAGTTTCATCGAGAAGCTGTGGAACGGGGAATATTTTCGCTACGACACGGAGAGCGAATACAAAGACAACATTCAGGCGGATCAGCTGGCCGGGCAGTGGTACGCGGATGTGACCGGACTCGGCGATATCGTGCCGCGAGAGATGCGCGCGAAATCGCTCCAGACGATTTACGACCACAACGTGATGAAGTTTGCGAAGGGCGAAATGGGAGCGGTGAACGGCATCGCGGCGGACGGAGGGATCATCACGACGAATGAGCAGGTGCAGGAAGTCTGGACGGGCACGACGCTGGCGCTGGCCGGATTCATGCTGGGCGAGGGAATGCGGGACCAAGCGTATCAAACGGCGTGGGGCATCTATCACGTGAGCTATGAAAAGAAGGGATACTGGTTCCGCACGCCAGAAGCGTGGGATATCAGCGGGAACTATCGCGCTTCGATGTACATGCGGCCGGCGGCCATCTGGGCGATGGAGATGACCGCTCCGACCGGCCCATCGGCTGCCAACGAAAAATCAGCCGCGAGTGTTGGGGTGAAGTAAGGCCACCACGGCCAGCATTACTGCACAACCGGCGAGGGGAACGAGGAGGCCGTAGCGCAGGCTGTCGGTCAAGTGGGAGACGACCCCGACCAGCGGCGGCATCGTGGAAGCGCCCCCGGCGGCGAGAGCAAACATGACGCCGCCCACCCTGCGTGCGCGCTGCCCGAACCACTTGGAGAGCCACGCGATGTAAATCGGATAGAGGCTGGCGAGGCCGAGCCCGGCAAAGAAGGAGCCGGTGAAGAGTGCCAGCGGCGAGTGCCCGGTAATGAACAGAATTTGCCCGGCAGCAGCGAGCAGAATGCCGCCCAAAGCGACGGTCACCTCCTTGAGCCGCAGCAGGATCGCCGCTCCGGCGCCACGGCCGCCAAGCAGTCCGGCGAAGAAGAACATGGGCGCGAGCGACCAGGTGTTGTTCGACCACGCCGCGGCCCGCTGCGCGTGGGTTGGAGCCCAGAACGAGACCGAGTTCTCCGTGCCGACATAGACGTAGAACAAAATGCCCAGAGCGAAGGCGAGACCGAATTGGGCGGCCTTGCCGGCGGTGACTGCCCGGGCCCCGGCTTCCTCGTGCGGCGGTTTGCCAAACGGCATGCGGAATAACGCCGCCGCCAACGCGATACAAACGAGGGCGACCACATAGAGAAGCATCGAGACTTGGGCTTTGCGAACCGTGTACATCGCCAGAGGCGAGGACGAGATGGCGCCGACGCCCCAGGCCAGGTTGGCGACGTTCAGGGCCGAGGCGCGGCGGTCGCCGTAACTCTCGGCTACCCACAGATTGGTGCCGGGCGTAGCGAAGCCATAGCCGAGCCCGTAAAGGCCGCTTGCAAACAAGGCCAGGGAAAAAGTGGGAGCGTTCAGAAGCGCGAAACCGATGCCCAGCAGCGCCAGACCCAAAACGATGGCAGGCTTGAAGCCTTTGCTTGGAACAAGGGCGCTCGAACCCAAGACGCCCACCAGGGAAGCGGAAAACTGAACCAATGAAAACAGGCCGGCCCGGCCGTCGTTGAGCCCCCACTTGGCCATGAAGATCGGCAAAATCGGCGCGATGAACGTGATGACGATGCCGTTCACGACGAAGCCGCCGCACAGCAGGACAAAAATAGTGTTCTGAGCGGAGGCTTGTCGGACTTCGGGAAGTTGCGTTTCGGTGGGCATCATGGCATTTTGCCGGAGCCGATGTTGAGGCGCAAATGTTGCGGCGGGAGAAGCATACGAGAATGATCGACGTCGGACTGATTGGATTTGGACTGGGCGGAAAGGCATTCCATGCGCCGGTTATTGTCGCGGTCCCGGGATTGCGGCTGGCGGCCGTTCTGCAGCGGCGTGAGACTACGGCGGGCGAACTCTATCCTGAGGCGAAAGTGGTGCGAACGGTGGACGAGTTGCTGGCCATTCCGTCCATCCGGTTGGTGGCGATTTCGACCCCGAACGATTCGCACTTTTCCTATGCGAAAGCTTGCTTGGAGGCAAACCGCGACGTGGTGGTAGACAAACCGTTCGCCACGTCGTTGGCGGAGGCCAGGGAGCTGGCGGAACTGGCGCGGCAGCGCGGACGGTTGTTGACCGTGTATCAGGAGCGCCGGCTGGACGGCGACTTTAGGACGCTGAAGAAGTTGCTTGCGGCGGGCGATTTGGGGCGGCCGGTGCATTTTGAGGAGACGTTTGACCGCTGCCGGGCGCAGGTGCGCGATTCGTGGAAAGAGAAAATGGCACCGGGCGGCGGCGTATTCTGGGATTTGGCGCCGCACTTGATTGATCATGCGCTGGTGCTCTTTGGACCGCCCGAGGCGCTGCTGGCTGATATTCGCTCGGAGCGTGATGGAGCGCGAAACGCCGATGCCTTCGATGTGACGTTCTACTATGCGAACGGATTGCGCGCCGTAATGTCCTCGACGACGCTGGCGCCGGTGGCGCGGCCGCATTTTCGGGTGCGCGGAACGCGAGGGGAGTTCATCAAACAAGAACTCGATCCCCAGGAGGCGCTGCTGCGCGCGGGGCAGCCCATGGGAGGAGAATCGTGGGGGCTCGAAAAGCCCGAGCAGTGGGGAATCCTGACGATCGTGGGCGACCAGTCCACCGAAGACAGGAGAATCCCGTCCGAGCGCGGCGACTACCGGGCGTTTTATGAGAATGTTCGCGATGTGATCATGGGGAAAGGGAAGCCGCTGGTCACCCTCGATGAAGCGCTGCGGGTGATGTATGCCATGGAACTCAGCGAGGCAAGTAGCGGGCAGCGCAGGATTCTGCCGTGGCAGATGTAGATCGCGGCAAAGCTGGCCGACGGTGGCTAGAGTCGGCAAGCCGGCCAGGCAGTTCGAGCAGGGCTGAAGCCCCGATTCGCTTTGGAAATCGGTTAAGCTAGAGGCAGGAGAAGAAACGTTGGCAAGCGCGCGGAAAATTGAGCTGGCTCCATCGATCCTGTCGGCGAATTTTGCAAACCTTGCGGCCCACGCGAAGCAGGCGCTCGAGGGCGGCGGGACGCTGCTGCATGTGGACATCATGGACGGGCACTTTGTGCCGAACATCACCATCGGGCCGCCGGTGGTCGCGTCGTTGCGCAAAGCCTTGCCCGACGTGATTTTCGACTGCCACCTGATGATCGAGAATCCCGACGAGTTTATTCCCGACTTTGCCAAGGCCGGCGCGACGTGGATTTCGGTGCATGAGGAAGCGTGCGTACATCTCGATCGGACCCTGCACCACATCAAGGACCACGGGTGCGAAGCGGGCGTGGTGCTGAATCCGGCGACGCCCGTGGAGACGCTAAGCGAGGTTTTGCCTCTTGTGCACCATGTGCTGGTGATGAGCGTGAATCCCGGATTCGGGGGCCAGCAGTTCATAGGCAATTCGCTAAACAAGATGCGGCAGTTGTGCCGGCTGCGCGAGGAGCGCGGGCTCAATTTCCGGGTCGAAGTGGACGGCGGCGTCGCGATGGATACGGTTGCCAGCATTGTACGTGCCGGCGCCGAGCTGCTGGTGGCGGGTAACGCCGTGTTTGGACATGGCGATGCGAGAGAGAATGCGCGGGAATTGTTGGAAGCGGCGCGCGGCGCGCTGCTGGTCAGAGCGTGAGTCGGGTGAAATTCCGGCGATCGGCAGATCCTATCTCGAGCGCGTCGAGCGGCAACACGATAATGACCTTACCGTTGTAAGTGGCATGGCAAGTCCCTACGAACGCTTTCCAGAGTACCGTAGTGGTTTGCCTAAGGCCTCTCTGCGCGTGCCCAGCAGGACGACAGAAAACCGCGATCCTTCGCACTTGCCTCCTCAGCCGGGCGAACGGATCGAACGAAACGAGGTAGTCTGCGCCAGTGCGTCGCGGCTAGTTGGATTCGACCGACGGGCTAAGGGGATGGCTGCGCTTCGAACCTGGCGGAGGAGGCCGATGTCTTGCTTGCGCTTAGGCAGCGAAAGGAACGACCTTGGACTTGCGAGCGCGGGACTTCGGCTTGGCGGCTTCGGCGAGTAGCTCCTGCTCGGCCTGTCTCCAGTCCTCGAAGGGATTTCCGGCCGCGCCCTGACGCTCGAGATAGATGTGGTAGGCCCGTAGGGCAATTTCGTCGTGGGTGGGAGCCGGCTTGGCTGCCGGTGCTTTGCGCGCTTTGCTCGTGGTGTTTGCTGCGGTTTCCGATGCGGTCTTTCTTGGCATTTCTGGTACTTCCTCCTGATTCCATTTTCGCACGCCGCGAGCCGCGGGTGTACGGCGCGGGCATGAATTTTTTGCGTTGTTTCCATTGCGGAAACCGGACGGCGACGTTCGCGGCGAGAATGGTGGGCGGTGCGGTGCTTGGCATCCGGAGGGATCGAATCATGAGATGGACGGGTTGCGTGGTGTTGGCCATTGTACTTGGCTGGGGGCCTGTTTTGTCGGCCCAGGAGGCGAAGGCTGCTAAGACCAAGGAGCCGAAGAAGGGACCAGATGCGCCGCAGGTAAAAATCTTCAATCCTGAAACCATGGTTAAGCCTACGGAGGGTATTCGCAGGTTGCCCAGGTCAGCGAAGGCAAGATGGTGTTCATCGCCGGGCAGGTGGCGCAAGACCAGAACGGCAACCTGGTCGGAAGGGACGACTTCCGCGTGCAGGTGCAGCAGGTCTTCGAGAATTTGCGGGCCGCGGTTGAAGCGGCAGGCGGAGATTTCAAGAATGTCGTGAAGCTGAACTACTACTGCGCCGAAAGTGTGGATCCCGCGCAGATTGCCGCGGTGCGAGAAATCCGCGACAAGTATGTAAACACAGCGAATCCGCCGACCAGCACGTTTGTGGTGGTGAAGCGGCTGGTTCGGCCGGAATGGCTGATTGAAGTGGATGCGGTGGCGGTGGTCAAGAAGTGAAGGCATCCGCCTTGTCGCAGGCCCGCAAGCAACGGGCGGCTACTGCTCCTGATAGTTCCAGGTGAGGCCGCCATCAAGGAAGAACGTTGTGCCGGTGGCGTAGGAGGAGTCTTCGGACGCGAGGAAGACGGCCATCTGGGCGACATCGTCGGGAGTTCCCAGGCGTTTGAGGGGAATGTTCTCGAGCAACGAATTCAGTTTGCCGGGATCGTTCAGAAGATTCTTGTTGATGGGCGTTTCGATCGCACCGGGCGCGATGGAGTTGATCGTGATGCCGAGTGGCGCCAGCTCGATGGATAGGTTGCGGGTGAGCATCTTTACACCGCCTTTACTCGCGCAGTAGGAAGCGAAATGAGGGAACGGCAGCTCCTCGTGGACAGAGCTGATGTTGATGATTTTTCCGCCGGACTTGGCGCTCATGCGGTGCTTGACGAAAGCCTGAGTGATAAAAAACAAGCCCTTTAGGTTGACGTTCAAGACCGCGTCAAAATCGGCTTCGCTCGCGTCCCAGAAGTCGGCTCTGCGCTCTAGGCCGGCGTTATTGACCAGGATGTCGATTCGTCCGAATTGTGCGACCGCGTCGGCGATGAACTGCTGGCCGTCCGAGACTTTGCCGACGTCGTAGCGATAACCGGCGGCTTTACGGCCGAGCTTTCGGATGGCGGCGGCCGCTTCATCGGCTCCGGCTTTATTCGAGCGGTAACAGAAGGCGATGTCCGCACCTTCGGCGGCAAATTTTTGGGCGATACCCAGACCGATACCCTGGCTGGCTCCGGTGATAGCAGCGACTTTACCTGCGAGGCGGTGAGACATGGCTACGCTTCTCCTGTTTCCGTGCGTTTAGTCAGATACACGAGAGAGCAAATAGTTGCAAGAAGCGAGCTTTCCTTGCAAAGCGCAGGCGGGCCGGCTGAACCCTATCGCCATGGCCCTGGCCGGCCGCTGGTTCAAGGCTGCGGGCCTAAGAAGAGGCTGGCGGAGCAGGTGGCGGTGGCTGTTTGGCCGGGATTAAAATCGCCTGGCTGGCGTCTTCTGTGTGAAGAGGACTGGGCGAGCGCGAGGGCAGACGTGACGACCGCAATCAACGAGGCGGCTAGGAAGGTGCAAGGCCTCTTGGCACGGCTCGGGTTCATTTTGTGGTGATGAGCGTGGCGGAGCTGGCTACACACTGCCAGCCTTGATTTTGTTTGATCCAGGTATCGATGAAGCGTTCGCGGTGCACGTAGGATTTGCCCTTTTCCACGCCCTTAACCCGGAAGATCCCGACGACCACGGCGGAGTTCCCGTAGACCTGAATGTTCATCTCTTCGTTGACGGCTTGCGAAGGCTGGTATTCGGGAGCCTTGATGCTGGCGAGGAATTCGCTTTTGGAAGAGACGCTGCCGTCGATTTCGACCGCCACGAACGACGGAGCCAGAAGCTGATCGAGCGCCTTGGTGTCTTTGACCTCGATGGCCTTGTTCCAGGCCTTTTCCAGGCCGAGAACGCGACCGCCCTCATCGCTGGTGGCGTTTTGTGCGAAAGCGAAAGCGGAAAGGGCTGCGGCGAACAATGCAGCGGCGGCAATGAGCAATGTTTTCACGGGACACACCTCGTCGGCTCGAAAAACGCGGTCGACCAGAGTGGATTCAGAATACGAAGAGACGGGTTATGGAGGAAGAGAAAGCGCAACGCAAGTTTCGTGGGGAGCAAGTGGGCCGCAAAGGAACACGGGCGGCCGGTAGGCCGCCCTTCCTAGAGAAGCCAAGGAGCGGGATTTCAGGCGATCGTCACTTCCGGGCTCAAGTAAACGTCCTGAATGGCGTTGAGCAGCTTGACGCCCTCATTCATGGGACGCTGGAAGGCCTTGCGTCCGGAGATGAGGCCGGTGCCGCCGGCGCGCTTGTTGATGACGGCGGTGGTCACCGCTTCTTCGAAGTCGTTCGCTCCCGAGGCGCCTCCGGAATTGATCAGACCGGAGCGGCCCATGAAACAGTTCGCGACCTGGTAGCGGCAGAGATCGACCGGATGGTCGCTCGAGAGGTCGCTGTAGATGCGTTTGTCAAATTTGCCGTAGCTCGAATCGCCCATGTTGAGCGCCGCGTAGCCGCCGTTATTTTCAGGCAGCTTCTGCTTGATGATGTCGGCCTGGATGGTCACACCGAGGTGATTGGCCTGGCCGGTGAGATCCGCAGAGAGATGGTAGTCCTTGTCCTTCTTGAAGGCGTTATTGCGGAGATAGCACCACAGCACGGTGGCCATGCCAAGTTCGTGCGCTTGGGCGAAGGCCTGGCTGATTTCGACGATCTGACGGCCGCTCTGCTCGGAGCCGAAGTAGATGGTGGCTCCGACGGCGACAGCGCCCAGGTCATAGGCTTGCTTCACGGTGCCGAACAGAATCTGGTCGGCTTTGTTGGGGAAGGTAAGCAGTTCGTTGTGGTTGATTTTCACGATGAAGGGAATCTTGTGGGCATATTTGCGCGCGACCGAGCCAAGCACGCCGAACGTGGAAGCGACGGCGTTGCACTGGCCTTCGATGGCGAGCTTGACGATATTTTCGCCGTCGAAATAGTCGGGATTCTTGGCGAAGCTGGCGCCGGCGGAGTGCTCGATGCCCTGGTCAACGGGAAGAATCGAAAGGTAGCCGGTGCCGGAGAGGCGGCCGGTGTGAAACATGCGGTGGAGTGAGGCCAGGACGCGGGGATTGCGATCGGAGGGCTGCCAGACGCGATCGAGAAAATCGGGTCCGGGGAGGTGGAGCCGGTCCCGGGATATCTTCGGCGAACGGAAGCCGAGCAGGGAATCCGCTTTCGCACCCAGGTAAGTATGAATCGAACTGGTTGTCGCTGTTGCCATTTGCTTCTTTTCTCCTCTTTGCCGAGCGATGACCCAGTGCGGTCAGCTCGTCAGAATTTCTTTGGACAGCATCGAGCCCGCCGCCGCGTCGACCAGCCAGGCGAGAGAGCCGTCAGCCGGCTGAATCATCTGGGCAGGGAGCTGTTCGGGCTCGTGCGGACCTTCCAGAACCGCTTTCAGTGCACAGGCCTTGTCCGAACCTGTGACCATAAAAATGACGTTTGCCGCCGCGTTCGCCGCGGGCGCGGTCAGCGTGATCCGCTCGGTATAAAGCTTGCCGATCCAGTTGCGCGTCACAACGCGCTGCGCTTCGTGAAGCGCCTTGGTGCCCGGAAAGAGCGAGAGTGTGTGGCCCTCGTTGCCCATTCCCAGCAGGATCAAGTCGAAGCGGGGAAACTCGCCGGTTTTCAAGGCAAAGGTGCGGCGGATTTCTTCTTCGTATTCGGTGGCGGCCTGCGCCGTGTCCGAGTACTCGCCCTTGATGCGGTGAATCTGCTGCGGCTCGAGTGGCGCCTTGGCGAGCATCGCGTCGCTGGCCATCTGGAAATTACTGTCCGCGTGCCCGGGAGCAACGTGGCGCTCGTCGCCGAAGAACACCTGCATTTTATCCCAGGGAAGGGAATTGCGCAGCGCGGGATGCTCGGCCATCAGGGCGTAAAGCATTTTGGGAGTGGAGCCTCCCGCCAGAGCGATGCTGAAGACGCCCCGCGCAGACACGGCTGCGGCCGAAATACGCGAGACTTCACGCGAGGCGTAGCTGGCGATTTCCGCGCAGGTGCTGAAGAGTTGGATGTGTCGCTGCGGCATGGGTTTTTTCCTTGAGTGCGGGCTAGGGATGTCTTGCAGCCGGAGCCGGACATTTGGCACCGGTTTCTTCGGCAAGGATATCCCGCCAGGCCCGCCCGTCGCGTTCGAGCAGGTCGTCGGCTTCCTGCGGGCCCCAGGAGCCGGAGGCGTAGTTTGGAAAGCCGCGCGCGGGTAGGGCCTTCCAGACATCGATGATGGGTTCAATGACGCTCCAAGCAGCTTCGACTTGATCGGCGCGCTGGAAAAGCGTCGCGTCGCCGATCATGCAGTCGTAGAGCAGGCGTTCGTAGCCGGTGCTGTGCGATCTGCCGAAGTCGCGGGCGTAGTCGAAGTCCATGTTGACCAGGCCCAGCTTCATGACCGAGCCGGGAACCTTGGCGCCAAAGCGGAGCGAGATGCCTTCGTCCGGTTGTATATGAATGACCAGCTGATTGGTGCGCGGGTCGTGGATGGGACTGCGGCGGAACAAGGTGAAAGGAGTGCGCCGGAAACGAATGGCGATTTCCGTGACGCGATGACAAAGGCGCTTGCCGGTGCGGAGGTAGAAGGGAACATCGCCCCAGCGCCAGTTGTCGATCTTGAGTTTCAAGGCGACAAAGGTTTCGGTGTTGGAGTTGGGCGCGACGTTGGGCTCGTTGCGATAGGCCGGGACGCGCTCCTCGTCGAAGATGCCTTCGCCGTATTGGCCGCGCACCGTGTTGTGCAGGACCTCTTCCGGCGTCGGCATCTGGATGGCGTGGAGAATCTCAGCCTGTTTGTCGCGGACGGCATCGGCTTCGAAGGAGATGGGCGGCTCCATGGCGGTGAGCGTCAGGAGCTGAAAAAGATGATTGGGAACCATGTCGCGGAGGGCGCCGGCAGTTTCATAGAATGCGCCGCGATGCTCGACGCCCACGGTTTCAGCGGCGGTGATCTGGACATGGTCGATGTAAGTGCGATTCCAGAGCGGTTCGATGATGCTGTTGGCAAAGCGGAAGACCAAAACGTTCTGCACCGTTTCTTTGCCGAGGTAGTGGTCGATGCGGTAAATCTGTTTTTCGGTAAGGATCTCCTTCAGTTCTTTGTTGAGCTGGATGGCCGATTCATAGTCGTGGCCGAAAGGCTTTTCGACGATGACGCGAACCCAGTGGTCGTTCGTTTCCTGCGTGAGGCCGCCCTCGCCAAGTCTGCGGACGATCGGTGAAAAAAACCTGGGAGCCACGGCGAGGTAGTGAAACAGATTGCCCTCTGTCTTGTGGGCCTTTTGCGCGGCGGCAATTTGCTCTTTCAAGCGCTGGTACGCTGCGGCTTCGCTGAAGTCCCCTTGCACATAGTAGATGCGCTCGACGAACCACGCCCACAGCTTTTCGTCGATCGGGCTGTCGGACAGCTCCTTGACCCCCTGGGTCAGCTTTTCCCGAAAAACGTCGGTACTCATCTGATCGAAGGCAAAGCCGATGATCGCGAACTGTTCGGAGAGCAAGCCTTCCCGGGCGAGGTTGGCGAGAGCAGGCAGAAGCTTGCGTTTGGTCAAGTCGCCGCTCGCGCCGTAAATGATCATCACGCACGGGGAAGCCTTCTGCGCTGTTTCGTTGGTGGTGTTCGAGTTCGCCATTTTCCGCTGTTCCTACCAAGTCTCGCTGCGCGCGATCAGTGGCCCGATTTCTTCTCGACGTGACCGCCGAACTGGAAGCGCATGGCGGAAAGAATCTTGCCCGCGAAGTCGTCTTCACCGCGGGAGGTGAAGCGCTGGTAGAGCGATGCGCTCAGCACGGGAGCGGGCGCGGTGGATTCGATCGCGGCGAGGATGGTCCAACGCCCTTCGCCCGAGTCGGAAACGCGGCCGGAGTAACGTTCTAGGGTGGGCTGTTCGAGGAAAGAGATGGCGGTGAGATCGAGCAGCCAGGAAGCCACGACCGAGCCGCGCCGCCAGAGTTCGGCGACGTCGGCGAGATTGAAGTCGTACTGGTAGTGCTCCGGATCGCGCAGCGGCGTGGTTTCCGCGTCCATTTCGCGCACGTGCTTGCCGACATTAGCGTGCTTGAGGATGTTGAAGCCTTCCGCGTACGCAGCCATCAAGCCGTACTCGATACCGTTGTGCACCATTTTCACGAAGTGGCCGGCCCCGTTGGGTCCGCAGTGGAGGTAGCCTTCTTCGGCAGTACCAACGGCCTTTTCGCGGCCCGGCGTGCGCGGGACGTCGCCTCGTCCAGGCGCCAGCGTCTTGAAGATAGGATCAAGGTGTTTCACGACGTCGTTCTCGCCGCCGATCATCTGGCAGTAACCGCGATCGAGTCCCCAGACGCCTCCGCTGGTGCCCACGTCGACGTAGTGAATACCCTTCGGTTTGAGCTCCTTGGCGCGGCGGATATCGTCAATGTAATAGGAGTTGCCGCCGTCGATCAGGATGTCGCCCGATTCGAGTTTTGGCAGGAGTTCCCCGATCGACGAATCGACCACCGCGGCCGGGACCATCAGCCAGATCGCGCGTGGCTTCTGCAATTTCTGGACAAAGTCGTCGAGAGAAGTGGAGCCCGTTGCGCCTTCGCTCGAGAGCTGCTGAACTGTCGCGGGTGTACGGTCAAAGACTACGCACTGATGGCCGTTTTTTTGCAGGCGGCGGACCATGTTGGCACCCATACGGCCCAGACCGATCATTCCAAGTTGCATTCTGTCTGCTCCTCTGTCCCGAATTGTGAAAGTAGACCGCGCGGCGCGGCCGGAAAAATTCTACTGCAGACCCTGTGAAACGGCCCGCGCCAGCGCTTTGAGGCCGGATTTCAGGTTCTTGCCAAGATGCACCCGCAAGGCACGGCGGCCCCGCTCGGCGAGTACGGCAAAATCTCCGCGGGCCTGCGCGGCCTTGACCACCCCGAAGGTATATCTCTGCCCGGGAACCGGCAGGTCGGAAGCGTCGTCGCAGGTGATCTGGAGGAATACGCCGCTGTTAGGACCGCCCTTGTAGGCCTGTCCCGTGGAGTGCAGGAAACGCGGGCCGAAACCGAGGCAGGTTGCGACCTTTTTGCCGTCGCGGACTGCCGTGCGAATGGTCTGTAGAGCCGCTTCGTTTTCGGCGTTCATCGGGATGTAGCCAAGGACGGCGAAGTAGTCGCTGGCCGCGATCCGCGAAAGATGGGTTTTCAGAACGTCCGCAAGGGTTTTGCCTCCCGCGAGCGCCGCGGCGTTCTTGTCGTCGGCAAAAAGCTTGGCGTCCTTGGTTACCAGGAAAGGCGATTCGGCGGGCAGACTCCCGGTGGATTCGTATTCGCCCGTCAATTTGCGCGTTTCAACCTTGCTGGCTTCGACGTCGGGCTGGTTGAAAGCGTCAATGCCGATGATGGACCCGGCGACGGCGGTGGCGATTTCCCAGCGGAAGAATTCCTGGCCGAGAGCGTAGGTGTTCGGCAGGGCGATGCGAACGACCGGCTGCCCCGCCTTTTCCAGCGCTAGAACGGCCGCGTCCTGTGTCTTGTTGGTCTTGCCCGCAAGCGTCAGATACGCGAAGAGGCGGTCGCTTCCGTAAGTGTCCGGCTTGGCCAGCTTTTCGCGATCCACCGGTATGATCCCCTTGCCGATTTTTCCGGTCGACTCGGCGATCAACTGTTCGAGCCAGGCACCGAGGTCAAAGATACCCGGCGAAGTGATGATGGTGATTTTGTCGCGACCGTGATTGGCGGCCACTCCCATGATGGTGCCGAGCAGAACGCCCGGGTTTTTGTCCGCCGCGGCTGTCGGACCGCAAGCCTTTACCATCTCCTGGGCGCTTTTCAAGAACTTGGGCACGTCCACGCCCATAGCCGCGGCCGGGACCATGCCGAAATTGGAAAGCGCCGAGTAGCGGCCGCCGATGCTCGGGACTCCGGCGAAAATCCTCCAGAACTTGTCGGCTTCGGCCACCTGCTGCATTTTCGAGCCGGGATCGGTTACGGCGATGAAGCGGCTGCCCACGAGCTCTTCGCCGACCGCTTTCTTCACACGCTCAAAGAAATATTGCTTGAAAATATTGGGCTCGAGCGTGCTCCCGGACCTGCTGGAGACGATCGCAAGCGTTCTCTTGAGGTCGAGCTTCCTTTCGAGCGCTTTGATCTGAACGGGATCGGTCGAGTCCAGAACGTGAAGCTCGGGAAAGCCCGCGACCTTGCCAAAGGTCAGGCGCAGCACTTCCGGACAAAGGCTCGAGCCCCCCATGCCGAGGAGCACCACATGCTTGAACTTTGCTTTCTTGACGTCGGCAGCCAGCTGGTTGAAGATCGCGATCGACCGAAGCTGCTCTTCGCTAATGGCCAGCCAGCCGAGCCAGTTCGATTCGTCGGTATTGCTCCAGAGCGAGGCGTCCTTCTGCCAAAGACGGGCCACCTTGTTGTTGTCCTTCCAGTCGTCGAGCGAGGCTGCGACGGCCGCGTTCAATTCCTTCGGAAGCTTGTAGGCCAGGCGATTCACGCTCACGCAGACACCCCGGCATGCTTGGTGATCGCATCCAGCAGCTTGTTGAACGGGTCCTGGAAGAGCTTTACAGCGTCGGTCAAGAGCTTTTCGGTGACTTCTTTCATCGAAATTCCCGCCGCTTCCAGGTCCGACATGGTCTTGTTCGCGCCCGCGACATCTTCGGTAAGGCTACTGCGAAGTTTGCCGTGATCGCGGAACGCGTCGAAGGTGGCCGGGGGGACGGTGTCCACGGTGTCCGCGCCGATCAGCTCCTCGACGTACAAGACGTCGCGATACTTCGGGTTCTTGGTGCTAGTGCTGGCCCAGAGCAAACGTTGCGTCTGCGCTCCTTTTGCCGCGAGGGCCTTCCAACGAGGAGTGGCAATGATCTCCTGGTATTTGGCGTAGGTACGGCGCGCGTTGGCGATGGCGACTTTGCCGCGCAATGACTCGAGCATCGCCTTCTTAGCTGCGTTCGCTTCCGTTTTCAATTTGCTGTCGATGGTGCTGTCCACCAACGAATCGATGCGGCTGACAAAAAAGCTGGCGACGCTGGCGATGCGCGATATGTCCTGGCCTTTCCCGGCGCGCGCTTCGAGCGCCGCGATATAGGCCTCGGCAACCTCTTCGTACGCGGACTGCGCAAACAGCAGCGTGATATTGATGTTGATGCCCTCTGAGAGTGCCTGGCGAATCGCCGGAACGCCCTGCGGCGTCCCGGGAATCTTGATCATGACGTTCGGACGGTTGACGGTTTTCCAAAGCCGCCGCGCTTCCTCGAGGGTGGCTTGCGTGTCGAACGCCAGGTTCGGCGAAACCTCCAGGCTCACGTAGCCATCGCGGCCCTTGGTCTCTTGGTGCACCGGGCCGAAAATGTCGGCCGCGTCCTGAACGTCGCGAATGGCGATTTTTTCATAGAGCGCCATCGCCGTGGACGACTTCGCGTCCGGCGCCTTGATGATGTCGTTGTAATCGTCGCCCGCGGTGATAGCTTTCTCAAAGATGGCCGGGTTCGACGTCATGCCGCGCAAACCGTCGTTGGCGATCATTTTTTTCAGATCGCCGTTCTGCAGGATGTTGCGCCGAATGAAGTCAAGCCAGGGAGACTGCCCGTAGGCTAACAGTCCTTTCAGGGGATTTTCGCCCTTGCTGGCGGCCAGATTTGGCACTCTGGTGGTCGTGGTCATGCGCTCCTCCTGAACTTTCGCGCCTCGTTGCTCGCTACTTCCATTCTACGCCCGCCGCGAGCGACGAGGGTTAACCGGGTATGACTGCGGTGGGCGTAGAAATTCCCTTGCCTAGCGCCTTTCTTCGAGTGCTTTGACCTTGGCCAAGCGGCGATTGTGGCGCTCTTCATGTGTAAAATTGGCGCCAATGTAGGCCTTCAGCAGATCCTGCGCTAGCTTCACGCCGATGACGCGCGAGCCCAAAACCAGCACGTTCATGTCGTCGTGCTCGACACCCTGGTGCGCGGAATACGTGTCGTGGCAGACGGCGGCGCGGACGCCAATCAGCTTGTTGGCGGCGACGCTGGCTCCGACGCCGCTGCCGCAAATCAATACGCCGCGCTCGGCCTTGCCGTCCAGCACGGCCCGCCCCACCGCCTCCGCGAAGTCCGGGTAATCGGACGGGTTGGTGTTGAAGGCTCCCACATCGAGAACAGCGTGCCCCAGCCCGCGCAGCAAGTCGCCCATGGCGTTCTTGAGTTCGAAGCCGGCGTGGTCTGATCCGATGACGAGTTTCATCGCTAAATTCACTTTCCGAGTGTTTGTTTGGCCGCAGCGACGACGTTTTCAACGGTGAAGCCGAATTTCTTCAGCAAGTCCTTCAGCGGAGCCGACGCACCGAAGGTGTGCATGCCGACGATCTTGCCTTTTTGGCCGACGTGGCGCTCCCAGCCGAATTTCGAAGCCATTTCAACCGAAACGCGCGCGGCGATCGCGGCGGGCAGCACGCTTTCCCTGTATGCCGCGTCCTGCTCTTCAAACAGCTCCCATGAGGGGATGCTGACGACGCGGGCCTTGATGTTCTCCGCGGCCAGCTTTTCCTGCGCGGCAACGCACAGGCCAACTTCGCTGCCGGTGCCGATCAGAATGACCTCGGGACGCCCGCCCGGGGCATCGCTCAGAACGTACGCGCCCTTTCTGACGCCCGATGCGGGCGCGAACTTGCTGCGGTCGAAAGTTGGCATGGCTTGGCGCGAAAGGACCAACGCCGTAGGACGGTGGGTCTGCTCGACTGCAATTTTCCAGGCTTCGACAACTTCATTCGCATCGCCCGGCCGCAAAACCAGAATATTCGGCATGGCGCGCAACGCAGCCAGCTGTTCGATCGGCTGGTGGGTGGGGCCGTCTTCGCCTAAGCCGATTGAGTCGTGCGTAAAAACGTAGATGACGGGAATTTCCATCAGCGCAGCCAGGCGGACCGCAGGCTTCATGTAGTCGGAGAAGTTGAAGAACGTTCCGCCGAAGGGACGCACGCGGCTCAAAGCCATGCCGCTCATTGCCGCTCCCATGGCGTGTTCCCGCACGCCATAAGGAATGTTTCGGCCGGAATAATGTCCGGGTTGATAGAGACCCGCGCCGGGAAAATCGAGATTTGTCTTGTTGGACTTCGCAAGGTCCGCCGAACCGCCGATGAGCCAGGGGATGTTCTTGGCGATGGCATTGACGGTCTTACCCGAGCTTTCGCGCGAGGCCATGCCTTTCGCGTCGGCGGGGAACGAAGGCAGGTTCTGGTCCCAGCCCAAGGGAAGCTGGCGTTTCTGCATCAACTCGAGCTGTTTCGCCTCTTCCGGGAACTGCCGTGCGTAGTCGCCCCACAATTTGACCCACTGCGCATGAGCCTCCGCACCGCGCTTGCCGACGCCGTTTTTGAAATTCTCGAAGACGCCGTCCGGCACCAGGAACTTGGCGTCCTCCGGCCATTCGTAATTCTTTTTGACCAGCTTTACCTCGGCTTCGCCGAGTGGCTCGCCGTGCGCTTCGTAGGTGTCCTGCTTGTGCGGCGAACCGTAGCCGATGTGGCTGTCCACGACGATAAGCGTCGGCTTGCCTGAAGTCTTCAGAAAGGTTTCATAGCCGCGCCCGAGCATCATCAGATCATTGGCGTCGGCAACCCGGGTCACGTTCCAGCCATAGCCCACGAAGCGTGTCATCACGTCTTCGCTGAAGGAAACCGATGCTGGGCCGTCGAGCGTCACGTGGTTGTTGTCATAAATCCAGCAAAGGTTATCGAGTTTGAGATGGCCGGCGAGGGAAGCGGCTTCGGCTGCGACACCTTCCATCAAATCTCCATCGCCACAGAGCGCATACACGTTGTAGTTGAAGAGCTCGAGATTGGGCCGGTTGTAGGCCGCAGCCAGCCATTTTCCCGCCATGGCCATGCCGACGCTGTTGCCTGCGCCTTGTCCGAGCGGACCTGTCGTGGTTTCCACGCCGGTCGTGAGATGCGATTCGGGATGCCCCGCGGTCTTGCTGTCGAGCTGCCGGAATCGCTTGATCTCTTCCATCGAAACAGCGGGCGAATCGAGAACTTCCCCTTGCTCATTGAGGGCGCGAACGCCTGCCAGGTGCAGCGTCGAGTAGAGCAGCATCGAGGCATGGCCGGCGGAGAGGACGAAACGATCGCGGTTCGGCCAGACGGGATTCGCCGGATCGTACTTCAAATGCCTTTGCCACAATTCGTACACGACTGGCGCTAGGCCCATGGGCGCGCCCGGATGCCCGGAATTGGCCTGCTGCACGGCATCGATCGCAAGCGTCCGGATGGTGTTGATAGAAAGTTGGTCGATCTGTTGCGCAGTCGTCTGTTGGATCGCTGATGCTTGCTGGCTCACAAAGGCTCCTGTGCGGGCAGGAGGGTACCCGCAGGTCCAAATCAGGATTTAGATGCTCCGGGCGTACGCACCGGGTAGGGAGATTTTACGTCAACTGCGGGCGGAATGCAGACTGTGTCTGTCTACCACGGTGAAAGCACCTTCATTCAATCGAGATGCGCTGGGCCCAGGGGTCGGAAGCGGGCTGATTGGCGCCGACGCCGTCGTTTGGTCTCTCGGGTTGCGTCCCTGCGGCTTCCGCATCGTTGCTCGGTCGCGCGGAAGGGTCTTGTGAGGAAACTTCGCCGGGCGCGGCAACCGCCTCCGCCGGGGCTTGCGGCTGATCGAGGGGCGGCGCGATATCCCGGGTATCGACCGGAAAAAGATGCGCATGCTGTTCCGACCACTTTGCCGCGAGGCCGTTGAGCGGGCTCTTGGTGTTGTACTCCTGATACGCGATCATGCGCCCGATGCGAATGATCAGGTCGTCGAGCCCTTCCGAAGCGGCCCAGAAATCGCCGATGCACACGGTCGCTTCGTCGAAATTCGGGTGAAAGACCGGCGTCAACATGCGGCACTGGGGCGCGCGGCGCGGATAGCCTAGCGACAAATTTACTTCCAGATGATGCGTCGCTCGCTCCTGAATCTCTCCGTTCGCAGCGACCATGAGGCCTCTGACGTGATAGACGAAACGGTAGACCTCCGGCGGCATGCCGGCGGTACCCGTAATCTGAATGAGCGGCCAGCCCAGAAACCGCTGTTGCAGCAGGTCGTGGTCGAGTTTTAAACGGCGGATGCGCGGCGAGAGCATGGGTTCGTTTACCTGAGTTCGCTTACCAACCGACCGGCGTAAACATTCGACCAAATCCGAAAGCCGCAAAGCACGTCAAAGCGAACTTCCAAGTCCAGGCAGGAATGCCGGGCCATTCGATGCGGTCCTCCTTGAGCGCGGTCCAATACGCTGTTGCAAGATAAGCCCCGACGAAGGGGAGCAAGACTGTGACCGCGGCATTGAAATGCAGCGCCGCGGCGAGGTTTCCATGAAGCAGTTCCGCGATCGCGCGCGTAGCGCCGCAACCCGGGCAATAGTGATGGGTTAGCGCGAAAAAAGGGCAGCGGGGATAGAACGAATACTCTTGCGGAGAAAATCGGTACAGCGCCGCTGCGCCGGCCGCGGCGGCAGCCGCCATCAGATGAGCCGTGTTCCGCGCGGAAATCATACGATGTAGCCCGATTGCCGGCGCTTCATCTCATTGATCTTTGTGAAGTGATACTGGAAGTACCAAACATTGAAAAAGAAGGTCATGACACCGCTTAGGCTCAGGCCGATGGGCTCGGCGGAATTGAAGTGCTCTTCGATGGAGTCGCGCATGTTGAACGCGCCTACGATCCAGACGATCAGAATCGCAAGACTTAAGATCCCTTGAATCCCCTGCAGCCCGCTATCCTCATGACCCGTGCGAGCCGCGGACACTGCTCCGGATATGCCCAGCACAAACGACAACGCCCACAGGCCAAGCACAATGCCAAAATAGGTGACGGCTTTGCTCGCCGGTTGAACCTTCTTTACCCAGGCCGCTTCGACCATGATCCAAATCACGGAAAAGATTCCGCAGGTCACGAAGGAAAGCAGCAGGCAAATGGCCCAATGCAGATTGGGCGGTGCCGGATAGGGTGAAACCGCAGGCGCTGCGTAGACCGCGGGCGCAGCCACAGAAGGCTGCGGCGCGGCAGGCACCGGAATGTTGCCAATCACCTGAGAAACCGGCACCCAGTCAGTAAGTCCTTCGCTGCGGCAAAGATCGGTCAGCAGGACATTTCCGGATGCCACGTATTTTTGCAGATCCGCCAGCGTGTACGGTCCGTATTCCGTCGTATCGCGTTTGATGAAGTAGTTCATCGAGTCGCCTCATGTCGCCGAAGAGTTTTACACGAATTGATTGCCTTCAGCGTCCTTGTTTATCACACAGATTTCGACGATGGCCCATGGCCAGCTTACCGCCGCGCCATAAAAACACGTCAGCAAGGTCAAGCAGAGCTGAATCGCACCTTTTTTCGTGTAGCCCGCATAGAAGTTGTGCACGCCTAAGGCGCCCAGAAAGATTCCGAGCAGCACGAACAGAACGCGAGTCTTGGGCGCCGGCGGCTGATAGTAGTTCACAAGTTGTGCGGGCGCATATCCCGCGGCCGGCGGGGCCGGACCGATGTGAGGCGGAGGAGCCACGCCGCTGCCCGCCAAGGGTGGAGGTGGGGGCGGAGCTTCGGATACCGGAGAGGTAGCGGCCGGAGCTTGGCCGACCGGCGCGCGAAACGTCGTGAAGCCCGCTCCCAGCGAAGCCATGGGCTGGGGCGCCGGGGGCATAACCTGCCGGGTGACCACGTTTCCCATCATGTCCGTGGCGGTGACGGTGACTTTCGCTTCGTCGGCCGGAGCCGCCGAACAGCCGAACACCGTGCAGCCGCCATTTTCCGCAAAGCAGTCGGCATGATGCGGAGTTCCACATCCGGGACAGTCCTTGCGCTCTCCTTCTGCCTCTCCCACTTCGGTGCGGCAATACGGACAGATCGTGTTCAATTCCGTTGCCTCTCCTGGTAGCGGAATGCGTAACGCCCGATCTGTATCGCCGCGCCGCTCATGAGCACTTGCTGGCGCACCGGCTGTCCGTTCACATAGGTCTGGCCGATGGCCAGCAGCATGATCCGCGAGCCGGCCAGTTCGATGATGGCGTGCTCTTTGGCGATGTTTGAATCCTTGAAGAGGTAGATATCGCAGCCCTGGTCGCTGCCCATCACCGTGCGTGGCTTATACAAAATGAATTGCTTGCCCGCGAGGGGCCCGGCGGTTACATACAGCCAACGATCTTTCAGCGCGCTTTCGACCAAGCCCACGCCCACGCCCGTTGCCAACCCTACCAGCGCGAATCCCACGGCCCGGCTTGGGGTGCCTCCGTGTGTCAACAGCGCAATCGGATCAAAAAGAATTCCACCCAGGCCCGCTCCGATGACCCCTCCCAAAACTCCGTACAGCGTCTTCTTGGCCGACAACCCGATCAGTCCGTAGAGAACTCCGCCTGCGGCGCCGAACACCATCCAGGCGATTCCGCGGACGATCCAAAATGCGGGATTGCGCTCGGTCTGCGCCCCCATTTCGGCGACGATGCTCAGGCCGATCATGAAGATGAAGCCGGCGATGAAATGGATGACGAAGCCCAGCACGATGCCGGCGGGAAGACAAATTCCGCCGCGAACAAAGGCCTTTTTGGGCGATCGCTCGACGATGCTTTCCGCAATCCCGAACCCCACGCACAGCAGCGCGACGATCAGCGGGGTCATCAACCAGTTGCCCCAGTGCATGCCGCTTTGGATGTTGTCGACAAACCCCGGCTCGCAGATTCCCCATCCCACGAGCGCGCCCATCATTCCGGCAAGGCCCAGATAAAACCAAGCCTGCAGCAGGATGCTGCCTTTTTCTTCCGCCACTTGGGTCAGCGGGTCGGCGGGCTCGTTAATGGAGCCGTAGACCCTGGTCCCGCCGGGAATTGGCGTCGCGGCGATCGCGCCGGACTCGGGCGCCCGCACATTCGCCAGATCGTCCAGCGTGATCTTGATCGTCTTGTCGTTATTTTCTGGGGGCATGGGGATCCTTTTGCGCTTTCTGATCCGCGGGACTTCCCGGGTTGCGGCTATCAGACGGCGCTGCTGGAGCCGGCTGCGCCGGTTGCGGCGCAGGTGTCGGAGGACTCGGTCGGTCGGAACGCCGGACTTCGATGGGCGGCAGGCCCGGTACTTCAATGGTGTTCCTGTCCGGGCTGAAATGCCCCTGCCGCACGGTCCCCGTGAGCGAATCGATCACCAGAATGACCTCGCGCGGAAAGAACAGCCACGAGCCAACAAACGCAACGGCCGCCAGCAACAGGTGCGAGGCGATCGTGAGTACCCAGCTGAACCAGCGCGGCGGCCCGACCTCGCCTCCCGCTTCTTTGGCCTCGACTATTTCTTGCTCGTCCTCAATGCCGCCTACCGGCTCAGGCTTGCCGGTCTCGCCGGCCTCTTCTCCGCCCTTGTCGTCTTTCACGCGGATTTCTTCTAGTCGTTCGAGCCGCTCGCCGCACCATCCAAAGCAGCCCTCTTCGTCGCTGTGGGGGTCGTACACCCAGGCGACCTGCAGCGGCGCCGAGAAAAAATTCTTGTGAATGAAGGTGTCGTGGTCGGAAAGAAAAACGCCGAAACCGGGGTGCGAGTGGTACCAGCCGACAATCCGCTGGTCGGGATAGTCCTTATCCTTTATTTTGTAGATGTGCTCCCAGGTGTCCTGGGTGAACGTTACATAGGTGCCCGCTTGCGCCGCGTTCAGTCCCGCGATTCGCGCGGTGACCTTCAACCCGCCGCCGTTTTCTTCGCCGATCAGTACGCCGCACACTTCGGTCTTGCTGTTCGAACGCGCGTGCTGCCGTATCTGGCGCAGCACCTCGCCTTCGATCGTCACGCTCGGCTGTTGCTCCGATTTGCGCTTTCCCATGTCAGTCCGCCAAATCTTTTCCGAGCACGGCGGCCTTGTCTCCGCCGATCAAGTAAGCCTTTTCGGCTTCTCCCGAGCGCACGCTGAATACGTCATAGAGCGGCAAGCCGATCTGATCGAGGGTGCGCGAGCCAAAAACCTCGCTTCCCGAATAGCTGTGAATGGTCTTCACCACACGCATCTGCCCGTCCCTCGGGCAGCGCCCTTCCTCGTAGCGGATTCTCCCGAGAGGAACAAACCGCTCTTCGCGCGTGCCGCACTGCGGGCATTCAAGCTCATGCACGACGTCCCTGCTGAACTCGACCAACACGTCGCTCGCTCGCAGATCCTGTGCGCCGCGCTGGCGCAGCCCTTCCAGCGTCAGTTCACTCGATTTCTGCGGCAATTCCGAAACATCCGACAAGGTGAAATGACTCAAGCAGTCCGGATTCGCCGTGTACTCCACTTTGTATGAACTGTGGTTCAAGCCTTCGAATACGAAGCCGCTGCCTGCGAGCGTTGGCATGCCGTGCAGCAGCTTCACCGCCTCCTGCACCTCGATTCCCGCGATCACCGAGGAAATCGTCGGCGTGGTCGCCACCTTGCCTTCGGTGTTCGCTTCGCGCAGCAACAAATTGCACGACATGCGCTGCTCGAGTAATTTCCAGTCCGTTTCGCCCAGTGTGCATTCATAACAAGGCGCCGCTCCGGCCACAAACGCGCGCGCGACGCCGTTGATCCCTTCAATCGCGCCGTCAATCCACGGCCGGTTCATCTTCCAGGCGCAGCGGTTGACCCACAGCCGGGCTTCGCGGTTGTCGAGCCCGGCGATGATCACGTCGCTCCAGGCGAACAAGCCGAGCCCGCAGCTCTCGACCACGTTGGCCACCAGTGGCCGCACCCGCGCTTCGGGCGCAATCTTTCGCAGCGTCCTAGCCGCCGCCTCGGCCTTGAAGGCGCCCACGTCTTCGCTGCCGAACAGAACGGCCCGCGAAAGATTGGACTCCTCGATCCGGTCCAGATCCACCACCACGATCCGTTCGAATCCGAGCAAGGCAAGATTTTTCAGGATCTCGTTGCCAAGTGCCCCGGCGCCAATCACCAGCACTCGCGCCGCCCGCAATTTCTTCTGATCCCACCAGGGAATCAGCCGGAACCGGCTGTAGCGGTCCTCAGCTACCTCTTCTTCGCCGATTCGCACCGAAGCCGGCGGGTTCATCCTCGGCCCGCCGTAATTTCCGGCTGCAGGCGGAGGATGTCTCCGTCCTTTACCCCAGCCGCGCCGAGGGTCTGCGCATCCTGAATCTGCCGCCCCGAATTCTTGTGATGGAACTTGTAGCTCAAAGGCGCGCCGTCGGGCCCGTTGGTCGGCAAGCGCAGCTTCTGCACCAACACCACGATGATCTTGTTGCAGGGCGCGTCATCCGGCAGCTCCACCGGCACGCGCTTGTTCTCCGTCGAGTCATACACCGTCACGTTGATCGTCGCCATCGTCTCTTGGTCCCGTCCCAATCCTTCTGAATTAGGTTTCTTGAATGCGCGGAAAACAAGGCGATGCCGCGCGGTTACTTCTTGGGCTTGTTCTTCTGCTCGCTCAACCTCTTAAGGTAGTCGTCCAGATGGTCTTTACCGTTTTTCGAAAACTCCCAGTCGCCGTCTTTCCGTAGCGCTTGTGCGGAGACCGCGAAGTTCAGATTCTCGGCATTCGGCTGATAGCTCTTGTCGAGGGTCGAGCTGACCACGCCCAGAAGATTTCCCTGCTGGTCATACACCGGCCCGCCGCTGTTGCCGGGGCTTACCGGGGCCGAAATCTGCAGCGTGTTGTTGTCCATTCTCGAGATAATCCCGGTGCTGAGCGTGTATCTCAATCCTTCCGGGTGGCCGATCACGTAGATCGTCTGACCTTCCCTGGGCTCGGCGATAGGCTGCACAAATTCCGCGTGGCCCGAATGCCGCGGCATCCAGACCAGGACCAAATCGAGGTTGGTATGCCGCGCAATCACTTCCGCTCCGGCCCAAATACCCGAGCGCAGTGAAAGCATGGCGCGATGCTTGTCCTTCAATCCCCACACGCCAAGTCCAATCACATGACGCGCTGTAGCGAACAGATATCCTTGGTCCGTAGCTTCAAGCAGCATGCCCGCGCCAAAAGTGTTTGAAAGCACTTCGCGCCTGCCGAACCACGATTGCGCCGTCGGCGAAATCACCGCCACCAGCGGTTTTAGTTCGGAGGAGGCGTCGGCACCGCTGAGGTCTTTCGATGCAGGCAGGGAAGGGAAGTCGGTCCGCTCGTCGAGCTCCGCCAATCCCGTGGCCATCCCCGCAATCGAAGGCAGCGGCCCCAGCGAAAACGCCACCACCGCGATTGCCGAAGTCAGGAACCCGCTGATGATCAGCAGGGTGGTCATAAACGCGGTCCAGGCATAGCGAATCCGCGGAGTCTGGCCCCGGAACGCTACCCTTAAAATAATCGTGATGAGGCAGAGCAGCGGAAGGCAGAGCACGAGGAGGCCTACGGAAATGCGCGCCCACCAGGGAATCGCCGGAGGCAGCTTGGGTTCAACGCGCGGCTGATCCGGGGCCGGAGCTTCCTTTATCTCCTTGATTTCACTAGGACTTATGACGATCTTATCCATCGGTCTCCAGGCGCCTCCGCTCGGGTCTTGCGGCTTGCTCCTGCGGAAATCGCGCCCCGCGCCGTTGTCTGGGGACAAGTCCTTCCTGTGGAAAAATAGTGCAAGAGTATGGTTTATATACAGGTTCGCCGTGCAAAGCGCAAGGGCACGGCGGTCCCGCTGTGCCTTGATTTCTAACGCTTCGGAGGGTTGTCTTTTCGAAGGCCCGGCTGGTCTGGGCGGAGGCTGGAGATGCCCTTTTTCGCGAGCTTGGGTCTTACTGCGGTTGATAGACCCCCGCGGTTACCGGCGGCTTGCGAAACGTAAAAGGGGCTTCCAGTTTAAATTCGACCCGGCTGCCCGGCTTTACTTGCACTTTCGCTGCGGAAAACGCGGCAATCACGGGAAGCGCGGCGCCGGCCGGTTCTCCGGCCACGGTATCCGCACTGCTTGGCGCTCGCTTTGCCACCGCTTCGGCCTTGGTCGAAGCGGCGCTTTTCTTTTTCGTTAGCTCGTTCGACTCTACTTCGAGACGGCGTCCATTGATGATCAGACTCACCAGCTCCAGGCTCACTTTGGCGTTGCCGTGGATGTGGCCGCCTTTCTTCAGATAATTCATGCGGATGTGGGCTTCGGTTCCCCGCGGAATTACCACCACATCATTCACTAAAACCGACGGATCGACGCTTCCCGAATACATCTCGCCGGTGCGCGCGTGTTTGGAGTTGATTTCGTCCGTAATCCGCACCGGAATGGTGAATCCTTCGGGCAAGGTGATCACTTCGATCTGCTCCGTCGGACTCGTGTCGCTTCCGACTACTTCCCGTATGGGCGCGCGTGCGGGCGGTTTGGCCTCATGATGCTTGCCGCCGCCGCAGCCCGCGAGGTCTGCTCCGGCCGAAAGGGCCACAACGAATGCGCCCGAAAGTAGGAGGTTTAATCTACTGACTCTGCTCGCAGCGAGCATGGCAAGGTATCAGACCACCCGGAAAAGCTCGCCGCCCATAAGGGGAAACATCGACTTTCAGCGCTTTATCCCTTTACTCCGGCAATGCAGCGGCTCCTGGATGCTACGCGCTGGCAGTTAGACAACCAGGGAAACGGAACTTACAAGCCCATTTACAATAGTTACATCGGAAAGCTGGCCTGCGGTTGCGGAGGGTTTGCCGCGTCACAACTTGCCGGCCCTACCTATTCGTCGCGCAAGACCCTGGCAGGGTCAATCTTGGCAATTTTCAGCGCCGGCAGAATCGTCGCTGCCGCCACAACCAACGCCAGCGCGATCACTACCGCGGATAACGTCGACGTGTCGTAAACGCCCACGCCGAAGATGACGCTGCGCATCGCTCGCAGTGCTCCAGCAGATATGGCCAGACCCAGAACCGCACCCAGCGCCGACGCAGCCACGCCTGCGACGCCCACCTCGAACATGGCCTTTCGCACGCTCGAACCGAGCGCCATGCGAATGCCGATTTCGCGCGTTCTGTGCGACACCATGTTCGCTACCAGTCCAAATACACCGACCGCACTCAGCATTAACGCCAGAACTGCCAGCGCACCGAGCAGAGCCACCTCGATGCGCTGGGTAGCCAGCGTACGCGCCAGCAGGTCCTTCATGCTGTAGAAGCCGGAGCACGGCAGGTTGGCATCAGTGCTCGCTAATGCGCGCTGCATGCTGCCGGTCAGGCCCGCGGCCGGACCGGCCGTTCGCAAAATCCAATTCGGCTGAATCCACACATGCACGATCGACAGGATGGGATGATTTTTGGAAGAGCGCTGATCCAGCTGCGCCGCGGGCACGTATAGGGTCTCTTCGGTCTGGAGCGGCGCAACCGGGTCCAGACCCGAAGAGAGCGGAACGTCGGCGACTTCGCCTACGATCAGCGTGTCTCTGTTGATGTAGCGGCCTACCGGATTGCCGCCGCCGTAGAACTTTCGCGCGAAAGCATGATTTACGACCGCCACGGGTTGCGCGTCGGGTCCATCCGCTTGCGTAAAAACGCGTCCCGCCAGCAACGGCATCTCGAGCGTCTCGAAATAGCCCGGAGTGACGTAAACCCAATCCGCTCCGGCTTCGTAGCCAGCCTCCTTTCCGTCGCTGGCAGTGACCCTGTCGTTGCCGGTGAACTCATAAGGAAGGTTCGATCCAACTGCAGCGCTTTCGACTCCGGGGATTTCCCGCATCGCGGCGACGCTCTGATCTAGGAGCTTCCGGAAGGTGGCTGGGTTATGGTAACGCGCGTCGTCGAGCGACGCCTTGGCGACCAAAAGGCCTTCGGGATTAAACCCCGCCGGCAGTGTTTCTAGATGGATCAGGCTGCGAATCAGCAAACCGGCACCGGCAAGCAACAGCACGGTCAGCGCGACCTCGCCCGCAATCAGCGCCTGACGGAGACGCGGGCTGCCTACTGCCGCCACCGTCCGTTCGGCCATCGAGGAGCGGAAGTCCACTCTGCGCGCGGCAAACGCGGGGAGCATGCCGAACAGCAGACTCGTCACCAGGGACAGCGTCAGTGTGAAACCCAGTACGCAGCCGTCGAGCGGGACCCCGGCTACGGGAAGGAAGTGTTCGGGCAGGAGTGACAAGAGGAGACGAAGCGCAAAGAACCCGACGCCAACCGCAACGCCTCCGCCAACCAGGGCTACCAGCAGGTTCTCTATCCAAAACTGTCTCTGAATTTGCCAACTCGAAGCGCCCAGGGCCATGCGCGTTGCGATTTCCGCCGTGCGCCGCAGCATCCGCACCAGCGTCAGGCCCGCCAGGTTGGCGCATGCTATCAGCAGAATAAACCCGGCGGAAATCATCAACGCCAGGACCGGCGGACGGAGCGAGTCGGTCTGGCCTTTCTGCAGCGGAACGGAGTAGTAGCTTACGCTCGCAGCGTGATTACCGTCTGAATCATAACGATTGGCGCGCTGCGACCAGCTGCGATTGATCTGCGCGTCCGCTTCCCGCCAAGTGGCGCCTTCGCGCAGCCTCGTGACCACTTTGAAATTCGTACCCCTGCCTTCGCCGTCGCGGTCGGCTTGGAGCGGCGTGAAGACATCGGCGTCGAGCGGAGTGACCGCGCCCTGTGCCAGGACTCCAACGAGTGTATGCGGCTCGCCTTTGAGCAGAATGCTCCGCCCAACGATGCCGGGGTCTCCGCCAAAAATATTGCGCCACAGGCTGTAGCTAAGAACGCCTGCCTTTGGTCCGTGTGGGCGATCTTCATCCTCGGAAAAAGTTCTTCCTATGACCGGCTGAAGCGCCAGTACCTCGAAGTAGCGCGCCGAGACGCGTCCATTGCGAACGTACCGCACGCTCGATCCCGCCTTAAGGTTGACGCCCGTAGTGCTTCCCGAGAGCCCCGAGACGAGCGCCGGAACCTGGTCGCGCAATAGCTCCCACTGTTCTCCATTCAGGTTGTGGCGTTCATCGCTCGGCTGCGGCCCGGAGATGCGGGTGTAGATGGTACCTATGCGTTCCGGATGATCATAGGGAAGGTGCTTCAGCAGCAAAGCGTTTACCAGCGAGAAAATGGCCGTGTTGGCTCCGACCGACAATGCCAGGGTCAGGAGCACGGTCAAGGTGAAGCCGGGTGACTTAAGCAGCATGCGCAGCCCAAAGCGGAAATCTTGAAAGAAGGTTTCAAGCCGACGGCCGGGCCGCACCTCGTAGACTTGTTCCTTCACTTGATCGATGCCCCCCAGCTCGATCCGCGCCTGGCGTCGCGCCTGCTCAGCCGTTATCCCGGCGCGCACCTTCTCCTCTATCAGCATCTCCAGATGCGCCCGCACCTCCTCGTCCAGCTCCGCTTCCACGCGCCTGGGCAGAAACAGGTTCTTCATGACACTCCGCGCCTTTGCAAGAAACGGCATCATTCACTCCGCCTAGGTTGTTTCTAAATCGCCCAATCGCCCAGGCCATACGGTCCCAGCGTTTTGTCTCCGTTTCGACTGGATGCGGTGCAAAATTCCAAGTCCGTGCTTCTCTCCGCCGGCTAAAGACTTCAAGATCAGGAAGCCTAGAGTTCCCTGCAAAAGAGTCGCGTGTTCAGACTTCAACGCAATCTCCTATTGGCATTCTATAGGAATGATACGGATCGACCTATAGAGAGTCAATAGGAAGCACGATTTCGAGAAAGTCGGTTGATTTCGGCGACCCTAGGGCCTGAACGCAGGTAGGCGGACGGTGCAAGAGCTGCTCGGTCACAAAACTGTAGCTATGACGGTTCACGAGGCGGAACCTGGACGTGGACGCTCCCTCAGGGCGCTAGGCCGGATCAAGGCAGCGTTGCAGGTGACGACTTCACTTATCTTCAGGGTCCTGTCTTCTCAAAAATCTCAGGCTCAGTGCAAACCTTTGATTTGCACTTCTTCAGAATAACAAAGACGGTCCTTGAGCCTAACCTTATCGACAGTACGAACTTCCAGCTTACTTGTGACCCGTTTAGAGTTGTCGAAGATCCGATTTCACTGACTTGTGATTACTCCAACTGGTTGCAAACGCCAGGCCTGATCGGACCTTGGACAACGGGCGCCGACGGCAATCCAATGTTCCTAACAGGAAATTGGGCGGACTGATCAGCGAAACGACGGCGACGCCCGAACCATCCGCGCTTGCACAATCGTAGGTGGCTGCGAAGCAATAGTTCCGTGAGCATTGCGACTTTCTAACCTGGAGGTAGGTTCATGGCCGATGAAGAGCTGAGAGACTTGATAGCCGCTTTCCTGTGGACTCATATGCATCCAAGCCGGGAATCGCACGAATACGAGAGAAGGAGGTCGAAACACACGTCAACGGCGACCTCGGCGAAATTCTTATGAACGAGGTATCTGGAGAAGACTTTGAAAGGTGGGCCAAGGAGATACTGGAGGGCGGGGTAACTCGGGAAGAGCTAATTGAGCGTCTCGTAGATTTAAGCCGTCCGGAGATGGGGTCGCAGTTGAAGGCGTTCCACGACGAACACGGCTACTATCCCGACTGGTCACCGCAGCCTGGAGGGCCACGACTGAAAATGTATTGAGCGCGTCTACATTCATATGAGGAAATCAGAACTGATTGCGGCGATTCTAGGCAATTGCCGAAACGGCAGGGCCGTTCAGCAGAACTCGCCCCGAGCCAGTGCAGTTGCCATCCGGCGCAACCAAGACCGAGCTGCCCGTTCCCAGTCGTGACGGGAAGAAACTCTTTGCTGTCGCGAGCGAGCGACGCGGTGAGTTAGTTGCTTACGACCGAAAATCCGGTCAGTGGACCCCTTATCTCTCGGGCATTTCAGCTGAGGGCGTGAGTCTCTCAAGAGACCGCCAATGGGTGACCTACGTATCTTTTCCAGATGGAAACCTTTGGCGTAGCAGGCTCGATGGCAGTCAACGCATGCAACTGACCTACCTGCCGCTCCAGGCTTATCAACCCTGGTGGTCGCCTGACGGAAAGCAGATCGCCTTCATGGGAATTAGCACTGATCGACACTGGCACATTTATGTGGTCTCAGCTGATGGTGGCAGCCCCGAACAGATGACAGTCGGCACCGCGGTGTCGGGATCGGAGAAGACGTGTTGCGCTCGCCGGTCTCCGATGGACGGTACATTGCGGCAATCCATAGCAACAATCAGAGTCTAGCCCTTTTCGATTTCACCACATAGAAATGGCAGCTACTGAACACGGAAATTATCAACTTCATGACGTGGTCTCGTGACGGAAAGACGCGTCTTCTCCATCTTTCTGATGGAGTGCAGCACCGTGGCGTGGTGCCTGCCGCCGAACTGGCGCCCGAAACATAAGGATGACAGCCACGGGAAAAGTAGCTTGGTGTCTATTGCGACAGCGGATCAAGGAGATCCCTTGCCGATCCTTTTTTGAGCAATGCCTACAAATCGTGTTACAAAGAAAGCTACGCCATTTCACTCATACCTTAATGCCTCGACCGGATCGATTCTCGCTGCACGGCGAACCGGCACCCAGCAGGCCAATAGCGCGACTCCCACGAACAATGCGCCAACCATGATCAAAGTGGCAGGATCGGTGGGCGGCACCTCGAACAAGAATGACCTCAGCACGCGCGACAAAAGTATTGCCAGCGCAAGTCCAGCGAGCACGCCGCCGACAATCAACCGAAATCCTTCGCCGAAGATCAGGTTGTGAATATCTTCTCGCCTAGCGCCAACCGCGGTGCGAATGGCGAGCTCCCGCCTGCGGGAAGCGACCGACAGTGAAAGCACACCGTAAACTCCGACTAGCGTCAGGGCGCTTCCCACGAGCGAAAACCCGATCAGTAGGCGCATCGCAAAACTGCGAGACGCCAGCGAATCATCCCTAATCTGTTCGAGGGTTTTGACGTTTTCGACCGCGGCGGTTGGATCAATGGCGTGCAGTTCGCGTTCCACCGCAACCATCAAAGCGCGTGGGTCCGCCGTCGTTCGCACCACCAAGTGCTTTGAGAACGCTGTCGCCTGCCACAGCGGCAGGTAAATCTCCGGGGACGCCTCTTGTGTCAAATCGCTGGTGCGGCTGCTCGAGATTTCGCCGATAATGTCCGTCGCAGGCTTATCCCGCCCGTTCAGCCAGAACTTCCGCCCGATCGGATTCTCGCGAGGAAAATAACGGTTAACGAACGCCTGGTTTACGATCGCTACGTTCGGCGCCTTGTCGTCGTCCGTCGAACGAAATTCCCGTCCTTCCATCAACCTTACGCCCATCAATTTGAAGTAATCAGGCGTGACGGCGCGCAGTGGGAGGGCACTCTTGTCACTCTCTTTTTTGGCTGGAGGCTGTCCTTCGATCTCCAAAGTTGCCGGCCAATTGTTGCCGGTCAGTGGAACTCCCCATGCAAACGCAGCGTACTGTACACCCGGAAGCGCAGCAACCCGCTCCAAAGCCTGTCGATGAAAGCTACCCCAGTCGACCAGCTCTGCACCTCCGTGACGCTCATGGTCAAGATATGTCCGGTGTTGTAGCCCGACTGGACCTTCGCAATGTTCATCATCGTACGAACCAACAGCCCTGCGCCGACCAGCAGCGCTAACGTCAGTGCCGTCTGCACCATCGTCACTCCACGCAGCAACCGCCGCTCGCCGATTCCTGCCGTCCCCTTCGGTCCGGCATTCTTCAGTATATCCATCGGATCCAACTGAAAGGCCCGCAATG
>Ga0306920_100000398_pt1 | contig 50490 bp, 39 predicted proteins | sample flu12Cox44000170_FD_204666 | JGI IMG/M metagenome (GOLD analysis project Ga0306920, IMG submission 204666) | Lab enrichment of tropical soil microbial communities from Luquillo Experimental Forest, Puerto Rico - flux4day.12C.oxic.44.000.170 (v2)... | ecosystem: Environmental > Terrestrial >... | reverse complement strand
AATATCTGCATGTTCGCAAGGGCGCTCGGTGCGCCACCCCGGCCTTCGTCCTTGAGGCCAAGGCGCGCAGCGATGGGGCGAGCTCGCGGCCGGCTTCAGGGCCACGGTTCGGCTTCACCGTGACGCGGCAGGTCGGCAAGGCGGTCGAGCGCAATCGCATCCGGCGGCGCCTCAAGGCCGCGGTAAGGGATGCGGCAGAAAAGCATGCCAAGGGCGAATTCGACTATGTCTTGATCGCTCGCCGTCCGGCGCTTACCTCGCACTTCGCCGCGCTGGTGGGCGAGCTCGCCAGGGCGTTCGCACGCGTGCACCGCACGCCGGCGCGGAAGGCTTGACGCGACTGATGACGCCAAAACAGAAGGCGCAGAAGGACCCATGCAACAAGACCAGGACAACCAAAAGAACCTTCTGCTCGCCATCGTGCTGTCGGTGGGCGTGCTGCTCGCCTGGCAGGTATTCTATGCCGGCCCCAAGTTGCGAGACGATCAGGAGCGCCACCAGCGCGCGCAGCAGGAGCTGAGCCAAGGCAAAGGGCAACAAGCTGCGCCCGGCGCAGCCAGAGAGCCCGGCGCCGCCAGAGAGCCTGGCGCGGCCACGGAGCCCGGCGCGGCCGTACCGTCTGCCGCACCGTTGGCCCCCGCAGCCACCCGCGGCGCGGCCATCGCGGCGAGCCCTCGCGTGCCAATTGAGACGCCGAGCCTCACCGGCTCGATCTCGCTCGCGGGCGGTCGCATCGATGATCTCGTGCTGGCCAAATACCGCGAGACGGTCGATCCCAAGTCGCCCAACGTGGTGCTGTTCTCGCCCTCTGGGGCGCCGCATCCCTACTATGCCGAGTACGGCTGGGTGGCGGGCAGCGGCACGTCGCAACCGATGCCCGGTCGCGACACGCTTTGGCGCGCGGAGAAAGACGCGCCGCTGACGCCTGGCTCGCCGGTGACGCTCGTCTGGGACAACGGCCAGGGGCTCGTCTTCCGCCGCACGATCGCGGTGGACACGGAGTACCTCTTCACCGTGAAGGACGAGGTTGTGAACCAGACCGGCGCCGAGATCACGCTCCATCCCTTTGCGCTCATCTCACGCCACGGCACGCCGCCGACGGCGGGCTACTACATTCTGCACGAGGGCCCCATCGGCGTGATGGGCGATGCCGGCCTGCAGCAGATGCACTACGCGGACCTGCTCAAGGACGGCGGCAGCAAGACCTTCAAGCAGACCGGCGGCTGGCTTGGCATGACCGACAAGTACTGGGCAGCGGCGCTGGTGCCCGCCCAGGCTACGCCCTACGAGGCCACTTTCAGCGGCAAGAAGGGTGCCAGAGAGTACTTCCAAACTGACTTGCTGATGGCCGGTATCGCGATCCCACCCGGAGGCCAGGTTTCGAATGTGAGCAATCTCTTTGCCGGTGCCAAGCAGGTCAGCGTGATCGATGCCTATCAAGAGAAGCTCAACGCCAAGAACTTCAACCTGCTCATCGATTGGGGGTGGTTCTGGTTTATCACCCAGCCGCTGTTCAAGCTGCTGCACTGGCTGTCGCATGTGCTCGGCAACTACGGCCTTGCCATCCTCGCCACGACGGTGCTCGTCAAAGCGGCGTTCTTCCCGCTGGCCAACAAGAGCTACGAATCGATGGCCAAGATGAAGAAGCTGCAGCCCGAGATGGAGAAGATCCGTGAGCGCTTCAAGGACGATCGGGTCAAGCAGCAGCAGGAGCTGATGGCGCTCTACAAGAATCAGAAGATCAACCCGATGGCAGGCTGTCTGCCGATCGTGCTGCAGATCCCCGTATTCTTCGCGCTCTACAAGGTGCTGTTCATCACCATCGACATGCGCCAGGCGCCGTTCTTCGGCTGGATCAAGGACCTGTCCGCGCCCGATCCCACATCGCTCTTCAACTTGTTCGGGCTGCTGCCCTATCAGGTGCCCGAAATGCTGCATGTCGGCGCCTGGCCGCTTGTCATGGGCCTGACCATGTGGGTGCAAATGCAGTTGAACCCGCAGCAGCCCGACCCCGTGCAGCAGAAGATCTTCAACTGGATGCCGGTGGTCTTCACCTTCATGCTGGCGTCATTCCCGTCGGGCCTCGTGATCTATTGGGCCTGGAACAACGTGCTCTCCCTCTTGCAGCAGTACACGATCATGCGCCGCAACAACGCCGAGGTGCATCTGTGGAAGAACCTGGGCGTCGAGAAATGGAAGGCCGGGTTTGAGGCGGCCAAGGCCCTCGACGTGACCAAGCTCAAGGGACAGCTCGCCAGTGCCTCGAGCCGGCTGCCCCAATCGCTCGCCAAGGCACTGCAGCGCGGCGGCGGCAAGCGCGCGAAGGGCGGTGAGGGCGGCGCAAGCGGCGTGGCGCGCGCGGTCAACGAAGCCCGCCGCGAGATCATGACGCGCGAGCAGGCTCTGCGCACGCTTGGACTGGAACCCGATGCCACCGAAAAGGAGATCGATGCCGCGTTGGCCGAACAGGAGCTCAGGCGGCGCGAGAGCGGGCTTAACGGCTCCGACCATGCAATTGCGGCCCGCATCGACGCCGCCCGCGACATCCTGCGCGGCAAAGAGAGTTCCTAGGGGAAGCGGCAATCTCTCCCCCTCGTCAACGACGATGGGCAGAGGAGAAGACTTAGGTGCAGCCCGCCTTCACGCCCGCTGAGCTGAGCGCCGGCGAAGCGCTGTTCAGCCGGCCGTGGCAGTTCCTCAAGAGCGTGCCCCAGTTGCAGTTTCTGCCCGCGGCCGACCGGCATGAGGTGGCCTTCGCCGGGCGCTCCAACGTCGGCAAGTCGAGCCTGATCAACGCGCTCATGCAACGGCGCGGGCTCGCGCGTACCTCCAACACGCCCGGACGCACGCAGGAGCTCAATTTTTTCGCGACCGCCGGCATCGCCCTCTATGTCGTCGACATGCCGGGCTACGGCTTTGCCGTGGCACCGAAGGCGAAGGTCGAAGCCTGGGGCAAGCTCGTGCGCGACTATCTGCGCGGCCGCCCAACGCTGCTGCGCGTGCTCATGCTCGTCGATGCCCGCCACGGGCTCAAAAACGCGGACCGGGCCGTGATGGCGCTAATGGATGCATCGGCAGTGTCCTACCAGGCCGTGCTCACCAAGGCCGACAAGATCAGGCCCCCGCGGCTCGCCGAGGCGCTTGCCGCACTCGCGGACGAGCTGGCAACCCACCCGGCCGCCCATGGGCGAGCGCTTGCCACCTCCGCGCGGACAGGCAGCGGTGTCGACGAGCTGCGTGCGGAGATCGCAGCGCTCGCCGCTGCGCATGGGGCGGCCTAGCGCGGTGGCGGGAACGGAGCGGAGCTGCATCGTCGGCTCGCGCAATTTCCTTATCCGAGCACGTTCTTGAAGATTGCGGAGACGAGGGGCCAATACTGCAGGCCGAAGCGCGCGAGGGCGGCGCCGGCCAGCCCTGCCACGATCCACCCGGTCACACGCGCTGCCCGCCGCAGCCGATTGAGGCGGACGCTGACATCGATCACCCGGTCGGGTGGCGAGGTCGTCGCCACCGCGCCATCGCGGCCGGCCGTGTGCACCGTAACCATCACCGTCAGTCGGTTGCGGCCGCGCCGGCGCGGCACCACGGTCCACCGCCAGGCGATATGGTCGTCTTCGGCGCGCAGGGGCCGGCTGTCGACCCACTGCGTCTCCGGCGTGGTCGGCTCGACCCAAAATCCACCCTTCGTGCCCCGCAGCCGCACCGACAGCGCCCGCGCCACAGGAGGGTCACCAGACGGTTGCCCATCGCGGTTCTTGAGCGCCAGCAGCAGGCCGTCAATCTTGTCGCGGGCGATCCGCACCTCGGCGCTCGCTGCCCTACCAACGCGCATGCGGCGAGGCACGGCTTCGATCAGCAACCCCTTCTCGCCCGGCATGCCCGCGCGCTGCGCCGGGAGGCGTCGTGGAGCAAGGTCGGCGCGCTCTGGAACCTGTTGCCCCAAAGCTGAGAGCTCGCCAAAGCTGCCGTTGGCCAGCGGCGGCCGCCCGGTCTGCGCGCGGTCCGCCGCCTCCGGCCATGGCGCGGGTGCCGGCCGGAAGCCCGGTTGCGGCGGTGATGCGGTGCCGGCCGGCAGCGGCGGGCGCCGCGGGCCCTCATGGGGCGGCAGCGGCCGGGCTGGGAATGGCGGCGTGCGCGCCGCCGCCGGCAGCCGTGTCAGCCCTTGGGGCTGGGGTTTGGCTTCCAGGGACGGCGTCCACGCCGCTCGCGACGGGGCCGAGGGGGCCGACGCGACGGGCGGCGCCAGCTCGGGCGCCTCAGCCGCGACCGCCGGCACGGTAGGTGGCAGGCGCGGCTCGACCTTGCGCGGGGATGGGACCATCGCCGCCTCGATGGCCGCGGTCAGCGATTGCGCTTGCGCCGGGTCAACGGGCTCGCTTCGGGGGTTGTTGCCCACGGGCGCTTGGCCAGGCGGTTGGGCGGAGAGCTGGCCGGGCAGTTGGGCAGGCAGTTGAGCGGCCCCGGGGGCGGGCGAAGCTGGATAGGGGAGCGGGCTCGGCGGCAACTCGCGGGCCGATGCTGGCTCCGTTCTCGCCGCTGCCGATCGCTTCTGGATGCGTGCGCGGGCCGCCGCCAGAATCTCGTCGGCCGATTGCGTCGCTGAGGATTGCGGGACCGTAGATGGCTCGGTGATGGGAAGTTCCTGGCCGCCCCCGGGATCTGCGGGCGCGGCCGCATGATCAGCGCCGCTCGCAGGGGAGGGTGCAGGAGACGCCCCCGCCGGCGCAGGTGGGGAAGCCGCCGGCGCCTTGGCGAGGGGTTTCAGTCGCGCCTTGGTGTTGGCGCGCTGCAGGGCGCGGATGGCCTCCTCGAACGTCATGCCCAGTGCCTTCAACAGGCCGGCGGCGGGGCTCTTCCCGTCGCCGACGATGGCCGCCAGCACGATCGCGCCGTCGATCTGCTTGCGGCGCGACTGCCGGGCGGCGGAGGCGGCAGCCAGCAGCACGCGCAGCAGCTCGGCATCCGGCCGCGGCTCCGTGCCCGGCTCCGCCCGCATGTCCTCCATCAGTCGACCAAGATAGCCGGACACATCGGTGCCGAGCCGGGCCAGATCGACATTGGCAGACTGCAGGATGAGCGCGGCCTCGCCATCCTCGGTCAAGGCCAGCAGCAGATGCTCGAGCGTGACAAGACGGTGGGACTGATCGCGCGCGCTGCGATGGGCCCGCTCCAGGCTCTGGCCCAAACCGGGCGACATGGGTATGGATCGGAGTTGCTCCGCAAACGACTGCCCCATCAACTACCCCCGGATGCGGTGCGGAAGGGCCCGCAGCGTCAGCGCCGGCTCGCGCGAACGCGCAAACGGGGCATAGCTCGGCAGGCGCATCCTATTCAAGTCCCCGGCAAGTGCCAGCACGTCCCGGCACGTCCCCCCACATCCCCGGGCCCAAGTTCCCGGACCCAACTCCCCCGGCGCAAATCCCCGGCCCAACTCCCCCGGGCCCAACTCCCCGGGCCCAACTTCCCTGGTCAAGTTCCCTGCAGTCTAGCCGATGGGCGCGCTCTTTACACGTCCCGAGCACGCAAGAAGTTGTGCGGGTTCGACCGACAACGGTGCGCAAATACCATTGAGCCGGCGGTCGGCCCGTTATAAGTGCATGCCGCGGCGGGATCGTGGCTCCCGAGGTGGCAAAGGGACGAGGCTATGGCAAGGCAGCAGGGGGTGGCGACGACGGGTGAGACCTCCGCACCGGCGTCCGCACATACGCAGGCGCGCATCCTCGCCGAGGCCCTGCCGCACATGCAGCGCTACGACCGACAGACGGTCGTGGTCAAGTACGGCGGCCACGCCATGGGTGACCCGGCGCTGGCGGCGGCCTTCGCCCAGGACGTCGTGCTCCTGAAGCAGGCGGGCGTGAACCCCATCATCGTCCATGGGGGCGGGCCGCAGATCGGGGGCATGCTGAAGCGTCTTCAGCTGAAGAGCGAGTTCGTGCACGGCCTCAGGGTCACCGACAAGCCCACCGTCGAGGTGGTCGAGATGGTGCTGGCCGGCCTCATCAACAAGGACATCGTCACCGCCATCAATCGGCAGGGCGGCAAGGCGGTCGGCATCTCCGGCAAGGATGCCAACCTGATGATTGCCCGCAAGATCACCGAGATGCCGGACCCGGAATCGAACCTGATGCAGGCGGTCGACATCGGCTACGTGGGGGATCCGGCGGAGGTCAATCCGCACATCGTCGAGGTGATCTGCGGCTCCGATCTGATCCCGGTCATCGCGCCGGTTGGCATCAGCCGCGAGGGCGAGACCCTCAACATCAACGCCGACACGTTCGCGAGCGCGCTCGCCGCGCGCATGAAGGCCAAGCGCCTGCTGCTGCTCACCGACGTTGCGGGGGTGCTCGACAAGGACGGCAAGCTGCTACAGCAGCTCACCATCGAGGAGGCGCGCCGGCTCATCCGCGAGGGCGTCATTACCGGTGGCATGATTCCCAAGATCGAGGGTTGCATCGAGGTGGTGGAAGCCGGCGTCGAGGCCGTGGTGGTGATCGACGGCCGGGTAGCGCACTGCGTGCTTCTGGAGCTCTTCACCGAGCATGGCGTCGGAACGCTGGTGACGCGCAGGGCGAAGAGGGACGCATGAGCACTCCCTCTCGCCGCGCTGCTCCCACCTCCCCACACGCGTGTTCGGCGGAGGGGACGCGTCGGCGCGGGTTCGAGCGAACGCAAGTGTGGGTGTTCGACCTTGACAATACGCTCTATCCCGCCGACTGCGACCTCTTCCTGCAGGTCGATCAGCGCATGGGCGAGTTCATCGCCCGCTTCCTGGGCGTACCCTTTGCTTACGCGCGCCACCTGCAGAAGACATACTATCGGCAGTTCGGCACCACCTTGAGCGGCCTCATGCAGGTGCACCGCATGGACCCCAAGCCGTTCCTCGATTACGTGCACGACATCGATCTGACGCCGGTGCGCGAGCACCCGGAGCTCGCGGCCGCCATCAACATGCTGCCGGGCCGCAAGCTCATTTTTACCAACGGCTCGCGCCGCCATGCCGAGCGGGTGGCGGGCAAACTCGGCGTGCTGCACTGCTTCGAGGGCATCTTCGACATCTGCGATGCGAACTACGTGCCCAAGCCCACGGCCAGCTGCTATGATCATTTCTGCCGTGCGCACGGCGTGGAGGCATCGCTATCCGCCATGTTCGAGGACATCCCGCACAACCTCGAGGCGCCACATGCGCTCGGCATGACGACGGTGCTGGTGCGCGCCAACGCCAACCATGACCGCCCCGTGCAGCGGATGATCCGCGCCTGGGCGGAACCCCCTGAGCACGTGCACCACATGACCTTCGATCTGGCGGGGTTCCTGCAAGGCATCACGCAATGTGTCGCGGGGATCAAACCCCAATCCCCAGGCATGGAGGAATTCGCAAACGATCGCAGAGGAGGCTGAGCGCCCCCCTCGGCTGACACGAAAGGCTGCTCCATGACCGATACAATCGCCAGGCTCAAGCCGCTGCCCGACCCGGTGACCGCCCGCCCGATCGCCGACGGCGTGCGCATCGGCCACGTGCATCTCAAGGTCGCCGACCTGGAACGGGCGCTTTCGTTCTATTGCGGCATCCTAGGCTTCGAGCTGTTGCAGCGGCGTGGGCGCGAGGCGGCCTTCATCTCCGCGGGCGGTTATCATCACCACATCGGCCTCAACACCTGGGAGAGCCTGGGCGGTAAGCCGCCACCACCCGGCTCAACCGGCCTCTACCACCTCGCCATCCTCTATCCGACGCGGGCGGCTTTGGGCGATGCACTGCGTCGGCTGATGGCGGCCGGCATTGCGCTCGACGGCGCCAGCGATCATGGAGTGAGCGAGGCGCTCTACCTGCGCGACTTCGATGAAAACGGCGTCGAGCTCTATTGGGATCGCCCGCGCGAACTGTGGCCTGCGACGCTTGATGGTCACCTCAACATGGGCCGGCTACCGGTCGATCTGAAGAGCTTGGCCGCCGAGCGGTGAGCCTCCTCACCCCCGCCGGCGTGCGATCGGGTGCTCGGCGATCTCCTTGACCAATTTTGAGACCAGCAGCTGGCCGAAGGCCTCGAAGCTCCCGGCCTCGACCACGAACGCGCCAGGGCCGCCGATGACGTTGTTCTCGTAGTAGGCGGTGAGGCCGCCCGGGGGATGCGTGTGCATCGGGTTGGTGGGCAGCGGCACCTCGCTCAGGATGACGAGGCCGTTGATCGTCACGCCCTCGGCGACGGCCGCATCGCGCGCCGCCGTCACCGGCCGGCCGCTGTTGTTGGTGCCGTCGCCCGACACGTCGATGATGCGGCGCGGGCCGGCGAAGGGACTGTGCGCCAGTACGGTCATGGAATAGTCGATGGCGGCGCTGATTGAGGTGCGGCCCATGAAGGCGCGGGGTGCCTCGCGTATTTGCTTGGATACTGCCTGTGCGTCGGCCTCGCTGCCGACGGCGGTCCAGTCGATGATGGTGACCTGCTCGCCGTCCGACGCCCATTCCAGGAAGCAGAGTGCGATTCGGCCGGCCGGCCCCGCTGTCATCGCCCGCACGACGCGAGGATCGACGATCGCCGTCGCATAACCCTCGCGCTGCAGCTGGAATTTCCTGTCGTCGACGCTGCGCGAGACATCGGCTGCCAGCACGAGCAGCAGGTCTGCGCGCTCGTCGTCGCCCAGCGCGGTCCGCTCCGGCCAGCCGACGGCAGCCACCATGAGGAAGCCAAGCCCGATGGTCGCCATGCACCTGAGCATTGAGCCTCCTGGAACGCTCGGTCGAGCTGCAACGCCGCAGAGTAAGCGGGAAGCGTGGCGCGGTCGAGACCATGGCGGCACGCTAGGTCGCTTGCTGCGCTTCAACCTCATGCCTGCGTGCCGTGGCGCAGTTGCATGGGCAGTCGCCGGGCCATCACTGGGCCCATCACTCGGGCCTCACTCGGGCCTCACTCGGGCCTCACTCGGGCCTCACTGGGGCCTCACTGGGGCCATCACTGAGCTATGGAGCTGCCCCCTGCCGCAAATGATCGCGCAATGTCGAGCCCGCGTAGTCCGTGCGAAAGAGCCCGCGGCGCTGCAGCTCGGGTACCACCAGATCGACAAAGTCGTTAAATGCGCCGGGGAAGTAGGCTGGCAGGATCATGAACCCGTCGGCCAGGCCCCCGCTAAACCACTCTTCCAGGGTGTCGGCGATGCGCGTCGGGGTGCCGTAGATCACCCAATGCCCACGCGCCGCCGCGGTGAGGTTGTAAAGGTCGCGCAGCGTCATCTCTTCGCGCCGCGCCAAGTCCCGGAGCGTGCGCGCGAACGACCGGCTGTTGTTTGTCAGCGGCAGCTCGGGGATAGGCCCGTCGAGTGGATAGCCCGAGATGTCGTACCCTATCCGGTTGGACACCAGCGTCAGCGCGCTGGTTGCCGACAGCCAGCCCTGCAGGCGATTGAGCTGCGCTTTGGCCTCGGCGTCGGTGCGGCCGATGATCGGCATCACACCGGGAAGGATCACCATGTCGCCCGCTGCGCGCCCATACTTTGCGAGCCGATCCTTGAGGCCGACATAGGCAGCCCTCGCCTCGGCCCGATCGCCGTTCACGACCGAGAACACCATATCGGCGGTGCGCGCCGAGAGGTCCTGACCCGGCTCCGACCCGCCGGCCTGAATGATGAGCGGGTGACCGTGCGCCGAGCGCTCGATGTTGAGAGGCCCGCGCACCTGAAAGTGCCGACCCTTGTGATCGAGCGTCCGCACCCGCGTGGGATCGACGTAGACGCCCGTCTCCTTGCACCTGACGCCGGCGCCTTCATCCCAGGTGTTCCAGAGCCCACGCACCACGTCGACGAACTCGCTGGCGATCGCGTAGCGCTCGTCGTGTTCGTAATGCCGTTCCATGCCGTAGTTGCGCGCCGCATTGTCCGAGCTGCTCGTCACCACGTTCCAGGCGACGCGTCCCTGGCTCAGGTGCTGCAAGGTCTGGAAGGTGCGCGCGACCGTAAAGGGCTCGCTGAAGCTCGTCGATACCGTGGCCCCGAGGCCGACGCGACGCGTGGCGATGCTCAGGGCTGCCACGGCCGTGGTCGGCTCGAAGCGCGTCTGGAAAGATGGGTGGTCATTGAGCGCGCAGGCAAGGCTGTCGGAGATGAAGAACAGGTCGAACTTGCCACGCTCGGCGATACGCGCGCCCGCCTCCAGCATGGGCCAGCTGCTGCTGTTGTCCCACGCGCCCTCCATTCGCCAGCCCGCCGAGTGATTGCCGGTGCCGAGCCAGAACACGGCCAGATGCATCTGGCGAGGCTTTGCAGTCACGCCGCGATCTCCCTGAGCTTGCTCGTCATGGCGGGTGCCTTTCCTACCATTCCCTCACTCGGGCAGCTTATCAGAAGCCGTGGCCAGATTGAGCGCCCGGGATCGGCGCAGGTGGGTCAAATGGGCGCCCCACGACGGGCTGGGGGTGTGTCGGCCCTGCACTGAGCCCGGGGTCTCCTAAACCGCTGGGCATGCAACCGATTGCTTTCATAGGCAGACTTTGCCAGCCTAGCGCGTGCCCCCGTGCATTGGCCAGCGATAGCGCGGCCCTTGAGCGCGATGCGTGCCCCATCCCGAACTGCATGGTCGGGTGAAGGCTACGCTCGAAGCAATTTTTGGTTCATGATAGCGCGCACTCAACTAGCGCCACCTGAGGGTTCAATATGGGTTCTCATGCACAGGCACGGGCACAGGCCTTGGTACAGGCCTGGGCCCAGGCCGTGACACATGCCATGACACATCCCCTGGCACATCCCGTGGCACATCCCGTGGCGAATGTCGCACGCTGCGCAATGATCCGACACGAATCGTGATCTATAGGCGCATGAAAGGCTGCCTTGGCTGCATTGGAAATGCCGCCTCTACCCACGCGAACACGATGAGGTTGCAATGGTGCACTGTTTGATCGCGCTCTGCTTCTTGTTCTTGGCCAGCGTCTGCGCCGCGGGCCAGGAGGTGAAGACCGTTGGACCGACCGGATCGATCGCGGGCGCGCGCACCAACAAGGAGATCGAGCTCGTGCGCAAGGTGAACGCCTACTTCAACCAGGTCACGAGCCTCGAGGGCGCCTTCGTCCAGGTGGGAGCCGATAACAAGCGGCAGCGCGGCAAGTTCTACATTTCCCGCCCCGGCCGCTTTCGCTTCGAGTTCAATCTGCCGAGCAAGGTGGTCATCATTTCGGACGGCAAGTACATCGCCATTCAAGATCGCGACCTCAGCACCGATGATCGTTGGGATCTCGGTTACACGCCGTTCCGCGCCCTGCTCCAAGACAACGTCGATCTGCTGCGCGACACGCGTGTGCTCGAGGTTGAGGAGACGGCGGACACGATCTCGATCGTATTCGAGGATAAGGGCGGCGACAGTTCGAGCCGTATCCGGTTGTTCTTGGCGGCGAAACCCACCCTGCAGATAAAGGGATGGATCGCCAAGGATGCGCAGGGCTTCGACACGCGCACCGACCTTCTCGAAATGCACGTGCCGGTCGGCCAGCTCGACGCCAACCTGTTCAACCCTGCGGCCCGTTGAGCCAACTCGAGGGGCAAGCCGGTACAGCCGCACGCAGCGCTTCGATCGACCAGTCCTGCGACTGCCCAAGCGCGGGTGATGCGCGAGCGGCGAATTCGTCGGCGAGGCGCGCGAGGCCCGCAACGTCCGATAGCCGCAGTCCGTTGGGCGGACAACGCTCGATTAACCGCGATTGCTCGAGCTCTCGCAGAGCGTCCATCAATTCGCCAATGTCAATTCTTAACCAATTGGCCGCCGCTCCACACTCGAGCTCGTCCGTCACCAGACGCGGATCGCGGCCCTCAACAGTGTTTTGCCGGGACAGGGCGAGCAAGAGGGCGGCGACGCGGTGCACGAGCTTCCGCTCGGCCCTGATGAGTTCGTTGCGGCGGTCTTGGAAGTCGCGCTCGAGAGTGTCGGCGCAGCGGTCGAAGGCGCGCTTGTCATTGCGCAGGATCGCGTCGAGGGCCGCTAACGGCAGGCTTCGGACATGCACCTCGCCGATCGCCTGGGCGCACGATGTATGGTTTTCGAATAAGCCGTATCCCACGACGTCGCCGGCAAAGGCAAACTCGACGATGTCTTCTTGCCGTCCGTTGGCTCGCCGGCAGAGCGCAACGACGCCCTTCTCGATGTAATAGAGGCAGGTCCTTGGCTCGCCGCGGCCGAAGAGCTTCTCGTTGTGCAGATGCCGGACCGCGCCGTAGGCAATGTGCTCGTCGACGGCTCCGCTGGCGGGCAATCCCTCGCCATCTGATCCCTTCTCAGGTGAACCCTTCTCAGGTGATCCCTTCTCAGGGGCGCCCTTCTCATGCGCTTCCTTGGGCGCTTCCTTGGGCGCTTCATTGGGCGCTGCAATGGGCGCTTCATTGCGCGCTTCATTGGGCGCTCGATTGGCATGTGATCCATCGTCATGTGGAAAGGCGACGCTCATCGCAGCCCCTGCGCCAAGGAAACCCCAGCTCCCAAGCGCAACTCGCTGGCAAGCGCGCTGGTTCCTGCGTGCGGGGCAGGATCGGGGGCCGCCGCCCGCAGCGCCCTCGACCGACGAGCAACCGACTGTAAGTTCATAGTATATTCCGAGTATATTGCGAGTATATTGCGAGTATATTCCGATCCAACGCGCCTCCCGCTGCGGGGATGAACCCGACGGGAACCCACGCCCAGCAGGAGTGCCGGCATCCGCAAGCCGGAGCCTGCGCCAAAAAGGCCAGGCCAGATGACCAGACCAGAGGACCGGCCCAGAGGACCAGCCGAGAGGGCCAGGCAAGGGGGCCAGGCAAGGGGCCAGGTAAACGGCCAGGTAAACGGCAAGGCAAAACGGCCGGGCAAAACAGCAAGGCAGAATAGCCATACCACGAGCCCGTCGGCAACACCGTCCGTATACGCAAGGGGCCCCGGACCCAGGGCAGTGGCGGCCATCGCCCCGGCACGGCCCCAGCCATTGCGGCTCCCCCCATTGAGGCGGAGCTAGAGGGGACGCGCTGGGAACCTATTCAAAGCTTGCGCGTTGGGCCTCGTTAGGCGAGCGCGAAGGGTATTTTTACCAGGGGAAGCAGCGGCCAGGCTTGATCTACCTGTCATCTGGGCGTCCCATCTGGGAGTCTCTGATGGGAGTCTCTGGGCGATCGCGCTGGCACGCAAGCCGCGACCAGCAGCACGGGTGGGGCAGTACATGAATGAGAAAGAAGCAGCCGGAGCAGCCGCACCGAGCCCGGGAGGTCCGCTTGCCGCTCTTGCCAATGGCGCCGCTGAGGAGGCCGGTCTCAAGGACTGTCTGCGCGCCCTTCAAGCCATGCGGTTGGGCGACTTTTCCGTACGCATGACGGGTGATGCGCCAGGTTTGCTGGGCAAGATCGCCGACACCTTCAATGACATCGTCGCAACCAACGAGCACATTGCCAAAGAGCTGGAGCACTTGGGCCAGGTCGTCGGCAAGGAAGGCAGGACCCGCCAGCGGTTGCGAATTGGCCTTGCGACCGGTTCCTGGGGCGGCATCGAGCACTCCGTCAACTCTCTGATCGACGACCTCTTATGGCCAACCGCCGAGGTCACGCGAAGCATCGAGGCCGTGGCGCAAGGCGACCTCCTGGTAACCATGCGCTTGGATGTGGACGGGCGACCTCTGAAGGGGGAATTCCTCCGCTCAGCCACCATCGTCAACACGATGATCAAACAGCTCAGCGTGTTCACCTCGGAAGCAACGCGCGTGGCCCGCGAGGTCGGCACCGACGGCAAACTCGGGGGCCAGGCCCAGGTTCGCGAGGTCACCGGCGTCTGGAAGGACTTGACCGAGAGCGTGAACTCGATGGCGAGCAACCTGACCGATCAGGTGCGCAATATCGCCGAGGTTACCATCGCCGTCGCCAATGGCGATCTCTCCAAGAAGATCACCGTCGATGTCCGCGGCGAGATTCTGCAGCTCAAGGAAGCCATCAACACGATGGTGGACCAGTTGCGTTCATTTGCGGCGGAAGTCACGCGCGTCGCGCGCGAGGTCGGCACCGAGGGGCGATTGGGCGGCCAAGCCGTCGTTCCGGGCGTGGCGGGGACCTGGAAGGACCTCACCGACAACGTCAACCTGCTCGCCGCCAACCTGACCACCCAGGTGCGCAACATCGCCGAGGTGACAACCGCCGTGGCGCGCGGCGACCTTTCACGCAAGATCACGGTCGACGTCAAGGGCGAGATCCTCGAGCTCAAGAACACCATCAATACGATGGTCGATCAGCTCAACGCCTTTGCCTCCGAGGTGACGCGCGTCGCCCGCGAGGTCGGCACGGAAGGTCGTCTGGGCGGGCAGGCCGCCGTCCCCGGCGTGGCGGGGACCTGGAAGGACCTCACCGACAACGTCAACTCGATGGCAAGCAACTTGACGGCCCAGGTGCGCAACATCGCCGAGGTGGCAACCGCCATTGCAGGCGGCGACTTGTCCAAGAAGATCACCGTCAACGTCAGTGGCGAGATCCTGCAGCTGAAAGAGACCATCAACACCATGGTCGATCAGCTCAACGCCTTTGCCTCCGAAGTGACGCGCGTTGCCCGCGAGGTTGGCACCGAGGGTCGCCTCGGCGGCCAGGCAAACGTACGCGGCGTTGCCGGCACCTGGAAGGACTTGACCGACAGCGTCAACTCGATGGCGAGCAACCTGACGACGCAGGTGCGCAACATCGCCGAGGTCTCGACGGCCATTGCCAACGGCGATCTCTCCAAGAAGATCGCCGTCGATGTCCGGGGCGAGGTTCTCGAGCTCAAGGAAACCATCAATACGATGGTGGATCAGTTGAACGCCTTTGCCGGCGAAGTGACCCGCGTTGCGCGCGAGGTGGGCACGGAAGGCAAGCTCGGCGGCCAGGCCATGGTGCGCGGCGTCGCGGGGACGTGGAAGGACTTGACCGACAGCGTCAATTCCATGGCCAGCAATCTCACCGGCCAGGTGCGGAATATCGCCGAAGTGGCCACCGCCGTCGCCAAAGGAGACCTCTCCAAGAAAATCACTGTCAACGTCAGCGGCGAGATACTGCTGCTCAAAGATACGCTGAATACGATGGTCGATCAGCTCAACGCTTTCGCGGCGGAAGTGACGCGCGTGGCCCGCGAGGTCGGCACCGACGGCAAGCTCGGCGGCCAGGCGGTCGTTCCGGGCGTCGCTGGAACCTGGAAGGACTTGACCGACAGCGTCAACTCGATGGCCGGCAACCTGACCGATCAGGTGCGCAACATCGCAGAGGTTGCAACCGCTATCGCCAGCGGCGACCTCTCACGCAAGATCACCGTCGATGTGCGCGGCGAAATCCTGCAGCTGAAAGAGACCCTCAATACCATGGTCGATCAGCTCAACCGCTTTGCCGGCGAAGTCACGCGCGTGGCCCGCGAGGTGGGCACCGAGGGCAAGCTCGGCGGTCAGGCCAACGTGCCGGGGGTGGCAGGCACGTGGAAGGACCTGACCGATAGCGTCAACTCGATGGCGGGCAACCTCACAGGCCAGGTTCGCAACATCGCCGAGGTGACAACCGCGGTGGCGCGCGGCGACCTCTCGCGCAAGATCACGGTCGACGTGAAGGGCGAAATTCTCGAGCTCAAGAATACCATCAACACCATGCTGGATCAGCTCAACGCCTTTGCCTCCGAAGTGACGCGCGTGGCGCGCGAGGTGGGCACCGAAGGCAAGCTCGGCGGCCAGGCCGCCGTTCCCGGTGTGGCGGGGACCTGGAAGGATCTCACCGACAACGTGAACTTCATGGCGAGCAATCTCACCGCTCAGGTGCGAAACATCGCCGAGGTCGCCACGGCCATCGCCAGCGGCGATCTATCCAAGAAGATCACGGTCGATGTGCGCGGCGAAATTCTGCAGCTGAAAGAGACGCTGAACACCATGGTCGAACAGCTGCGCTCGTTCGCTGCCGAGGTGACGCGCGTTGCCCGCGAGGTGGGCACCGAAGGGCGCCTCGGTGGCCAGGCCGTCGTGCCGGGCGTGGGCGGCACGTGGAAGGATCTGACAGACAACGTCAACCTGCTCGCCGCCAACCTGACCACCCAGGTTCGCAACATCGCCGAGGTCACCACCGCCGTGGCGCGCGGCGACCTTTCACGCAAGATCACGGTCGACGTCAAGGGCGAGATCCTCGAGCTCAAGAACACCATCAACACCATGGTGGACCAGCTCAACGCCTTTGCCTCCGAGGTGACGCGCGTGGCGCGCGAGGTGGGCACCGAGGGGCTGCTTGGCGGCCAGGCCCAGGTTCCCGGCGTCGCCGGCACGTGGAAGGACCTGACCGATACGGTGAACGTGATGGCCGCAAACCTGACCGAGCAGGTGCGCGGCATTGTCAAGGTCGTCACCGCGGTCGCCAACGGCGACCTCAAGCAGAACCTCACCGTAAAGTCGAAGGGCGAGGTGGCTGCGCTGGGCGAAACCATCAACAATATGATCGGTACGCTTGCCATCTTCGCCGAGCAGGTCACCACGGTCGCGCGCGAGGTCGGCGTGGAGGGCCGCCTGGGCGGTCAGGCCAACGTTCCGGGTGCCGCGGGTACCTGGAAAGATCTCACCGGCAACGTCAACCTTCTGGCCGAGAACCTCACCAACCAGGTGCGTGCCATCGCCGAGGTCACCACGGCCGTCACCAAGGGCGACCTGACGCGCTCCATCCAGGTCGACGCGCGCGGCGAAGTGGCCGAACTCAAGGACTACATCAACACCATGATCGACAACCTCCGTCTCACGACGGAGCGCAATACCGAGCAAGACTGGCTAAAGACCAATCTCGCCCGCTTCACCGGCATGCTGCAAGGTCAACGCGATTTGGCGACGGTCGGGACCAAGCTGCTGTCGGAGCTGGTCCCGTTGGTGAATGCACACCAGGGCCTGATCTACCAGATGGTCTTGGCAGGCGACGGCAATGCGCACCTGAAGTTGCTCGCCCAATATGCCGCCGAGCATCGCAACGGGTATGCGCCCCGGCTCGCTCTGGGCGAGGGCCTCATCGGCCAGTGCGCCATCGAAAAGCGGCGCATTCACGTGTCGAACGTCCCTCACGACACGATGCGCATCGGCGCGGTTTTGCTCGACGCCATGCCGCGCAGCCTTCTCGTGTTTCCGATCATTTTCGAGGAGCAGATCAAGGCTGTAATCGCCCTAGCTTCGTTGCGCGATTTTGATCCGGCGCACCTGACGTTCCTCGAGCAGCTCACGACCAGCATCGGCATCGTGCTGAACAGCATCGAAGCGACAATGCAGACCGAGGGCTTGCTCACCCAATCGCAACAGCTTGCGGCCGAGCTGCAGACCCAGCAGCGCGAGCTGCAGCAGAGCAATGAACAGCTCGAGCTCAAGGCGCAGCAGCTGGCGGAGCGCAACCGCGAAGTGGAGGCCAAGAACCAGGAGATCGAGCAGGCGCGGCGTGCGCTGGAGGAGAAAGCCACCGAGCTGGCCCTGACCTCCAAGTACAAATCCGAGTTTCTTGCCAATATGTCCCATGAGCTGCGCACGCCGCTCAACAGCATCTTGATCCTGGGGCAGCAGCTCAGCGAGAACCCCGAGCGCAATCTTAGCGACCGCCAAGTCGAATTCGCGCGCACCATCTACGGCGCAGGCACCGACTTGATGAACCTCATCAGCGATATCCTCGATCTGTCCAAGATCGAGTCGGGAACCGTCAGCGTGGATGCGGAGGAGATCTATTTCACGAACCTCGTGGAGACGGTGTCGCGCCCATTCCGACATGAGGCCGAGCGCCGCCATCTATCCTTCAACGTCGAGCTCGATGGTCATCTCAATCGCAGCATCGTTACGGATTCCAAACGTCTGCAGCAGGTGCTCAAGAACCTGCTGTCCAATGCCTTCAAGTTCACCGACACCGGCGGCGTCAGGCTTCGCATCTCCCCCGCCTCCCGTGGTTGGACTGCCGATCACTCGCTGTTGTCCAAGGCATCCTCGGTCGTCGCGTTCGAGGTGACCGACACGGGCATTGGTATTTCCGCGGAAAAGCAGAGGATTATCTTCGAAGCCTTCCAGCAGGCGGATGCCAGCACGAGCCGCAAGTACGGTGGCACCGGTCTGGGGCTTGCTATCAGCCGCGAACTTGCCAATCTGCTGGGCGGCGAAATTCAGCTGCGCAGTGCGCCCGGGAAAGGCAGCACGTTTACGCTTTATCTCCCTCTCAAATATTCGGGGCCACCCGTTCCGGCGGCCGCACCCAACGCCAATGCCCCCACCTTGGCCGAGTCGGTAGTCTATCACCGCATGCAGGAGCGTCCGCTCGAACCAATGGCCGACGACCGGGAGAGCCTCGGAGGCGGCGACATGGTCCTGCTGATCGTCGAGGACGATCCTCACTATGCGCGAATCCTCGCTGATCTTGCTCACGACCACGGCTGCAAGGTGTTGATCGCGACAACGGGCGCCGACGCGCTGACGCTCGCCAACGACTATCATCCAACCGCAATATCCCTCGACGTTTTCCTCCCGGATATGCTGGGCTGGACCGTGCTCAGCCAGCTCAAGCAGAATGTGGCCACGCGCCACATTCCCGTGCAGATCGTTACCTTGGAAGAGGATCGCCAGCACGGCCTGTCGCGTGGCGCATTCTCATTCATCACCAAGCCCGCCTCGACCGAGGGCTTGCAGACCGCGATCTCCCGCATCAAGGACTTCAGCAGGCCGCGCCGCAAGCGACTGCTGGTGGTCGAAGACAATGCGGCCGAGCGCTTTAGCATCACGCAGCTGCTTTCCCACGACGACATCGACATCATCACTGCGGATACCGGCGCCGATGCCCTGGCAATCCTGCTGGCTGAGGAGACCGATTGCATGGTGCTCGATCTGCGCCTGCCCGATATGAGCGGCTTCGATGTCCTGGAGAAAATGCGCGGGGAAGCGCGTCTGGCGGAGGTACCGGTCATCGTGTTTACCGGACGCGAGCTCAGCGCCGACGAGGAGGCGCAGCTCCACACCATTGCGCGCAGCGTGGTCGTGAAGGGAGTGGAGTCGCCCGAACGGCTGCTCGATGAGACGGCTCTGTTCCTGCACAGGCTGGTCTGCAATCTGCCGCCCGACAAGCAACGCATGCTCGAGAAGCTGCATAATTCCGACGAGGACCTCATCGGACGTTCGGTACTGCTGGTCGACGACGACGCGCGCAATATCTTTGCGCTTAGCAGCGTGCTGGAGCGCCGCGGCATGTGCGTGCTCACGGCGACAACCGGCAAAGAAGCGATCACCATTTTGCAATCGACGCCCGACGTCGCAATCGTTTTGATGGACATCATGATGCCGGAAATGGACGGCTATCAGACCATGCAGGAAATCCGCAAGAACGCCCGATTGCGGCGTCTGCCGATTATTGCGCTGACGGCCAAGGCGATGAAGGGCGACCGCGAGAAGTGCGTCGCAGCCGGAGCCTCCGATTACCTGGCCAAACCCGTCAACACCGAGCAGCTGCTGGCCGCTCTGCGCATGTGGCTGCACCGCTAATCTTGGGGGAGCCAGCCGTGTCATCGCACGACCGGGTCAATATCCTGTTGGTCGACGATCAGCCGGCCAAGCTCATGAGCTACGAAATCATTCTCGCCGAACTCGGCGAGAATCTCGTCAAGGCCAACTCGGCGCACGAGGCTCTGCAGTTTCTTTTGAAGAACGATGTCGCGGTCGTGCTCGTGGATGTGTGCATGCCCGAGCTCGATGGTTTCGAGCTCGCCAAGCTGCTGCGCGATCATCCTCGCTACGAGAAGACGGCGATTATCTTCATTTCCGCGGTCCACCTCTCCGACATCGACCGCGTGCGCGGATATGAGACGGGTGCCGTCGATTACGTGCCTGTCCCGGTGGTGCCGGAGATCTTGCGCGCCAAAGTGAAGATTTTTGTCGAGCTGTGGCGCAAGACGCGCCAGCTTGAAGCTCTCAACGCCCAGCTGGAGCAGCGTGTGCGCGAGCGTACCGCCGCCTTGGAGGCCTCGACGGGCCAGCTGCGCGAGACCGCCGAGCGGCTGCGCCTCGCCGGCGAGGCGGCGGGCTTCGGCACCTACGAATACAACGCCGCCACTGGCGAAGCGTTCTGGTCTGCCTATTTGCGTCGCATTGTCGGGATCCCAGGCGAGGCGCCGCTGACCCTGGAAGACGTGATCGCCGTCGTCCACCCCAACCACCGGGCCATGGTACGGGGCCACGTTCTCGCCTCTCCGCAGCCGGGCCTGCGGGAACTGGAGTTCATGATCGTGCGGCCCAATGGCGAGGTCCGTTGGCTGCTCGATCGCGGTCAAGCGATCTCGGACAACCATCGGACCGGGCTTCGCGTTTTGGGAACCGTCCTCGACATCACGGAACGCAAGCGCAACGAGGAGCGTCAGCGCCTGCTGATGGCCGAGCTCGACCATCGCGTGAAGAATATTCTCAGCAACGTATCGGCGATGTCCCGACTTTCGAGCCAGCGCGCGCAAACCGTTCAAGGTTTCGTGGACGCGCTGGACGGTCGCATTCAGGCAATTTCGCGCGCACATGGGCTTTTGCGTCGCAGCGCCTGGGCGGGGGCGAGCCTTGCGGAGCTGGCCTCTCAATCGCTGTCGCCGTTTCGCTCCAGCGGCAACATCGAAATCTCCGGTGCGTCCGTTCGCATCGTGCCGGAGCTTGCCCAGTCGCTGGCGCTGATCTTCCACGAGCTGGCGACCAACGCCATCAAGCACGGCGCCCTGTCGAGGCCGCAGGGACGGGTCAAAGTCTCATGGACGCGACCAGCGCCCGGCCAGTTGCGGTTCGTGTGGCAGGAGACGGGCGGATCGCCCGCGACGCCGCCGGCCCGGCAGGGCTTCGGTCTCACCGTGCTCCAGACGGCCGCCTCAGATCTGGGCGCCCTGACCAATTGCCACTTTGGCGAGGAGGGTTTCCTCTACACGCTGCAGGGCCCCTTCGAAATCGTGCTGCCCGAGGCCGTCGTGGTGCCGATCGAGCGCACCCAAGCCACCCGCATTGACGCGCCGAGCCTCCCGCCGAGCCCCGCTGGCACGCGCATCCTGATCGTGGAGGATGAAGCGCTCGTCGCTCTGCAGTTGCAGCAAGACCTTGAACGCGCCGGGCACCAGGTCGTCGGTCCTGCCAGGTCGCTCAGGCACGGGCTGATGTTGGTATCGCAGGAGCCGATCGATGCGGCCCTTCTGGATGTCAGGCTGGGGCAAGAGACCAGCGCTGCCATTGCCGAGCAACTGCTGGCGCGGGCCATTCCGTTCGCATTTACCACCGGATACGCCGATAACGTCATGCTGCCGGACCATCTGCGCCAGATCCCGAAGCTGAGCAAGCCCTACGCCGACGGCGAGATCGTCAAGATGCTCGAGAGTTTGCTCGGCAGGCTCGGCCCGATGCCCAAGTTGACGGCAACGCTGCCCGACTGACGCCGGCCCCCCTTGTCTTGTGCGGGGTCTTGTGCGGGGTCTTGTGCCGGGGTCCTGTGCCGGGGTCCTGTGCCGGGGTCCTGTGCCGGGGTCCTGTGATGGCGATAGCCCTGTACGCGCCAACGGCGCGCCACCGACACCGACTGCCACCGGCGCGAGGGGGTTGGCGGCAAATCGTCGTGCACCCCGGGCGGGAAGCCCGGTGTCGCGGTCGAGCGCGGGCAAGCCCACGCGAAAGGATCGGGCTATTGCCTTGCAGCACGAAGCGGGCTCAGATGCGGCCCCTCGGAGTATTTCGTTGAGCTCCGAAGGCGTGCATGTGGCCACACTGTGGGTCAGGAGTGGGAGATCCAGATGGCAAAGGTGTCGCTCGCCGGCCTTGATGCAACCTCCATCCGCGTGCATCGCAAGGGCACCGGACCTGCCCTCGTCCTCCTGCATTGCCTCGGCGTCGACCATGCCTTGTGGGACATTGCCGCGGCGGGGCTTGAGGAGAACTTCACGCTCCTGAGCTACGACTTTCCCGGCCACGGCGAGACGCCCGTTCCCGACCGCGCATACGCCATCGAGGAACTCTCCCACCAGCTGGCCGCGCTGTTGGGGCGCGAAGGGGTGATGCGCGCCCACGTCGCCGGCATCTCGCTGGGTGGGCTCGTGGCCCAGCACTTCGCTGCCACCTACCCGAAGCTGGTGGATCGTTTGGTGCTGATCGACACGACGCCGCGTTACGTTGATGAAGCGCGCCAGATGTGGGTCGAGCGCGCGCGGGCGGCGCGGACCGCAGGCGTCGCTTCGCTGATCGACGGGCTCCTGAAAATCTGGTTCACCGACGCCTTCCTCGCCGACAACCCGCCGGCTGTGCGCTATGTGCGCGATCGGTTCACGAAGGCCTCCGGCGAAGGTTACGCCCTGGCCTGCGAGGCACTTGGCGCTGCCGATTTGCGCTCCCTGGCGAGCAGCATCAGGGCGCCGACACTGATTTTTTGCGGCAAGGACGAGCTGCCGCCCTTCCAGGACGCCGCACGCTGGTTGCAGCAGAACATCGAGGGCGCCGGCCTCGAGTGGCTGGCGCCGGCAAGACACGCCTCGGTCCTGGAGCAGCCGCACCACTTCGTCGGTCGCACGCGCACTTTCCTCTTGCCTTGAGGCTTGAGAAATGGCGTGCGGTTGGCCAATTTGCTGCACGGTCGACGCAATCGATCGTCGGGTGTGCCCAAAGGGTTCGGACGCCCGCCGGGGGAGGCCTTTGCGCATGGGGATCAAGTCATGAAGTTCGGATTGTTCGGCGGAGCCAGGTCCTCGGGCGAAGGGGCGGTCGGAGACAGCCTGGGCTACCGCAAATACATCGACTACGTGCTCTGCGCCGAAGAGCTCGGCTATCACAGCGTGTTCGTAGTCGAGCACCACTTCACGGGCGTCGGGCAGCTTTCGGCTTCGCTCAACTTCCTCAGCTATCTGGCTGGACGCACACAGAAAATCCGCCTCGGTACCGCCGTGGTGGTGCTGCCGTGGCACAATCCGGTACTGCTCGCAGAGCAGGTCGCCACGCTCGATCTGCTGTCCAACGGCCGGTTCGACTTCGGCGTTGGCAAGGGGTACCGCCCGCCGGAGTTCTCTGGCTTCTCGATTCCAATCGAGGAGGCGACCGAGCGCTTCGACGAGACGATGGCGTTCCTGCGCAAGGCGTGGGCCGCCAGCGAGCGCTTCTCGCACCATGGCAAGCGCTGGCATTTCGACAATATCATCATCGAGCCGCGCCCCACTCAGCAGCCGCATCCCCCGCTCTGGATGGGCGCCGGCAGCTTCGAATCGATCCGGCGCGCGGCGCAGGGCGGCTTCAATCTCCTGCTCGACCAGATCGCGCCCATCGACCTCACCATCGAGCGCGTGGCAGCCTACAAGGCCGAGCTCCAGCGGCTGCATCGGCCCTACCTGAGAGGCACGGTCGGCGCCTCGCGCGCGCTGCAGATCATCCGCACAGAGGCCGAGCGCGAACAGGCCTACGCGCTGAGGTCAAAGGTGCTGCAGGCCATCGGCGGTCTGGCGCGCGGGCCGGGTGCCGAACGCTATCAAAACATCGGCTCGCACGCCGACCCCAATCTCGCCAGCGAAGAGTCGGCGTTGCTGGGAACGCCCGATGAGATCATCGCGCGCCTCAGGAAGCTGGAGTCCGGCGGGGTCGACTACGTGCTGCTGGTCGACCCGACCGGCTCGAAGGAGGCTCTGCGCACGTTCGCCGACGAGATCATGCCGCAATTCCCCGACGCGCCGGCCGGCGCGCGCCTTGAGGCGCCTGCCCACCCTTAAACCAGCAGGAAGCCCCACGATGGACAATTCTCTGACTGGGCGGGTCGCCATCGTCACAGGCGCCGGGCGCGGCCTCGGGCGGGGCATGGCGCTAGGGCTTGCGCGGGCGGGCGCCACCGTCGTCGGTCCTGCGCATATCGCCTCGGACTTTGCCGACCTCAAGCCGGCGGATGCCCTGCCCGGGTGCATCATTCCGGTAGACGCCGACCTGCGGCGGTCGGCCGATTGCGACATGGTGGTGAAGACGGCGCTCGATGCGGGCGGGCTGCACATCCTGGTCAACAATGCGGGCCTCACGCTCACCTACATCTGCCCCGATCTTTACCGGCGGCCCGCACCGCCGAAGTTCTGGGAGGCCAGCGACGAGGTCGTTCAGAACGTGATGGACGCCAACTTTGTGGCTGCCGATAAGCTCGCCCGCCGCGTCGCGCCGCACCTGGCGAGGCAGGGTTGGGGGCGCATAATCAATGTCACCACGATGCTGCAAACCATGAGCCGCGTCGGGTTCTCTCCCTACGGCCCTTCAAAGGCAGCGCTCGAGATGGCGACCTGGGTGTGGTCCAAGGAGCTCGAAGGCAGCGGGGTGACGGTCAATATCGTCAATCCCGGCGCAGGCGCCGACACGCCCGGCATGGCCGAGGAGATGCGGCGCAAGAGCCGCGAAGGAAGCATCGACAGGTTGGTCGAGCCTGAGGAAATGCTCCCGCCGCTGTTGTGGGTGGTCTCCCGCGACGCCGACCGCGTCAACGGCATGCGCTACGATGCAAAGCAGTGGAACAGGAGCCTGCCGCCGGCGGAAGCGGCCCGGCGCTGTGGCCGACCCGCGGGTTTTGCGCTGCGCGAGCCGCTGCAGCCGCCCATCGACCCGTCGTTGCTCTCGCGGTAGCTTGCCAGCCGAGGATGCGGGTGGATCGCCGTCAAATCCCCAAGAATCTGGCTTTGATCGCCTCGTTGGCCGCGAGCTCTTCGGGCCTGGCGGAATAGACCAGCTGGCCCTTGCTCATGACGTGCACGAAATCCACGAGCTTGAGGGCAAGGAAAGCGTTCTGCTCGACCAGCAGAATGGAAAGGCCCTCGTCTTTCAGCTTGCCGATCGCTTCCCACACGCCCTGGATGACGATGGGCGCAAGCCCCTCAGACGGCTCGTCCATGATCAGGCAATCGGGGTTCGTCATCAGCGCACGGCCGATGGCGAGCATCTGCTGCTCGCCGCCCGAAAGCGTCTTGGCCTGCTGACCGCGTCTCTCCTGCAGGCGGGGGAACAGGGTGTAGACCCGCTTCAGGCTCCAGCCATGCCGTTCAAAGCTCCGCTCCGCCACCAGCAGGTTTTCCTCGACGCTGAGGCTCGCGAACACGCGCCGCCCCTGCGGCACCAGCCCCATGCCGCTGCGCACCGTCTCGAAGGAGGCAATTTGGCTGATGTCCGCCCCCTTGAACACGACTTTCCCGCGGCGCGGCGGATTGAAGCCGACGATCGCATTGACGAGCGTGGTCTTGCCCACGCCGTTGCGGCCGAGCAGCCCCAGGATCTGCCCCTGGTCGAGCGTCAGGGACAGGCCCTGAATGACATAGGCATCGCCGTAGTAGACGTGGACGTCCCGGACCTCGAGCAGCGCCATGATCAGCCGGCCCCGAAATAGATTTCCTGCACTTTCGCACTGCGGCTGATCACATCGGTTGCACCGGCTTCCAGGATTTCGCCGAAATGCAGAACAAAGATGTGATTGGCAACGTCGAACACAACATCCATGTCGTGCTCGATCAGCAGGATCGCCAAGCCGGGGTCGAGCCGTGCGAGGAATTGCACCATCTCGGCCGACTCGCCCGACGAGAGGCCGGCTGCCGGCTCGTCGAGAAGCAATATCTTCGGGTTGCTGGCCAGGCCAAGGACGATTTCGAGCTGGCGCTGCTCGCCGTGCGACAGATTGCGCACCTCGACATCCCTGCGATCCTGGAACGCGGCCCGCTGCAGCAGCGCGTGCCCCTCCTCGTAGACGTCCCGATAGGTCGAGAGCGGTCGCCACATCACAAGTTTCGCCTTGCGCAGGCCGTTGATCGCCAGCAGCACGTTGTCGAGCACCGTCAGCTTCGGGAACAAGCTGGTGACCTGGAACGTCCGCGCCAGCCCCAAGCCGGTGCGGCGGTGGCTGGGCCAGCTGGTCACATCCTCCCCGAACAGCAGGACTTGCCCCGAGGTGGCCGGGAAGATGCCGGTGATCACGTTGAAGAGGGTCGTCTTGCCGGCGCCGTTGGGGCCGATGATGGCCTTGCGGTCGCCCGCCATGACCCTTAGGCTGACATCGTGCACGGCCTTGAGCCCGCCGAAGCTCTTGCAAAGCCGTCTCAGCTCGAGAACGGGTTGCTGCCCGTCCTCCCCGGTTGTCTGATCCACAAATGCCGCCCTTCACCTGGTGGGAATGGAGCAGCGCCCGTCCGCCTGCTCGCCTCCGAGCATCACTCGCAGTATTGGCACGGCGGGAAGTTGCGGCTGTAGACGGGCTGCTTGAGGAACTCCGCTTTCCCGAATTTCCAGAACTGGCTGACGCTCGGATAGGTCTTGATCACGGTGTTCCAGAGCTCCTCCTTGTCGTAGCCGAACATTTTCTTCCGTTCGACCTTCTTGACGTAGATGTTTTGCACCGGGTTGCGCATGTCGTCGAGGCTGAGCGGACCGCGGACGGCGTCCACCTTGACGCGCGAGATCAGCTTCACGAACTCCTCCGCGCCCGGCCATTTGCCGCCGCTCTGTTTCATGACCTCGTGGACCATCAGGCCCGTCGTGTAGGTCGTCTCGGAGAAGTAGGACGGCACCTTGCCGTACTTCTCCCGATATTTGCTGACGAAGGCGGCGTTCTTCGGGGTGTCCAGCGCGGCGCTGTACTGCAGCACCGAGACGTGTCCGATGACCTCATCGCCCATGGACGGCAGCGTGAACTCGTCGTAGCTCGTCCCGCCGCCGATCACGGGTTTGGTGTTGCCCGCCGCCGCCAGCTGCTTGGGAAACTGCAGCGACATTGGCCCGACCATGAGCGTGAAGATGGCATCGGCGTCCTGTTTGACGGTGGGAATGAACGGCCCGAAATCGATGGTTCCGAGCGGTGGCCAGATCTTCTGGATGATCTTGCCTCCGCACTCTTCGAACGTCCTCTGGAAGCCGCCGACGGTTTCGTAGCCGAAGGCGTAGTCGGCCGCGATCGCCACGATGCGCTTGTACCCCTGCTCGCAGGCCCACTCGCCGAAGGGATGGGTCGGCTGCGAGCTGGTCCAGCCGGTGCGCACGAAATACGGATATTTGTCCGCCTCCCGCTGGGTGAGGTCATCCGCCGCCGTCACTGGCGCGATGTACACTGTCTTCTCGCGCGTGCTGACCGGCGCCAGCGCGTATCCGGTCGAGGCCAGCACGCCGCCCATGATGATATGCACCTTGTCCTGGCGGATCAGCTTCTCGGCCTTGAGGACGCCCACCGGAGGCTTGGCCTGGTCGTCCTCCAGGATGAATTTGATCGTTGCCCCGGCGAAGTCGTTCTTGACCTCGTCTGTATACATCTCCCAACCGTTGACCATATCCTTGCCGGCCTGGGCAAACGGGCCCGTGATTGGCGCGATGAAGCCGATGCGTATCTCTTCGGCGGCGCCTGGCATCCCCACGAGGCCGATGGCGATGGCGACGCCCGCGGCCGCCATTGCGGACGATTTGGCTATCATCACTTCGCTCCACCTCTCTCAATGCGCACCTGATTGCGAGGCCGGCTCCTGTGCGTCCTAGGGCTTGCCAACCGCAATGCCCGACCGGGCAATGCGCGCCGGCAGTCCCATCACCCCGTCGGGGAGATAGAGAATGCTCAGGATGTAGACCCCGCCCAAAACATACTGCCACCACGGCACCAGCGTGCTCAGATATTCGCGTAAGAATAACACCAGTCCGGCACCGATCGCGCCGCCCACGAGCGTTCCCGACCCGCCCAGGACCACCATCAACAGCGCGTCCACGGATGTGGTCAACACCACGTCTTCGGGGCTTACGTGGCCGTTGGCGTGGGCCCACAGCACCCCCGCAAGTCCGCCGAATCCACCGGCAATGACGAAGGCCAGGTATTTGTGCAGCCATGTATTGTACCCGAGAGTCCGCATACGAACTTCGCGCTCGCGGATTCCTTCCAGGCTGCGACCGAATGGCGATTTCACCAGCACGTAGAGCATCAGCAGCGACACGACGAAGAAGCCGAACACCACGTAGAAATAGGCAACATCGCTCGAGAGCAGAATGGCGAATGCTGGGCGGCCGGGCAGATTGATGCCGTTGTCGCCTCCGGTCATGGAATTCCAGCGGTAGGCCAGACCCCAAATGCACTGTCCGAGCGCCAGCGTGATCATCAGGAAATACACGCCGCTCGCGCGGATGGCGAAGAGGCCGAAGATCGCCGCGGTCGCCGCTCCGAGCAAGACGGCGAGCAGGATGACGACCCAGAAGCTCCAATCCAAACCGAAATGGAACCTGGTGGCCAGGATCGCCGTCAGATAGGCGCCCATGCCGAGATAGGCGGCCTGGCCGAGCGAGGGCAGGCCGGTATAGCCGAGCAGAATATCCAGGCTCATGGCCAGGATGGCCAAGATCAGTCCCCGCGTGATCAGCAGGATGATGAAAGAACCGGTGAACGGCGCGATAAGGCCCAAGGCGAGCAAGCCCCCAGCCACCGCCAATTCCTTGTTGTGGCTGGCCATGGTGTGCGCTCACTCCCGTCCAAACAGACCGGTTGGTCGCACCGCCAGGATCAGCGCCATCGGCGCATAGAGCGTGAAGTAGGATACCTCGGGAAACAGCGCCTTGCCGAAGTTGTCCGCGATCCCCACCAGCAGGGAGCCGATCGCTGCGCCGGCGAGGCTTCCCATGCCGCCGATGATCACCACCGCGAAGGCAATGGGCAAAATCTGGAAGTCCAATCCGGGATAGATGCCGAGGAAAGCCCCGCCGATCACACCTCCCAATGCTGCCAAGCATGCACCGAGGGCAAAAATGAACATGGAGATGCGCGAAGTATCTATGCCGACGCCGCGGGCCATTTGCGCGTCGTCCACCGTGGCGCGGACCGCAGCACCCAAACGCGTGTTTTCCATAACCAAGAACAGGACGAGGCCGATCGCGCTCGCCACGGCGATCATAAAAATGCGATAGCCCGGCAGATACACTCCGCCGATGACCGCGGTCTGCGTCAAGCTCGCCGGCGCAATGATGTCCTTGTTGTCGCCGCCCCAGATGTCCAGCGCCGCCTGCTGGAACAGAAAGGCGAAGCCGACCGTCAGCAACACCTGCCGCAGCGGGTCGAAGCCCAACCGGCGCAGGAAGATGCGCTCCATCAGCAGTCCTATCAGTGCGATGCTCAAGGCCGCCGCGGGAATCGCCAGCACCCAGGAGCCCGTCGCCAGGATCACCGAGAGGGCGACATAGCCGCCCAGCAGGAAGTAGGAGCCGTGGGCGAGATTGACGATGCGCATCACGCCGAAGATCAAGGAGAGGCCGCTGCCCAGCAAGAACAGCAGGGCGCCGTATGAGATTCCGTTGAAGGTCTGTATCAGCCAAAAGCGCAAATCCACCGATCCTGCCCCTATGATAGCCAACGACCACAACAGCTTACCTCAGGGAGCGGGCGCGCGACACGGGGGCGCGCGCGCGCGATTGCGGGCTCTGGGCGCGCGTAGGGCAGCACCCTCACGCGAACGGGAGGGGGTGAGGATCGAGGCTTGCCGGACGCGAGCGGCCCGCCGTCGGCGCCCGGCCAACGGCTGCCATGCGCTGGGGACTTCTCTCAGGCATACTCCTCTCGCCGATCGCGTTCGACGGCCCTCCCATCGCGCTCTGCGGGCGCGCCCATGCCGCCCCCGCCCGGCGTCTTGAGCAGGATCATCTGTCCGGGCCTGAGCACGGCGTTCTTGCGGTAGTCCACCGGCACGCCGTCGATGCGCACCTCGCCCCGTGCGCCGGGCTCGCCGCCCTGCATGCCGGGCGCGGGGAAACGGCAGCGCTCTGCCATGAAGATGATGCCGACCGGCGTCTGGGATATCACCTCGAACTCGATCTCCTGCCCGAGGCCGCCGCGGAACTTGCCGGCACCGCCGCTGCCGGAGCGCAGCTCTTTGCGATGCACGAAGAGGGCGCTGTTGCGTTCGATCAGCTCCACGGGAACGTTGGAGACATTGCTCGGCCACGCGTAGGTATTCTGCCCGTCGTTGCTGCCGGTCGCGCCCATGCCGCCGTTGAAGAAGAGCACGTTGGCGTAGGTCTTGCCGTCGGGGTGGACGCCGGTCTGGATCAGGCTCCACAAGGGCGAACCGGAGGCGGCCATCACACGGTCGGGAATGATGGGAGCCAGCGCGCCGAACACCGCACAGGGCAAATAGTGTCCCGTCGCCATGCGCCCGCCGACCGCCGCCGGAAACCGCGGGTTGACGATGGTGCCCGCCGGTGCCGTCACCTCGATGCACCGGAAGATGCCCTCGTTGTTGGGTAGGTTCGGCAGCAGCGCGCTTTTCAGCGCATAGGCCGTCATGGCGAAGGTGTAGGTCATGGTGCAGTTGATGGCGCGGTCGGCCTGGGGCGAGGTGCCCGCGTAATCGACACCGATGCGCTCGCCCGCAACCGTCACCGCAATTCTGTAGGTGAACGGCTGATCAAGGCCGTCGGTCTGAAACTCGTGGCGGTAGGTGCCGTCGGGCAGCTTGCCGATCGCCGAGCGCATGGCCCGCTCGCAGCGCCCCAAGATCTCCTCCGCAAACGTACCCATGTCGTCAAGATCGTACTCATGCATGAGGTCGCCGACCCGACGCTCCAACAGATCGAGCCCGGTGATCTGCGCCCACAGGTCGCCCTCGGTCTGGTCGGGCGTGCGCACGGCGGCGCGCAGGAGCTTGATCAGCGTGGCATCGGGCTTGCCCGCGTCAAGGAGCTTCATGACGGGGATATGGAAGCCCTCTTCAAACACCTCGCGCGGCTCCACCGACCGCACCTTGCCACCGATGTCGGGCGCGTGCGCCGTGGAGGCGGCGAAGGCCACGATGCGGCCGCGGCGAAAGATTGGCTTGGCGACGGTGATGTCGTTGAGGTGGCCGGTGGCGATCCAGGGCGTGTTGGTGACCAGCACGTCGCCGGCTCGCATGTTGTCGAGCCCGATCTCTTTGATGAACTGCTTCACCGTGACGGGCAGCGTGCCGATGAAGGAGGGGATGCTCTCGGTGTTCTGGGCCAGCGATTGGCCGGCGGCGTCGGTCAACACGCAGGCGAAGTCGTTGGACTCGTTGACGAGAGTGGAAAACGACGTGCGCCGCAGGGCCTTTGCCGCCTCATCGACGGCCGAGATGATGCGCCGCCACAGGATCTCCAGGGTGACCGCATCGAACGGCTCATTGGAGGTGGCTCTCTGGGAATGCGCCATTGCCCGCCCTCCTCAACCGACGGTGACGGCGATGTTGCCGCTGGAGGTGACCTCGAGGCGGCCGCCGGGGCCAATCACCAGCGTCGACTCGCGTTCCTCCACGATGGCAGGGCCGTCGAAGGCCTGCCCGGGATCGAGCGCGTAGCGGTCGTAGATGGCGGTGGGCCGGAACTCGCGGAACTCGGGGAAATAGGCCTGGCGCATGCCCTTCACCGCGTGAGCCCCGGCCGATGTTGCGGCCTGCGCCGCCAGCGGAGCGCTCTTCATCCCGATGCTGGCGCAAACGCGCACGTTGATGATCTCGACTTGCGGCGTGGGCGGCGTGCGCGTGAAGGCGGCGACATAGCTCGCCTCGAACGCACCCTGCAGGACGCCGCGCGAGGCCCCAGTGTAGGGACCGGGCGGCAGCGGCACTACGAGCTCAGAGGCCTGGCCGACATAGCGGATGTCGGCGAGCCGCAGAACGTCGGGTGCGGGGCCGTCGGGCAGCGTCGCTCTGAGCACAGTCTTGGCATCGGCCTCTAGCCGCGCGAAGGTCGCCTCGAGATCGGCCCAGACGATCGCACCCATCTCTCGGGCGACAGTCGCGACGCGGTCCACGCGGGCGGGCGCAATCAGTAGCCCGAGCGCCGAGGCGACGCCGGCGCCGCGGGGCGCGATCAGTCGGCGCAGCCCGAGCTTCTTGGCGACGTAATAGGCGTGCACCGGGCCCGCGCCACCGGTGCACAACAGCGCGTAGCGGCGCGGGTCCTTGCCATGCTCGGCGATGTGGACGCGCGCCGCGCTCGCCATGTTCTCGTTGACCACGTCGTGGATGCCCCATGCGAGATCGGTGACGTTCAAGCCCGCGCGCTCGGCCAGCGGCCCCATCGCCGCCTCGGCGGCGGCCACGTCGATGGCCATGGCGCCGCCGACGAAATAGGCGGGATTGACATAGCCGAGCAGCAAGTCCGCGTCCGTAACCGTGGGCTCTCGGCCGCCACGACCGTAGGCGGCGGGGCCAGGCTCGGAGCCGGCACTGGAGGGTCCGACTTTCAGAAGGCCGATGTCATCGAGATGGGCGATGGAGCCGCCGCCGGCGCCGATCTCGATCAGCTCCAGCGCGGAGATGCGCACCGGCAGACCGCTGCCTTCCACGAAGCGCTTCTCGCGCGCCGCCTCGAAGCTGTAGGCGACCGTGGGCTTGCCGTCGTCGACAATTGACAGCTTTGCCGTCGTTCCCCCCATGTCGAACGCCAACAGGTGGTTGCCGCCGTCGCGAGCGCCCAGATGTGCGGCGACGAGGGCGCCGGCGGCCGGACCCGACTCCAAGAGCTGCACCGGTGTGCGCTTGGCCTCGGCAACGTTGGTGAGACCGCCGTTCGACAGCATCAGGAACAGCGGCGCGCGGATGCCCTGCGCGGCCAGTTGATCGGCAAGCGAGGAGACGTAGCGCTCGGCCAGCGGCTTGATGTAGGCATTGATGACGGTGGTCGAGACGCGCTCGTACTCGCGGATCTCGGGTGCCACCTCGATGGAGGCCGACAGCGTGAGCCCCGGGCAGTGCCTGCGGAGCAGCTCGACCGCTTGCCGCTCGTGGGAGGGATTGGCATAGGAATGCAAGAACACGATGGCGAGCGAGGTTACGCCTTGCGCCTTGAGCCCTGCCGCGGCCCGCAGCACGGCCTGCTCCTCGAGTGGCACGCGCACGCTGCCGTCGACGGTGATCCTCTCGAGCACCCCCACGCGCAGATGACGTGGCACCAGCGGCGCCGGCTTGACAATCCTGAGGTCGTATAGCTCGTACTTGCGCTCCCGACCGATCTCGAGCGTGTCGCGAAAGCCTTGGGTGGTGATAAGCCCGGTCGGCGCCCCTTTGCGCTCGATCAGGGCGTTGGAAAAGAGCGTGGTCGCGTGCACCAGACGACCAATGTCTGCCGCAGGGATCGCGCTTGCCCGCAGCAGCCGATCGATCCCCGCCATGACGCCGCGCGAGGGATCCTCATGGGTGGTGAGCTCCTTGTGGCTGGCCTGGCGACCGGTCCGGGCGTCATAGACGACGATGTCGGTGAACGTGCCACCAACATCGATGCCGATACCAAATCGCGCCGCCACACCGCCCTCCTACGTTCGCTTGCAGTGCACAAGCTTCATCGATCTCATCCCGGCAAAGATGCCGCGATCCGTCACGCATTGCCCAATACTTTGAGGATGGCCTCTTCCCGGTGACAAGAGCCGGATGACGCGTTTCGGGTCTGGTTTGTTCGACAACCGCCATCATAGCGCAAGGTGGCCGCACAAAAGCAAAGCGCCCCGTTGGACCGGGGCGCTCGAAACGGCTTCACCCATGCGCCGTGCAACGCCCTCAGTGCAGGCTGGCGATCTCCAGCTCGTCACCCATGGCATGGCCCAAGGCGGCCTGGCGGCTGTCGGTCAGCGCCAGCGGCGTGCCGTCGGCGGCGTGCAACGCGAAGAGATCGATGCCGGGCGGGATGCCCTCGACGGCTGGGAACATCTGCTTGGCCTCGTCGGCCGTCATGACCTTGATGTAGGCGATCTTGCCGCCACCCAGCTGGGCGAGCTCGCTCATGCTCATGGTCGGCCGCATCAGCGGCGGCGCGGTGAGCCTGCCTTTTCGATGGCTGCGGGCCTTTGTATCGTTGTTGTTTTCCACGACGCTCACTCCTTTTTATCGGGGGCCCTTGCGCGCCCCGGGCGAGGCCTGCGCCGGCCGGCACCTGCCCCAATAAACGCGCCACATCTTCCCTATCTTCCCGCGCTCCGCGTCCGGGCACTGTGGCCTGAACGGCTCAGAGCTTCGTGGCCTGTCCGATCTCCACCTTGCGGACGAGACGATCGGGCTCGCGCCGAACGAGGTCGATGCACAACAGGCCGTCGCTGAGGTCCGCCGACTTGACTTCAATGCCGTCGGCCAGGACAAACGAGCGGCTGAACTGCCGCGCGGCGATACCCCGGTGCAAAAATTCGCGCGCCTTCTCGTCCTCCTGGCGGCCGCGAATCACCAGCTGGTTGTCCTCGAGGGTGATCTCGAGTTGGTCGCGCCTGAAGCCCGCAACTGCCAAGGTAATGCGCAGGCGGTCGGTTCGCTCCCCCCGCGCAGCGTCCGCACCGGCTCCGTTGGCGCTCGTTCGCTCGCTGATTCGCTCAATGTTGTAGGGGGGATAGCCGTCGCCCTTGCCGACCCGGTCGATCAGGCGTTCCATTTCCTCAAAGCCGAGCAGCAATGGGCTCGACAGCAGAGACATCCGCGACATTTGCAAAGCCCTCCATGAGCGGCCTTGAGCTCCGAACCACTGGCCAGGAACCACTGGCGACTGGCATTCTGGCGACTGGCATTCCGGTGACTGCCATTCCGGTGACTGGCATTGCGGCCCCGGCCCCGGCTTCCGCCGCCTCCAGCCCCGCACGGGGCGCTGGATTTGTTCGTAGCTAGGATATGGTGTTCAGCGGGGTAACTTCAAGCAACCGGGCCCAACGGGACGGGGGTCACGGGGCATGGAGTGTGGCCGGTTGCCGAAGGGGTGGGAGCACGCGCGAGGATGCCGGCAGGCGCATTGACGGAAGGGCTTCCCCAGGCCTTGCGTGCGCGCCACTCCGGTTGCGGTGGTCGTGGGTTGCATGGGTGCATCTGCTCGCCGCAGGATGCGGGCGTCCTCGGCCGACACGGCAGCTGGCAACAGCAGTGGGGGTGCGCCAGGAGATATGCCAGTGGTGGATATGCCAGTGGTGGATATGCCAGTGGGTTCGCCAGCTGACCTGTAAGCGGAGAGGCCAATCGAAAGGCCAATGGACCGGTGGATCGGCCATTGGATTGGCGAGTGATGGGCCAGTGGGGTTAACGCGGCTGCGCTTGTCGGCCTGCCTTCGAGGTGACGCGTGGCGCGGGCATTGTCGTGGACGACAGCAACGACTTCATTCATCCTCATAGCAGGAGCATGGAGGCAGGGGCGGAGCGGCAGGGCAAGTAGCAGTGCAACTTCCGCCTCGATAGGGTTGTGGTCGCACCGGCAAACAAGCCCCTGCGATGGCTGCCCACCCGCGGCGCTCGAAGGGCGCCATGCGCCATGCCGAAGTCCATGATGAAACCATGATGAAGCCATGATGAAGCCCATCACGAAACCATGACGACGGCCCTCTACTTGATCCTGAGTGGCGTCCTGATCAGCGCCGGCGTCACCATCATCTGGCGCGATGTGCGCAACAAGAGCCGCGGTGCCAACCAGAGCCGCGATGGCAATCGCGGTACCTTCACGGCCGAGCGCAATCAGCACCCTTTCGCCGATCCCGACGTCGAGATCACCATCGCGCGAGGCCCCGAGCCGGAGCTCCCTCGCGCCCCGCCGCACCCCCGCGAGACGCTTGCCCCGCTGTTCGTGGCCGGCCCTCGCTCTCCTTCCCCGACTGAAGCGCTGGCGAAGGCAACGCCACGAGATGGCTCGTCGTTGGCTGCCGCCACCGCCGCTGCCGCGCCATCCCCCGCCGTCGGGATCGGCGCCGGGGGTGCCAGTCAACCGCGGCTCAAGGCACGTCTCGCGCTCGAGCAACAATGGTCTGCGCTGCAACCGGCGCTCGCCACCGGCATTGCCCGCACCAACGCGCTCCTTGCTCCGCTGCGGCTGTCCATCGGTCCCGCCGGAGAGCCGGCGTGGAGCTACAAGAACAGGGGCTACGGCGCCCACCGCCGACTGCTGATGGGAGGGGAGAGCGTGGCGTGGTTGCGGCTCGAGCTCCTCGCCGAGGGTCCCTTGCGCGCGCACGTCAAGGCGCACCGGGAAGACCGGGCTTGCCTCAACGCCAGCGCGGACATGCCGGCGGGGGGCCTCGATGGCGAGCGGGCCGGCGCTCTCCTATTCCAGTGCCTTGGGCCTGCCGCCGCGTATGCGGCGCGCGACGTGCAAGCCGGGGAGGAAGCGGCGAGCAAGCGGGCATGGGCGAGCGTCGATGGCGTGGTTGCGGCCGCACTGAGCGCCACCAACGGCGCGCTGGCGCAGGCAGGAGCGCGGCTCATCGAACTTGCTCCGGCAGCCTGGGAGAGCGATTTGGGCCACCACCGCATGGCGCTGTCGGTTGAGGTCAACGGCGACGATGTGGCGCGCATGCACATCGAGCGGCTGCCGCATGAGCTGGAGGTAGCCGTCGGCGTGCGCGAGCCGCAGCTCGCCGCCCTGGGCCGCCGCCGCCGCATTCCCGTGGATGGCATGACGATCCATGCCCTCGCCGAGCTGATCGCCAGCTGTGCGTGGCCGGCGATTGCTCGCTTCAAGGAGACGCCGCGTCAGGTCTGACGCACGACGCATGGGCTCGCTTGCATCCCTATCGCTGCTCTTCGTCACGGCTGCCGTGCTCAGCTGGTCGCTGGTTGGCATCTTCACGCTCGTCATGACCACCTGGCGCCAGCTCGACGTGCCCAACGAGCGCAGCATGCACAGCCGGCCGGTGCCGGCCGGGGCGGGCATTGGCATCGTGGCCACTGCGCTCTTGCTCTGGCCCTGGTGGCACGCGCGTGCGGACCAGCTCCATCTCGCGCTGCTTGCCTGCTGCGTGGGTCTCGCCCTGTTGTCCTGGGCCGATGATCGTTGGCGGTTGTCGCCGGCCGTACGTTTCGGCGCTCAGGCCGCCGCCGTCGTCGCCTGCCTCCTTTTGCTGCCAAGGGAGGCGCGCCTGTTGGAGGTTCTGCCGCTCGCGCTCGAGCGCTTTCTCCTGGGGCTCGCCTGGCTGTGGTTCATCAATCTATTCAACTTCATGGACGGGATCGACGGTCTGGCTGCAAGCGAAACCATTGCCGTCGCGGTCGGATACCTGACGCTCGTGACGTATGCCGGCCTCGACGATCCCTTCTGGCGCCTGGCGCTGGTGATCGCGGCGTCGGCCGGCGGCTATCTGTTTTGGAACTGGCATCCGGCCATGGTCTTCATGGGCGATGCTGGATCCATTCCCTTGGGCTTCCTGTTGGGTTGGCTGATGCTGGACCTGGCGCTGGCCGGCCAGTGGGCCGCCGGCTTGATCCTGCCGCTGTGCTTCGTGGCCGATGCCACATTCACGCTGCTGGCGCGGGCGCGGCGCGGCGAGAAGCTTTGGCAGGCGCACCGCCAGCACTTCTACCAACGCGCCGTCCTCGGCAGCGCCACCCCTTCCGCGGTGGTGTGGCGCGTCGGCGCGGCGAACGCGATGCTCCTGGCGCTGGCCCTCATCTCCGTGCGCCACCCGCTGCCGGCGCTTCTCGCGGCCGCCGCGCTGGTAGCGGCCCTGCTCGCCCATCTGGAGGACTTGGCGCGCCGGAGCGCCTCATGAAACGCGGGTGTCGCGCAGCATCGCGGCGTAGGTCGCCCGCAGCGAGTGCTTGACGTGCGCCTCGGTGAAGCCCTGCAGCAGCCGCAGCCGTGCGGCCTCGCCCATCCGCCGGCGCAGGTCGGCGTCGCGCGCCAACCGCTCGAGCGCGTTGGCGAGCGCGTCGGGATCCTCCGGGGGCACCACGAAGCCTTCCACGCCGTCACGCACGAAGTGGCGGCACCCCGGCACGTCGCTGACGACGAGCGCACGCGCGCTCGCGGCGGCCTCAAGCAGAGCGCGCGGCATCCCTTCCCGGCTGCGCGCCGGCAGCACGAAGATGTCGGCGCGCCGCCACACCTCGCGCACGTCGGCGATATGCCCGAACCAGTGCGCGTCATATTTGGCGCACCACGCCATCAGCTCCTCACCCGCAACCGCCTCGGGATTGTCTGCGTCCGTATTGCCGTAGAGTTCCGCTCGCATGGGGACGCGGCGCCTCTTCAGTCGGTCCAGCGCGGCAACGAGCACGTCTACCCCTTTGGGTCGGATCATGCGGCCAACGAAGGCAGCAACGGCCACCTGGTTGCGGGGCTGCGGCAGCGCCGGAAAGGCCTCCGAGTCGACGCCCGCCCCGCCCAGGATCGTACAGCGGGGGCCTGGATCGACGCCGCCTGCGCGCAGCAGCGCCAGATCGTCCGGGTTCTCCACCAGGAGAAACGAGGAGGGCTTGCGCAGCATCGACGCCATGAGGCGCAGTGCAGCGGTCCGATAGAGCCGAAGCAGCAAGCCGCGACCGAAAGCCAGCAAGCCCAGCCCAGTCATATGCACGACCACGTGCGCCGCCGGCACCAGCTTGAGGGCTAATCCGCCGAGCACCACCGGCTTCATCGCCACCAGATGCACGACGTCGGCGTCCTCGGCCTCCAGCACGCGCGCCAGCGCCCAAGCCGACTGCGCCTCGCGTAGGGGATCGCTCGACGAGCGACGAAAATCAAAGTCGATGACGCGCGCGCCTAGCGCCTCGATCTCGCCGAGCCGGCCGGACGAGTGGGTCACCACCACGACCGCGTGCGCCACCTCCCGCAGCACGGTGATGAGCGGCCGGAAGTGGGATAGCGCGAACCAGTCCTCGGTGATGCACAGCACAACTTTGCGGCATAGCTCCGAGAAGGGGTCCGGGCCGAGCCGCAAATCTTCGCCCGCCGACTGCCAAGTCTCGCGCGACATGCCCCCTCGCGTATGTTCTAGGCTTCCGCGAGAAGCCTAGCGCCCGTCGTGCGGCCTGTCGAACCTCCTCACCGGGCGCGCGGCTTCGCGGCCAGCCGCTGCAGCGCCGCCATCATCTCCTTGGGCGGCCGCAGTTCGATGCGGAGCGCCTGGAGAGGATCGCCGGCCAGCACGTCCGCCGGACAGCGGGTCGTCGGGCACGTCCCATTGATGCGCCTCGCTCACGGTGAGCTTCACCGCGCCGCCCGCCTGCTCGATGTCGTAAGTGACGAGACACTCGGGCAGGTTGCGCATCTCATCGTTCCAGTCGACCCTCCAGGTGACGGAGAGGCGCCGCGGCGGGCTCCATTCGACCACCTTGCCCTTCACGTCGACACGGCCGTCCGGCATGCGCGGGACGAAGCTGCCGCCCGATCTCGGCTCGATCTCGATCGATCGGCCGAAGGAGTACTGCTGCGCCAATTCTGACGCCGTCAGCGCTTGCCACACCGTCTCGCGTGTCGCAGCGATATAGGTGACATACCCAGTCTTGGGTACGAACGTCGGTTCGAGCATGACCCGTCCCTCTGCCTCGATCGATGCGCCCGACCAGCACTGCTGCGAGAAGGCCTTGTCGGTCAGCGCTTGCCACAGCTTCTGCGGTGTCGTGGCAATGTAGGTGACGTATACGAAGGGAGGATTGGGCTTTAGCGCGTCCATGTCGGGTTCCGCTGAGCAAGGCCCAGGTGCCGCCAACGGGTGCCTTAAGACCGTAGCCACCCCGTGCGGGGTTGCGGCAAGAAGCGCTGAGCGAGCTGCCGCAACCCTTGGCGGCGGGGCCCCCTGTTGATTGCGGCCGCGATTTGCCGTCCCATCGGCGCCACGATTCGGCCGCAGCGTGGCGCTCCCTCAGCATCGGCAGCGCCGCTGCCGCCAAGCGCGGCGCCGGGATTGCGATCCGCACGCGGGAGGACAGCCCATGCTCCGCAGGCGAAAGAGCGAAGACGGCTTCGAGTGGCACACGTACGTGCGCACGACCATCAAGCTCAGGCGTGAGGAGCGACGCCGCCGCATCCTGGAGGCGCGGCGCGCTGCGGTCCAACAAGCAGGCGCGGCCGGCGTGGCCCTCGCGGCCGGATCCAAGGCGGCAGGCGCCGCGGCCCTTGACGGTGCCCGCGCCGGGCTCGGCATGGCTGGCCTCATCGCCCAGGCCCTCTGGAACATCCTGATCACCGTGGTGGCCATCGCCTGGCACCATCTTGCTATCGCCTCGGCGGCCGCGCAGCGGCGGCTGGCGCTCCTGCTCCAGCCCCTGATCGAAGCGCTTGCGCGGCCCAAGATCGGCGGTCCGGCTGCGATCCTCGGCGCCATTGCGCTAGCGTTGGGAATTGGCCGCTCCAGCGGCGCGGGGATCGACCGCGAGGCCGCCATAGCGCTGGCGATCGGCGCGCTTTTGCTCATCGCCGCCCTGCCCCTGCTGTCGAGCCTGACCGGCATCCGCCTGCCGCGGCAGGCCGCGCTTGGCATCTCGCCGGGTGCCGGGTTCATCGCCGCCGGGGCGGCAGTGTCGATCGGCATCCTCGGCTGGATGGCGCTGAGCGGCAGGACGAGCCTCGCCGGCATCGTCAGGCAACTGCCCATTGCCGGTGGCGCCAGACCGCTGCAGGGGCGCGCCGAGGCCATCGGCGGCGACCTCGTGCGCGTCGCCGGAACGACCGTGCGGCTCGCCGGCATCGAGGCGCCCGAGCTCCAGCAGTCGTGCGGCACCGGCGCCCGGCGCTACCGCTGCGGGGCGGCTGCGCAGGCGGCCCTTGGTAAGCTCGTCAACGGCCGCACGCTTGCCTGCACGGTGAGCGGCGCCGACAGCGCCGGTCGACCGCTCGCCACCTGCACGCGCGGACGGCTCGACATCAATGCCGAGTTGGTGCGCCAGGGCCATGCATTCGCCGGTTCGGGACTCTTCGCTGGCTATGCCGGCCTCGAGCGCCAGGCGCGCGACTCCAAGCTCGGCATCTGGGCTGCCGGCGATGTGGAGCGGCCCGCCGAGTTCCGCGCCAAGGTGTGGGACGAAGCCAAGCGCCGCGCGCCGGACGGCTGCCCGATCAAGGGCCTGGTCACGGGCGAGGGCCGCGTTTACGTGCTGCCCTGGTCGCCCGACTATGAGCGCGGCCGCATGCAAAAGGTGCGCGGCGAGCGCTGGTTTTGCTCCGAGCGCGAGGCCGAGGCCGCCGGCTTCAAGCTGGCCGTGCGAGGGTGACCCTCCAGCCGGCGCCACCTCCGCTGAGCCCGGGACCCGCGACTTTCCGCGCGCGACTTGCACGGGGGGAGCGCGCCAATTCCCTCACCACTCCGCCCTCACCACCCCGCCTGATGGTGGCCATGCGCACCGGGTCACCCTATCCTCCTTCCCAACATAGCGGTTCTCGGGAGGATGCACTGATGACGGATCGGCTCAAGGGCAAGCTCGCCTTCTGCACGGCGTCGGGAAATGGCATCGGTCGCGCGACGGCGCTCGCCTTCGCGCGTGAGGGCGCAAGGGTGGTGGCGAGCGATCTCGACGAGGCCGCCATGGCCGGCCTCAAGGAGGCGGGCGTTGCCGAGTGCGTTGGCCTCGACGCGCGCAACACGCGCGCAATCGAGACGATGGCCGCGCGGCTCGGCCCCCTCGACGTACTCTTCAATGCTGCGGGCTTCGTCCACCATGGCACGGTGCTTGACACCTCTGAAGCGGACTGGGACTTCTCCTTCGACCTCAACGTGAAGTCCATGCACCGCACGATCAAGGCGTTCCTGCCCGGCATGCTGTCGAAAGGCCGCGGCTCCATCATCAACGTCGCGTCCGCCGTCGGGGCCAGCAAGGCGGCAGCGAACCGCTACGTCTATGGCGCCACCAAGGCCGCCGTGGTTGGCCTCACCAAGGCGGTGGCGATGGACTTCATCGGCAAGGGCATCCGCTCAAACTGCATCTGCCCCGGTACCATCCAGACGCCGTCGCTCGCGGAGCGCATCAAAGCCCTCGGCCGGCAGGTCGGCGGCGAGGACCAGGCGCGCCGCATGTTCATCGAACGTCAGCCCATGGGCCGGCTCGGCACGGCCGAAGAGATGGCACACCTTGCCGTCTATTTGGCCTCTGAGGAATCGCTCTACACCACCGGCTCGACATTCTTCTCCGACGGCGGCTTCACGCTGTGATCGGGGCGGCCTTGCTGGCGTCGGGAGGCTTGCTGGTGCGGCGCGCCGGCGCCGCCAATGGCGAGCGCACGCTCGCCTTGCCGGGCGGATCGGCCGCTGCTCGGCGCCCATGTCGAGCCGCGCCAACGATCTCCTCATTTGGAGCATCAGGGCACCGGCCTGGGGGGACGCTGCTGGCTGCCGGTCATGCGCGGGCCCGCCAAATCGGCCGCTCCGTCGTCCGGCTCTGCGCCGGCACGTCGCTCGCCTACCACGCTTATCCTGGACAGGGCTATTTTCGCGCGCATCGAGGCCTTGAGTGACCGCTCGATCACGCACATGATCAAACATCATTATCCCCGTATTGGAGCCGTGACGCCCATGCCACGCTTTTGCGCCAACCTGAATTTCCTGTTCACCGAGGTGCCGCTGCTCGACCGCTTCGAGGCTGCGGCCAAGGCCGGCTTCAAGGCCGTCGAGATCGGCAATCCCTACGAGGCTCCCGCAGCCGACATCGCCGCGCGGCTGAAGAGCAATGGCCTGGAACTGGTGCTGATCAACACCGCCGCGGGCGATCCTGCCAAGGGCGAGCGCGGTCGTTCCGCGCTGGCTGGCCGCGACAAGGACTTCGAGGCCGACATGGAGGCGGCGCTCGCCTACTGCGCGGCAACCGGCTGCAAGCTGGTCCATGTGATGGCGGGCCTTGTGCATCAAGGCGCGCGCCGCGAGGTGTTCCTCGCCAACCTCAAGAAGGCCGCACGCAGGGCCGCGGCGGCGGGCGTCACCGTCGTGATCGAGCCAATCAACCGCCGCGACATTCCAGGCTACTTCCTCAACAAGCTCACCGAGGCGCGCGCCATCATTTACGAGGTGGGCGAGCCAAGCCTCGGCCTGCAGTTCGACGTCTATCACCGACAGGTCGAGGACGGCGACGTGGCCGTCGCCATGAAGGAGTACGCCGCCCTCACCCGCCACTACCAGATCGCCAACCCCCCCGACCGCGGCGAGCCCGACGCGGGCGACCTCAACTATCGCTGGCTGCTCGCCGAGATCGACGCCGGCGGCTATGTGGGCTGGGTCGGCTGCGAGTACAAGCCGCGCCGCACCACCGTTGAGGGCCTAAGTTGGACCAAGGCCTGCGGCGTCACGTTGGGGTAGCCGTGGTGATCGATCCCGTGACGAACGCCCAACGCCAGTGAGGCGGCCATGAAAGTTCTCATCGTCGGCGGCGCGGGTATGATCGGCCGCAAGCTCGCTCAGCGGTTGGCGAGGGACGGCGCCCTGTCAGGCACGGCCATCTCCAAGCTCACGCTCTTTGATGTCGTGCCGGCCGCAGTGCCGGCGGAGGCCAGAATGCCGGTCAGCCTCGCCACCGGCGACTTGCCGGCAAGCGGCGAGGCGGACCGGCTGCTCGCGGATCAGCCGCACGTAATCTTCCACCTCGCCGCCATCGTCTCCGGTGAAGCGGAGCAGGACTTCGACAAGGGCTACCGCATCAACATGGACGGCACGCGTAGCCTGCTTGAGGCTATCCGCAGGGCCGGCCACAAGCCGCGGCTCGTGTTCGCCAGCTCCATTGCCGTGTTCGGGGCGCCCTTCCCGGATGCCATCAGCGATGAGTTCTTCGCCACGCCCCTCACCTCCTACGGCACGCAGAAGGCCATCGGCGAGCTCCTCCTCAGCGACTACAGCCGCAGGGGCTTCGTCGACGGCATCGCCATTCGCCTGCCCACCATCTGCGTTCGGCCTGGCCGACCCAACAAGGCGGCATCGGGCTTCTTCTCCAACATCATGCGCGAGCCGCTGGCGGGCGAAGAAGCCGTGCTTCCCGTCTCCGAGAGCGTGATGCATTGGCACGCCTCGCCGCGTGCGGCGGTGGGCTTTATGCTGCATGCCGCGTCGCTGGATCTTGCCCGCCTCGGCTGGCGCCGCGCGCTCGCCATGCCCGGGCTCGCCGTCACGGTCGGCGAGCAAATCGCGGCACTCAGGAAAGTGGCTGGCGACAAGGTGGTGGCGCGCATCCGCCGCATGCCCGATCCGTTCGTGGAGGGCATCGTCGCCGGCTGGCCGCGCAAGTTTCAACCCACGCGGGCGCTCGAGCTCGGCTTCAAGGCCGACACCAGCTTCGAGGAGATCATCCGCATCCATATCGAGGACGAGCTCGGCGGCAAGATCGCCTGACGGGCGATCACTCCCAGAGCCAGTGGCGGCCCCCTCATACCGGAGCGGCGGTGCGCTGCTTGAGGGCGGCGTAGTAAGCCCATAGCAGCCGGGCGGCGACGCCGCGCCAAGGCCGCCAGCGCTCGGCGAGCTCCAGCATCTCCTGCTTGTCAGGACGCTCAGCAAGCTCAAGGGCGCGCTGGGCTGCAACCTGCAGGGCGAGGTCGCCCGGTGCCCAGCCGTCGGCGCGACCGAGGCAGAACATAATGTAGACATCGGCGGTCCAAGGTCCGATCCCGGTCACCGCGGTCAGTGCCGCGTGGATTTCCGCTTCCGGCGCGTGCTCGAGCCGCATCAGATCCAACCCGTTGCAGCAGGCCCCGGCAATCGCCCGCAACGTGCGGATTTTCGGGCGCGACAGCCCGGCGCCCGCGAGGTCCTTGTCCGCCAGCGCGAGCAGAACGCCCGGCTCGAACGGCACGCAGGCGGCCGCCGTCCGCTGCCAAATCGCCGACGCGCTCGCCACCGACAGCTGCTGGCCGACGATGACCCGGGCCAATCCCTCAAAGCCGGCGGGACGGCGGCGCAGCGGCGGGAGCCCCGTGAGATCGTGCACCCGGCGCATGACCGGACACTTGCGCCGCAGCGCGCGCACGCCGTCGCGGAGGTCGCTCTCCCCGACGATGATGCGGGGCCGCTGCCGCACTCGCGATTTTGTGTCCACCGCCTGCGCCCGTGCTTCCAACTGGTGCTTCTCGTTAATGTGGGAAGGCGACGGCGGCAACAGGAGGCTCACCCACGGGTGATCCCTACCGGGTAGGCCGGATCGGCCTCGCCGCAGCCGGATTGGCGGCGATGCAAAGGGCGGGCCCGCCGCCGACCGCAATCAACGGCGCGGGCTCTTGCCGAGCTGGCGTTGCAGACACGTGCCGCCCAGCCGCCAGCACGGTTAAAGGGGGCCCGCGCGTCGGTATCCGGCGACGCCACCGCGCGCCCGGCAGGCTCAATTTAAGGCGCGGCTGGACACCGCCAGGCCCCATGGCTATTTCCTGTTGCCCCATACCGCCATGGTCGAACCCGTCTTCCGCTTCGCGCCGAGCCCCAATGGCGAGCTGCACTTGGGTCACGCGCTCTCTGCGCTCATCGCCTACGAGCGGGCGCGCGCCGCCGGCGGCAGGTTTCTTCTGCGCATCGAGGATATCGATAAAGGCCGCTCGCGCCAGCGGTTCGTTGCTGGCATCCTGGCCGAACTCGCCTGGCTCGGCATCGCCTGGGAGGAGCCCGTCGTCTTCCAATCCCGGCGGCTCTCCGCTTACCGCACCGCCAGCGAGCGGCTCGAGCGCATGGGCTTGCTCTATCCCTGCTTTGCCACCCGGACCGAGATTGAGGCCGCCGCAAGCTCCGGCCGCGATCCCGATGGCGCCCCGCTCTATCCGGGGCTCTACAAGGGCCGCGACCCGGCCGAGATCGCACGCCGGCGGGCCGCTGGAGAGCCACATGCCTTGCGCATCGACATGGAGGCGGCGATCGGCGCCGCTTCAGTGAAGCTCGCACGGACGCCCCTGCGCTTCACCGAGCTCGACGAGGACGGCGCTCCGCAGACGATCGAGGCGCGACCCGAGCGATGGGGCGACGCGGTGCTCGTGCGCAAGGACACCCCGGCGAGCTACCATCTGGCCGTCGTCATCGACGACGCCTGGCAGGGCGTGACCCACGTCACGCGCGGGCGCGATCTCTACCCCGCCACCGATCTACACCGCCTGCTGCAAGTGCTGCTCGACCTGCCGGCACCCCTCTACCAGCACCATCGCTTGATCACGGACGAGGCGGGCCGCAAGCTCGCCAAGAGCGCCCGCGATACGAGCTTGCGGTCGCTGCGCCAGTCGGGCCTGACGCCGGCGGGCATTCGCCGCCTCATTGGGTTCCACTGAGCAAAATGCCTGCCTGCGCGCCAGGCCGCCAGCATGGCAGCCTTGGCGTGGGCGCCGCAGGCCTTGCCAACATCGAGCTCACTGCCGTCTCCAAGGTTCACCACTGCTTCGCCGAGGAGGTGCGGGACTCGATAACGCGAGCTTGCGCGTTCATCCGGGAGGCGGGTCGTCCGAAAGAGATCGGCATCGCCTTCCGACCCAACATGCTGCCCTGGCGCACGGCGCTGGAGCATGCGCTGTTGCCGGACCAGGTGGTCAAAACTCGGGCGCTAGGACCCATTTGGCCGCGTAAGCGTAAAACGATGGGGGGAGCCAGCATGGCCACGATTGCGAAACATGCACAAGGTGCCGGCGGCTTGTCCCCGACATCCATCCGCTCGCATACTCAGGAATAGATTGGCTGATGGATCACGGGCGCAAGTCGGGGATCACAGCAATGGTGAGGGGTCTCCAATTCTCGTCAAGCCGGAGGAAGGCGCTGTGGCCGACAAGCTGGTGTGTGTTGAGATCGCGGCCCATCGCACGGGTGACGCTCAATGATCCGCCGATGAATCCCATCTCCGCGCGCACTCTGGACGCCCTGCACACGGCCTTCGATGCGGTGGAGGCGGACCGGAAGGTCCGCGTCGTCATCCTCACCGGCGCGGGTGAGCGCGCCTTTTGCGCGGGCGCAGACCTGCGCCAGGCGGCCCAGCTGCCGCGCCCGCAGGAAGGCAAGGCCTTTCGCGACTACGGCCGCCGCACCCTGGAGAGAATCGAAACCTTCCCGCGCCCGATCATCGCCGCGCTCCACGGCTATTGCATCGGCGGCGGCACGGCCATCGCCTGGTCCTGCGACTATCGCATCGCCGCCGACAACAGCATTTTTCGCGCCGGCGACGCCTATCTCGGCATTGTGCCGGGCTGGGGCATGGGCCTCACGCGCCTGCCACGCTTCGTCGGCCGCAACAAGGCGCTCGACATCCTTCTCATCGGCGAGAACTTCGGCGCGCATGAGGCCTATGCCATGGACCTAGTGAGCAAGGTCGTACCCTGCGCCGAGCTGACGCAGGCAGCCGAGGCTGCGGCCCTTCGCATCGCCAGCGCCTCACCGCGCGCAATCCTCGCCATGCGCAAGGCGATCGCACATAACCTGCGCCACTCCTGGGACAGCATGGTCGCCTACGAGGAAGAGCTGTGCGCCGAGGTGTTCGACGCGCCGGACGCCAAGGAGGGCGTGCAGGCCTTTCTGCAGAAGCGCAAGCCACGCTTTCAAGATCTCTGATGGCCATCGCGGCTGCTCAGCCCGCCATCGCTTGCCAGCGTTGGCGCGAGCTACAAGGTTGGCCCACTGCCATGGCCTCTGATGCCCCGATAACCATCGGGGCGGCCGGGATCGAGCGCGGCGGGCCTCGATGGGCACGTCCCAGGGCCCAGATCCATCCGCTGGCCGTGCCAGCGAAGGCTCAGGCTGCCTTCCGCTCGACTGCCTCAGCGCATGCGCCGCCACGCACTCAATTCGTGCCCAAAGTCTCGGTATCGAGGTTATGATTGGACATGAGCTTCCCCGAGACAAAGCGCCTGATCGTCGGCATCAGCGGCGCGTCGGGCATCGTCTACGGCGTGCGTACGCTCGAAGCCTTGCGGGCTCTGGGCATGGAGACGCATCTCGTCATGACGCGCTCGGCACAGGTGACGCTGGCGCACGAGCTGTCCATGAAGGTCGCCGACATCAATGCGCTCGCGACGTATGTCCATCGCATCGACGATTTGGCCGCTTCGATCGCCAGCGGCTCGTTCCAGACCATGGGCATGATCGTCGCGCCATGCTCCATCAAGTGCCTGTCTGAGATCGCCATGGGCGCCACCTCTACACTGTTGACCCGGGCCGGCGATGTCGTGCTCAAGGAGCGCCGGCGCCTGGTGCTCATGGTGCGGGAAACGCCTTTGCATCTCGGCCATCTGCGCAGCATGGCGGCGGTAACCGAGATGGGGGCCATCGTCATGCCGCCGGTGCCTGCCTTCTATGCAGAGCCAAAGACGATCGACGACATCGTCAATCACACGGTGGGGCGCGCTCTCGATCTCTTCGGCTTCGACACCGGCCTCTCGGTGCGCTGGGGCGAGACCAAGCGCCAGGTCGGCGCCGGAGCCAAGATCTGACCGAGCGAAACATGCCGCCTGGCACCAACACAGGCCTCGACTTGGAGGGGCCGCAATGGTCGTTCGCGGTCGACCTCTACCGGCGGCCCGCCGTGCCCGAAGCCTGCCTGCTGCTGCAGGATCGCGTCGGCGGTGATGTCTGCCTGCTGCTGTTCGCGTTATTCCTCGCGCGGGAGCGGCACATCGCCCTCCAACACGGCGATTTCGCGCACCTCGATGGCGCCATCGCCCAATGGCGGCGCGATGTGATCATGCCGCTTCGCTCCGTGCGGCGGCGTCTGAAGGCCGGTCCCCATCCGGCGCCAAGCCCAGCAACCGATGCTGTGCGCCGACGCATCCAGGCGGCCGAAATCGACGCCGAGCAGATCGAGCTAGCCCTGCTTGCGCGCTGCTTTGATCGGCGTCCGCCCGTCGCCGGCGCTTTGCCCGCCGATACCGCCGCTGTCCTCGATCGGTTGGCCCGCTTCTTTGCGCTGCGGTGCGGCAATCCCGCGGCTGGCACCTCGCCCGAGGTGCGCACCGCGCTCAAGACTATTGCCGACGCTCTGGCTGAGCCCTGCTAGATGAGGCTTGCCAGGGCCACGGCGCCATCGGAAAGGCCGGACGCGAGCAGGCACGCGCCTGCCCGGGCGTCGGCGGGCAGGCTTTGGGAGAAATCGTGCTAGGGGCAATCTTCGCGATCCTGTCGGCGGCGAGCTTCGCGCTCAACAATGCTGCCGCGCGCCGGGCCGTGGTGACCGGCACGCCGACGCAGGGCATGGCCCTCACCGTCCCGATCGGGGTGCTCTGCTTCCTGCTGGTCGCGGCGCTGACGGGCGAAATGGCGCGGCTTGGGCAATTCCCCCCCGCCGCGGTCGCCTGGATGATGGCCGTCGGACTGCTGCATTTTTTGCTCGGACGCTACTGCAACTACCGCGCCAATCAGTACGCGGGTGCGAACCTGACCGGCCCCGTGATCCAGCTGCAGGTGGTTGTCACGCTCGCACTTGCCGTGGTCGTGCTCAATGAGCCCTGCAGCGCGCTGCAGGTGATCGGCGGCATCGTTATGCTGGCCGGCTCCTTCATCACCCAGAGCCAGCAGCTGGGCCGGGCGGCCGCGGTGGCTCCGGTCGGCAACGGAGGAAAGCCGCGCGCAGCCGACGCGGACGCGATCAAAGCGCCCAAGTTCGTTCCCCGCCAAGCCGAGGGCTATCTGTTCGCGCTGCTCGCGGCTTTCGCCTACGGCACCACGCCGATCATGGTGCGCACGGCGCTGCGCCATGCCGGTCCTTCGAGCGCAATCTTAGGCGGAGTGATCTCCTACGGCGCGGCGACCGGGGCAATCGCGCTCATGCTGGTGCTGTCGACGCCGCTCAGGCACAACGTCATGGCCTTGCGGCGAGACAACATTCCCTGGTTCGTATTTTCGGGCGTGTTCGTTGCCATGGCGCAGGGGTTCCTCTACTCGGCGTTGGCGGTCGCGCCGATCATGTTGGTGATGCCATTGCTGCAACTGACGTTGGTGTTCCGCATCATCTTCGCCATGTGGCTGAATCCCGAGCACGAAGTGTTCGGGTGGAAGGTGATCGCGGGTTCTGCCATTTCGATCCTCGGAGCGTGCACGGTCTCCCTCGATACCGATGTCATCCTCGCTGCCTTCGGGGTCGAGGGGGCGCCGGCACGGCTGCTGCGTTGGCAGATCTAGCGCCGCGTGCCAACCGTGCTGCTAGTCGGCGCTGCATATGACGTTGAGCAGCCCCTGCCGCTTCTCGTTGGCCACGACGGCCATGCCACGCTCCAGGGCCGCAGGCAGTTGCGCCGGATCATCGACGCGCTCTCCGTAGCCACCTGCTGCCCTGCAGATCTGCTCGAACGCCGGCAGGCGGTCGAGCTGGGTGAAGGCCGATCTATTGCTCTTTGCGGCTTTGCCGTGGGGATACATCGCAACCGTGAAGCGGCGCACCGCGTTCCACATGGCATTGTTCATCACCACGAACAACACCGGCAACTCGTGCAGCGCCGCGGCGTGGTGGACGGCGGCGGGATTGCTGAAGAGGTAGGCGCCGTCACCGACGACGGCGATCACCGGGCGTTCGGGGGCGCCGAGCTTGGCGCCCAGCGCCGCGCCCGCGCCCCAGCCCAGGCCCGAGGCCGAGCTGGAGCCGAAATAGCTGTCGGCATGCTCGAAGCCGCAGTGGTCGAGGCGCAAGGTGTACTCGTTGACGACGATGGTGCCTGCGTCCTTGGCCTCCCCCAGGCAGTGGCTAACCCAGGCCGGATGGATCGGGCGGCGATTGGCGACGCGCTCGTACAGGGCGCCTCGCTCTTTGAGCTGCGCGCGGCGCTTGGCCTCAACCCAGGTGCGGCGCTCTGCGACTGCCGATCGGTCGATTGCCGGTTTGAGCTCCGCAGCCAGCGCCGTCAGGATGGCGGCCGCGCCGCCGGTAATGCCGAGATCGCAGGCAAAGCCGCGAATGGGAATGTGGGTGAACAGCGGATCGAAGCCACCTTGGATGACCTTGCACCC
>Ga0306920_100000395_pt1 | contig 50717 bp, 71 predicted proteins | sample flu12Cox44000170_FD_204666 | JGI IMG/M metagenome (GOLD analysis project Ga0306920, IMG submission 204666) | Lab enrichment of tropical soil microbial communities from Luquillo Experimental Forest, Puerto Rico - flux4day.12C.oxic.44.000.170 (v2)... | ecosystem: Environmental > Terrestrial >... | reverse complement strand
CCATAATCCGCGTATGCTCGCCCTTGAGCCAGTGATCGAACCATTCGAAGTACGGATCGCGTGGCCAAAAGTTGGTTTCATAGACAAAGTTGTGGTTGTTAGGTCCAATCCACAAACGCTGGTTGCCAACACCGGCGTCGAGATGCCTAAAAGCCGCTATCACGCTCGTTTGGAAAATGTCGAACCACGTTGTGACATGGAAACCGGGGATATTGATGGTGGCGCGAAAATTATGCCGCGCGCGAAACTCGTCCGGCGCGGGATGGCGGAGAATTTCATCAAGATGGGGCTGCATTACGGAGAAATCCGGATAACCAATTAACGGCAGATGCATCCATTCGGCGGATTCAACAAAGGGCGGATTTGCCTGCCGGGCGGCGTTTAATGCTGCGGTGCGTGCGCGGGCAGAATCGGCGATTGCGGCCAGTTCGGCGGCATTGAGTCCAAACCGCCGCGCCACCGCATCGCGATGGGAAGCGGACAAGCCCGCGATGTTTCCAGCGACCCACAGCCACAATCGCTCCATCTCTATCGATTGACCTTCGTAAACAACGTCATCGTAGATGCTTGAGCCGCCGACTTGCGCGAAGAACGCACGCACTGTCGGATGACACTGAGACGCCGTCGCGAGCGCAGTCGTAGATCCCGCAGACGAACCTGAGAGGCCAACCTGATGATTGGTCCAGGGCTCGCTCACGATCCACTCAAGAGTGTCGAAGCCATCAGTTGCATCATCGCCGTAGGCATGGTCTTCACCCTCCGAGCCGTAGCGACCGCGACAATCCTGATACACTGCGGCGTAGCCGTGCCGCACGATCTGGCGCCAGCCCCGCAAAATTGCGCCGAGCAGGGGAGTGCGCGGATCGGGGAGCCAGCCCTTTGTTGGGTCTGTGATGTGCTGGCCCTGCGGCGTGGTGATGCCGTAAGGGATGCGGTGCAGAATCACCGGGAAGCGCGGCCCGCCCTGCTGCGGCAAATAAACAAAGGTATTCAACCGGATACCGTCGCGCATCGGCACCATCGCCTGAAAACATCGGGCACCATCAATCGTTTGCATCATTTAATTTTCGCCTCGCGTGGGCTTTTGCTTAAAGGCCGTCGCTACCTGATCTCGCCCGATTCAACCGGTCAGTCGATTCGCCGCAGTATGGCCGGATACCGATTCTCGGGGCTCTCATTGCTCGGTCTTGAATCCCTTCATATCAGGCCCTGTATAAGAAATGCGTCGGGGCTTCACCCGTAACATGCGCAGCGCCGGGTTTCCGAAGAACGGCGCCTCGAAAGGGTTTTTCTTCAGAAACAGTTCCTTCAGCGAATCCCACTCGACTCCCTTGGCAACTTCGCTGGCGATGCCTTGCAGCACGGACCGGCTGACTTGAAATGTGTTGACGTCACCAACATCACGGGTATCAACGATCACGGTGACTTTCGGGCGCCTGAGCAGATTCTGGAACTTTTCGGCCGTATCGCCCATGATGAACAGCAGGTCAAGTTCCGGAGTTTCGGCGAAGGCTTGCAGCGTTGCGGTGGGCCATTCCTGTCCCTGAGTCACGATTACCGCTACGTGCTCTTGAGCGAATAGCTCCGCGAGTTTCTGCCTCTGAGATTCATCCATTACCTTTGCTTCCTTTTCGTAAAAGCTGCCCGGCCATTCAGATCATCCGACCCGAGGACCCGGTTAGGCCAATCGAGAAATGCCGAGGTGAAGATTCGGGCGTCGTGGGGCGTTGCCAGACCCCGAGCGGCGGAGGTCAACGGCCGCAGATTAATAGCCTGTTGTCAGTTCTATCAGAATCTTATCGGGGTCTCGGACGTAGATTGAACCGCCATCGGGCGTCCCGTGCATCGAGTACAAGATGTGACGTTGCTCGAGCCGGGCTAAGACAGCACGAATCTGATGCGGCGCCGTCCTGAGCGCAACGTGATGCATGCTGCCAACGCCACGTATGGTAGGCGCCGGTCCTTTTTCCGAGAAATCGAAGAACGCCAGTTGGTTGCCGCCGCCTATATCGAAAAAGATGTGGGTGGAGGTGGGCTCGTCCCGATTCTGGACAATCCGCGTCAGGCGCATCCCGAGCATTTCGGTATAGAAGCCGATGGTGCGCTCCAGTTCAGAGCAAATAAGTGCTAGATGATCAACACCGGTCGTTTGCACCGATTGAGGCGCAGCCTCGCCGTTAGGCAAATACTTTGCTTTGAGCGCTTCTCTACGCTCCTGGTAGACACTCAAATCCTGCATATCTCCCTCTAAAAGCAAGCAGTGGACCGTTGTCCATGAATGCAGCTCTCAACGACTGGCCTGAATCAAATATTGAGCGAACTGCATTCGGGTGGACCGGCGGCCGTGCACCAATTTCGTCGATGAACCTCAAATGCGCTTATGAATTGCTTTGACTCAGTTCGCGCCCGCGACGGTTCTGACTATTGCTGTTGGCGGCCGACCTGGTTTCTGCGGTGCGAGCCTAATGCTGCCGAATCCATGTCGAGCGCTTTCAGCGAAGCGCTAAAGCGCTCCTGCATTCGCGCGTCGTTCTCATTGAATTCCCGTGTCAAGCAGCAATACTCCAACGATATACCGTTGGGATCCTTGAAATAGATAGATTTCGCCCAGGTGTGATCGACTATCCCGCTGACCTCGACGCCCTTGCCGAGGAGGTTTTCTCGCTTCTGCGCCACCGCGGCCTCGTTGCCCGCTTCAAATGCGAAATGATAGAAGGCGCTGGGTACGCCCAGGCCACGATTGATCCCGGCATCGTATTCGCGCGGCACTCCGGGCACATCGCGAGCTTCCATGAAAGCCAGGAGTTGATCACGACCGGTGTCGAAAAAGATATGACGGATCTTGCCGCCCTCTTGGACCGTGATGATGTCACAGACAACCGGTTTAAAGCCGAGTACACCTTCGTAAAACTCGCGTGTTTTGTGGAGATCCAGCGTAGAAAGGCCTATGTGAGAAAATCCTCTGTGTGACATTATTTCTCTATTCTCCCTTCGGGTTATGAGCCACCAGACATCCATATGCTTAGTGCACGAATGACCTCTTTGGTTGCAGAGATTTATCCGAATCCTTTAGCTAATGTGTCTTCAGGCTTTCCTTGAGTGTGCAGCCGCGGCTGCGACCCTTGTGGTGCAAGACGATGATTCCTGATGTAATATGACACTGTCAATTAGAATGGAATTTAATATCTAATATGGCAAATCATACCAGTATGAAAAATCATACCGATGGGCGCGTACAGACCAGCAATTGCGATGCGCTGCGGGTTGAAGTCAGAAACGCGCTCGAAGGTTTGACCGGCAAATGGAAGTTGGAGATTCTCTTCTTGCTGGGCCTGCGGCTGCACCGATTTGGTGAACTGCGCCGCGCCATTCCGGGCATTACCCAACACATGCTGACTACCACACTACGAGAGCTTGAGAGGGACGGGTTGGTAAGTCGCACCGTCTATCCAGAGGTGCCGCCCCGTGTCGAGTACGAAATGACATCAAGGGGCCGTCGCCTCGGCCCAGTGTTCGACGCTATCCTGAAGTGGGCCGGGCACAGGGCGTGATCAGGATGACAACTGCTTGCGCGCTGGTGGCGGCGCTCTGGTCCGATGGCACCGAAAAAATGCCTCGTCACCTGGGATGTGCTTGGGTTACTGAATTCTCAACTTTGCAGGTGTAATTCTAATTCTGTGCTTGCCTTTCACTGCCCTACATGTGGCGCAAGACGAATTTGGCACTGGGATATACGGGCGCTTATCTCGTCACTGGAGTAACGCGAGCGTGCGGCCGGGCGGGCCCGCCTCGCCCGGCGCTATCTCTAGTTCGTTCCGATTTTAACGAGATGGACCTCCGTGAGGACCAAAATCGAACATGTCGAACAGGTCACCGATTGCCGGCATGTTGGTCGGCACGTAGGGGAAGCGAGCATCCACTGTCGGGTTCGGCAGGTTGTCGCGGCTGCGAGACGTCAGCGGAGAAAGCCCCCAATTTCGCTCGATGAACTTTAGGATTGAAACGTGATCGAAATACGTCTGGACCACCCTGCCGCCGCGTGAATAGTGCGAAATAACTATAAATGGGATTCGCGGGCCGTCGCCGAAGAAGTCAAGCGGCTGCATGAATCCCGAGTCCCAGTAACCACCGCCCTCATCAAACGCAACGAACAGCGCGGTCTGCTTGAACAGCTGAGGATGTTTTTGTAGCTCATCGACGATCTTGTCGAGCATGCCCTCGAACAGATCTAGCTTCGAGCTGGCCGGATGGCCGTCGACGAAGCTGTCCGGCTTCACGAACGAGATCACTGGCAGCTCACCCGATTCCAGGTCGTTGAAGAAATCGATCGCGTCCTTAATGTGCGCGGTCCGTGCGACGCATCACCCATAATCGACGTGGCGTAAGACTCGAAATTGCAGATGTCCCAGTAATTATTCGCGATCAGCTGGTCAAATGGATCGGTCGATCCATTCGCGACTCGCACCGCCGCGTCGTAGCCGCCGCCATAGTAAGCCCACGAGATGCCATTCTCATTGAGTTCGTCACCGATACTGCGCAGGGGCGATGGCGGTACTTTGGAAGCGGCCGTAATACTCGCGGTATCGATTTGTCCGTTGGGTAGGAAACCCGGACTTAGATTATTGATCATGTAGAAGCGCCCGGTCTCGCACTTGGAAGGAGGCTGGTAGGGCAGGGAGTTCAGGTAACTCATGATGGGCTGAATGCCAGGCTGTGATGTATCGGAGCAATTCGTCCACTGTTTGTCGGCTACGTACTTGTCAGAAGTCGAGGACTGAGGATTCGGATTGGCTATATTCGCCGGCGGCTGTGTTAAGCCGTTGAATGTCGCCCAGAACATGAAATCGCCGGTGCCCAGCGCCACGTGATTCGCCGCAGTTCCACCCATGACAGACTGATGGAAATTGTCACTCAGCGTGTATTTGTCGGCGAGCTCTTCGAGTAACGGCACATCGCCGTCTTTCATGTTGTAGAACCCCATCGAGTTGCCGCCCGAGTCATCGCGCGCAGTCGCAACGAACGGGTACAAGTCGTCTAAGCAGCCAGAGGGATTCGCCGGGGTCGCATTGGCCACATCACAATCGGATTGCTGCCACATGTGAAAAAGGCGATGGACGGTATCTCCGGTATAGGAATCATACGGAAGATTGGGCCCTTTGAGCTGAAATACCGTATTCTGTAATTCGGTTGCGTTCTTGATCCGATCATCAAGACCAGTCGTGCCAGCGGCACTAGTGGCTCCGGTGCGGAGCAGGTCGAGGGCCGAACTCTCAACCGAGGGTTCAAGCGACGCCGGTTGTGCGTCGGATACCGTATTGTCGAAGGGGGGCTGTACCCCGGTCGGGTTCGCCTCCAATTCTGTGAGGCTGATGGGGTGATTGGGCGCCCCGTTCAGTTCCGGCGTTGGCAGAGTGGAAAATGCAGTCTTGTCGCTTGCGCTAACGCTAATGAAGTAGGTCGACGGAAGTGGAGTATTTACCTTGAACTGCTCCGCCGCCGCGGCGTTTGGCCCCGCTGATCCATCCGCCAGAATGATCCCCTTTGACAGCAGATTCGACACGCTCTGGCCGTGCTTCGGCTGGTAGGTCGCGAACGAGTGATCAAAATTTTCGCCAATTAAAACGATGACGTGCTTAATCGGGGTCGCCGTCTGGTTGCTATTTGAGTCGGCCCACACCTGCAGCGGCAGACCGGCTGCCAACAGACTGATAATTAACCCCCCGCACGTAATCCGTTGCGACCATTTTTTCGCCTTGAATCTTCGCTTCAACATTTCTCTCCTCCTTGCCTGAAGGCAGGGAGAAGCGATGGCATGGATTGATGACGGTTAATGATGCCTTTCGTCTAAATGCTCTTGAAAAATAGATTGCGAAACGGTTAAGAGGCGCCAGTGCAATATCCAGCCACGCAAACAACGATGGCTGAGGCTGGACCGGCGGCGCCCGTTTGAATTTGGGAGCTGCATATTTCAAATAGGAGGTCAACCGGCAATAGTGGGAGAGGCCGAAGGCAATTGACGATCTTGCCATTTTTCGAAACGCGCTGACGAAGGTATTTCTCGAGCGAGAGCTTTGGGGCGCGGGGGTGAGGACCGTCGCGGGAGTTAGACGAAGTTGGGGTGGGAGCGCTGGCCGGCCGGTCGTTGCTGCTGCCGTCATTCTCGCTCCAGATACGATTATCTAGGGGCTGGCGGACTCCAAATTGCTCACGCCAAAACGACGCGAGGCGCTTTTCACCAGAATCAGCGAAGTCGCGGTTGCCTTTGGCATGGGGCGAGCAGAGGTGGAGGAAGTCGATCGGCTCAATGTCTATTGGGCTGCGATGGAGGCACGTCGGCGCGCTGTGGAGGCGTTACCGACCACTCCGGCCCATGTCCTGGTCGATGGCGCGCCATCGTTCCATATCCCTTGCCCTTGTGACTCTCGAATCCGTGGGTTGGGTAAAGTCGCGCCCACTCTCGCATGAGCCCGTCACGCGTCACCTTGGCGACGCCTGCACAAGGTCATTCAGGCCGTGATGGACTGGCAGGATTACCACCTGCACGAATTTAACGTTAATGGCCGAGCTTACGGTGATCCTGAAGTGTGAGGAAGATCGGCTGCTTGACGATCGGAAAGTTCGACTCCAGGACCTCGGCCTTTCAGTCGGTGATCGCATCGAGTACGTCTATGACTTCGGCGACAACTGGCGCCAAGTACTGGCTTTAGAAGATGCGCTGGTACCCGCCGCGGAAGCGGTTTACCCGCGGTGCGGGGACGGTCAATTCAGCTCGCCACCTGAGGATGTTGGCGGCGTGTCGGGATACGAGCAGTTTCTCGAGGCGCTTTCCGATCCTGACCACGAGGAGCATGAAGATATGAAAGCCTGGGTCGGACGGCCATTCGACTCGATGAGCTTCTCAGCGGCTGAAGCTAATGAGCGGCTACGCAAAAGACTCCAGCTGGGAAATCGACAAAGTTAGCGGTGCGCTTGGAAAAAATGACTCCAGAAAGGACGGAAACGACCTTTACATCTGATGTTTGATGCGCGATGATTTAGCTGTGCGGACCACTTTGGACATCGATGAAGATGTGCTGGAGACGGCCAAGGAGCTTGCCGCTAGGCGCGGGACTTCCGCCGGGCGCGTGCTGTCGGACCTCGCGCGTAGCGCCTTGGCGCCGCGCGAGCGCACCTCGCGCAAGCGCAATGGCGTGCCGCTTTTGCCGCCACGGAGACATGCCGGACTAGTCACACCGGAGGTCGTAAATCGCCTGCGGGATGACGAAGCCTAAGCTCCAGTGATCGCTTTGCTCGACGTTAATGTACTCATTGCGCTATTTGATCCTGCGCACGTACATCATGAGGCGGCGCACGCCTGGTTTGAAGTTAACGGCAAGTCTCGATGGGCAACCTGTGCCCTGACCGAGAACGCGTTCGTGCGGGTTTTGTCCAACCCTGCTTATCCTGGCCGTGGCACCACCATGGCGGACGCCGTCTCGCGCCTGCGGACCTTTTGCTCAGCGCAGCAACATGTGTTCTGGCCGGATTCCGTCAGCTTGCTAGATCGGAGGCGCGTCCGATGGAATCACGTTCAGGGCCATCGTCAGGTCACAGACGTATATCTGCTTGCTTTGGTGGTATCGCATCAGGGACGGCTCGCGACCTTCGATTCTACGATTTCCCTTAGAGCCATTGAAGGAGCCAAGGCGCAGAATCTAGAGGTCATCGCGGCCTAACTGCAGCACCTCGGCCGGCTTTATAGCATATATGGACCCAGCCTCGGCGCTAGGCTTATCCTGCAGACAATTGGAGAAGTCGGTCGCTCGCATATATCCGACCTTTGACGGACCCTGCAATCGGGTCCTGGTCCTGATGGAATCCGCGCATCTTCGCCTCATCACATAAGCGGCCTCATGATGGGCCTGTGCTACAAGCAGGTTCGGAAGACGCCGGTCTGACCGGTTCGCCATCATCTCCGGAGCAGCCTTCGCGATCTTGGATAAGTACGTCATCAAATTTTTCCCGCGCGCGCCGTTCAGCTGGCTTGAGCGAGGGCGCTGCCTCTAAGCGCAGCGCGGGCGGTACTCTTCGCCTCGGGTGAGCAGCGCCCACAGCACTCGAGCATTATGGTTGGCAAGTGCAACCGCCGCCACGTTGGGGCCCTGCCGAAGCTTAAGGCGGTTTATCGCAACGCTGCGGTGATCCCTGCGGCGCTCAACCACACGAACCGCGGCACGAGCCCCGTGAATGAGCAAGGTGCGGAGATAGCGGTCTCCCCGTTTGCTGATGCCTAACAGCACGTTGCGACCGCCGCTGGAATGTTGGCGAGGCACGAGACCTAACCAAGCGCTCAATTCTCGTCCGCTCTTGAAGTCGTGTGCATTACCGACGGCGGCGACCAGCGCTGTTGCGATCAGCGAACCGACTCCTTCAACCCTGGCCAGACGCTGGCATCGCTCGTCCTGCCGAAAAACATGTTCGACCTTAAGGTCGTACTGGCGAATGCGTTGATCGATGAGCTTGAATCGTTCGGCCATTTCGCCCAGCATCTCACGGAACAGCCCGCTCAAGCGGTCTTCACCATCCTCAAGTATCAGCGGCAGCTGCCTACGCAAGGGTCCGATACCTCTGGCGATTACGATTCCGTACTCAGCAAGCAGGCCACGGATTTCATTGGCTAGCGCCGTGCGCCACTTGATGAGCTGGAAACGAATTCGATGAAGCGCTTGTACGTCCTGCTGGGCCGCACTTTTAACCGGCACAAATCGCATTGAAGGACGGCCGACCGCTTCACAGATGGCAGCCGCATCGTTGCCGTCGTTCTTTTGGCTCTTGCGATACGGCGTAACAAAATGTGGGCTCATCAGTCTTACCGTATGGCCGAGCTTTCCGATTTCGCGCGCCCAGTAATGCGCGCCGGCGCACGCCTCCATACCGACTAGACATGATGGTAGGTTCGCCAGCAGCGCTAGCAGCTGCCGGCGAGTGACTTGTCTTCGCAGCGCCACCGTGCCTCGGCCATCCACTCCATGTGAACGAAAGATGTTCTTTGCCAAGTCGATGCCGAGCGTTGTAACCTTCATTGCCGGACCCTCCTCACTTCTTGTTCGATGGTCGAAGTTACCATCCTGGCCCGTTCATTGAGGCCGTTTCGAAGTGAGGCTGGGTCCATTCCATTACATAATCTGCTTTATGTCTGGCGTGGGGTTCCGACATCCAATCCGCCAGACAGGGTAGGGCAGTTCAATGTATTAAGCAGGTTTGTCTGACTGCCTCTCCGGTTGAGAGAAAAGCCCAATCATTAGAGAATCCTTCGAGCATAATGCACGTCGGGAGTGAAATCTTGGAGTTGACCCAAAATCGGGTCAACTCCACTATCTTGACTGGGGCGCGATTATCGCGGAATCGCTGCCAGCGCCTTTTGACACGCGGGAAGCTCCATGAACGCACTGTGCCAGCGCTTGATCTCGGCGTACGGCGCAACTGGGTAAGCGGCACGCTCGGCAAAGTTTAGCCAGGGCCCGATGGCGAAATCCGCGAGGGTGGGGCTGTTGCCAACTACGCAGTTGTGCCCCTTGAGGTGATCGTTGAGCACCGTCGCGAACTTAGTGAATAGCTCTTCGCCTTCCTTGACCTTCGCCGCATCGGGTCCGCCCAGACCCAGCAGCCCTTTTACAACGCGCTCGTAGGCAATCATGGAGCAGCCCTGCTCCCAGCTCGACGCCGACCAGAATTGCCATCGGGTGACGTCGGCCCGTGCCTTGGCGTCCGCGGGCAACAGTCCGCTCTCGGGCTTCTTTGAGGCCAGATATTGTGTGATGGCGTTCGCCTCCCACAGCACAAAGCCATCTTCCTCGAGCGTTGGGATGCGCTTGTTGGGATTAAGCGCGCCGTAAGCTGGCGTCATGTGCTCGCCTTTCGCAGGGTTCAGCGCCTGCGTCTGATACTCGAGCCCCAGATGGCTGGCTACGGCCATTACGTTGAAGGCGCGTGGCGAACCCAGAAACACATAAAGCTTGATCATGGAACTCCCTCCGTAGGTTTTCTCAAGCCGGCTTCCCGGCCTGTCATCACCCGCTAACGCAATCCGTCTGCAACACCCCTGTCAACTGTCTTTTTGTGGCGATTTAGTTGCAATCGGATTCAGCCAGAAAACTGAGGAACAATGACACAGCGGTCATTTTACACTGCATGAAACCTTTTATACTGCATAACCAGCGGTTATGCAGCAGCACAATTCCTAGCATCAGTTGAGAAGCACATAACTCGATCAGAACAAAGGGAACGGCAGGCTAATTCGACGATCTCCCGTGTTCCAGACTCAAACGTGCTCAAAGAGCCTCGTACTTCCAGGCGTCGTAGTCCCCAGCCAGTCAGAAATTCTCGTGCACTCTCGGGCTCATCGCCCGGTTGGTTGTCCCAAAGGTGATTGGGATTAAATCAGCGTCGCGGGACTGGCATTGAGATTTCCTTCTGCCCAGAGTCGCAACACTTCTAACTTGTGCAACGTCGGCACAAACGCAGCGTCCTACCCGGCTCGTTTCGAAGTCCAATCGGCCATAGCAGCATCTTTCGCTGCTAGTGCATCGCGCCATGCGGGCAGCGCAGCGAGACCCTTGTACCAGCGAAGGATTTCAGTGAACCTCCCTACCGGGAGTTCCATGCGCTCGGCCGATGGTACCCAAGCGCCGATGGAAAAATCGGCGATTGTGAGCTGATCGGCAACCAGCCACGTCTTGCCTCGCAGGGAGTTGTTGAGCACAGCCGCGAAACGGTCAAAGTTTTGCTCGCCTCGCGCGATGAAGGCGGGGTCCGGTGGGCCGAGGCCGAGTACTGCTTTCGACGCCTTCTCGTAAGCGACCATACCGCAGCACTCGGCGTCCCAATGCGCGGACTCCCACGCAAGCCAGCGCAGAACATCCGCCTGAGCTTTCAAATCGGAGGGCCAGAGCCCAGTGTCGGGTCGGTTGACTGCCATGTAGAACAGAATTGCGTTTGACTCCCAGAGCACGAAGCCGTTGTCCTCGAGCGTTGGCATCTTCTTGTTGGGATTGAGCGCAACGTAATGACTAGTCAGTTGGTCGCCGCGTCCGAGGTCAATCGGTTGTAACTCGCAATCCAGATCGAGATAGTTTTTCAGGGCCACAATTGCAAGTACGCGTGACGATGGCGGGAATAGGTAGAGCCTCATATGGTCATTTCTCCTGGTTGTTGGGATGATTCATATTGGCCTCTTCGCTTCGTTCGTCACTCGTTTTGGGCCAATTCTTTTCGCGCTAGTTTTACTATGGAGCTTTTCCAATGGGCGCTGTCAATCCACTGGCCGAGCTCGCCTTACCAACGAGCAGCGCTGCGGTTGCAATACACACCGGGCACATAGATTCCCCCTAGCTTAGCTATCAGCGGACGTTCCTGGATAGCGCGGTGGCCAGACCAGCCGCGTGTTCTGTAACCCTGCAGCCGAGAGTGGCGATGTGATTTCAAGCTGCTAGTCTTCGTAGGGGTCGCGATGGGGCAACCAAGCGACCGGGTCGGCAGGCCGTCCTCATCGCACCCAACCACATCCCCGACTTCACTAGCTCTTGTACTCGTCGTGACGGAGCCACCAAGGGCCTGACTCATTGCGTCCCTTGGGGGCGCGGTCGAGCCACTGGTACATGCCCCAGAGGCCGTCCAATCCGCGCGCGAATGTGGAATAGGTGTGATAGACGGCTCCGTCCTCGAGCGCGAAGGCACTCATGCCGGGCCGCTCGCGCAGATATGTGGCAGTGTCGGTGCCGCACATTTCAGCGTGCGCGATGGTTCTCTCGCCGCCGAAAGGGGGCTCGTGCCGATAGTTGTAGTCGATGCCTTCCTTGCGCTGCTGGTCCTCGGTGAACCCGACGCTGAAGTCGTAGTTGAAGTCGCTTCCGAACGAGGAAGCCCATGGGGACGTCCACCCCATCCTCTGCTTGTACGCTTGCAGCTTGGCGAGCGGCGCCCGCGAGACCGCCCAGAGCATCACATCATGGTTGGCCAGGTGCACCACAAACCCGTTGAAGCCGTCCGCAATCGCCGAGCAGGAGGGGCAGGCAGCGGAGTAATCGGGTCCAAACATGAGGTGATAGACGAGGAGCTGCGAGCGCCCTCGGAATAGGTCCGTCAATGAGGCGTTCCCTTCATCAGTCTCGAACCGATACGCTTTGTCGACCCGAACCCACGGCAATTCCCGCCGGCGCCCCGCCAACTCGTCGCCGCGCCGGGTGAGCTCCTTCTCAGCCTCAAGGAGCTTGAGCCTCTCCGCCAGCCATTCTTTGCGTGTCCCGGTGTTATGTGTCGCCATCTGTCTTTCTCCTCTCGTCGTTGGCTTTTCATCCGATCGCCGGCGCGGTGTCACGCTTCCATTCTTATCGGGCGGCCTCTGCGCCTTTCAGGATGATTTCTCCTGTTTCTAGCAGCGATTTGAGATTGGACAGGATCCGCGGCTAGACACCTGACAGAACCTCAATGAATTGTGACTGTGCGCGATCCATTACATGCGTGATGCTCAGCTTCACTGAGTCGGCGATGAGTTCCAGTTCGATGGTGCAGCGGCCATATCCTTCGGCGTTCAGTTCCGGCCTGAAGTCGTTGCGTCATTTGAATACCATGCGCCTGGGCGGATCGACTTCAATAATCTCGCGGCTGTCCGCGACCGTTCCATCGGAGAACACGAGTTGCCATGCGGAAGTGCTCTTCAAATCGGTCTGAAGAAGTCTGGACTGGTCAGCGCCGACCATAATCGCTCCGGCGTAGTCCGAATATAGATTCGTGCGCGAATTCCGCTTATTCATCATCATCACCTTCGCGCCGTCTCTTGAGCGTGCGACTTGCTTAATCGGATCGGTCGGCGACCTGAAGACAGTACGACCTTCGGATTTGTTCAGTCATGCGGAACTCCTCGTCTGGTCAGTCGCGAGGGCGAGCAGGACATTCATTTCAATTGTTCACTTCTGAGTGCCTCTTTAATCTTTGCCACGTTCGCGCCTTCTCCGGCCCCCTCATAAAAAGACAGATCCTCGTCGATGCCGACTAAGCGGAGGCATTGACCTCCTGGAGCCTGGAAGTAAAGGTGAGGGTCCGGCACTTCAAGCTTTCTGACACCGAAATCGAGGATTCTCCGCGTCATCTCTTCCACGTCGTCGGACTTGATTTCCAACCAAATGGATCTAGCGCTTCGTAAAAACTCGCTCTCATCAGTGACATCACCATAGAGAACGATATAGAAGTCTTCTCCCATGCGAATGAAGTCCCTTTCGGGATCAGCTTTGATGACTTCGCCGCCGAGGACATCGCAATAAAATTTGCGAATGCTATCTCGATCTTGCCGCGGAACTAGAACCGACGAATGGTTTCCAAAAATGACCTTTGCCATAGTTACTCCTTTCCAGAGTGGGCGCTCTCAATGGGGTTAGGGGTTTTGCAAAACAGTGGAGCCGGTCTCCAGTAGCGACTTCAGGTTGGAGATGACCTTCGGCCAGCCGCCCGATACCGCCGCGATGAGCTTCGAAGGCTCGCACTCGATAGTGTGGGTGATGGAGAGCTTGACCGCGGTTCCACTGGGTTCCAGTTCCATCGTGCAAAGTGACGGCCCTTCGGCCTTGAGTTCGGGCCTGTTCTGGTGCTGCCAGCGGATCACCAAGCGCCGTGGCGGCTCGGCCTCGACGATCTCACCGGCGTCGAAGATCTGACCGTCGCCGGACACATTCTTCCACGACGATCCCGCCGTCCACTGGCTTTCGCAGTGACTGCCGAACCAGTACTGTTTCATGAACTCCACGTCGTCGGTCAGCGCTGACCACAGTTTCTCCGGCGTGGTGCGGATGTAGGTCACGTAGACAAAAGTCGATCTAGCCATTTGCTTTCTCCAATCGTTTTTTCAGATTCGAAAGCGCCTTGAGACGCGGCTTCTCGAACTTGGCAATCCAACGCTCGTAGATCTCCTGTAGCGGTACTGGATTGAGGAAGTGCAGCTTTTCGCGGCCGCGCCGCACGGTGACGACCAGGTTCGCCGCTTCTAGCACGTCCAGGTGCTGCGTCACGCCCTGGCGCGTCATGTCCAGGTGCTCGCACAATTGGTTGAGTGTGCGGCCGTCGTGCCCGTGCAGCAGGTCCAGCAGCTTGCGCCGGCTGGGATCGGCCAGCGCCTTGAACAGCAGATCGGTGTCGTGGAGATGCTCCGCCATGAATATTATAGGCAAGTGGTCACTTGCCTGAAGGATAGGCAAGAATCGACTTGCATGTCAAGTACACCCTGTAATCGAGTCCGGGACCGTGCACATCTCCTGATAAAAGTTCTCGAATCGGAACCCGGTCCGCACACTTGACAGACGTTCAGCGCATTAGTTAGATGAAAACGCGTATCTGGGAGGTTACATATTGTCCATGTCGCTGGATCGGACCATAGCCGCCCTTGGCGATCCAACTCGTAGAGAGATTCTTCGACGTCTGGCAGATTCGCCACGACGGGCGGGGGAACTCGCAGCGGGTTTTGCGATTAGCCGTCCGGCAGTCTGCAAACATACGCGGTTGCTGGCCGGAGCCGGCCTGATTCGCGCCACAAAGAGCGGACGTGAACGCATCTACCAACTCGCTCCCACCGGAAGAAAGGCGATGCTGGATGCGATCGAGCAGTTGCAGGACATGGAGCGATACTGGGACTTCGTCCTGGAGACCTTCAAAAACTATGCGGAGAAAAAGCGATGACGATCCGCAAGTCGATCTGGGTGGCAAACCCCGTCGCCGTCTCATTCAAACTGTTCTGCGAGGAGATGAGTGAGTGGTGGATCGGCGGGTTTCGCGGCAAGGACAGCAGACCGCGCCTGGAACTGAGAGTCGGCGGGCGCTTTTACGAGCGCACCCCCGATGGCGGCGAGTACGAGATCGGGCGGGTGACCGCTTACCAGCCGCCGTCGCTCGTCGCGTTCAGCTGGCGCGCCCCGAGCTGGGAAGAGATCACGCAGGTTGAAATTCGCTTCAGCCCCGAAAATGGCGGAACCCGCGTGGAACTGGAGCACAGTGGCTGGGAGCAGAGCGCAAGGACCAGGGACGCGCAAAAGAACTACGACACTGGATGGGGAATGGTGTTGGGTTATTACGAGAAGGCCATCAAAGCAGCTGCGTAACAACGCTGGAGCAACAAAATTGAAACTCTACTATTTCCCGTCGCCCAATCCGATGAAGGTCAAGTTCGCGATGCTCGAGCTCGGAATCGATTGCGAGATGGTTCCAGTTGACCTGACGAAGGGCGAACAGGCGCAGCCCTCGTTCCGTGCGATGAATCCGTTCGGCCGCGTGCCGGTACTGGTCGATGGAGATGTAACGCTTTGGGAATCGCACGCGATTCTCGCTTACTTGGGCGAAAAGACCGGCAAGCTGTGGCCCTCAGATGCGGCGGGACGCGCGCAGGCGCTCAAATGGTTGTTCTTCCTCTCGCAGCACATTTCTCCCCCCGCTACCGATCTCGCCTTCAATCGCGTTGCGGCGAGACTCTCGGGACGCCCAAGCGATGAAGCGGCGGTCGCGCGCGGAGAGAAGGCGCTACCCGACGTGACCAAGATCGTCGAAGGCAATCTCGCCACGAATCGATGGATGCTGGGCGCCGACTTCAGCCTGGTCGATTGCGCCTACGGCTCGACGCTCAACGTGATAGAGAAGGCCCAGTTCAGTTTCGGCGACTTTCCGAAGGTCAAAGCCTATCTCGACGCTATCCACGCGCGGCCCGCATTGAAGGAGACGCCCAAACTCCCGATGCTCTAGGACCACCCGGATGTTCAACGGAATGGCCTCCGTGAGGATTAAGCGGGCTATACGGATAGTGGGGCAGATGCCTGGCCGGGCCGCCAGGTGCAGATCTGACGGCCGGGGCTGCGCGACCGTTTATCCCCTCGGCGGCATCCCGGGAAACTTGGGCAGCGCCGGGTTCATATGATCCCAGGGCTGGGCGCTGGAGGCGAAGATGTCCATCGCCGGCTTGAAGATACTTGGGTCGTCCAGACTTGCGGCGAGGAGCGCCATCGTGTCGGACGCCGCCGAGCTGCGTGCGCACACCCAGGAGCCGCAGTTCGGGCAGAAACCACGCTCCAGGATGTTTCCGCTGTCGCCTTTTGGCCTCGTGGAACTTAACCTGGCCAGTAACTTTTAGAGTGCTACGGGGTACACCTAAAACTGCGAAATAGGCGCTGCCGCTGTAGCGCTGGCAATCGCGGCAATGGCAATTGAACATATAAAGCGGGTCGCCGCCGCACTCGTATCGTACGGCGCCACACATGCAGCCACCTTTGATAGAGGCCATATCCAGCGTCCTCCTTTTGAGAAAGTCTAATTGTACGTCAAAGGGTATTGGGCTCGCTGGATCTAAACTCTTCGATTTTCCGCGGTGCTGACTTTCATCCCAGGCTGCCGGTCGAACCACTCAAGGCGTGCCTTGTTGCTTTATTCCCCTTGCTCGTACCGTCAGTCTCGCGGCTTCCGCCCGGTTCCGTAGGTAATGCGTCACGACGACGTGGCGGCATTTCAAATAAGGTACGCGCTGACGTTCGCGTCGTGTCCAGCAACCACTATGACATCGACCTTGCCATACGCGAAGCCTCCTGCGCCACTCGTTGTGGGTTTCACTTGCAGGCCCGGCGGCTCGGGTTTTCGCGTCATAACCCTGCGTGAAAGGATCGTTTCACTGCGTGGCAAGCGGCTTGCCCGTTTCCAGCAGGCTCTTGAGCGACGAAAGCATCAGCGGCCAGCCGGCGGCATGGACCGATCCTGAATACGTCGCCGTCGGGCCATCGAAGTCATCGTGAACGAGATGGAGCAGGGTAGCCGGGCCGGCGGCGGAGAGTTCATACGTTACGCGCGACGCGCGATCCTTGGCGACGGAGTCGTCCCAATGTGCGCGCCAAGTCATCACCAGCCGCTTCTCCGGCTCCACTTCTAGGATCTCTCCATCGACGACCTTGAATCCGCCATCGCCGACGTAGGCATAGGCTGAGCCCTTCTTCAGTTTGCTTTCCAGCCGCGTGCCGTAGACGTAAGGCTTTGTCATGTCTCCGTCGACGATTCCCTTCCAGACCTTCGCCGCTGGTGCTCCGATGTAAATGTCGTAAGTGAACTCCAGATTCTTAGCCATTGCTCGCTTCCTCCTTGCCAAAGTAATTTGACCACGTATTTGATTAGGCGTTGACTAATTGCTGAGTAGCCGCTTGCGGCTGATCCGAACGATAGAGACCGATCGCGGCCGCCGCCATGCATGCCGCCATTACTCCACCGACCACGCCGGGTCCCGCAAAGAAAAATTCCCAGCTGATTAGGACGTAGAAAAGCTGAGCGATGAGAAATGTAACGACGAGCGGTCGAGCTTCGCGGGGCAAGGTGCGACTCATATTGCTCAGCATCCAGAGCAGCACCGCGATCAGCACGAATGTCACTGTTATCGAGAACTGATAACCTCGATAAAAGTCCCAGGTGCTGCGAGTCGCGCCCATAATCTCGAACTCAAACCCGCGCATCGCATTGAATACGGCCTGCTCGCCCGGGCCATGCGTGGGCTTGGTGCTGAGCGTCTCCAAGTTGTGACCGACAACCCCGAACGCCTGAAGAGCTGCCGCTATTCGGAGCCAAATCCATGGTTTCATTGCGCCACCATTGACTCGCGCCACCCAACGAGCGCTGCGAGTCCCTCGTACCAGCGAACGATTTCGGGATACTTCCCAATCGGAAGTTCGAGCCGCGACGCGACCGGGATCCACGCGCCGATTGCGAATTCGGCGATCGTCGGAGTCTCATCGACCAGCCACTTTCGCCCTTTGAGTGACGTATTCAGAACCTCCGCGAAGCGCGCGTAATTCTCCTCGCCGCGCGCGATAAATGCCGGGTCGGCAGACCCGGCCCGATGGAGCACAACCCGCGAGACTTTTTCATAACCGACCATTCCGAAAGACTCGGCGTCCCAATGCGCGCTCTCTCATGCTAACCAGCGGAACACATCGGCCTGACGACGCAGGTCGCACGGCCATAGGCCGCGCTCCGGTCTCTGCGACGCGAGGTAGAAGAGGATCGCGTTCGACTCCCAAAGCACGAACCCGTCGTCTTCGAGCATCGGCATCTTTTTGTTTGGATTCATCGCGACATACTCGGGGGTGAGCTGATCGCCCTTGCCGAGATCTGTGAATACCAGCTCGCAGTCGATGCCGAGATGGTTCTTGAGCGCGATCACCTTGAACGCGCGAGGGGAAGGTGGCATCACGTAAAGTTTCATCGGTGAGGCTCCTTTCGCGCCGCCGGGCCGTTACGGTTTGCTTCAACCTTGGATTGCTTCATTTTTCCCTCCGCATAACGCTTGAAGGCTTCGAGAATGGTCTCCCAGTGGCGCTCCATCTCGCGCAGTTGCTCGAGCGCCTTGCGCATGGTTTTGTCTCCCGAAGGACCCAGCTCTTAGATTTGTTCGCGCCCGCGCTTGCGTGAACGATCAGCACATCCGGATCCGCGAGCCAGCCAGTGAAGGATGTTCCTTCGAGTGGGATCTGTGAGCGGCACGATTGTGATCTTCAGTGGCCACCAGTTCACATGCGTAACCCATCGGCTACGGATTAAGCCGTAACCTATCAGTTACGCATTTGTCAAGTCCTCAGACGAGAATGAATTTACGAATGGCGGGAGGTGAAAATCACCGGCCGCGGTGACGTCCGTCAGTTACCAGTCTTAACATAGTGAAAGCCCAAATTGCGGCAAGGTAGGAGCTGCCGCATTTGGCCCAGGGCTCATGTGTAATTGTCGCTGAGGGCTCGCAGGCTTCGGCGTGACACGGCGTGGTTGACAAGTCGATCCGAAAAACTTTTGTGTTATCAGAGAAGCGCGACTGTGCGTGCATGTAGCGCATTCGCAAATCGGGTGCAGTTGCGACATCTAATCCTCCGCCGGATGCGAAAGCCGCGCTATCGCTCACGCTGATGTGAGTCGCTGGGATATCTGTCGCAGCTTGCGATCATAAAAGCAGCGCTCGGCGGGCGAACGCGCCATAGCATGGGCGCGCTCGAAAGCGCTTATTGCTGCTTGATGCTCGCCCAGGGCGAGGCTGAACTCCGCGACGGCAGCGTAAAAGAAGGGGTAAGTCCGTGCCAGCGGGGCGTCGGCCAGCTTGGCGAGTGCGCCAAGACCGGCTGCAGGGCCTTCGACCTGGCCACGAGCAATCGCCTGATTTAACCCAACGATCGGGGAGGGTGCCGTAGCAGCAAGCAGGTCGTAAAGTTCGAGGATACGCCGCCGGTCTGTTTCGGCCAAACTTGGAGCGCGACAGTGCTCGGCGGCGATTGCAGCCTCGAGATGGAAGCGGTGTAGTTGCCCACCCGTGGCCGACGCATCGAGATACCAGAAACCAAGTGCGATTAGCTGTTGGTCCCAACGCGTACGATCTTGCTGCGGCAGCGCCAGGAAGACACCTTCGTCGTCGACTCGCCCCCCAAGGCGCGCCAGGTTGAAGTACATCATGGCTAGAAGCGCGTCGGTTGCCGGAACGCGAGTCGCTAAATCAGCGTCGAGCAATTGTGCCAAACGGATCGCCTCATGGCAGAGTTCGTCGCGCACCGGCGCGTCAGCCCTGAGCGAGTGATAGCCCTCGTTAAAAAGGAGATATAGGGCTTGGTGGACTGTGCCCAGACGCGCAACTACCTCGCGTGGATTATCGAGGTTGAACAACGAGCCCGCGCGCTTTAGACAGGCTTTCGCCCGCGTGACGCGTTTCTCGATTGCGGACGGAGTGACGAAGAACGCTGCCGCGATTTCGTCCAGGCTAAACCCACAAAGCGCCTTGAGTACTAGCGCAAGCTGAGCGTTGGTGGCCAACCTTGGATTGCAGCATGAAAACATCAACATCAGGCAATCGTCGTGAGGCGCGGTGCTCTGCAGGTGCGCTTCTGGCGGCGCCGCCGCTATTCCGGCCGTGGGATCGAGGGCGATCTTGTTGAGGAGCTTTTGCGAGCGGCGATTGGCGCGGACCAGGTCGATCGCACGGTTATGGGCCACCCGCATCAACCAAACTTCCGGCGTCAGCGGAATGCCATGGAATTTCCAGGTCTCCAACGCGGCGCACATCGCGTCCTGCACCGCGTCTTCAGCGAGATCGAAGTAGCGCGGCCCCAGCAGGCGCGTCAGCCGGGCGAGTATTCGCCCGGCCTCATGACGAAAGAGATGGTCAGCCGCGGTCGCTGCCCTGCGGTTGTCCATACAGCGATGGTCTACTTGACACTGAGTACTAACCGGACCTCTACTATTCCGCCCACATTGAGAAAGGGACAACCCCGAGCAATGTCGGTAGCTTCGTCGAAATCGCTCGCGCTAAGAACGGTATAACCGCCAATGAGATCTTTCGCTTCTGCGTAGGGCCCGTCGGACACTTCTGCCGTTGGCCCGTTGACCGTCCTCCCGCCCGTCGCTAACGGGCCGCAACTGGAGATTTTGCCGGCCTTCGTGAGCGAGGCAATCCAGCCTTGGAAGCGTTGCATATAATCCTGCATCTGCTGGGGCGACAGCGCCGCATTAACTCGTTCAGAACCGCGATAGAGATACAGAAAGTCTGCCATACGAATGCTCCTTCTTAGGATTTTACAAAGATAAGACGAATGAACGAGAGAATTACGGACAGCTTTTTTGCTCCGGGGAGTAGCTGTATTCCATTGCGCAGGAACTCTTGCATGGACGTGTTGTTCTTGCTCTTGAATCAGCTCAACCGACGACCATTACTTGGGACGTATCGGAGAAATTGTCAGAAATGCTTGAATTGTACGAAGCGCGCGCCAATCTATGAGCTACCGCATGCCGCCCAGGGCGCGGATGTAATTGTCGCCGAGCGCCCGGCGGCTGGTTCCGGCATAAATCTGGGCAATTAAAAGATCCACGTGCCCAAAAACTGTCGCAGCTGGTCGATGGGCACAAGCCCGGAATCGAGCAAGTTGGGCGCGATCGAACGACGGAGCAGGTGAATCCAATTATAGCAACAGCTGTCGGTCGATCTTAAGTACTAAAATCCTCCGGAGGAGATCCGACAATGTCTGAAGCCGCCTGATGGGCACAATCGGCGGTCAGCAACAATTCCGGCGCGCGCACTTTGTGAGTTCTAGTACCGAATCGTGCTGCCGCGATATCAGCCACGCCGCCGGCAGCTTACGTTGACCGGGGCGGGGGCGGCAGCTGCCTTGCCGCCCCTTGCGCATCTCTACGGCCAAACTGGGAATCTGAGAAAGATTCGTCGCTGCTGCTCTATTTGTGATCGCTGGACAAGGAACCTCTTACCCCAGCTCGGCAGAGGTCGGTGACCTCCGACCGCCCAATGCCAGGATCTCCACGCCTTCCTCGTTCGGAATTATGCACGGGGCGCGATCACGAAACCGTGGCGCCATATAGTCGAGCTACATATTTGCCGGCTCAAGCACGTGGCCATCTGCATCGATCACTTCATATGGGCGAGTCATGCGAGCATCTCCTGAAGCTGCTCTCCGCAAACCATTATGCGCGATCAAACCACCACGTGACCATCGGCTGAAAGCTTCGTTCATGACCACGGGTTTGTGGTTCAAGAGAGGTTCAGTAGAGGCTGGTTTCGGCGGTGACTAGTACGCCGCTCCACATTGGCAGTGGGCTGGGACCGACTAGGCAGCGGCTGGGCGAGTCAATCGCGCAAGTGCGAGCGCGATGTCGATCCGGGCGATCCTAATTCGACTAGTTGATGAGCGTTGCAATAGGCGGTGTAAGTCTGGCAATCGCCCATCTGGGAAGAAAGCCAATTCGCTGATTGTTATCAGGAGGACCCTATGTGTCCGGCATGTATTGCAACCGCAGCGCTGATCGTCACCAAGGCGAGCTCGGCGGGAGGATTGACAGCCCTCGTTGCGAAAAAGCTTCACCGCAAAGCTGGCGCGAAGAGGATTAGCCTAAAACGAGTGCCGAGCGAAAGGAGGCCCCTATGAATCGCCCCAACGTCGTGTCACGGACTGAATGGCTGGCAGCACGAAAAGAGCTGCTCGCGAGAGAGAAAGAGTTCACCCGTCAGCGCGACGAACTTAGCGCCAAGCGCCGCAAGCTCCCCATGGTTAAGGTCGAGAAAGAGTATGTTTTCGAAGGTGCGGAGGGTCCGATTAGCCTGCATGACCTATTATGACCACCGCCAGCTAATCATCTACCATTTCATGTTCGATCCCGATTGGGACGAAGGCTGCAAGGGATGCTCTTTCTTTGCCGACAATTTTGTCGGCAGCCTCGTGCATCTCGGTGCACGAGATACCTCGTTTGCGGTCATCTCGCGCGCGCCGCTCTCGAAGATCGAGGCGTTCAAGAGGCGCATGGGATGGGGCTTCCCGTGGCTCTCGTCCTTCGGCAATGATTTCAACTACGACTTCCGGGTAACACTTGACCCGGAGCGGACCGACTACGAGTACAATTACACGCATGCCGAGGCTCTACTCAAAGCGGGCAAGATCTGGTTTCCAAAGGGTGAGCTGCCGGGACTGAGTGTGTTTCTCCGTGAGGGCGACAAAGTCTTTCACACCTACTCGAGTTACCAGCGCGGTACTGACCTCTTCCTCAACACATACAACTTCCTCGACCTGACGCCGCTCGGACGTCAGGAGGAAAACGAGAAAATGTTTGACTGGCTTCGCCACCACGACCGATATTCGCATGATAGCCAAAATCCAACAGGCGCGCCCGGACACTGATTTGACATAGCATAGCGATGCTCCAGCTTCGTGGGGCCCGGGCTGTTTCGACTCCAGCCCAGCAGTGCCCCGGATCTGCCGTTCCCTAAGAGAAGCTCTAGCCGGCCGTTTGGGTTCTCGGCGAATACGATACAGTCGCCCGCCGACATGCTCTTTACGTTCAGACCGTACATCGGCGATCTTGCCGCGTCGACTTGGTGTGGGCCAAGCACGACGCGGGCAGCCGACTTATATTTGGAGCGGGGCGGGGCGGTAGCTGCTTTGCCGCCCCTCGCGCATCTCTCCGAACCGCGAATCTGAGAAAGATTCGTCGCTGCTGCTCTATTTGTGATCGCTTGGACAAGGAACCTCTTGCCCCAGCTCGGCAGACGTCGCGGCATTCGCAAAACGTTGAAGTATGCCGCCGTAGCCGCCTTCCGAATCGAAAATTGACCGCATCATCTCGGCCTGGTCGCCATAGTGCTCCAATTCCCGATGCTCTAGATGAACGGTCGTCCTATCCGGGCCGTCAGCGACAAACGTGACTTCCACTTCGGTCTGGATGGTACTGTCCGGTTGCCAGTCGGCGCTGACTTCCCATGTCAGCACCAGGCGGCGAGGCGGCTCCCAAACCTGTACACGGCCCCAATCGCATTCGGTACCGTCTGCGCTCCGCTCGAACCACCGACCACCGCGCTTCGGCTCGATGATTGCCGTTACGGCATCCTGTTTTCCAATTTTGTGTGTGGCAAGCGGCCACCACGAGCCAAAGTGCTCGGTGAATACACTAAACGCATGCGCCTGAGGAACATCGACTCTGACAGTCTTCCTCACGGCCATGCCCGCGACCTTTTTCGTTGCGATGGTTGAAGCTTGTGAAGCGTTAGCACTCGTGGAGCTCATCAGTTCTTCTCCTTTCGTTTTCTCCTGTATAAGTCCTCTGCGACCGCCTTGTAGTCACTCAGGGCTTTTTCCCAAAGCGCATCAAAGTAGTCGCGAAGTGAAGCGACGCCCGCCAAGTTAATGTGATACACATTGCGCGTCCCAAAGGTCTGGTGGTCCACGAGACCAGCTTCTTTGAGGACACGGAGATGTTGAGAAACTGCGGAGCGTGTGACCGGGAGGCGCCGCGCGATGTCTCCGACAGCGGAGGGATTGGCAGCGAGCATCTCGTAGATCTGCCTACGCATGGAATCGCCGAGAGCCGCGATCTTCTGGCTGGCCGTCGGGGCCGCCGTATGGTTAGTTGTCACTAACGGTTAGTATGAACTAACAAATATCGTTGTCAAGACGTCTTGTGCACCGTCGGCGACAATTACATTCGGGGCTTGGGCGGTATGCGGTAGGTACTTACTTTGCCGGAATTTGGGCCTTCGCTAGGCTAAGGCCTATTTCGAACGAATTCAGCGACAAGCGTAAATGATCAAGATTGCTACGCCATAGGAGGCCAGTAATACACCGCCTCTCAAGGTGGGCGCCAGAACCAGGTGTCGTCGCAACAGAACCACCGCAACGCCCAGGAGCATCAGCATCACTGCCAAACCACCTGACAGCGCGAGGACCGGGTCGAGCAGTGAGAAGACCGGCCGCGTCGAGACCAAATCCATCACGAAGAACACCACCATGTTAAAAGCGCAGGATCCATAGAGACTGGCAACGGCCAGATCGAATGCTCCCAACCGGCAGGCGGTAAGTGAACTGACCAGATCCGGCAACGCGGTAGAGAATCCCACCAACCAAGTGCCGACAAACGAGTCGCCCCACCTGCTTACGGCCGCGAACTGCTGGGCGCTACGAGCAAATATCGGTGCGACTAGGAAGATGATCGAGCCACCGGTGACGAAAATCGCTATCGGCCAAGATGCCCGACTGATCCGGTCGATCAAATTCTCGCGAGCCAAACTGGCCGCCGCGCCTGGTCCATCGCATTGCGCCCGCTCTCGTTTGTACAGGATGCGCGTACCTACAATCCAAAGAACAAGCAGGCTCAACGATTCTGGCCGAAGGCCTGCAAAGTCGTGATTCGAATGAAAACACGTGAAGGCGGTCCCGAGGACCGTTAGCAGGATCGCGAGACCAGCGTTGGACAGATCCGGCGAGTACTGCATTGCCGCGCCGCGAGAATTGTCGCCGGTACGCCCTTCTTTGCTGCCAGGGGGAAACAAAAGCGCGAGCACTGCGAGAATCGCCATATTCGTCAGGCTCGACCCGAACAAATCACCGCCCGCCAAATTCGTCGCGTGTATTCTGACTGCCGAGGTGTCGGTAACGAATTCCGGCATGGAAGTGGCGCCCGCTAGCAACACCCATCCGGTCCAAAGTTTACCTAGACCGGTCGCATTGGCGATCCGGTCGGCGGACCAGCCCAGTAGAATGCCGGCGATCACTACGGCCGTACCTGTCACCAGGATCATTCCAAACGCATGCTCCATCGTCTTTAGCGAAAGTATTTGAAAGAAAGGGCAGACATAGCAGCCGGCATGTTTAAATCGGGCACCACAACCTGGAACCATCAATCGAGCGACTGTGAATGCAGATGAGCAGCTCTCGGCGCCGACAGATTAAGCCGCGTCGAACATCAGCGCCTTTGCTGCACTGTTCACTGCCCAAGAGTAATCGACGAACCGCGCGAACGCTCGTAGCCGGCTCGGGCATTCCCGACGATTCCCTGGACTTGGTCGCGTGCGCCAGTCAGCAGATCACCAACCGAAGCGACGGTCGAGTATCCAAGCTGGACCGCGGTTGTAGCCAATGGACGCAGAATTAGACCGATCAGCGGAAGCCCATAGACTACGCCAGCGCCGATTAGTGCACCACCCAACAATTCGGGCTCGAGTAGCATTCCAGCCCCAATCAACGCTGCGCTTCCAATGATTGTGCCGCCGGGCAGTCCTTGGCTGCGGCCAGGTTGGTTAATAAACGAGGTCTCTTCTGGAGCCATGACGAACTCCTCCGTCACGAGTCGCAGATTCAGAGAGCTTCGACTCGCTGAAAAAGTTGAGTTAGCCGTAATGTTACGGAATTGTGACGGACAAGTTAAGGAAATGTGGCCTGAGATTCAAGGGCTTGGGCTCAAAAATGCGGCGCTAAAACCCCGAGCCCGTGTCGTTCATCTTCATCTCGCAGATCAGGTGTCGACGATCCATGCGAGCCGCAGGCGGACGAATTCTGCTTCCGGCGACGCGCGGCTATACAATTCGTCGGGATATTGGGAAGCTAATCCCAGACTGAGCTCGACAGAGAGTTAAAAGATTTGAGGACGTGTGATGCACAGTTGGAGAGGCTGAGGATCCTTCCGACATGGGGTATGTCATCGTCGTAGGCCGCAGAATTTTCGAGTAAGTTTTACACTTTGTCGATGACGAGAACGGGCGACTGTGAGCGGCCGAGGTTCGACCTCTGCACCTGGCGAGATCTACTTTGAAATTATGTGTTTGAGCGCCTAAAGAGGCGGGAGTAATTTTGATGCTTCAGCGCAGCCCGATTGCGATAGTCAGATTTCGCATTCACGGTTCGCTAGTAAGGGCGCGTTACGAGATACGTGCTCAGAAGCGGCAGTTTCGAACGAGGTAGCACATATCTCATGACGGTGCCTTGCAGCTATATTGTAGGCGCTCACGGGCGTCTGATCTGACGGTTCCGACCTCGAAACCGAGAAGGCTTTCCAGAATCGCAGTGTTAATACCGGAGCAGTGTTTAAACACCTGGAAGGAAGCTTTCAGTGCCGGACGAGAGGAACAGCACGACTCCGAGCAATTTCCCTCAATCCCGAATGCCGGTGGAACGCTATAAGGTGCTGTTCATTTGCCGTGACAACGCCGTTCACAGCATCATGGCTGAAGCGTTATTGAAGCGCTGGGGTGATGGGGATTTTTATGGGTTCAGCGCCGGGATCAAGCCGAGTGCTGTGATCGATCCGTACACGCTGGAGCTTCTAAAGGAAGGGCGCGTTTGGCGCTCGGACCTGCACCCCAAGAGTTATCAGGAGTTTTTCCGGCGAGACGCTCCCCTGATGGATGTTCGTGATAACCCTCGGCGAGCACGCGCCCGATTGCGCACCGGTGCAATGGCCCGGGAATCCACAAACATTGCATTGGCGCATCACGGGTCCCGATACAGCCACACCGACTGAGGTGCCTCACGCCTTTCGCAAAGCCTTCACCGAACTGGAAACCAGGATCAGGCTATTTGTGCTTGTCTATCAGAAGGAGAAAATGAAACGCGCCGTTGCCTGAACCACGGTGTGATCAATCTCGTCAGCTACTTTACGTCGATCACAAATGAACGGCGTATTGATCAGAGGACGTGGCTTGGCGAGCATAAGCCCCTTGTTCGAATTTCACACGTGCATCTCCGAACTTAATCTCAGGAGAAATCTTACTGGGCCACATGAATGGGTCGCCCGTTCACAAGCGTGACCATTCTCGGCCGTCGAGTTGGGAAAAGAATTATTTCACTCGTAACAGGACCTCCTTGAGGGGCGGCACTGGCTGAGGAGAATCGGAGCATGAGGAGGTTAACCGCCCATGTCGGCAGAAGCGACAGCGTTGGCTTTCGAAGCGATCGATTTTGAGTCGTGCAGCGCAATCCTCCGCGAATTCTTTCGTCAACACCCGTCTGCCAGCACGGTCAAGGTCGCTCTCTCGACACGCGATCTCAAGCCATTGGAGGCGCGCATATGGCAGATTAAAGATGGCAATGTTGAAGCCGCGAGCAATGTAATTGCCGGCTATATTATGACTCAGCCTCGTGGTTCCGTCACGATTTCTGCCCGAGTCCACTGAAGCAATCGCAGCAGTTAACCACCTCGCACACAAACGATCTTTCGACCCTCACCCGGTGAGGATCCACCTTTCAGAGCGTATCTCAGGCTGCGCGAGACGCGGTACCATCGCACGCTCGATCATGACCCCTAGGCCTAAGTGCCGGAACCTTTTGGTCGCAGGTACTCCTCAGTAAGGCGTTCACGGTGTCGGCCAACGCTCTACCCTTGTCCTCGCAGCGGCACGAGGTTCGAAGGCCGTTGTAACGGGAGCTGAGTCGGAGTGTCGACACGCTGCGTATATTGGCGTGTGAATTCACAGGCTGAGATACGATCACCCCGGTTCCCTCGGTCACGAAACCAGTTGTTCCTTAGGACAGGTCATCCTCGAAATTGAACCTCGTCTGCAACAGCCTTTGAATTACCGCGAAGATCATCGCGGTCGAAACGCCGAACATTAGCATTCCATCGGCGGTTTCGAGTGGTCCCAATAATCTCCAGGAAGCCGACATTACTACGTCACCATAGCCCAACGAGGTATAGTTAACTGCGGAGTGGTAAACAGCCGGTGCGAGGTTTGAGTAAATTCCCCACATAAGGCGAACACCAGGGCCCAAATAACTATCTCGACTAAATGCGCCATTAACGCGAATAGCGCGGCTGCCGATACTATTACAACGTCTCCCCAGAATCTAATACCGGCACGGCCAACGCGGCGCTCGTGCCGGATGAAGTGAACCACAGCGATCACAGCAACGCCGTGAATCACAATCGTGCCCAAAGTGGTGGGCAAGGCGATGATCAGCGGCGCAAAGATCGCTATCGTCTGCGCTGAAGCAGCCATGAAACCTTTTGCGGGCGATCTAGTCTCGACGCGTTTAGGGATTCGATTATCGTTACCTTCAGCGTACGGAAGCCACCACTCAGCCAACAGTGATCTTTGAGAGGGCCGTGTCGAGCCGCCGAAGAAGGACCGGAACACGGCGATACGACTCGATTTGTGGTACCAGATCGGTTTGAAAATGCTCCAACAAGTCTGTGCCCTTAGCCGGTTCGCTCGTTACCCCTGGCTGGTAGGCGTTGGCTCGGTGCTGGGCAATGTCGGTGCGATAGGCGCCGATTGTCGGGATGGTCGAGCAGATTTTAGCTTTTGAAGTTCCAGCTCCAGCTCGAAACAATATTTTTGTTCCTGTATGGCGTAACCTTCTCGGACGTGTTGCGGCAAAGTGAGCTCCGATCCTATCAGGCGTTGACGCGCAATCGTTTGGAAACGATAAGCGATCCGGATCAGGATAGCGGCGGCTTCGACGACCGCCGTGGAATTCGCGGAGCCTCGGTGTCCTTCGAGTCTCGCTTGGTCAGTCATGTTGAGGAGCTGGAGAAGGTTTAGGCTCAAGCGCCGCTCGACTGCGGTGATGCGTCCCTCTGTGATCTGTTGCTCTGCTACTTCCCGTGCAAAACCGAGTGTGTTTCCGGTTAATTCAATAAGACTCGCTATCATTTTATCGCTCGCATACTCCGGCCACAGAAAAAGATAGACGAATCCGGTTGTGAGGACGCCAACACGATACCCCAAAAGCGCCACAGCGGTCTGTAGATATCGCTCGACGGCGCGAGACCGACATAACAGATGAGGAAAGTCATTCCGGTCTGGATCCCTGCATAGCCGAGCCATTCGCTACTTTGGGATACGTAGGTCGAAAACATGGTCACCGCGAATATCGCAACGAGATACGGTGGAAGCGAATCAAAGTTCTGCGACACCAGAAGCATAGCTGCGAGCGCCGCGATACCACCCATGATGCATCCCGCCAGCCGCAGAATCGTCTTGCGGACCACCGCGCCATATTGATTCGGCTGCGCGGCTACTACGATGCTCCAGAGGATGGTCTGAAGATCGGCACGCTGTGTCGTTAGTCCGACCAACAGACCTAATGTGATGGTGGCTCCAAGCTTAATACTGAATCGAAGCCTTGCCCAATCAACGAGGGAGGGCGCCTGAAGACCATTTCCAGCTTCGGTCGTTTCGCTAGCCATAGGAGACGGCGGAAGCTCTTGCGGCTCGAGCAGGGCCGCGATCGCTTCCAGTCCCCCGACGAATCCGAGGAAATTCAATGTCTCGGGTGTCGCTGCTCCATCTGGCGCGGACGAAATGCGGGTACTCAATTCGCTCAAATGCTGAATTGTCATGCGCAAATCCGAGGGCCATTGCGTTGACTCTTCGATGTCCGAGAGGCCGCTCAAAATACGGTCGATCTGCCCTGCGAGCACGGTATCAAGGACCCCTAGCGAACTCTCTATTTCTTCCCTCTGTTTCTGTCTGACTACCTGAGATACGGGCTCATCCGCGAGCACAGCCAACCGCTCCACCTCAAGATAGACGTGTTCCGAAGTCATAACTGCGTCGAGCAGGACTGCGAGACGCTGTGGCGTCGGCTTCATCTCCTCCGCGACGGAGTGCAACAGTGCAAGACTAGGCGCTAGCCTGGATGTAGCCAGTGGCTCAGGTATCGGTGTCGAAACAGGATCGAGATAGCGGCGGCCCACTGAGGCGAATCGTCCGCGCGTGAGCGTCAAGTCCGCCGCGATTGACTCGAGTAATTTGGGTTCCAGCGGAGAGGGCCAGATAAGAGTGTCGAGGCAAACCATCACAATGGTCGCCAGTAGTATTCCGTCGAAGGTATAGGTAGATCCCCACCCAATTTCACCAGGCTCGAAAATCCCGACGTAGACCGTTGTGATCGTGCCGATAGCCACCAGACCCAGTGGCAAGAAGAGCCGGGTGTTCGAGAGAAGGTAGGCGATCGCGGCAAATACGGTAAAGAGAAACGCCAGTATGAGTCCTGGGTAGTCAAGTAACTTGCCCGTTATCGGCACGATCGCGGCCTGCGTAGCAGCCGCGCAGGTTATCGTTACAGCTCCCTCGAAAAGGCCGAAAGAAATTCCGGGTTGGCCGATTCTAAACGCAAATAATGGTCCGAAGGGCCCAATTGTCTGCATCGTAGCGGCCAGTCCGGCGGTGAGGGTGGCTTTGGTGGCGTTGCGCGCGGCTTCGACGATTCGCCTGTGACTGGGCGCAAGCTCTCTTGCAAAGAACGCACGCAAAGACATCGGGCTTATTCGCCTCGTATAGTTACAACCGCGGTTTGTCCCATGCGAAACGGATAGTCGCCATCAGCGCGCCGCAGGACGATCCTGACCGGGAATCGCTGGTTAAGGCGGACCCAGTTCAGAGTCTCTTCGACGCTCGGCAGGCCGGCAACGGTTGCGCCGTTTTGTTGAAAGAGTCCCCATCCGATACCTTGCACTTCTCCCTGGAAGCGTATGCCAGGATAACTGAGCAGCGATATGTCAGCGCGCATTCCGGGACGTATTCGGGCGAGCAGATCCTCCCTGAAATAGGCGAGCACATACCAGTTACGATCGTCCACGAGCGTGAGAACTGGCTGGCCGATGTTGGCGTATTGGCCCTCGGAGATGTTGAGATTTGTGACGTAACCGTCGAACGGGGCCCGGACAAAACAGTAGTCGTAGTTGAGCTCAGCATCCTCGATCTCTTCTTGCGCCGCTCGCACTCGCTGGTTCACGTCGCCGAGGATTCCCAGACCGTCCTGTGCTTTCTGAAGCTCGGAAGCCGCGGTCGCAACTCCCGCTTCCGTCGCCTTATATTTATTCCGCGCTTCGACAACATCGTTGTCAGTGACGAAATCATGCTGGCGCAAGGGGACGATACGGTCCAGATATTGTTTGGCATTCGCTGCGTCCACCTTGCGCTCGTCCAACTGAGCTTCGGCCGAATTGATCGTGTCGCGCAGGGTTTTAATCTCAATTTCAGTCAGGTTCAGTTTCGTCCTGGCGGTATCCAAGGCAAGCTTGTAAGGACGCGGATCCACGACGAACAGAAGGTCACCCTTCTTCACGCGCTGATTGTCCTTGATTGGGATCCTAATGATCTGGCCGCCGACGTGGGCGGCAAGCGACGCGGTATTGGCGTGGACATAAGCGTCGTCGGTTCGGGGGTTGGCGTAATAGAATTTGTAAATGAACCATGCGAGCACCAGCGCCGCGAGAACCAAAATTCCACTTAGGGTCCGCCCCAGGGCACGGGCCCACGATGCGCGTCGGGCTGAAGTCTCAGGTTGGCTCATGGAGACTGGTCCATGGCTCATCTCCAGATGAGTAGCCAGCTAGCGAATGCGATAACGAGCGCCAGACATGAATAGATCAATGGCCGCGGCGTCATCCAGTCGTCAATTCCTACGGTGATGAAGATCGGCCTTAACGAAATAGAAACTAGAATCCCGATAAGGAGGCACAGTAACCACACCGGAAATTGTGCGCCCGCCAAGCTGACAACAGGGGCGCAGCCACTAGCGGCGACTGCATAAGACAAAGCTACCGACAGTCGGATTGCTCGTGTGGAGTTCAATGTGTCCGAGCGTTCGACGCATACGCTTCGCCGGTTGCGTGAAGCAAGGCGGAGGCGGAGACGAGGAGAGCTGCCTTATTCTGAATGAGCGTGTATCGCGCGGCCATTAGATCCCGCTCGGCCGCGATCAGGTCGGTGATGGTGGCGAGACCGTGATGATGGTTTTGGAGGTTGGCCTGGTAGGATTCTTCTGATGCTGCAAGGAGAGCCTCCGAGGCGTCGCGTTTCTTTTTTGCTGAAAGATAATCGTAATACGCGGTCCAGACTGCCGCTGTCACGTTGACCTGCAGCGACCTGAGTTCGGAGCGAGCCGCATCACGTTGCGCGGTTGCTTTGTGCACGCCGTAGTAGCGGTCGAAGCCGGTGAAGAGATTCCATCGCAGCATCATCAAAGCCCCATAAAAGGGCTGGTTCAGGTTCTGAGTGTTACCGCCGTTGATTGTGTAGCTCCAAATTATTTGCCCATAATTCCCGCTCACCTCGACTTCGGGGTAAAACTCCGACCTGGCGCGCGCGATAGCGGCGTACACTGGCGCGAACGGTTGCGATTTGGGTGGCGATGTCAGGTCGGTGCTTAAGCGCATCTGCCATCAGCGTTTCGACGTCGTTGCCCAAATTTTTCGGCAGGACGTCTAACTGACTGGGCTTGATACTGATGGCAGTGTCGGCGGCGACCCCGACGGCTTGACGGAGACCCGCCTCGGCGTCGTGAACCATCGACCTTGCATTCTCGAGATCATAAACGGCTTGCGCCTCGGCTTGCTTAGCCAACAAAATTTGCGGCTGGGTTGCGAGACCCACCTGATGACGCTCCTGGACAGCGCCCAGGCTAGTACGAGCAAGCTTCAGGTTGGCCTCGGCCGCGCTCACACTGGCATTGGCCGCCGCGAGAATGTAATAGGCCTTTTCCACGTTGAACACGAGTTCCTGAATGACTTGATTGAACGCAAAGTTGGCCGCGATGAGCTGTTCACGGGCACTCCGCTCGTTGGCGATAGTGCGGCCGAAGTCGAGTAAATCGTAGCTGACTCTTATTTGTGGCTGAAAAACTTCGTTGCGGATAACCAGAGTTTGTCCAGGGAACTGGAGTGGCAGCTTGAGATAGTTCCCCTGGGCGTCGACTTCAATCTTCGGATAATTGGTGGCCTGCGATTGGCCCAGTTGGGCGTTAGCGGCCAGCGCCCCATATCACGCGTTGCGGGTTTGGGGATTTGTCCTCAGAGCAAGGTCGAGCAGTCCCGGTAGGTCGTACTCCTGCACGGCCGGCGATTGGAGCGCGACGTTCGCCTCAATGCTGCGAAGGTCTTGGAGCTTCGACGCGTCCTGGTCTGCGATTCTGATGGAGGGGGGCGGCATCCACACTCGATCAACATTTCCTGATGGTGCTACTTCGGGGTCCGGTTGCAGGTGATAGGAAGCACATCCTCCTAGGGAAGCCGCAAGCATAAGTGTCACAAAGACAGCTTCTGGACTAAGCGCAAATATCAGGGCTCCCCACTGGGACTGGCAATTTCGCATTAACTCACCGGTTTAGTTTATCGAACGGGGGCTTGGTTTTTTGAGGTCCCGGGCTGTATCCAAGAGACGCCGTCAACGACGATAAAAAAACGTTTTTCCTGGCCCTGTGATCGTCCGAGATTGGCAGTTTGACGATCTGGACGCTGTCCTAGCTGACACGGATGTTGTGCTTGTGTGTGGACATGGCTTCGTCCGTCCAGGTTAGAGTAGTTTATGAAAGGTGCAGAGCCGGATCGCTATCGTTGAACACGCCGCGCATGAACTGCCCTCGGCACGATAGGCGCTTCGTAAGTAAAGGCGTCTTCCCGGACCTTCCCCGCAAACGCGCGGTACGCATAGAGTTGATAAGCAACAACGATCGGTAAGACGACTACTATTCCGACCAGGACAAACCTCAACGTCACGGGATCCGCCGCAGCATCCGCAATAGGCAGTCGATACGGCACTGCGTAAGGCCAGATCGTCCCCGCGAAGCCAGCGAACGCCGAACAGGTCATTAGAACCGCCAACCGCAACAGCCGCGCATCATTGGCCGAATTCCAGATCGACCGCCGAAAGACTACCGCGGCCGCAATGAGTGCGGCTGCGGGGCCTAGAAACAGGAGTGCCTGCGGAAAGCCGAACCAGCGTCTTGCTACTTCGCCGACGCTCAGCGGCGTCCAGACACATGCGACGACAAACGTCGCCATCGTGAGTAACCAGACCGACCGGCTGACTTCTCGAGCGAAAGTCTGCGTAGTGCCGTCGGTCTTGTAGACGAGCCATGCGGCCCCTAACAGGGAATAGCCGGCAATCATCGCGAGGCCGCAAAGCAAGGGAAACAAACTGATGGTGAAGGTTTGCCCGAAGGGCGGCGGTTGGAGCGGCCCTCCCTGAATGAATCTTCCCAGCATCATTCCCTGTGAGAATGCAGTGACGATGGAGCCGAGTCCAAAGGCCCAATTCCAAAGAGTCCTGGAACCTGTCGTATGCGCCCGGAACTCAAACGAGATTCCCCTGAACACCAGCCCGAAAAGCATCACCATCACAGGCAGATAAAAGACTGCAGCGCCGAAGCGTAGACAATTGGAAAGGTCCCGAACAATGTAACTCCGCCAAACACCAACCACGTCTCATTGCCATCCCAGAACGGCACGATGGAATCCATCATTTTATCGCGCTCCTGATCGCGCGGGGCGGCCAGAAAAAGGATACCGACTCCGAGGTCCCAGCCGTCCAGCAAAACGTACATCAGGACTGCCAACGCAATTAGCCCAAAGATCAGGTAGGGAAGCATCACGGTGCTCCTTTGAGGAGTTCCGGTGTGGCGCGCATGCGGCCGCGAGCAGCCCTTGGCGGTTCTTCAATCACGGCTGTCTCAGGGCCACGTATAATGGTTTGTATGAGAAACCATAGGAATCCGCCCATCAGGAACAGATAGGCAACAATGAATAAGATGAAAGTAGTACCGACGCTCACAGCTGCGAGATGAGATGCCGCACTAGCCGTACGGACTACGCCGTACACGACGTATGGTTGACGGCCCGCTTCGGTGACTACCCAACCGGCAATTGTGGCAACGAATCCGAGTGGACTGATCAGGACCAGTGCGATGAGGAACCATCTCGTAGTAAATAAATGGCGTCGCCATCGCAAATAAGCACCGAGCAGGGCAAAGACCAGCAGCAGGCTGCCGATCCCTACCATCGCACGAAAGGCGAAGAATACGGTCGGCACGTACGGCCGGTCCTTTGGAGAGACCCCGTCAAGTCCCTTAACTTCACCATTCCAACTGTGCGTCAGGATCAAGCTGCCAAGGCGTGGAACATCGACTGCATAAAGATTCGTTGCGGCCTTCTGATCCGGCAGCGCAAATAAGGTTAGAGGTACACCCCGTCCGGTCTGCCAGCGAGCTTCGATAGCCGCGATCTTCATCGGCTGATAGCGCCGAGTATTGAGGCCATCCTGGTCGCCGAGAAACATTTGAAGTGGCACGAAAAACAAGGCCAGCCACATGGCGAGCGACAAGCCGGCTCGCGCAAAGTTGTCATGTCGCTGGCGAAGAAGAAACACTGCCGAGATTCCAGCAACCACGAATATCCCGCTCACGAGACAGGCGTTGACCATGTGCAGGAAACGATATGGAAAGGAAGGATTGAAAATGACCGCCATCCAGCTCGTGACGTGGAACACACCATCATGACCCAGGACAGCGCCTTGCGGCGTCTGCATCCAGCTATTGGCCGCCAGGACCCAAAATGCACTGAGCATTGCGCCGAGTGTTACCATGACCGCGGCAAACAGATGCATCCAGCGGCCGACGACTTTCTCGCCGAACAACAAAATCCCGATGAAGCCGCCCTCAAGGAAAAAAGCAGTCAGCGCCTCGTACATCAACAGTGGACCGACAACATTGCCTGTTATCCGTGAAAAGGCGCTCCAGTTCGCTCCGATCTCGTAAGACAGGACCACGCCGGTCACTACCCCCATCACGAAGCCGAGAGCAAAGAGGCGGATCCAGAATCGCATTAGCTGCCGATAAGCTACTTTTCCTGTGAACAGCCATAATGCATTAAGCAAAGTGATGAACCAGGCAATCCCAATCGAATAAGTAGGCCATATTATGTGGTACGCAATTGTAAACGCGAATTGGAGCCGCGACAGGGTTATCGTGTCCAGGGTCATTGTTGTGCACCAGCAGACCGCGAACTCGTGGAGTCTGCGAGGGATCTCTTCAACACGACAGGAACGGCCTTTGCCGCGGGCGTGCCGGACTGCGGATCATACGAGTGCCAAGGTATCAGCGGGTTTGTCTCCGGATAGTAAGCGGCGCATGAACCGTCCGGTATGTTGTAAGGTACAATTGTGAGGCCGCGCACTATACGCTTGACTCCATCCACCGAAAGAGTCTGGACGTCCACTCGATCACCTTCAGCGAAGTTACGTTTCTGCATTTCTGCCTTGTTCAAAAACAGCACGTCGCGTTGATTGAAAACGCCACGATAACGATCATTGTTGGTATAGATAGTAGTGTTGTACTGATCGTGACTGCGAAGTGTGCTCAACCAAAGCGCCTCCGGATTGTTCTCGTGCTCGTCTTCGTCCAATCCGGGAAATAGAATGAAATTCGCTTTGCCGTTTGGAGTTTTCCAGATCCGCTCGCGTGCGCTGTTGGTCAAATGAAATCCACCGGGTACTGCGATGCGCGCGTTGTATCCCCGAAAAATCGGAAACACCGCTTCAATCTTGTCTCGGATGCGGGAATAGTCCTCTACGAGAGACTCCCACTCGACTACCGATCTGTTTGCGAGGGTGGCACGCGCCATGTGCGCAACAATCCAAGGTTCGGAGCGAAGATGAGGACTGGCCGGAACCAGCATGCCGCGTGAGGCTTGTACTATGGACATCGAATCCTCAATCGTAAGTTCCTGTAGCGTCCCGTCGGGCGCGCGGTCGACCTCGGAACGTGCCAGACACGGCAGAATAAGCGCATTGCGGCCGTGTACCAAATGACTCCTGTTGAGCTTGGTCGCGATGTGCACCGTTAAGGTAAGCTTCCGAAATGAATCCGCGACCACGGTCGTATCAGGTGACGCGGCAACGAAATTGCCTCCCAGACCGATGAATGCCTTGGCCCGTCCCTCTACTATGGCTTCGAGCGCATGCACGACGTCATGTCCATGATCACGCGGTGGATTGAACCCGAAGACTCTCTGCAATTGATCCAGAAATTCGCTGGTAGGCCGCTCTGTGATGCCTACGGTGCGATCGCCCTGTACATTGGAATGGCCCCGTACTGGAACTATTCCTGCGCCAGCCCTGCCTATATTTCCGCGTAGCAAAAGTAGATTCACGAGTTGCTGAACATTTTGGGTTCCTCGGATGTGTTGTGTAATGCCCATCCCATAACAGATCATCACTCGATTGGCTTCGAAGTAGACACGAGCGGCTTCTTCAAGTTGGGTTCGTGAAAGCCCGGACTGTCTCTCGATTTTGGGCCACGGCGTGTCGCGCAAATCGTTGCGAACCGGTTCGAGTCCCGCTGTGTGGCCCTCGATAAAGTCAATGTCAAGTATACGCGGCTCGCCGTTGCCCAGCGCACGATCGTCTGCCTCAATAGTCGCCTTCATGAGTCCCTTAATGGCAGCTGCGTCTCCACCCACTTTGACCTGATAGTAATTGGTCGCGATCGGAGTGGAGGTCATGGTTGCCATTTCGATCACATTCTGCGGCGCCTGAAAACGCTCCAATGCTCGCTCTCGCAGCGGATTAAAGACCACGATACGGGCACCCCGTCGTGCCGCGTTGCGAAGCTCGGTCATCATCCGAGGGCTATTCGTTCCGGTGTTCTGGCCGATAATGAAAATGGCATCGGCATGGTTAAAATCCTCAAGGAGGCAGGTTCCTTTGCCAACACCGATGGCGGCCGGAAGACCTTGACTGGTTGGCTCATGGCAGAAGTTGGAACAGTCAGGAAAGTTGTTCGTGCCAAATTCTCAGCAAACAGTTGATACAGAAAAGCAGCTTCATTACTTGAACGTCCCGACGTGTAGAACTCTGCTTCGTTCGGATGGGGCAAAGCCCGCAGTTCCTTTGCGATTACTTCAAAGGCTTCTGGCCATTGGACTGGTACATAGTGATCAGAGACGGGGTCGTACGTCATCGGATGGGTGATACGGCCTTGTTGCTCGAGCCAATAATCAGACTGACGGGCCAGTTCAGTGACAGAATATCGTGAGAAGAGTTCGGGTGTTGCTCGTTTCTTTGTGGACTCCCAAGCGAGAGCCTTGGCGCCGTTTTCACAAAACACGAGCGGATCGGAATGCGGAGGCGGATCGGGCCATGCGCAGGATGGACACTTGAATCCACCTGGCTTGTTCATGAAAAGGAGCGCGACCCCTGACTTCAACAATACTCCCTGTTCCCACAGCGCCGCGCCGGCCGCCAAAGCAGCGCCCCACCCGCCAGCCGGCTCGTGATATTCCGCGATATTGGGTTTTCTGCTCATGCCCGTGCTCCGTTCTCCAATTATTCTGAGACGGTCGTTCACGACCTTCACCGCAGACTCGTGGCAGCTGATTTTTTCCCTCCTAGAACCAGACACGCTAACCCTCCGAAGCGATTCATCGCGGTACACTCCGATCTTTATTGACCCCCGGCGGAGCGCAAATGAGGACCGTCGTGGTTGAGAGATCGGTATGTATCGGTAGGTTCGTGCGCCTATTCAACGCGTCGGAACATTGGTGAGTAGCTGATTCAACCCTTCGGACATAGTCCGGTGGGTTAAAATAGCGTCGCGCAAAACCGTATACGGTAGATGGCCCAGCATGGCGGTCTGGATCGCCGCCATCAGCTCGCTCGCCTCAAAGCCGAAAGCGGTGAAGCCGAGAATGTCGTCGCTCTTCTTAGCAACCAACACCTTCATTATACCGCGCGGCTCCGAGACTGTTTTTGTACGTAGCACCTCGGCCATCGCCATTTTCGCCAGCCGATACCTCGACGCCGTCGCGGCGCGCTTCCACTTCATTTCGTCCGACCCGCGCCAGCTCGGGATCGGTAAACATGCAGAAGGGGATGAGGCGATCCCGCGTGGTGCGGTTACCACCGTTAAGGTTCGCGTGAACGATGCTGAAATCGTCGGAGCCAACATGGGTGAACTGAGGGCTGCCAGCACAGTCACCCATTGCCCAGACATTTTCGGCCGTGGTTTCCAGACGCTCATTGACTTGAATGTATCCACGGGCGTCAACTCGAACGCCTGCGCGCTCGAGACCGATGCCTTCAGTGTTTGCTTTCCGGCCTGTTGCAATTAGAAGGTCGGTGCCTTCGACAGCGCCATCGCCGCGAGCATCATTAACGTCCACTCGCACCCGTTCGCCTGAACGTCCTTGGAGGTGGCGCGCCCGGGTGCTGAGGAACACTTCGATTCCTTCATCGAGGAACAAATCTCTCAGGGCGGCACCGATATCGGGATCTTCGTGGCTGGCGAGCTGTGAACCTTCTTCGATTACGGTCACTTCCGAGCCGAAGCGACGAAATGCCTGCGAGAGTTCGAGGCCAACGTAGCCGCCGCCGAGCACGATTAAGTGCTTGGGCAAGCGATCGAGTTCCAGCGCCTCGACATGCGTCATTGGCGTGGTTTCCGCTAAGCCCGGTATCTCGGGAAATGCCGCGCGCGAACCGAGGTCGAGAAAGACCCGTTCCCCCTGAACTGTTCTGGTGTCGCCATCTCGGAGCTCGATCTGGACCGTGCGAGGAGCGACGAATCGCGCAACGCCGTAGATCAATTCTGCACCGCTCGCCTGGGTGTGCTCCTCGTGGATCTTCCGCAGCTCTCCGACCATATCGCGCTTGCGCCGCTGGACGGTAGCCATGTCTACGCTTAACGATTCAGCCTTCAGGCCGAATTCCATTCCGCGCCGAGCAAGGGAGATTACCTTGGCGGACCAGATCATGTTCTTGCTCGGCAGACTGGCGACGTTAGGACATGCACCGCCGAGCAGTCCGCGTTCGACGAGTATCGTTTGACGCCGGCTATTGCGAGTCCATGCGGCGAATTTGCCGGCGATTCCACTGCCGATAATCACATCATCATATTTCTCAATGTTGGCCATTGGGTTTGCCTCCCTGGCGTGATGTCTCCCGAGAGTCGTCTTGCTGGAACTCGATTGTGAGGTGGTCTCATCGTGTCTGGCTTCTCATTCTTCAAACGCGCACAACCATCTCGCCGCCGGCTTGGCCAGTCTCCATCATCTTGTGTGCTTCTCGGATTTCGTCGAAACGAAAGACGTGCACCGGTTTTGCTTTGTAACGCCCGGCAGCAACATCATTGGCAATCGCCTGAAGCGGAACATCCGACAACGGAAAACCGGGCGAGCCGAAAACAAAGCTGCCGAAGAAGCTGAAATGAACGCCGCTCGACATCTGAAGCAGAGGATTGAAGTCTGGGACAGGAGCGAGACCGCCAAGAAAACCGGCTAAGCATGCACGGCCGCCTCGGCGAAGCATCGCTAGAGAATCGAGGATAGTGCTGTTACCGACAAGATCAAGAACTGCGTCAATCCGTTTCCGTTCGGAAATGCGGCTCGAAAGGTGGGGCCTTCGAGCTCAACACGTTTTGCACCGAGCGACTCAAGCTTCCTGGCGGAGTCTCCTTTGCGGGTTGTGGCAATAACCTCTGCGCCGGCATTCACCGACATATTCAGGGCTGCCTGCCCAAAGGATGACATTCCCCCTCGAATGACCAGTGTCTGGCCCTTGACGAGTTCGAGGTTGCGGAAGAGACATGTCCAGGCCGTAGCATAAGACTCCGGGATCGCGGCGAGGTCCTCCCACGGAAGATCCGACTCGATTGAGGCAACATTACCCACGCGCGCACGCGTATACTCGGCATAGCTGCCGTTGATCGTCCGTCCGAGCCCGCCCATCTATGCGGCTACCTTGGTTCCGACCGCGAACTCGCCTCCGGGACAGGATTTAACGATACCGACACATTCGATGCCACTTACCGGTGCAGCCTCTGCCCATTCCCCTCTTCGCATGTGCATCTCAGCGTGGTTTATTCCGAAGGCCTTGACTTGGATCACCGCGTGGCCGGGCATCGGCTCGGGTTCCGGAATTTCTTTGATTACCAGATGTTCGACGCCACCGAATCCGTCTATAACGATTGCGCGCATAACAAACCCTCCAACTTGTAATTTGAATCGCGAACGCCAGCTACGGACTAACTGCGGTGGGCTGAAGTCGACGGCGAATCAAGAGTTCGTTCGAGGAAGCCCCGAATAGCAGCCGCAATCTCCTGGCAATGAGTTTCCAGGGCGAAATGGCCAGTCGGGTAGAAGTGAACCTCCGCTTGCGGATTATCGCGCCTGAATGCCTCTGCTCCGGCGGGTAAAAAAAACGGATCATTTTTGCCCCACGCCGCGAGCAGGGGCGGCCTATACTTTCGGAAGTAAGCCTGGAACTGAGGATAGAGAGCGACATTGCTGGCATAGTCCAGAAGCAGATCAAGCTGAGCCTCATGCGCTCCGGGGCGCGCCAGATAGTGGTCGTCGAGCGAGCGCCCATCAGGCGATACCAGCGACGGATCCGGAACCCCCTCGGTGTATTGAAAAAGGGTGGTTACGGGAGACAGGAAACTCCGTAGGGCATCGCGGTTCGCCTGATTGGGTTCACGCCAATAGGTTCGAATTGGGTTCCAGGCGTCGCTCAACCCTTCCTCGTAGGCGTTGCCGTTCTGCGAGATAATCGCAGCAATCCGCTCAGGATGCTTCAACGCAATCCTCAAGCCCACGGGAGCCCCGTAATCGAAGATGTAGATCGCGAAGCGTTTCAGCCCGATGACGTCCGTGAACCGATCGATCGTCTCTGCAATATTCTCAAAGGTGTATTTGAACTCATCGCGTGGAGGTAGGTCCGACTGACCAAAGCCTGGCAGATCGGGCGCCACAAGGTGAAAGCTCTCGGCGAGAAGCGGAATCAAATCGCGGAACATGTGTCCGGCCGTCGGAAAGCCATGCAACAACAACAATGTTGGAGCGTCTGCTGGGCCGGCTTCTCGATACGAAATCTTGAGCCCGCCGAGATGCGCGGCGCGATAAAAGGTGCTTGGCATGAGAATGCTCCGATGTGAGGAATTGGTAACCTGACTGAGGTCTCTTGTGTGGTTACCATCGGACCGATAACCTGTCAAGTGGCGCGTGAGCGGTTATATGGAGCGGATGCCGCCCAGGCTGTTAGACTGATTTGAAGGAGCGGCATTTAGGCTGAATGACCATGAACGAGAGTCGTCCCCCCGCGATGTTCATCGCCGGGGATCCAAGTCTCGACTTTCTGAATTCAATTGGCACGCCTGTCGACACAGTGGTCGAATGGGTAGGAAATGGGGACGACCTTTTGGTGTGGCTTGAGGAAGCGGGGCTTGTGCCTCCGGAGGTGGCCGCGACGATACGGGCCAACTGTTTTCCAGGAAAACTCGACGCTGTAGCGGCTCAAGCGCGCGCTCTGAGGGAATGGTTTCGTGCTTTCGTTCTCAAGCATCGCCGCCATTCGCTGAGCCCCAAGGCGGTAGGGGAACTTGAGCCCTTGAATCGGATACTCGAGCGAGATGATGCATACGGGGCAATAGTGCCGAGGCCAGCCGATCCAAGCGATGCGTCGACCACCTCAGGGCTAGAGTGGCGTACCCTGCGCCGTTGGCGCACGCCGGACTCCCTGCTTCTGCCGATCGCGCAAGCGATGGCCAACTTTATTACATCGGAGGACTTTTCGCGGGTGAAATCATGTGAAAAATCACCCTGCACGCTTTTCTTCCTCGACAAAACCCGCGGCCAAGCCCGCCGTTGGTGCAGCATGACTCTGTGTGGCAATCGTGCCAAACAGGCTCTCTATCGTGCCCGCATGAAACAACAGAAGCGCTCTACGCGCCGCAACACAAAAAAGATGAAAGCCTGATGGCTGCGCTCGGTTTCTGCTTAGTAAATTTCTGCGTATGGCATTCTCTGTCTCGGTAACGAGCAACATGCCTTCCAGCCGCGATCAAAATCAGCTATGGGCAACGCCAGAGTCCCTACTCGGGTCAGGGGCAATCGACCATATAGCTTGCGGCATCCGCAGGACAAAGCATCCATTTGAGAGAGACGTTGCACTTCGATGTGAAACGCGGGGTGTAGCGTATCGGTTGCAAACAGGACCGTGTCGCTGGACAAAGGACCGAGTCCCATTTTTGGTTTTCCGCGTGCCATTGCGGCTTTTTGCCGCGTTCTCGGTCAAGAAACCTCGCTACAGCAGACGTATACTGCATAACCAATGGTTATGCTGTGGCGATTCTTCGAGTATCAGTTGAGAACTACATCTATCAATAGGTCAGAACAAAAGGCAGGCCAGCGACCGTATTGCAAGTCAAGTGCGAGAGTTGCCGACAGGGTTCACGGGCCTTGAGATTTTTACAAGGATCGCGCCTGTGGACTTGTCGGCCACCCTGCGCGTTTGCCCACATCGAATTTCTGGAATGGACTCGGACCGTCGATTATGCCATGCGCAGTTCGCCGGAGCCCCTTTAGGCGATCTCCGCGCGGTTGCGTTTGCTGTCAGTCCTTCTTGGGGATCGAGCCCGGGCGGAACAGATCGGAGAGGTCGTTCGTGCCCACAGTCGCGGCATCACCCAAGTACAGTTGCCCCACGTGGAAAATATTCTCCATGCTGCGCAGGTCGGAGGAATGTGTGAAGTTCAGCGTGCTGGCAAAGGGCTGGCCGCCACTCTGGCTAGCATCCTTGGAGATGATTATTTCGCCAATGATGTGATCGAAGTCATCGGCGTTGTCGCCCGCGACGCCGTCCTGTTCGGATTCATCGAACCAGATGATGATCACGCCGTGGTCCTGGTATGCCTTCGACGCCATGATCATGGGGACTATCAGGCTGAGGAAATTGTCTCCCTGCCTGATCTTCGCCGGGTCGCCCGTGAGGCCTTGGAAGCCCCCGGTGAGCCCGCTGTGCATGTCGTTGTACTGGTCGGGCGTGATCCAGTTGTAATCGGCCACGGTGTCGTTGGCCAGATCACCGGCGAACTGCTGAAGCGGAGCATACTGCAAGCGCATCGGATTCGAAGTGCTGAAATCGCAGCTGCCGTTGGTATCAGCGAAGAAGACCATCGGGTTGTGCTTGGCCGCGTAATTGAACTGGTTCGAGCCGTTGTAGGCATTGGTGCCGGACGCAAAGATTCCCAAGATGCTCTTCAACGGCACAGTCCATTCGCTCTGGGGCAAGACAACGTTGTCGAAGGTGGTGCCGTCCGCGGTCAAATCGATGTCCTCCTGGTACGACTTCCAGGTTTTTCCGGCATTGGTAATGAAGGTGGTGAGATGCTCGGTGGTATTCTGGACAGTGGGGGAGCCATTCGTACCGCACGGATCATTGTCATTGAACACGCCAAAATTGGTGCCCGCCTCCGACCATAGGTAGTTGGGCTCGGAAGGATGGATGTGGAGATTGTTGCCGGTCGAGGTGGCCAGAACGTTATGGTATGCGGTGGCGTACGACACCTGATCGCTGATCGGCGAGGTTCCGTTCACGAGGCTGTTGATATAGGGCGCAGCGGGATTCTGAAAAATTTGCTGGATGCCGCCCGCGAACTGATTGGCGGGCTGTGTCCAATTGTGATTCTCCATCGCAATGACGAAGACGGTCTTGGCGTTAGCGGCCCAGGCACTGCTGAAACGGGTAAGCCAGAGGAGGAGGGTGCAGATGCCAATCAACGTGCGCATACTTCTCGGGTGCTGCATTTCGCGATCCTCAAAAATCTAGGGTTAAGAACCGTGACGTCGGCTGGAACGGGGCCACCCGCCTTAAGACAGCAGCACTCCAACCAAGCGTCGCCGTGGTGAATCGCAAGGCGGTTATGCGGGCTGATGGCGAACGAATTAAGTGTTAGAAAATTGTTCTTGAAGAAATCGCTAACGACAGCGACGGCATATGATCGGACAAACAAGTTAAAGAGCGCTGAGGCGTCTTCAAATGGACACGTCCTATCGGACACAAGTCCTGGCAGCGCTACCTTCACAATAACGCAGGCTGAATGAGCCGCAGGTCCCGAGCTTCAGCCGGTCGCGCCCGTCTGCCTGCTGGAGCAGATCCTGCAAACGCGGCTCCCCCCTTCGTCTTACCTTCGTAGAATCTGGAATGGAGCATTGTTTATGACGGAATGTCTCTATCTTTATCGCGGTTCCGAGCGGGTCAACGCGGAGCTTTCGCCCCAACAGATGCAGGATTATTTGCAGCGCTTCCAGAGCTGGATTACCTCGCTCACCAAAGCCGGCAAGATTTCGAGCTGCGGACCTTTGGCCAGAGGCGGGAGGACGATGGTGGGTCCCAAAGCAGTCATGTCCGACGGCCCCTACGCCGAGTCGAAAGATATGGTTGGAGGGTATACGATTCTTACTGTCGAAGACCTTGACGAGGCGACCGAGATTGCTCGCGGGTGTCCCTTTTCTCGATGTGGGCGGGACCGTTGAGATCCGCCCAGTGCTCAGCACGAAGTAGAGGGCCAAGGTGGATAATGAGAACGCGTCGACTGTAACTGACCGTTTATTCCGACATGAGGCGGGACGAATGGTCACTCGGTTGACGCGATTCCTCGGCCCCCGCTATTTCGATCTCGCCGAGGACGCGGTGCAGGACGCAATTTGCGCGGCGCTCGAGGGCTTCAAGCCGATCTGGTCGTTAAAGGTCTTGAAACGATCGAAGAGGCGAATGACGTTGAGTTTTCCCCACTTTGGTTGAATTTCATTTACCCTCGTCACAATTGTCGAGGCTTCAGGGGCTGCGCTCCATCGCCATCACGGCTTCGTCCGTAGTCCACACCGCGTGCGCGAGGTATGCATAGTTTATAAGCGCGGCCGTATAGCCGTAGCCCCATTCTGGATGCTTCGGTGCTGCGGTCGCATCCTTGACGACAGCTACCTCGAAGCCCTGCTCGAGCAATTCACGCAAGTGAGATTCGACGCACATGTTGGCTAACATGCCTCCGAGGATGACTCGGCTGACCCTGCGTTTGCGGAGCTGTAGGACAAGGTCGTTGGTCTCTGGCCCGAAGACGCGATGTGGCGCGACGACAATAGTCTTGCCGTCCTCAATGTACGGCTTGAAACGCTCCAGCCAATCAGCGCCGGAACCCGCGAAACCCTCCAGTTTGAGCACTCCTTTGCGCGCGAAGAGCGCCGAGGTGGCCTCGTCCGTTTCGAGCGGTCCGTTGAATTTCCATCCCTTATCCGTCGGATAAAAATAGTGAGGAGAGATGAACACTTCGAAGCGGTGCGCCTTTGCGCTTTTGAAGATACGCTCCATGTTGTTGATAGTATTGTTTTCTCTGAGGCTCTCGTGGAGCAGGGGCCACGCGAGACCTTTTTCACTCAAGACTTCGTTTTGAGGGTCGATAAATACAACTGCTGTATCAGCCGCTGAGATCTGCGACATTGTGTTTGCCATCGTTCTGTTCCCTGTTTCTATAGCCTCTTCAAAATCCGAAGCGTTCGTATTTTGTCGTCGTGGGTCGAATCGCAATTGATCTCTTTGCAAGCTACGACTTCAGAAACGCGAGAAGGTCCGCATTCACCTTGTCCTGATGCGTCGCGAACATGCCATGGGATGCACCAGGATAGTAGATATCCTTTGCGCCCTTGACGATTCGCGCGGTCTTTTGTCCTGAGTCTTTTACGGGCACTATCTGATCGGCTTCACCGTGCAGGACTAGTGTTGGAACATCGAACTTCTTGAGGTCCTCCGTAAAGTCCGTCTCAGAGAATTGTTTGATGCACTCGTAAGCATTGAGCAGACCGCATTGCATGCTCCACAGCCAAAACGAATCCAAGACCCCTTGTGAGACTTTCGCGCCTGGCTTGTCGGCGCCATAAAACGGGACAGCTAGATCTTGATAAAACTGCGAACGATCCGCGGTCAGGTCGGCGCGAAGCTTATCGAACACTTCAATGGGCAAGCCGTCCGGATTCGAAGCAGTCTTCAACATGAGCGGAGGGACGGCAGAGAGCAGTACCGCTTTGGCCACCCGCTTGGTCCCGTGCCGCCCGATGTAACGAGCGACTTCACCACCTCCAGTCGAATGGCCAACAAGAGTGGCGTTCTTGAGATGGAGCGCATCCATAAGAACTGCGAAATCGTCCGCGTACGTGTCCATGTCGTTGCCAGTCGCTGATTGGGTTGATCGACCGTGCCCCCGCCGATCATGTGCGATGCAGCGGTATCCATGCTGAACAAGGAATAGCATCTGCGGATCCCACGCGTCCGCGCAGAGCGGCCACCCGTGCGAGAAGGTTACGACTGGACCCTTGCCCCAGTCTTTGTAGAAAATCTCAGTGCTATCGCTGGTCTTAATTGTCGGCACGTCGTGACCTTCCTTTGTCTGGACGCTGGCGTCAATGCGGCACGAATTCGCCCAACACTCGATTAATTTCTGGCGGTCGCGCACCCTTATCAGCGCGCCCGCCTCTAAAAGGCCCTCTTTAGAATCGACGCTTTGATGATTTCTAGAACAAAAGGTTACGCCGTGCCAACGTAGCCCGACATTGGCCGCATCCAACGGAGCGGGTAGGAGGTGGCTCTTCGGTGTATGGTCCGCTTAGGATTGATGGATCAGATCATTGCCAGACCTATTTCTTTGGAGCAGCGGCCATGCTGAAATGCGCCGGTGCCTCGTTCCCAATCAAATGCTAGGGCCCCGATGGTTCCACAACAAGTGATCCAGACGCCCAGGCGCGCCGCGATTTTCCTCGTCGTGACAATAAATCCCTGCTCCGCGAGCGAAGACCGGGTGAGGTCGATTTGTCCCGATTTGTCCAGAATGATTCGTGGCGTGGGATTTCGCGAGCCTGCCGCGCAACTTTCTTGTGTGCTCGGAGTGGGCTCGGACGCATGGAATCGTTTGTTTGGAAGCCCGCGGCCAGCTGAACTTCATCCCTTCCAGGAAATCGTCGCCGGTCCGCGCCATGCGGTCTCAACGCCCGGCGATCTGATCTTCCACATACGCGGCGAACGCGAGGATCTGTGTTTCGAGCTTGAGTCTCAGATTATGGTGCAGCTTGGCGAAGCGGTTTCGACCATCGATGAAGTGGCCGCTTTCCGCTACTTCGATAATCGGGATCTGCTCGGTTTCGTCGACGGAACCGAGAATCCGGTCGAGGACGACGCGACAAGAGCGGTTGTCATCGGTAATGAGGATCCTATGTTCGCCGGAGGCTCATATGTCATCGTACAAAAGTACCTTCATGATCTCGCGGCGTGGAATGCACTACGCGCCGAGACCCAAGAAAAGATCATAGGCCGTACCAAGCTATCGGATGTCGAGCTGGATGATTCTGTAAAGCCCACATCGGCGCACAACGCTTTGACGACCATCGTTGAGAATGGTGTAGAGAAGAAGATCTACCGAGCCAATGGCGTCTTCGGCCACGCAGGGAAAGGTGAATTCGGAACTTACTTCATCGGCTACTCACGCTCACCGCGCGTAATCGAACAAATGCTGCAAAACATTGTTTATTGGACGGCCACCCGGCAATTACGACCGGTTGCTTGACGTCAGTCGCGCGACCACCGGAACGCTTTTCTTCGTGCCATCGCTCACTTTCCTCGAAGCCGTCACAGCCCAAGCTGCCGGGCCGACAGTTTTCACAGAGACTTCCATTGAGTCATCACCATCTGGTGAAGCTGCTAACGATGGCTCGCTCGGTATCGGCTCCCTGAAAGGACTAGCCCGCGATGAATAATCTTTACCGAGAGTTGGCGCCCATCAACGAGCGCGCATGGTCACAAATCGAAGAGGAAGCGGCACGCACCCTGAAGAGGTATCTTGCAGGGCGTCGCGTGGTTGACGTTAAAAGCCCGGGCGGTTCAATGCTCTCGGCGATCGGCACAGGCCATCTGAGGAACGTCGAGGCACCGGGCGAGGGAATCATCGCGCGCCAACGCGACATCAAGGCGCTGGTCGAACTCCGTGTTCCGTTCCAGTTAGATCGCCAGGCGATTGACGATGTTGAACGCGGAGCTGATGATTCGGACTGGCAGGCTCTGAAGAACGCCGCAAAGACGATCGCGTTCGCTGAAGATCGTGCCATTTTCGAGGGATACGCGGCCGCGTCGATCGAAGGTATTCGCAAAAGCTCAAGTAATCCTCCCAAGACGCTGCCCCATGACGTTGCCCATTACCCGGACGTTATTGCGGAGGCGCTGAGTCAATTGCGATTGGCAGGCGTCAACGGGCCCTATTCGGTGCTGCTGGGCTCGGATGCATACACTGCTCTCAGCGAGGCCAGCGATCATGGCTGTCCAGTAATCCAGCACGTCGAGCGCCTCGTGAACGAGGAGATCGTCTGGGCCCCGGCGATCGACGGCGCTTTCGCGTTGACCAAACGCGGTGGCGATTTCGAGCTCCATCTCGGTCAGGATGTATCGATCGGTTACCTGAGCCACACCGACCAGGTCGTCAGCCTTTACCTGCAAGAGACTCTGACATTCTTGATGCTGACCGCAGAAGCTGCGGTCGCTATAGCAGCGGCCTCCCCCGAAAATCGCAGAAAGGCATCGTGAAGAATTTCAGCTCGCAAACACGGGGTAGGGCGCCATTCTGATCAGAGATCACTCACAAAACCTAAGGGCACTCCGCAGCTTTCGCCAACACGTCTGCGGCGTGTGGCATGGTTAAGCCGGCGTTCGCAACGTGCCCGGATGTCATGGGAGACGAGGTTCCTTCCCCCATCTTCAAACCCTCCTGTCCGCTATTTCTTTGAGAAAAACTGATCAACCCTTCAACCGGGCAAGGACTTTTTCGACGGCCGCGATAGCACCGGCCTGATCGCTCTTGGACAGGTCGATCAGCAGCCGAAAGCCGTCGCGCTCCTCTCGGATGATCCTGCGGTCCTTTTCCAACTCGTCATAGATGCCGACGACCCGGTAAGCCCGCACTGGCTGGGCGAAGCCCTTCACGGCAATAACCTCCTGTTCCTCAGTCAGGATCGTATCCTTGATTAGGGACGACGTTTCGTGAGTGACCAGGATTCCGCCGAGCTCAGCATGGGACTGCAACCGCGCGGCCAGATTCACCTCGTTGCCAATGATGGTGTAGTCCATCCGGTCCTCGCTGCCGAAATTGCCAACGGTACAGAAACCCGTGTTGACCCCGATGCGCAGCTGGAACGGTTTTTCTGAGCCCAGCTCTAGCCACTTATGCTGGAGCTCGCGCATCCGTCGCTGCATCGCGATCGACATCTTGACGCATGCGATGGCGTCTTCCTTGCTGCCCTGACTCGCCGGATCGCCGAAGAACCCGATGATCGCGTCCCCTACATACTTGTCGATCGTGGCGCCGTGGCTCATGGCGATCTTGGACATTTCGGTCAGATATTGATTGAGCAGGTTTGTCAGTTCCTCGGATTCGAGACTCTCGGTCGTCTCGGTGAAATTGGCGATGTCCGAGAAGAAGATCGTCAGTTTCTTCCGCTTGGCCGCGACTCCGGTGATGTGCGTTCCGGTGAAAATCGAATTGTACAACTGGGGCGGTAGAAATTTGGCCAATTTGGACGAGAGCTGGGCGAGCAGCTCGTTCTTTTCAGTCAGTTCGATTTGTGTGCGCCTGAGCTCGATAAATCCGGCGGAGATGGCGATCATAGCGAATAGAACGACCAGCCAGCTGAGATTGCGATGGAGAGTGCCCATAAACGCCATCGCTTCCTGCATCGACGCAACAGCCGGCAACACGTACATAGACACAAGATCAGCAAAATAAAACAGACACACGGCCAGCAGTCCGACGGCGATCCACTGAAGGCCGATTTGCGGGGCCGAGGGT
>Ga0306920_100000394_pt1 | contig 50725 bp, 42 predicted proteins | sample flu12Cox44000170_FD_204666 | JGI IMG/M metagenome (GOLD analysis project Ga0306920, IMG submission 204666) | Lab enrichment of tropical soil microbial communities from Luquillo Experimental Forest, Puerto Rico - flux4day.12C.oxic.44.000.170 (v2)... | ecosystem: Environmental > Terrestrial >... | reverse complement strand
CCGCGCAATCTTCAGTGCGCCGGCCGGTTGTCCAAATAACCCGACCCTCCTGCAGCCCAACTACCGGAATTGGAATCCGCGCATCGGTGTTGCCTGGGCTCCTTCGCAACTCGGGGGCAAGACGGTAGTCCGCGCAGGCTTCGGCATTTATTCCGGCGCGGCGCAGAACGACGATGAAAACGCCGGTCTCGAAAGCGATAACATACGCCAGGCTCTTACGTCTGGAATTAACGGTGCCTCGCCTCAGTTATCATACGGTCCGGGTTACTTAACAAATCCGCCTGACTTCGGAACTACGGCAACCTTGGAGTTGCAGCCAAGAGCGCTTTTTCGGCATCGGCGTGACCTCTATGTCGAACAGTGGGGATTAACGATCGAGCATGAATTGCCCGCCGACATGTTGTTCAGAGTTTCTTACTTAGGTACGCACGGCGTCCGACTCTTTGCGCGCAACTACGAGAATCTGTGTGATCAGGCGCTTTACCAGAGTTCGCTTGGAATGAATTGCACCAGGCCTCTCGATCCCTTCCCCGTCACTGTTCTTGCTACAGGGCAGTTAGCGTCCTTCGGGGACGTGGACGTTAAGCGGGACGACGGCGGTAGTAGCTACAACGGACTGTTGCTGTCGCTTCAGCGCCGCTTTAGCGCCGGCCTCCTGTTTCAGGCCAACTACACGTGGTCGCACTCGATCAATGACGGTAACGTGGGGGGCGGCGAGTCTAATGCCCCGCAGAACGCGCTATGCGTGCCTTGTGAGCGCGGCCCGAGCATCTTCGACATTCGCCACAACGTCGTTGTGAACGCCGTCTACCAATTGCCCTTTGGCCCCAGCAAGAGGTACCTCTCCTCGGGCGGAGCGGTTGGAAAGATCGTTGGCGGCTGGCAGATGAGCGGTCTCGGTACTTGGCATACGGGACATCCTCTAACCGTTCTTGCGAACATCCCTGTGAGTCAGGTTCCCGACAACAACTCTGGACCGAATCAGCGCCCGGACGTGATACCTGGGATTCCGCTGACAGTGACTCCAACGGCCGCAAACACCTTCCAGCTAATTAATGCCAACGCTTTTACGGCCCCACCCGTCGACCCGAACAGCGGAATCCTGACTCGTTATGGCGACGAACCTAACGGTCTCATTCGCTCCCCGCATGTGTGGCAAATCGATTTTGCGCTGACAAAAGAGACGCCTCTGACGGAGAGATTCAGCCTCGAATTTGGCATCCAGGTATTCAATATCTTCAACCACACGCAATTTGCTGATCCAACGAATTTGACCCTCGACTTCAATTGCACCCAGACGGCTCCATTTGCGTGCACGACGGCGGGAAGCGGGAATTTTGGGGCGATTAATTCCATCAACGGCCACAACAACAACAATGATACGTTCTTCACCGACAATGTCGGAACCGGACTGGCCAGGCAGCTTCAACTGATGGTCCGGTTCAAATTCTGACCGGGGCCGTAAGGGCACGGCACAATTTATCCAAATTTTATCCGCGTCATTCGTTTACTTTTCAGATCGCAGGAGTGCAGTTCGTTCGGGGCTAATCAACGTGGCGATTGTCTTTGTCAGCCGTACTCTTCTCACTCGAAGTGCGGCCAGCTTTCTATTACTTGTTGCCGTGGGTGGATGCAAAAGGGGTGAGAAGAGACCATCTGCTTCCGCGAACTGGGTGACAGGCGAGCCAGTTTTGGTCGGCGCCGGTGACATTGCTGACTGTGTGAACCTTCTTGGAGCTGGAGCTACGGCTAAATTGCTCGACTCGATTCCAGGGACAGTTTTCACCGTGGGTGATAACGCCTACGACTCAGGCACTGCCGAGCAGTTCGCCAACTGCTATGACCCAACTTGGGGTCGCCACAAAGCGCGTACTCGCCCTGCCGCCGGCAACCACGAATTCCATTCCGGTGGCGCTACTCCCTATTTCAACTATTTTGGTGCGAATGCCGGGGACCCAAGTAAGGGGTATTACAGCTATGACTTAGAAACTTGGCACATCATCGTGCTCAACAGCGAATGTACGGAGGTAGGCGGCTGCCAAACTGGTTCGGCTCAGGAAAAATGGTTGCGAGCGGATTTGCAAGCGCATCCTGCTGCGTGTATCGCCGCGTACTGGCACAAACCACTCTTCAGCTCTGGCGCGAGGCATGGGAATGATCCCGAGGTGAGGCCATTTTGGGATGACCTTTACGCCGCTCATGCGACGCTGGTTCTTGGCGGCCACGATCACGATTATGAGCGATTCGCGCCGCAGGATCCAGATGGCAAACTCGATCCGAAGCATGGCATTCGTGAGATTGTGGTTGGGACGGGCGGCAAAAGTCATCGCCCATTCGCAGCGCCTCTTCCGGCTAGCGAAGTCCGCAATGACGATACCTTTGGAGTGCTGAAGCTCACACTGCACCTCAAGAGTTACGATTGGGAGTTCGTGCCTGAAGAAGGGAAGACTTTTCGGGATTTCGGTTCTGACTCGTGTCAGTAGAGCGTTCCAAAATATTAGTCGCAGCGATTCGCCACTGCGCCACGGAGACAGCTTTGAAGAAAAATATCCTCCCAATCCTTCTCTTACTTTCGGCGTTCGCGGCTTTCGCATCCAGTGGCTATCATCTGCTGAAGACGGTTCCCGTTGGGGGCACGGGAGGCTGGGATTATCTTGCAGTGGACGAAGCGAACCGCCGCCTCTACGTCTCGCATGAGACCGAAGTTGATGTCTTGGACGTGGATTCCGGCGCTGCCGTCGGCAAAATCACAAACACTCTCGGCGTGCACGGAATCGCTATCGCTCCAGAGTCGAATCGCGGCTTTACAAGCAATGGGAAAGCTTCGTCTGTCACAATCTTCGATTCGAAGACGCTTGCCACAATCGGAGAAGTACCTACTGGAAAAAAGCCTGACGCGATCGTGTACGATCCTGCTACGCAGCGCGTCTTTGCCATGAACGGCGCTAGCAACACCTCGACTGTCATTGACGCGGCAAGCGGCAAGGTCATTGGCACAATAGAACTCAACGGCGGCCCTGAATTCGCCACCGCGGACGGCTCAGGCAGCGTCTATGTCAATCTTGAAGATGAGAGCCTAACGCTGCGTATTGACTCGCGTAGTCTCACTGTGAAGGATCGTTGGCCGGTATCGCCCTGCCAAAATCCCTCGAGCATGGCAATTGACCGTCAAAATCGTCGGCTGTTTATCGGCTGTCGGAGCCATGTAATGGCAGTGGTAAATGCGGAGACGGGCAAAGTGGTTGCGACATTTCCAATAGGCGATCACGTGGATGCCACAGCTTTCGATCCCATAACCGCTCTCATTTTTAACTCAACGGGCGACGGCAACGTCTACATCTTCCATGAGGAATCACCGGACCATTACTCTCAAGTCGAAAGAATCTCCACACGTTCGGGATCTAAGACAATGGCTCTCGATCCGAAGACGCATCACTTCTTCGTTCCAGCCAGGGGGCCAAACGGGCTCGAGATACTGCTGTTCGCCCGGTAAATCCGGAAGCGCGAAGAATTGCAAAGCTTCCTCCGCTATTGAGAAGCGGTCACTTCCCTGTCTTTTTCTCACTTGCCCTTAGACCTTCTGCGCGGTATACAGCATTTCTGAAATCTATGGACCATCAAATTAGGCGAAGGCGCACAGGAACAACTACGGAATGCAACAGCAGAACGATGGGGAAGGTATCGATTGAACTGACGTGATACGCAAGAAATCCGGTGTGACCGGAAGATGTCCTCGCGCACGCGTTGCACTGAGCGGAGCATCGAACTGTAGGAGAGACAATGCGTAATACGAAAATCACGGTGGAACAGAAAGAGGAAATTCGAACGCTCTATGCTTCTGGCGCTTTCACTCAAGTGAAGCTGGCAGAGAAATTCGGACTGCGCCAAGGCACGATTAGTGCGATTGTTAAGAAATCAACGTGAACGGAGGCTGTATGCCAAAAAGCTTAGACTAGTACCCAGATGACACCCTGGTTGCATTATTGACACCTATTAGGCGCGAGCGTAGAGTGCTAGTTCTCCCATGGTTATCTTCCCCACTCGAGGTAAGAAATGACCGCGGAAGCAAACAAATCATATCGTGGTGTTATTTGCATGCATTGTCATCAGCCGACTCCGCTGACGGAAGCCGCAGAGGATAAAGAAACGAGGTTCCAGGAGCACGGGCATCAGGATTCAGACGAGTTCGCAATCTTTTCGAGTCTCCTGCGCTGTCGAGCGTGCCATGGTGAGGCCGTTTATAGCCATAAGGATGTGAGAGAATTTGACGGCAGTCCTAGGAAAAGAACTCGTAAACGCGCGGCAGCCTAATCTTAACGCCCTACGAACGTTTGACCCTATTGCGTGCTCCGAAGCCACCGACTTCCATCGTTGAAACCTTATCCAGATATGTCGACCTCGGTCAGGCGAAAAGCAGGAGGGTCGTATAAGCGCGACACCGAGAGTGAGCTCCAGATTACAAACTGCCGTCCCAGAAAGCCTTCGCGGCGTTGACCAAGCCACTCTTGCACAAGCACGAAAGCTGGTGGCCGAGGCTCTCCTAGTGAAGAAATTTCTTCTCGCATTTTCATTTATCCAGTTGTGGACGTGGTTTCCCTCGACGTGATCTCGTATTTGAAGCCATCCGGATCAAGCGAGTCGAGGCGGCCGTTTGCTGTTTCGGCCTGAGGATACATCAAGAAACCGATTGGCGCGCCGCTTGCACCAGGCAACACAACATCATGTGCAAAGTTGTAGGCCATCCAGTTCATTTCCCACGATCCGAAGAGCCGCGCGCGGGCCTTCTTCACCATTTCATCATCCAAAGGACGATTTCCAGGCGGCTCCTCGAGCACCACCTTACGCACATCCGCGGGGTCCACCGGCACCCAGCCGTAGCTGGCGAGGTATACCTCCGCACGGCAGTGCTGAGCTTTCGTTACGTTTTCCGTTGACGCACCGAGGCTCTTATATCCCATCTCCGATTTGGCGATGCGAAGGCCATACACGTCGCGCGCCGGGAGGCCAGCCGCGCGCGCCAGGCCGACATACAGTGCGTTGAGGTCGGCGCACTTACCGCCCAGATCCTTGGACTCAAGCATGAAGCGGATATCTCCGACGCCGCAACCGCGCGTTTTTGGGTTCCGAAACGTGTTTTCAACGATCCACTCGTAGATCGCTCGCGCTTTCTCGATGTCCGTGTTTGCACCCGCAGTGATCTCGGCCGCCGTCGCCTTCACTATACCGTCTGTCGGCAGCAGCTTCGTCGGCTGCAAGTAACGCTCCAACTCTTCGGGACTCGCTTTCGGCGCCGTTCCGCGCACAGAGAGGTCCACTGCATAATTTTTCGTTGTGACCCGGCTCGTAAGGGTGAGGATCGGCCTCACCCCCGCCGGATATTCGGCTGCGATGATTCCGAGCGCATCAAACTTGCCGTCGACCACCTTAACAGCCCCGCCCTCGGCGTTGAAGTTATTCGCAAGCGTCTTCTGGAAGGGCGCCGGATTGATGAGCGCCATTGGTACCCATATGCGTGTGGTGCCGGCTGGTTTCAGCACTTCGATGCGCGTCGTCACTTCGAACCTGCGGCAGTTGCCAGGCGATGCAACCTGCGCAAACAACCGCTCTGCTCTTCTGAACGCGAGACCTGCCGACGCCATGCACGCGGAAGTTAGAAAGTCACGACGGTTCATTGAGTCACCTCTTGGACCCGATTTTCGTCCTTTCGTAAATTACTCCAGACGCCGCCTCTCAGCAACGACAGCGAGTCGCTACGGATGGGAGGAGATTGGAGCTCAGAGAACTCGCAACTTGCAACGCAGTAGCACACAGGGCAGGGCGATACCCGTTTGTTCCCGGCTGGCAACACAACTTCCGCTTGTGTATGCTTTGGTGATTGGTTCCGGTTCGATGAGGGCGAAAGTGGCGCGGTGTTTTGTAGGAGTCTGAAATGCGCACGCTGGACACTGCACGATTTCGAGATGCAGATAAATATCTGTCCTACCTGAACACCAGGTCCGGCAGGTTGCGTTCTGAACTAGCCTTGGAAAACTTGCGCGGCTTTCTGCCTAGCCAAGGTTACCGGCTACGCGTTTTGGACTTAGGCGGTGGCACCGGTTTCGCGAGCATTCGTTTAGCAAGGATGGAATTTGAGGTTGTGCTTCTTGACAGTTCAGAAGAGATGCTCGGGATCGCGAGAATGGAAGCGGAAGCGAACGGGGTCGATGCCAAAATTGTTTTTTGCCAAGCCGATGCAGCCCAAGTGTGCCGCCTCTTCGAAGCCGAGTCTTTCGATATCGTCGTTTGCCATAATCTACTCGAATATGTCGCGGACCCCCGTGCGATTCTTCGCAGCCTTGGTAAGATCGTCCGGCAGAACGCAGTCGTGTCTATTCTCGTGCGCAATCGTGCCGGAGAAGTGCTAAGAGCTGCAATCAAGTTGGGTGATTTTGGACTCGCGCGAACTAATCTTACCGCGGAGACCGTAACGGATTCGCTTTTTGATGAGCCGGTGCGAGTGTTCGACCCGACAGACTTATCACTTGCGCAAGCCGATCAAGGCCTCGGCATAGTCGCTGAATATGGAGTCCGCGTGTTTTCGGACTACGTGGATACGGATCTCAACGCTGACACATACCGGCAGCTTTTCGAATTGGAAAGTATTCTTGGGGCCCAGCCGAAGTTCGCTGCGATTGCGCGCTACTCACAATTGATCGCTCGCCGCTCCAGCGCGTCCACAAGTCAGGGGACAACGGGATGACGCCGCCCGCGCCATCACCGATTTTGCAATCGACCCTGGTTCGGCCCGTGCCGGCCGGGAGTTTTGCAATCGGACTTGGTTTGACGAACGAATGCAACCTGGCTTGCTCGTTCTGCTATCGCGATCCGGTGCGGGTCGATCGGGTCAGCCTCGAACAAGTACGCTCCGCCATGGCGAGCCTTCCGGTCCGCTCTGTCAATCTCGGCACGGGCGAGAACGGAATGCATCCGCAGTTCCACGAGATCCTAGCTTTCCTTCGCACTCTGCCTGTGAAACTCACCATCACCTCCAATGGGCATAGCGCAGCTTTGCTCGCAGATGACGAACTTCGAGCCTTTCACGATGTCGAATTTTCCTTGGATTATCCATCACAGCTTGAGCAAGATTCCCAGCGCGGCTCCGGCAATTGGACGCTAATCCACCAGCAGGCGGAGCGTTGTATGAGGGTGGGAATTCCGGTTACCTTCATCGCCGTAATGATGAAGGCCAACTACTTGCGCTTGGCGGATGTGGCGCGGGTTGCCAAGCGTTATCAAGCTCCGCTCCGCGTCAACGTGTATCAATCCGTGCGCTCAGACCTTTATGCATTGAGTTACCAGGAATATTGGGACGGGTTTCGTGCCTTGTTTGCTGAAACTGACGTAATCGCAATTGGGGAACCCTTAGTCCGCGCGATGGCGGGTCTGCCTCCCAGAGTCGGCGGTTGCGGGGTAAGTACCGTGCGCGTTACACCCCGTGCCTCTACCCAGCCTTGCGTCTACTGGCCGGGAGTTGGCGAACCCCTCTCGCTGCTGCTATCGCTTGGTTCGGGAGTTGTTGAGACTTCGTCCTTTGTCGAAGCACGCACCATTCCGGAGGTGTGCCACTCCTGCGCTTATCTTCAGTCTTGCTACGGTGGATGCGCCGGGCGCCGTCGCCTGCAGAATGCTCTCCATCAACCGGACTTCTATTGCCCAATCGTCCGTGGCGAAGTGCAGCACCTGGAGGTCAGCATGGCTCCCGCCCGCGAACTCCCGAAAGGCGAGAGCGCTTGTACTACCATTGTGATGGCGCGCGATTAGAATCGCCTGGCGTTTGGGGGCGTCACAATAAGCTGCGGTTATCGGCTAGGAAGCCGATTTAGAATCGAACCCAGCGAGGTCATCTCATGACGACGAGTAGAGCACAAATACGCGAGGCATCTTCAACGCCGGTCCAACCAGAGGCGCGAATCGGGTTGGCTATGGTTCGCCTGACGATCGGCTCGATGTTTGTATGGGTCTTCTTCGAGAATCTCGGCAAAGGACTGTACACGCCCAGCGGTTACGCAGGACTCATCAACTACTATATCGCGCACGATCACGCGCCAGCCGCATGGAAGGCCATCATGGCGGTTGCGGCGGGGCACGCCTCGATGGCCGCGCCGCTTCAGGGCCTCACCGAAATCTCGCTTGGCGTCTTGCTGCTGTTGGGATTGCTAACCCGTCCTGCTGGCCTCGTAGCATTCGGATTCCTCGCGAGTCTTTGGGTGTCGGAGTGGGGCACGTCGTGGATATGGGAACTGCTCGTACCCGTTCTCGCGTCGCTTTCGGTCGCGATAGGGCGCGCGGGCCTCACGTGGGGTATTGACGCGTTGCTCGCTCGAAAGTATCCATCTTCGCCGTGGTGGTAATTTGAACCAAGGTCACATGCGCGTGTCAGTCATTATCCCAACCCGCAACGAGGCTCTCGCCTTGAAACATGTCCTTGCCGATGTCCCTGCCGACCTCGTCACTGAGGTCCTGGTTGTAGACAGCAACTCTACGGACGGAACGCCCGAGATCGCGGCGGAGATGGGCGCCCGCGTTGTCAGCGAACCGCGGCGGGGATATGGGCGTGCTTGTCTGACCGGGCTCGCTCAAGTGAACTCGCCCGATGTCGTCGTATTCCTGGATGGCGACTACAGCGATAGACCGGTTGAACTTCCGCGTCTTCTCGCACCGATCGCAGAAGGGCGCGCCGACATCACGCTCGGTTCCCGCCTCGCAGGGCCGCGCGTTCCTGGCTCGATGGTTTGGCACGCCGCGCTGGGCAACCGGCTTGCTGCCGGTTTGATCACGCTTCTGTTTAAGCGGCGTATCACTGACCTTGGCCCATTCCGTGCTGCACGCGCCGATGTTCTTCGCACGCTCGCGCTCGAAGAGGCAACCTACGGATGGGCGGTTGAGATGATCCTAAAAGGCATTGTCCACGGCTTCCGAATTGCCGAAGTTCCAGTCAGCTATCATCCACGCATCGGGAAATCGAAGATCAGCGGCACGATCAAAGGCACTGTGGGCGCTGCTTGGTTCATCTTCAGTCGAATTCTGGGCTATTATCTGCGACGCTGCGCTCATGTACCGGTGTTGTCCTCGGAAACCGGGGAATCGTCTCGATGCAAATCCCCAACCAGACCATAGCTCATTTACCGAATCGCGATTGCACACTGGTCATCATGGCAAAAGCTCCCAGAGTTGGAGCGGTAAAGACCCGGCTCGCAGAGTGCCTTCCGCCATCGGCGGTTATTGAGCTATATCGGTGCCTCTTGGAGGACACCTTGATTCTGGCGCAGTCACTAGCTGGTGTGGAAACAGCGATGATGTGCCCGGCTTCTGATCTCGATGAGCTAACTCGCTCATTCGGCCACAGAGTGCGCGTGGTTGCACAGACTGGCGAGGGCCTCTCCGCCGCCCTCACGTCGGTCTTTGCACATTTCACGGCTGGCGGCCGGCGCGTCGTCGCATTCAACAGCGATAGCCCGCACCTGCCTTCGTCTATACTCCATGCCGCGTTCGGCGCACTTGAATCGTCTGATCTCGTTGTAGGTTCGACCGAGGATGGCGGCTATTACCTCGTCGGCGCGACAACATCCCATCCCGGACTGTTCAGCGCCAGTGCAATGGGAACGACGAATGCGCTTGACGCGCTACTGGCGAATGCCCACTCACTGGGCCTTTCTCTACGCCTCACCGATACGTTCTATGATGTCGACGTTCCTGCCGACTTGAGTCGGCTCGAAGCTGAATTGCTTCTATTCCCGGCGAGAGCGCAACGCACTGCGGTCTGGTTGGCAAAGCGCGGGCAAGCAACGGCGAGGCCACGAGCCAGCAGCATGGACTTATGACAACCACGCCGTCGCACCGGCTCTACTGGCTTGCTGCGGTCATCTTCTCAGCGCTGATAGCTTGTGCCAGAAGTCCAGGCGGTGTCGGAACACCTCCTTACCTCATCGCACTGGCCGTTGCTGGCATTGCCTACCTCTTAGCCGTGCGCGAGTTCTTTCGCAAGCAGCGGTTCTCGCGAAAGGTCGTTCTTATCTGCCTCGCTTTGGCCGCTTTGTGGCGAATTCCATTCCTGCTGATGCCAATAGGTCCAGATGACGACATCCACAGATACTTATGGGATGGCCGTGTACAGCGGCTCGGCTATAACCCATACAACTTGATTCCTGGGGATCCAGCATTGGCTGGGCTACACACTGCTGAGACGCGTGGCCTGAACAACCCGGAGGTGCCAACTCCCTATCCCGCCGGTGCGCAGCTTTTCTTTCGGGCGGTCACGACGATTCACGAATCGATCTTTGCATTCAAGATGGCATTTGTTGTCTGCGACTTCGCAATCGTGCTTCTATTACTTGACGAATTGCGGCGCAGCGGCCAAGGAGAGCATTGGGTCCTTGCCTATGCCTGGCATCCGCTCATCGCGTTGAACGTGGTTGGCAGCGGCCACGTCGATATTCTGGGCGCCCTGCTGCTGTTGGTCTCTGCTGTGGCGATTGGGCGCAGCTGGCGGATGATTGCAGCGGTCGCGTTCGGGCTGGCCATTGCCGTGAAATTCCTTCCAATCGTGCTGACTCCGCTTTACTGGCGGCGTGTGCGCATCCGTGATGCGTTCGCTGCTGCGGTTGTGTTTGCAGCGTTGTACGTGCCGTTTCTTAATGGCTGGCACGCCCCGGTCGGATCGCTTGGAACCTTCCTTCAGCGCTTCCGCTTTAACGATCCCGTGTTCGCCATGCTTGAGCGGATGGCGAGCCCGCAGACCGTGGCTGGTCTAGCAGGGGTCGTCGGTCTGATCACGGCCGGATGGCTGCGCAGTGAGCCGCCAGCGTGCGAGGCGGATAAATGGGCGTGGCCCATGGCGGCGTCGCTCGCGTGTTCGCCAGTCGTTTATCCGTGGTACTTGCTTTGGCTGCTGCCATTTCTGCGCTCGAGGTCAATACTCCCGCTGATGGTTTGGACTGTGAGTATTTTGCCAACCTATTTAGTCTGGCACTTGCGGACGCTCGGGCAGCAGTGGCGGGTTCCTGGCTGGGTCCTGTTGCTGGAGTACGGATCTGTTGCCGTTGCCGCGGGGATCGTGATATTTCACCGTACGACCCAGCGGCTCGCGCATCAAGGGCCGGGTAATTCACGCTAGCAGTGCCCGCGTCACGGCGATCTGCTCGTTGTCTATTGAGCGTTCATCCAGGTATCCGACCCAGTCAGCTTGACCGCCACATCCGAAAACCAGATGTGCACCGGCTTGCCGTCCGCCGTCCCGCGATGCTCGGTTGAGACAAGCAGCGGTCCGGCCTTCTTGTTTTCAGCCCACGTCGTGATAACGACACTCGGCTTCTTGGGTCCGCCGCGGTGGTAAATGAACTGCTGAACGCGATTGTCGGGACCAACGAAGAGCGTCCAAGTATCGCCGGGTGTATAACCAACATTGTCCGGATATTTCACTACTACCCGAGTGGCGGAACCCTTTCCCAGCGGCAGCTTTTGCTTGCCCTCATCTTTCACGTCAGCGCTTGTGTCCCAGTAGACATGAAACGGGAAGACCAGCCAATACTGATCGTTCATGAAAGCCGGATCGGTTTCATTCTTCACGTTATCGGGTTGACTGTTGAGCTGAGAGCGCAGGTACGTCACCTTCACAGGCTTATTGTCCTTGTCTTTCCCCTCGAAGGTCACCTGGCCGGTCTTGGGCTCCCAGACCCACGAATGAGAGAGTTTGAACTCGCCTAGGGTTAGGTTAAAGGTGTAGCGGATCGCCTCGATTTGCCCAAATGAATCGAGACCATACGCTTTGGCGATTTGCTCAGCAATTGGCGGGCGCTGCTGTCCCCAGCAAGTGGCAGCCAGGGCCAACACCCCGAGAACTAAGCGACGGGTCACCCGAATACGATTCGCACTCATGGATCTCTCTCCTCAGTGAATTAAACAATGGCAGTAAATCTTAAAGTGCTTTTTTCCTGCTGCAGGAGATGCCCCGAATAACGATTGCGAACAGAGACTATCATCACCCGTCACAGAATGCGATGATCTGCGATTGAGCTGATGGTATTGTGCGTGGTGTCTGGGGGAGATCAAGAGGATGTCACTTTCCCGGATTTCCTCGATTAGCGCTCCAAAGGCTATCACATTCCACGCAAACGCTTTTCCTCAGCCACGATTTCGAGCCAGAATCGGCTGTTGCTCGTAATAACGCGTGTTATCGCAAGTAACGCTGTTACTTCCGCGAAGCGATGTTATGCCAACAATCTAACCCCGCCACGCCCAGCAAAGAAAATCGACTCTGGCGCATCGTTGCGATCTGATCGCGGAATCTGTGGGCAAATAGCACTCCAAGCGACTGGCATAGTTTCGCCAAGGGCCATTCGCGACAGGATGTTCTCAAGAAAGCTAGGGAAACTTGCGCCTTTCCGCTGCAACGTCATGACTAGATTGAGACGTTTGCCTCGCGCTGCGAATCCCTTTACGTATCGGTCGGGCGGATTCTCACTCGCTGACCACAAGAGCTTCACATCCTGATCACAACAGCGTCGGATGAGTTCGGTACCCGTGATCTCATGGCCCCTTGAATCACGAAGGGTACCAGTCTCGGTTACATCAACAAATAGATGAACGATGTCGTATTTCCCTTCCAACCGCTCCAGCAGGGCCTGAATGCTAGGAAGGACTTCTAAGGATGTTGCGGGATAGAAGCGCCTGTAAACGTCAGAATCGGTTTTGAGAACATCGTGAAATCGACCGTCAATAGCGCATACAAGAACCCTTGGTCCGTGAACTTCGTCTTTGTTCTTACGGAACGCGTCAAAAATCCCCATTCTTTCGCTCCGGGTCTTCGTGCTGCGACACTATAACCGTTGAAATCATGCATTATCACAATTAACAGGGTTCTGAGCGTAATGGCGACTACTCTACAGTTACTCAGGCCGATATCGTTCAGTCTAAGCCGCGCCCTTTTGCAGCGAAACCCCTCGAAGTTTGACGAAGAGATTCCAGTCCTATCGGTTCTCTGACGACTCCGTTTGTCTTAGCGCCGCGGCTCCGAAATTCACGCTGAATCGTTTGCACCAGATGGACACGGCGCGATATTTCGCTAGGTCCAAGTCGCTACCAAGCACGTAGTTTTGATCCCCTATGTTTCCCTTGAGCACTCCCAAATCCACGAAGCCGGCGTCTTGTACCGTCGCGACATCCTTGGCATCGTCCGAGGCAACCATGTAGACGTGAACATCAGGACCGTTTGATGTTTTGAAGCTTGTAAGGCGCAAAACGCGAGCGCCATCTCCCAATTGGTAGATGGTTGCGGTGCCTTCCGTCGGGTGCAGAATGCTGTAGAACTGCCCGGCGGCAAGCGCCTGTGGCGACGAGCTCGCTTGCGCGGCAGGAAACGGTTCGTCAACATGGCGATTAGTGATCAGCCGTTCGGGTCGAAATTCATACCACGCGGCCAGAACGGCCACCGCGACAATTGGAATAGCAACCTTTGCCCAAGTTTTCATTTTTCGCGACTCCTTGAACTGCCTTGTAAAATCGTTCTTCCGACGACTATGGGTTTGCTCACGTCAAATCGCGTACCAGTCCGGAAGTTCGAAAAGCGCTCTCACCTATTTAGCTTTGCGCCGGTTGTCTGCGCCCGCTTCTTCAGGCGCTCCTCGCACTTATCTGGCGTTTGTGTCTATCGTGAGTACCGTTGCGATGATCTTGTTTTCGTTTACCGGTCCACTGTCACCTGCAAAAGGTCGAGGCTAGCAGTGGCTTTGCTCAACGCGATCCGGCGCTCCAGCTCAAATGCGGCGTTTGACCGCGACTGCTGTCGAAACGGTATGACCATCATCCGTGTGCCGATACGCGCCCAGTTGCCCCCATCCAGCCGGCAACGGCTCGCCCGATTTCGTCCGGCGAATCTTCCTGAACGAAATGGACCCCTGCAATCGTCACTTCGGTCTGCGCCGGCAAACTGCGGGCGAAGTCGAGAACCTTACCACCGGCGAGAATCCCACCGGGCTCGGCCTTCAAGAACAGCTTTGGCACACCGCTTGACGCCAGCCAGTCCGCGTAGGCGGTCGCGATCGCACTCACGTCGCCGGGCTCGCCTTCGATAGGAATCTCCCGAGGCCACGTCAACGTCGGCCGGCGTCCCTCGCCTGGCTCGGCGAACGGCCTTCGATACGCCGTCATCTCCTCGGCAGAAAGGGTACGTAAGATGGCCTTCGGCAGAATCTGCTCGATGAAGAAGTTGTCTCGCAGGACCATCGCCTCACTGGCGTCGGAACGCAGCGCCTGTAACACGGAGCGCATTCCGAACTTGTCCCAGTGATCCCAATATTGCGGCCCCACAATCGCCTCCATGTAGGCGATGCCCTTCACGGCCTCGCGATGGCGGTTGGCCCAATCGAAGCCCAGGGCCGAACCCCAGTCGTGGATGACGAAGGTGACCCGCTCGCGCACATCCAGAGCTTCAAGCAAGGCGTCGAGGTAGCTGCGGTGCTCGACGAAGCGATACGAGCCGGGGCCACTGTGTGGCAGCTTATCGGAGTCGCCCATGCCGATCAGGTCGGGCGCGATGCAGCGGCCGAGCGGCTGCAAGTGCGGCAAAATGTTGCGCCACAGGTACGAAGATGTGGGATTGCCGTGCAGCAGGACGATGGGGTCGCCCTGTCCGACCTCCGCGTAGGCCATCTCGCGGCCGAGGACTCGCCGCCGCTTTTTGGGGTATGGAAACGCCGCAGAAATCATTTCGCTTCTCCTCTAAGTAGACCCTAAGAAATTCTGATGAACGCCGCCCCGCATTACCGACCGAACGCACCCGAGCCCTTCGAACCGGCAGCTCAAGTAACAACTGACCCCTTACGCTGAAAAAAAATTCTTCACTAGAACGGCCGTGTCGTCAGGATTCTCCTCGGGAAAGAAGTGGCCACCCTTCATCGCCTGTCCTTCAACGCGCGGAGCCCACTGCCGCCAAATGCCCAGCGGGCCACCTTCTTTTTCGTAGAAAGTGTCGAGCGGCCCACCCCGCGCCCAGAGGTGGAGCACCGGGCATTCGATTCGCTTGCCGGCTTCCTTGTCAGCGCGATCGTGTTCGACGTCAATCGTTGCCGCCGCGCGATATTCTTCGCAGATTCCATGAACGCGGGCGGGATCGCGATAGGTGGACACATATTCGTCGAGAATCTCCTTACCGAAGGAGCCTTGGCCAAACGGGTTGTGGAACACTGCCTCGGGCGCGCCCAACAGATAGCTCTCCGGGAGCGGCTGCAACTGCGAGAGCAAAATCCAGGGCCAATACGTGCGAGCGAAACGCGCATCCGATCGGTTCCAAGCTTCGTAAATCGGAATCACGTCGAAGACAGCGAGCCGTTCGACCGCCTTCGGATGGTCCAAAGTTAGCCGGTAGCTCACGCGGCCGCCGCGATCGTGGCCAATCAGCGTGAAGGTCGGGAAACCGAGTTTGGCCATTACCTCAACTAGTTCGTTTCCCATCGCGCGCTTTGAATAGGAAAAGTGATCGTCCGTTGAGGACGGTATTCCGCTTTCGCCGTACGCGCGAAGATCAACGCAGATCACAGTGTGATTCTGGGCAAGTATCGGCGCAAGGAAACGCCACATCAGGCTCGTGCGCGGAAAGCCGTGTACCATGAGAATCGCCGGACCGCTTCCGTAACGGCGCACGAATATTTTGGTTCCTGCAACCTCGACTTGAGACGTCTCAAATGGAATTTGAGTCGATGACTGTCTATTGATTTGGGAGTTGTTTTCTGCGTGGGCAAGTTGGGTCAAAGAATTCTCCAGTAGTACGTCAATCGATGTGCCTGTGAGAGCGCCCAAAAACGTCCTCCGTTCCATTGCCCGCCTCCTCGTTTCTGCAACGGCGTCATCGGGTGAAGAGTTCTCGGCCCGCTTCCAAAATCACATCAATCACTAGATCCGGCGCGGAGTACATAGGCGTATGGTCAACACGGCCCGAGCGGACCTTTGCGCCCATGCGCCCTGCCATAAACCGTTGCGTCTTTGGATTGATCATGCGGTCCTCTTCGGCAACCAAGTACCACGACGGTCTTGATTTCCATAGCGGCGTGGGCGCCGGCTCTTGAATGCACGGAACGGCAATCGGCCGTTGCACGGCGGCCGCGATCCTGGTTTGATCGGCTGACGCGTTGTGTGCAAGCGCTCGGCGAAACGCGTCGTCCGGCATCCACACCAAGCCGTGGGAATCGGGAACCATCTTGGGCTGCTGGGGACTCGGCGTGTCGCGATAGAACACCTTGGCAACCGTCTCGCCTTCATCCGGTGCGAGCGCTGCGACATACACCAGGGACTTAACCCGCTCATTGTGAACCGCGGCGATCACGGCGCCGGAGTAGGCGTGTCCCACCAAAACCACCGGGCCACAGGTCCGTTCCAATGCTGAATTCAAAGCGGTAGCGTCATTGGTTAATGACGTCAACGGGATCGGTGCGCACATCACCTTCAGACCGCGCCGTTCCAGAGGCGTAACAATGTTGCTCCAACAAGATCCGTCCGCCCACGCTGCATGCACCAAAACGATTGTCGAGTTCTCAGGCAACTCGCTCTTCTTGTCGGTCTTAGCAGGCGCACTTGCCCCGGCTTGCGATTCGTTTTGTGCTCGCACAAATTCGGTGTATGGGCCGCCGAGAAGTACACCGAGCGTAAGCGCCCCCAGAAAGCTACGACGTTCCATGCCTTCCTCCTCGTTCCGATCGCCTTTTCGCTCTTATCTTCCCGCCGTGCCGCGATCGCGTCCGAGCGCATTCGCAATAAATTCCTTCATCGCCGAGGCAATTTCGACGACGTGGGTTTCGATCGCAAAATGTCCGGTGTCGAGGAACTGAACCTTCGCGCTGGGGATGTCCTTCCGAAACGCCTCCGCTCCTGCGGGAATAAAGAAAGGATCGTTCTTGCCCCAGATTGCGAGCAAAGGCGGCTTCGACTTGCGGAAATATTCCTGGAATTTCGGATACAGCTTTACGTTCGACGCGTAATCTAAAAACAAATCGAGCTGGATCTCCTTGTTTCCCGGACGCTCGAGCAGAGCCGTATCCAGCATGTAGGACTCGGGCGGAATACTCTCCGGATTCGTGACGCCGTGCGTGTACTGCCAGCGAGTTCCTCCCGCCGTCAAAACACTCTGCCGGAGTATGTCCCGATTCTCCGCCGTCGGTGAACTCCAGTACTTTCGAATCGGAGCCCAAGCGTCGCCAAGCCCCTCTTCGTATGCGTTCCCATTCTGCGAAACAATGGCTGTGACACGATCGGGATGTGTCATCGCCAATCGGAATCCCGTCGGCGCGCCGTAGTCGAAGACATAGATAGCGTAACGGTCGATTTTTAGCGCATGGATGAACGCGTCAATCGTCACGGCCAACTGGTCGAAGGTGTACGGATATTTTCTATCGGCCGGTACCTCCGTGAAGCCAAAACCTGGCAGGTCCGGCGCGATCACCCGGTAATCGCCGGCGAGGCGTGGAATAAGTTCGCGGAACATAAACGATGACGTGGGAAATCCGTGCAACAAGAGCACTACAGGTGCATTTCCCGGGCCTGCTGCGCGGTAAAAGACGTTGACGCTGTCAGCTACAACCCTGTTAACGGAGGTCAGTGGGATGTTGATTGGAACATTGTCCTGCCGCGCTGTTCCAGCTCTTGCTTCTGCGCGGGAAGTTGCTTCACTCATACAATTTTCTCCTGGATGCCATGGTCCTTAGCGCACCCAGATTGCCAAACAGGCGAGGCTTGCGCGACGGAGGGGCGAAGTTGCAAGTGATTCTTATGATTGAAGTTCTAAAGGAAGGAAGTTGGTAAATCCGAGGCGCAGCTTGCGAATCTCCGGCGGACTTCCGACACTGACGGATTTCCGTCGGACTCACTGTCACCGGTAGCTGCTCAATTGCAATAGCTTGGAAATTCAGGCGCTGCCAGCCGCCGCAGCTGCGCCCCGTTTTTCCTGCTCCGCTGCAGGTCGGCTGATGCGAAGCTTTTTCATTCTGTAGACCAATGACGTTCGTTTCATCCGCAAACGTTCGGCCGCACCTTTCGGGCCTCCAATTACCCAGTTGCTTGCTTCCAACGCACGAAGGATATGATCCCGTTCCACTTCAGCGAGACCATTCATGGGAGTAGTATTGGCTTCCTTACCGGGCTCGAACGGCTCCAGCTCGGAAGTTGGCGCTCGCAGTGTCGACTGTGCGGAGAGAATCACGGCTCGTTCGATAAAATTCTGTAACTCGCGCACGTTGCCCGGCCATGGGTATCGTACTAACGCATCCATCGCCTCCGGCGGAATTGCGTCAACCCTTTTGTTCATGCGTTGGGCGTACAGCGCGGTGAAATGCCGCACCAATCTCGGAATATCCTCAGTGCGTTGCCGCAACGCCGGAACCTGAATCGGGAAAACCTTCAGACGATAATAGAGGTCCTCGCGGAAGGAGCCTTGCTTTACCATCGCCGCCAAATCGCGATGCGTCGACGCGATGAGGCGGACATCCACTTTATGGGTGCGGTTGCTGCCGAGCCTCTCAAACTCCTGCTCTTGCAACACGCGCAGCAGTTTCGCTTGCAGCTCCAGCGGAATATCTCCCACCTCGTCGAGAAAAAGTGTGCCCTTGTCGGCAAGTTCGAAGCGGCCCGTCTTCTGCGCGATGGCACCGGTAAACGCCCCTCTTTCGTGGCCGAAGAGCTCGCTCTCAAGCAGCCCCAGCGGAATCGCAGCGCAATTCAGCTTCACGAACGCCTTTTCGCTTCGACTGCTGACTTTATGGATCGCGCGCGCAACCAGCTCTTTGCCAGTTCCCGTCTCACCCAAGATCAGCACCGTAGAATCGGTGGGCGCCACGACAGACACCAAGCTCAATGCAGTCTTCAGCGCCGGGCTCTCTCCGACGATTTCCTTGAATTCAGCGCGAATTTCGTCTTCAAGGTAGCGCCTTTGTTTTGTCTCCTGGTCACGATCTTTGATCGCCGTCTCGTAATCCAATGCGTTCTCAACCGCAATCGCCACTTGGCGCGACACCTGTTCAAGGAAGCGAATTTCATCCTCGGTAAAAGCGCTCTCGGATCGCTTTATCGCGGCCAGGACACCTACAACGCCACTTCTTCCAATAAGCGGAAGATCGCAACCCGAGACCAGTCCTTCCGCTATGGTTCGTTCAATAAAACGTCGCCCGACCTCGCTTCCGTAACTCTCCGGGTCGTCCCGCACCTCTTCCAGGTTTTTAAAGTATTGGGTTTTGCCGGTCCGGAATGCCTTGCCACAGGGAGCACCGCGGACCGGTATACTCGCTCCGTCGCAGATCGCGCTCCGCGATTCGGGGTTGTACAGGACCGTTAGTCGCAATTGCTCGCTATCCTCACTATCAGGCAAAAGCAGGGCGCAAAAATCGGATCGCGTCACCCGCAACAGATCGGTAGAAAGCACTTCCATCAAGCGACGACGATTCAGCTTCGATGTCATGCTGTTCGTAATTTCCAGCAGTAAGCGAAGCCGGTCGTGTTCCCGCCGCAACAAATCTTCGTTCATGTGTCGCTCGATGGCGATTCCGGTGATGTGGCTGGCGTTCTCAATCAATTGCAGGTCGCAGTTGCCAGGCATGCGTGGCTCGCGGTAGAGAATCGCAAACGTACCGAGGGCTTTGCCCTCCCCGCTAAACAACGGGCGAGACCAAACGGAGCGGATTCCATACGGCACCATCAGGTGACGATAATCATCCCAGAGCGGGTCCGTGAGGATGTCGCTCACAAATACCGGCTCCCCCCGATAAATCGCTGTCCCGCACGACGCGCCTTTCGGACCAACTGTCATCGGCCCGATATTCGCAACAAAGTCAGGGAGACCGGGCGCCGCAGCGCAATGGAGTTCCTTTCCGTCTTCGTCGGGCAGCCAGATAGTGCAGAACAAACCGTCGCCTTGAGATTCGACCAACCGGGCGATGATCGTGAGAACTTCCGGCAGAGGCGAGCCGGCAAAAATCAGCTTCAGAATGTTCAGTACAGATTCGCCGGAGGACTGGTCCAATCTGTTTTCGGCCGCTGTGACTTTCGACTGGACTTGTGGGCGAGGCTGCATGGCTCTCTCCATGTACGTCCGTTCTGGCGGGCAAGAATCGACTGTTTGGCTCTACTAACGGACGCAGCGTAAATGGGGATAGTCTCGGTTACAAACTCTAGGATCTTGTGCCATCAGTGAAAGAGTCTGTCGATGCGCCTACCACGGGACGATTTCATAACGCCGACTTCCGGCTGAGACAAGTCCTAGATTATGCCAGGAAGGGGTGAAACTGCCACACCTCACCGAAAATATGCCTCTGCGCGCCGTAACTATTGATAAAAGGGATTATCACCAACAATCTCATTTTGGGATAGCTGATGATAAGTGGATTTCTCAACACCTATCCGTTACAAAATACGGTTCTATTCCGAATGTCGTTGACGGCGTTAAAGCTCCAGATGCCTTCAGGGTCTCCACTCGCCACCTGTTTGTCTAGAAGACGGACGTCCGAGGAAATTGTGGACGGACGCGACCGCTGACGCGCCGTCTCCGATCGCGAATGCAACTCGTTTGGCGGTGCCGTGACGGCAATCGCCGGCGGCGAATACGCCTGGGAGGCTGGTCTCGACGCTGCACGGTGGGCGAGGTTCTTTCCAGGCCGCGAGGAGCGCAACTTCCGGGCCGGTCAGGAGAAAGCCCTTTTCGTCCCTCGCGATGGCCTGGGGTAGGAAATCCGTCCTCGGTTTTGCTCCAATGAAAACGAAGAGGCCAACGGTGAACTCTTCCCGGATTTCACCGTTCGGTTCGCGTATTCGCAGGCCGCAAATGCGTTCGACACCATCCACACCAACGACTTCGCTGCCGTAGCGAATTCTGACTTTCTTGTTCGCTAGAAGTCTCTCCGAGAGATAGGAAGACATTTTTCGCAGGCTCGAACCGCGCACGAGGAGAGAAACTTCGTCGGCAGTTTGCGAGAGAAACATGGCGGCTTGCCCCGCCGAGTTGCCACCACCGACGACATGAGCTGCGGAACTTCGACACAGCCGCGCTTCCACTTTCGTCGCGCTGTAGTAAACGCCCGCGCCTTGCAGCGACTTCAGCCCCTCGACATTCAAAAGCCCGTAAGAAACGCCTGTCGCGACGATCACCGTGCGCCCTAGAACATAGTCGCCTTCGATGGTTCTCAGCCTATAAAGTCCGTTGCTTCGACGGTCGAGGTCGGACACTGTGCTCGGAACGTGGAAGTCTGCTCCAAACTTCAAAGCCTGCAGGTAGGTGAGGTGAGCTAGATCGCGACCGCTGATGCCATCGGGAAAACCGGCGTAGTTTTCAATCCGGGATGTCGAACCAGCTTGCCCTCCGGGACCCAAGCCGTCCAGCACGAGCGAGAACAAGCCCTCCGATGCAGCGTAAACGGCCGCCCCCAGACCCGCAGGTCCGGCGCCCAATATCAGGACATCATAAGTTGAACTTGGTAGTTTCTGTCGCAAATGAAGATGGTCGGCCAGTTGTTCTCGTGTAGGAGCTTCGAAAAGAACCTGACTTCCGTGTACCACCACTGGGTACGATTGAACGTCTTCGCGAATCTGTTGGAGCTTGAGCCGATTCTCTTCTTTCGACGTGTCGAACCATTCGTGCGGAACGCTGTTGCGAAAAAGGAGTTGAACTGCATCCAGCGCAGCTTTGTCGTCTCCTCTTCCGTAAATGCTTAATCCTCGAAATTTGGAGAGGAGCAGCAATTCCCGCCGGCGTTGAAACGATTTCCAGAACTTTTCGCCCAATTGAGGCTTTCGGATGAACATATTCCGAAGTTGGTTGGGCGTGAGTCGAATCGCTTCCACGTCTGTTTCCGCTTCGCAGGACACCACTGAAGGCCGGCGCGTGAGCAGATCGATGTCACCAGTGAAATAACCTGCACCGTAACGGACGAAGACCACCCGTTCGCCGGTTGAGACGTCCACGATGCGCACCCTCCCAGTCAGCACTAGATGGCTATTGAACGGATAATCGCCGGCCGAAAAAAGCGGCTGATCTTTCTCGAAGAAGCAGTGTTCGCCGAAAGGGGCCACTTCGGCGATTTCAATCGCACTGAGGTGCGGATAGGCTACCGGGTCCGACAGCGGGTCAGGACTGAGTCCGAAACCTCCCGGGGGCTCATTCGCTTCAGGAGGCAGTGATTCACCGGAACCGGACATTTGTCACCCGACCTGCTGAGATGCTGAAGTCTCGCGATATTCAGACTAAAACGACGACCCGGCCGCGGCGCACGGGCTGTTCGGCAAGTTCGTGAGCGCGAGCGATATTTGCAAGCGGGATTCGTTCGCCAATCTCGAAGCCTTGCCAGCCGGCCTCCAGCGCAGCATTTAATTCCTGCGCTGCTTGCCTCTTCGCTTCCTTCGGGAAATCGTCGCTCCCGAGGAAGAACACTCGGATGTTTTTAAACACCATTTGCCAGAATGGAATCTTCGGAGCGGCGTTGTCGGTGGCGTAGCTCGCGATCGAACCGCCCTCCTTCAGCAATTCGACGTCGGCTTCGATGTTGGCCCCAAACGCAACTTCAACGATGTGATCAATACCGTCGGGAACAAGCGCGCGGACTCGCGAAGTTAATTCCTTGTCGCTGAGAAGCACCTCGTGGGCGCCTGCGCTTTTTGCAGTGGCTTCATCCGACGACGAACGTACCGTTCCTATCACTCGTGCTCCGCCGCGACGCGCCATCTGAACGGCGCAAACACCCACTGAACCTGCCGCACCTTGCACTAGCACCGTGCGTCCATTCACAGGACCAGCGAGATGAACGGCGCGATATGCCGTGATACCGGGTATGCCAAGACAAGCGCCTTGTTCCATCGACACTTTTTCTGGAAGAGACGCAATTTGATCCACAGGCACCACTGTAAATTCCGCGGCTGTGCCAAATGGACGATATGACTGGGCTCCGTAACACCAGACAGAACGACCCATCCATCCCGAGGGAACGCCTGCACCAAGCTGATCCACGCGGCCTGCACCGTCGCTATGCGGAATTACGCGAGGGTAAGCCATGCCGATCCCGAAGGCGTCGTCGCGTTTCTTGGTATCACCCGGGTTGATTCCGGAGGCCGCGACGCAAATGCGAACTTCACCGGCCGCGGGAATGGGATCCGGCATCTCGCCAACCACCAGAACTTCGCGAGGCGGCCCCTGCTTTTCGTACCATGCTGCCTTCATTTAAGACCTCGGAATATCTCTCGAAGTCGAGGCACGGCGTCCTCACACGCGAGCTGGATTCGTGGTGGAAAAACAGTAGCGTGCAATCTTCCAGGCACTGCCGATCTTTTGGAAGATGAACCACTCCTGGTTGGACTCGACACTGCTTCGGCCGGTTGCATGAACCTTTACTTTGCCGGCAGAATTCGTCCGGGCGAACGCCCAGTTGGGCGACAACTCAACAACCTCGGCGACGTTGAACGTAACGCTCAGCTGGATGGATTTGAACACGGCGTCATAGGCCTTGCGCACCGCATTGGCTCCGACGCTCGACGGGAAATGCTGCGGCATGAATACGCCGTCAGAAGCGTAGAGCTGCATCACAGCCCCGGTATCGGAGCGATTCAATGCGTCTTCGTATTTCGCAAGTACAGCGGCTACTGCCTGTTCGATTGCATTCATGATTTCGTACCTTCTGCGTTTAATACTTCTTCCCTAAACGAACATAGTCCCACTGCGGCCGGTGCGAATAGTGGGCTAAACTGCAAATGATTTTTCCACATTTGGGATAATCTTTCAGGAGGCCGCGGCCATGCAACGTGGCATTCTGTGGCCACGATCTGAATGCGCAGAAGGTCTCGATGACGGACCTGAATTCGCTGATGATTTTCGCCAAGGTTGTAGAGGCCAACAGCTTTTCCGAAGCGGCCCGGCGCCTCAAAATGCCCACTTCGACAGTGAGCCGTCGTGTGGCTGATCTGGAGGACGAACTTGGCGTGCGCCTGCTCGAACGCTCCACTCGCAAGATCCGTCTCACGGATGTTGGGTCGGCCGTTCTCGAGCAGGCCCAGCATACCGCCGAACTCGGTGAGGCGGTGGATAGCATCGCTTCGAACCATCTGTCGCACGTCTCCGGAACGCTGCGGCTCTCTGCGCCACCCAGTATTTCTGACTCGCTGCTTGCTCCACTGATCGGCGCATTTCAAACATCCTACCCAGATGTCCGCGTTCAGATTTTCATCACAGAGCGGATTGTCGACCAGATCGCCGAGGGCGTTGACCTGGCGTTCCGGGTTGACCCACAACTCGAGAATTCGTCGCTCGTGGCTCGCAAGATCCTCACCTATCGGCATCAGCTCGTCGCTAGCCCGAACTATCTGGCAAAGCGCAAACCGCCCAAAACACCACAGGAGCTCCTGAACCATCGCCTGCTCGCTTTCTCGTTTTGGCAGCCTGTGAATACATGGACCTTTGTCCATGCGAGCGGAAAGAGAAAGCAAAATCTCAGATTTTACCCGTATCTTTCGATCAATGAATACGCCGGATTAGCCAGTGCGCTTCTCGCGGGCGCAGGGATCGGCGATCTCCCTCCAATTGTGCAGCCCGAGCTGCTGCGCGAGGGACGGCTCGTAGAGGTCATGCCGAACTGGCGGTTCCGTATCTTCCATCTCTGGATGGTGCATATCGGCAATCGCTATATTCCGCGACCCGTCCGTGTCTTTAAGGATTTCGCGGCGCAAATGGCACCAAAGCTATTTCCAAGGCTTCCGACTTAGAAGTGAAACGAAGTCCACCGATCGGGGCGAGGAATTTCAAGATACCGACATGGCCGCTGCTTCCGCGCAGATAACTGGCGATAACATCTCTAACGAAGTCGGCTCCGTCAAGTAAGGTTTCGTCTTAGTTCTTGCTTTCCCTGAGCACACTTGTGTGTCTGCGCAGCAGTGCTGAGGGGTTATCGTCTCGTTGCTTGCCTCCACTCGAGTGTTCGCTGGGAATCGGTCCAACATAGTCATTACCATCGGATTCGATCTTCGGCACTCGCAGCTTCAGAACTTCGTTGACACTCTTTGACGTTGTGCACATCTGCACAGATGAGAAGATGTTGACACCGACTGGCAACGCCGGTATATCGTCTTGTTCGTAACACCCTTTCTCTTCAGGCAGATTAATCCTTAAGAGATTCGGGTCTCGAAATGCTTTTGAGTAAGTCGGGCTAGACCCCGAGGAGGGCCATCCATCATGGCGTCCGCGAGTACGCCGGCTCCGGCGAGAGCCGCGGAGCCTGAACACGCTCCACCCCCTACACCCAAGCCGGCTTGGCAGCGGTACGGAACACCCCTCTTCGTCGTATTGCTGGCCGCTGCGATTGTATTCACCATCGCTCGAAACTGGAATTCCTGGGAGGGTGGCCGAATCGAGCAGGTAACGGACGATGCTTACGTCCGAGGCAATCTTACGCCACTGAGCACCAAGGTCGCTGGAATCGTTCGGGATGTGAAGGTTTCCGATTACCAGCAGGTGCACAAGGGAGACCTGATTGTCGGCCTCGAAGACGATGATTTCAAGGCGCAGGTCGCACAGGCGAGCGCAGCGGTACAAGCTGGGAAAGCCGCGTTAGAAAATAATCGGCGCCAGCGCGAACTTCAAGATTCGAAGATCGATCGAGCACTCGCGGGAATCGATCAGGCGAAGGCGCAGATCACGGCGGCGGAGGCTGGAATTGCAGCGGTACAGGCAGATGTAGTGCGCACGCAGGACGAACGCGCACGGCAGGAATCGCTTTTTCAAACGCGTTCAACAACCCAGCAGAAGGTGGAGCAGGCGGTTGCCGACGAGCAGCGGTTTGCGGCTCAATCTGCAAGCCGCAAGGCAGACCTCGAGCAGGCCAAGACGATGCTGCGCAGCAACGAATTGGCGGCCGAGGCGGAACGTCGTACCAAGTCCGTTTTGGAGTCGCAGGATATGCAACTCATCGCCGACCTTCAGGCCAAAGAGGCTGGGCTTACTGCTGCGAAAGTAAACCTTGGCTACACGACGATTGAAGCACCTGGCGATGGTACGGTGGGCGAAAGGCAAGTCCGGCCCGGGCAGCTAGTCTCTCCCGGAACACAAGTGATCCCCTTCGTCGATAAAATCAAATGGGTGGTGGCCAACTATCGTGAGACACAGCTCACCAACATGAAGGTGGGTGATCCCGTTGAGGTACGCATCGACGCATATCCCGGAAAAATCTTTCGCGGTAAAGTGATCGAGATTGCGCCGGCGAGCGGATCACAATTCGCGCTTCTGCCACCCGACAACGCCACCGGTAACTACACGAAGGTTGTGCAGCGAATTCCCGTAAAGATCGCATTCGACGATGAGAGCGTTGCGACTTCGTTGCAACCAGGCCTCTCGGTTATCGCCACCGTCCGCACAAGGCACTGATTGGAGCGCGCGATGGCTGCCTCAACGGTTACAACTCGTCCGCTCACCCCGGTGGAGATTGCCCGCAAGACGGCTGCGGCGATTCCCTGGGGAATCTCGACCCGACCAATATTGGGGATCATCGGGGTCCTGATCGGCGCGGGGCTGGTCACGCTTACCGGTCGCATGCTTTCGCTGGGGATGGCAGATCTGAGGGGCCATCTCGGTATCAGTTACGATCAGGCCGCATGGCTCGACAGCGCGTACAACGCGGCTCTGATGTTTATCGGGCCCTTTAGCGTCTACCTCGGCGGTCTGCTCGGGCCACGGCGCATACTTCTTTTTGCGGCTGGAGTCTTCACCGCAACCTGCGTTTTTCTGCCGCTCATACACAATTATAGTCTGCTGGTTACGGCGTTGATTGTTGCCGGGCTCACATCCGGCACGTTTTACCCGCTCACCCTGACTTTTGCACTTCGCATTAGTCCCCTGCGATACCTGCCTTTCACGATGGCGTTCTATGCGACTTTCATCGACGGAGCGGTGAACATCGCGCCATCTCTCTATGGCTGGTATCGCGATCATCTTTCCTGGCACTGGATGTTCTGGAATTCAGCGCTGATCTGTCCGCTGATGATCATCTTTGTCTATTTCGGGATACCGCCAGCGCCCGCCCGGAAGAAGGACGCGGCTCCGCCCAGCTTCGCCGGATTCCTGTACCTGAGTGCTGGGTTAGCCCTCATGTTCGCCGCCATCCAACAAGGTGAACGCCTCGACTGGTGGCGCTCTGGAGTATTCAACGCGTTGTTTTGGTCCGGTGTATTTTTCACGCTTTGCGCGCTCATGCGGCGATTGCGCGGTCCCAACCCGCTGGTGGCGCTCCCTTATCTGTGGCAACGGAACACCGTCCTGCTGGGCAGCCTGCTCTTCTGGTTTCGATTTACTCTCACTGGAACCATCATCCTGATTCCGCAGTCGCTGGCCATTCGCGGGCTTGAAGCCGACCAGATTGGGCCAGCTGTGATCTGGAGTGCTGTTCCGCTGTTGCTGATTACGTTTATCGCTGGGCTCATGCTGATTAGCAACCTGGATCCGCGTCTGTTGCTAGCTGCGGGCTTGACCTGCACCGCCTTCGCGGTTTGGTTGAACGCTGATTTAACTTCCGCATGGTCGGCGGCAAACTATTACCGCACGGAGTTGCTAATGGGCGTCGGACAGGCGGTCTCTCTCATAGGCCTGGTAGCGTGCATCATTCTGCAGGGAGTCTTCTCTGGGGGCATGATGAAACCTCAGTCGATCTTGACATTTTCCGCCTTCTTTCATGTGATTCGCTTGTTTGGTGGAACCACGGGTGCCGTGTACATGGGCCACTTTCTTGCGGACCGCGAGAAGCTGCACTCGAACCTGCTCGGCTTGCACGTGCAATCCGGAAACTGGATCACAGACGCCAACATCCGGGAACTCGCGGCGGGGGTGTACGCGAAATCTTCAGGGATAGCTGCCGCCACGGGCCGTGCGGTTGGACTGATGAGCGCCCGGGTCCGTCTTCAGGCGTACACGCTGTCAATTAACGATGGATTCTATTTGGTGGCCTGGACGTGCGTTATTGCTCTGCTGCTAGTTGCCTTACTACGTAAATCACCGCTGAAGTACGGAGATCTGAGCGCCTTTCAGCAGCCATCGGCCGCGCCTCAGGCGCTCATGCCTCAGGAGGCAAAATCATGAACGCCCATACTAAGCTTCTCGTAACAGGTCTCTTTTTCTTCGGAGCTTTGAGCATGGTGCGCGCCCAGAACGGGGCGCAAAACGTCCGGCGCCTAACTTTGCACGAGGCGGTTCAAATGGCGCTGAAGCAGAATCACATGGTTCGGATTTCAGAAATGAAGATTGAGGAGAAGCAGCACGCGAAGGACGAGGCGAGGAGCGCTTATTTCCCCACGATTAGCAACCAGAGTACCCTCTTGCACCTGACCGACACTCAGTTCATCGAGATTGCTGCCGGGAGCCTGGGTGCCGTGAACGGTACGCCGATCCCAACTCAACCGGCGGTGATCAATCAGGGCGGGCGAACAATTGTTACCAGCGGAACGGGTTTGGTGCAGCCACTCACGCAGCTTTTCACGAGGATTAAGCCTGAGAATGACATCGCGCGCGCGGATTTGGACGCGACCCGGGCAAACGCCAGGCAAACTGAGAACGAGGTTGCACTGAAAGTCCATCAGCTTTACTACAGCGTCTTAATCGCACAGGTTCACCAGAGCGCGTCTGAGGCGAGGATCAAAGCAACAGAAGCTCTCAAGAACGAGCGCGTGCAACAGGTAAAGTACGGCAGCGCCCTTGACCAGGACCTGATCGAAAGCACTGCACAATATCTCCAGGCAAAGCAGGAATTGCTGACGACCGAGTTGCTGCTATCGAACTTGACCATGGAGCTTGACGACGTGGTGGGGCTACCGCTTACGACTCGACTCGAACTTGAAGCAGTACCTTCGGAGGATTTCGAAAGCTGCAAGGAAGAAGAATGCGTAAAGACTGCTCTGGAGTCACATCCTGAAGTCATCGCGGCACGGGAGGAACTGCAGAAGGCGTGGGCTGCCGTAAAACTGAGCAAGGCGGACTACATACCAGACGTTTCGGCGTTCGCGCGCTACAGCTACTCAGATCAGGTTCCGTTCCTGGCGCGCAACTTCGGATCGTTCGGTGTTGAGTTCACGTATGTCCTCTTTGATGCGGGACGGCGTCACGCAGCGCTTGAGAAGAGCAACGCTCAACTGGCCCAGGCGAGGGAAAACCTCGCACGCGTGACGGACGACGTGGAGCTGCAAGTGCAGATTGCGTACAACAAGTTACAGCGCACACGGGAACTGGTGAACGTCTCAAAGGAATTGCTGGCGCTGCGAACGGAAGGAAGCCGCGTATCAGGGCAACAATTGGAGAGGGGTGAAGCTCTACAATCGCAAGCGGAGAGCGCTGTCGCCGAAAAGTTTGATGCGCAGACCTCGTTCCTTCAGGCTCAGCTCGGTTACATCCAGGCACACGATGAAATGACGGAAGCAATGGGACTTACGCCCCAATAAACCAGCCGTTTGCAAATTCCTCGCTAGTTACGATCCGCGATTCCTGCCGAAATTTCCTTCTGTCAGAGTCTGCGCAGGTGCCAGCATGTTGACACCCGCGTTTGAGCGCTAGATCGCAAAGAGAAGATAAGTCGTTTGTTTCAGTAACCTAAAGGCTGCGTCGGGTGGCCGACGGAATGCACCTACCTTGGTCCGGAGGCACGGCGATGGCATCAGGCAATTCTCTATCAGCTGACGGCAGGGTCTCCTCGCCTAATCTCGCGGCGCAGGTGAAGAGTCAGGCTCAAACGCGGGCGTTTGTTATCGCCTGGTTTTTCACCGTCATTTTCTATTTCCTCGAATATGCGGTGAGGTCCAGTCCGTCCGTAATGATCGCAGAGCTGGAAGCCCACTTCAATACGACGGCGCTTGGCATCAGCGCGATACTGGGCATCTATTACTACACCTACTCGACCATGAGTTTGGTGGCTGGCGCGGCGCTCGACCATTTAGGGGCAAAGCGCACAGTTCCCGCCGGAATTGCTATTCTTGGAGTCGGTTGTTTGCTGTTTAGTGTACCGGCGGTAGCCGCAGGTGATGCTGGCCGGTTGCTGCAGGGGGCCGGCTCTGCGTTCGCGTTCACGGGTGCTGTTTACCTGGCGGCGCACGGATTCCCGGCGCGTTATCTCGCGACTGCGATTGGCGCCACGCAATGCGTGGGAATGCTTGGCGGTGCGGCTGGTCAGAATGTCGTCGGACCGCTGATCGAGCATGGCCTGGGCACTCACGTTTTCTGGGTTGGCATAGGACTGGTTATCCTGGCGAATGGAGTGCTGCTTTATTTCGCAACGCCCAGGGAGCAGGTGGGGCCGCACCTCCAAGAAGGCGGTGCGGGCTCGCTGCTAAAACCGTACAAAATTGTATTTTCAAACCCGCAGTCTTATCTCTGCGGGATCGTAGCCGGCTTGCTGTTCGCACCTACCACGATCGGGGACATGATCTGGGGAGTCGCCGCGTTTCAGAAGGATCTTCAATTCTCCTACCATAATGCAGTGGTCATCGCTTCTATGGTCCCGCTCGGCTGGGTTTTTGGGTGTCCTCTACTGGGTTGGCTCTCCGACCGCATCGGACGGCGAAAACCGGTAATCATCGGGAGCGCAGCGGTGATGCTTCTGGCCGCAGCACAAATTGCTTTCAAGCCGCTCCCAATTTCAGTGAAGGTGGCAATGTTCATATTCGGGGTTGCATCTGGTGCCGCAATGATTCCTTACAGCACCATCAAGGAAGTCAACCCAGACAATGTGAAAGGCAGTGCAACGGGCGGTATCAACTTCCTTGTTTTTGCGATTACAGCGTTTCTGGGCCCGGTGTATGCCCATCGCATCGGCAGAGGCACTGGGAACGCGGCAAACCTGACGTTGCACTTTCAGCATGGTGCACTGTTTTGGATGGCTTGCTGCGCGGCGGCGATTGCGGTGACTTTCTTTCTTCGTGAGACAGGACGTGCCGCACAAACTCAACCCACGGCGAAGTAGCACGAGTTTCACCGGTTTGTTGCGGTTGTTTCTGCACCGGATTGAGTCAAATCAGCGCAGCAAGAACAAGATTTCACAGGAGGATTTAAGCGATGCCACATCGGATTGCGGATGAGTTGATCAGGCGGCTTGCAGAAGCCGGGGTCGAGCGGATTTATGGCGTGGTAGGTGACAGCTTGAATCCGGTCACCGACGCTCTGCGCCTAAATAACAAAGTGAAATGGATCCACGTCCGTCACGAGGAGGCCGGCGCCTATGCCGCCGGCGCCGAGGGTCAATTGACCGGCAAGCTTGGGGCGTGCGGGGGCAGCTGCGGTCCCGGCAACCTTCATTTGATCAACGGTTTGTTCGATGCTCATCGGAGCAACGCTCCGGTGCTTGCCATAGCGTCACACATCCCCAGCAGCGAAATCGGTACCGGATATTTCCAAGAGACCCACCCGGAAATCCTGTTTAAGGAGTGTAGCCATTATTGCGAGGCGATCTGGAATCCGAAGCAGTTTGAGCGCGTGCTGCACATTGCGATGCAGAGCGCAATCGGAAAAGGCGGAGTTGGAGTGATCGTGCTACCGGGTGATGTTGCCGGGGCGGAGCTTCCCGTCGACGGCTCGCGTCGCTCAGTGGTCTCGAAGCGGCCGGTTGTTCGCCCCAGTGAAAAGGACTTGGCGGCATTGGCAGAAATGATCAATTCCGCGAAGAAGGTGGCTCTTTTCTGCGGATTTGGGTGCGCCGACGCGCACGACGAGGTGATGGCTCTGGCGGAGAAAGTGAAAGCTCCCGTCGGGCATTCGTATCGCGGGAAGGCGTTCGTGCAGTACGACAACCCATACGACGTGGGAATGAGCGGACTGCTTGGCTATGGTGCAGCCTATCGCGCAATGCACGAATGCGATCTTCTGTTGTTGCTGGGCACGGATTTTCCTTATGACAAGTTCCTGCCGACGAAACCGAAGATCGTCCAAGTGGACATCCGCGTGGACCATCTCGGCCGGCGGAGCAAACTCGACCTCGGGCTGTGGGGTGATGTGGGCGAGACGCTCCGCGCACTTCTACCGATGGTGTCTGCAAAATCAGATCGCTCCTTCCTAGATGCGATGCTTGCGCGACAGAAAGAAGCAGTTCGAGGATTGAATGTTTACGTTGACCACATCAGTAAGCGGACGCCCATGCACCCGGAGCCCGTTGCGGCTGCTTTGAGCGAAATCGCAGCTCCCGATGCGATCTTTACGGCCGACACCGGGATGTGCAACGTGTGGTCCTCGCGGTATATCCGTCCAACGAAAGACCGTCGACTGATCGGCTCCTTCACGCACGGCTCCATGGCAAACGCACTTCCCCAGTCGATTGGCGCGCAATTCGCCTATCCCGGAAGACAGGTTATCGCAATGTGCGGCGACGGCGGATTTGCGATGACTCTGGGAGATATTTTGACGATCACGCAGTACGACCTCCCCATCAAGCTTCTTGTGTTCAACAACGGGGCTCTTGGAATGGTGAAAGTCGAGATGGAGGTGGCCGGCCTTCCCGATTATCAAACGGACTTGAAGAATCCCAACTTCGCAAAATTTGCGGAAGCCATCGGCATCATGGGGGTAAGGATCGAAAACCCGGCGGATGTCTCGTCGGGAATCAAGAAGGCACTTCAGCATTCTGGCCCTGCGCTAATTGACGTCGTGACTGATCCGAATGCGCTTTCCATGCCTTCGCATGTGGTGCCGGAGATGGCCGTGGGGTTTGGTCTCGCCCTAGGGAAACTGGTGCTCGGCGGCCATATCGACGAGGTGTTGGACACGATTGAAAACAATATTCGCCATACGGGCGCGGCGTTGGAGTCGCTTTAGGTCGATTTACGACCTATTGCGGCCCGCTCGCGTTGCTAGCACCGCATTGTCTTGGCGCTATTCGAGGTGGTCTGGCCGGAGGAGAAGTCTACCTCCACTCATGGCGAGGGTGAATTGGGGCACAAATGGTTCCGTCGCGACTTAAGAAGCGCTATCGAAGAGAGAAAACCCTGAGAATGCTTTGGTTACGCGTTTTGTGTTTACTGTTGATTGTGCCGGGCGTAGTCTATGCTCAGAGCGATCCTCAGAAAGTGGATTCGTCGGCGACTAATTCGGACGTTGCAACTGAGTTGCAGACACTTCGCGAGGCTTTGATGCAGACGCAGAAGCAGGTGGCTGCTCAACAGCAGGAAATTGAAACTTTGAAAGCCCGAGCGAACGCCGGCTCGCTCTCGGCTTCGAACCGACCGTCACCGACGGAGGGCGAGGCAAGCGTTGCTGGTCCGGCCTCACCTTCAATTCAGCCTGTTTCGCTTAGCACTGCGGCCTATGTCTGGCAGCAGCCAACTCGGCAAGATCAAGAAAAGGCGCAGTCGCCGGTCCAGGGATTCAAGATCGGCGACGCAGTCCTGACTCCTGGAGGATTCGTCGACCTCGAGAATATCTTCCGCACCACGAACACGCAGAGCAACATTGCCACGTCTTTTGCCACGATACCCTACGGCAACACGCCGCAGGGCAATATCAGCGAATTTCGCACCACCGCTCAATATTCGCGCCTCAACTTGATGGTCAAGGACAAGTATCGCGGCAACGACATCACTGGCTATGTCGAGGGCGATTTCAGCGGCAACGATGCTCCAGGCGTCTATCAAAGCGTGAACCAGCACACCAACCGTCTGCGGCTGTATTTCGGGGACTTCAAGCGGGGCAAATGGGAGTTCCTTGGTGGGCAAACCTGGAGTTGGATGACCCCTAACCGTATCGGCATAGGACCCATCCCTGCAGATCTGGCCATTACTTACAACGAGGATCAAAACATTGGAGTCGGTCTTCCCTACACACGCGCCGCTGAGATTCGCGCCGCCTACCATGCGAATGAACATTGGGCGATGGGAGTGGGCATCGAGAACTCGAATCAGTTCATCGGGACCTTCGTCGCTCTGCCGGCGGCCTTCAGCTCCATTGGACCGCAGTTCGACAACGGCTCGCAAATCGGAGCCGCAAATGCGTTCCCAGACATTCTTTCCAAGATCACTTACGATCACAACCTTTCCGGCCGACATTTTCATGCGGAAGCGGTCGGGCTGGTGACCGGTGCGCACGCTTCCGTGAAACCGATCGGGGAAGACTCGTTCAAGCGACACTCAGCCGTCGGTGGCGGCGGGCAGATCGCTGCGAACTATGAACTATTGCCAAAGCTTACTTTGCTAGCCAACGCGTTCTGGAGTGACGGCGGCGCTCACTATCTGGTAGCTACGGGACCGCAGCTTGTGGTTCGTCCAAATGCAGCCGGAACCGATATCAGTTTATCCATGGTGCACGCAGGGGCAGGCTCGGTAGGCCTTGAATGGAGAGCGAGCGAGAAAGAAGCGTTCGCGGTTTATTACGGCGGGGATTATTTCGGACGGAATTTCTTCCCCGATACTACGAACACTGCGGAACCCGGGACGATTATCGGGTATGGCGGACCGGGCTCGCCTAACACAAACAACCGCGCCATTCAGCAGGCTACTTTCGATTGGCTGCAAACTTTCTGGAAGGACACGCGATACGGGGCGCTGCAGTCGTACATTCAGTATTCTTATCTGACTCGCTCGCCGTGGTTCGTAGCTCCAGACACTCCCAAGAACGCCCATCTCAACATGGTATATTTCGGCGTCCGCTATGTTCTCCCGTCGACCTCGGGTACTCTGCTCCGTGTGCCTTACCCGAACTAGAAAGGCGGCGCGCCCCTAGGGAAGATCACTTCCCGGGTTCGACGATCGTGACGGCGAGCGCCGAGAGAGAACAGCTTCCACACAAATGAAATATAGTGGGCAAACTCGGGGGCTGGTAAGCAAGATCGCCGGCGTCGGTGTGTTGCTCATAGGCTTCCTGCTAGCGGCAACGCTTTGTTTTGGAGGGCCGGCGGATCCTTCCCAGAGTCTCAACATATTCAAACCGCAGTCGACGCCCGCAGATTCGATCTTTCGGCTCTCCATGTTGGTACTGACAATTACCGGTGCGATTTTTGCGGTTGTTTTCAGCTTGCTTGTGTATGCCATTTCAAAATATCGCAGGCGCGGCGATGACGACGGCCGCGAGCCGCCGCAGGTCTACGGCAGCAATCAGGTGGAACTTGCGTGGACGGTGATTCCCGTCCTGATCGTGCTGGTGCTGTTCCTCGTCACCGCACGGGTGATTCATTCCATCCAGGATGCTCCGCAGCCGCCCGGTGCGATTGAAGTGATCGCCATCGGCCACCAGTTCTGGTGGGAATTCCGTTATCCCGCCCTCGGCGTGGTCACGGCGAATGAGATGCATGTGCCCGTGAGCGACCCTTCGCATCCGACGCCGACTTTTATGACCCTGAGTTCCGCGGATACAGACCACAGCTTCTGGGTTCCACGTCTTGCGGGGAAGACCGATTTGATTCCAAACCGCGTAAACCACATGTGGATCGATCCTCATGAAACAGGACTGTACCTGGGCCAATGCGCTCAGTACTGCGGCGTACAACACGCCAAGATGCTTTTGCGCGTGTACGTTGATTCGCCGGAACAGTTTGACCGGTGGGTGGAGGAAGAAAAGAGGCCGGCCACGGTCAGTGATTCTGTCGCAGAAGGACGGCGGGTGTTTGAAACTACGGCCTGTTTGAATTGTCACGGCGTTTCCGGGACGGTAGCGAACGGGAGGTTCGGCCCGGATCTTACTCATCTGATGAGCCGGGATACGATTGCTTCGGGCGCCGCCCCGAATAGTCCCGAACAACTCAAACTGTGGATTCGAAATCCCGACGCAATCAAACCGAGCTCATTGATGCCAGCAATGCAGCTCAGCGAAAAAGATTTGGACGCGCTCGTCGCGTATCTCGAGACGCTCCGATGAGAAAAAGAGAATAGTCATGGCTTCAGAAACAATTGCGATCACGGCAGTCCCCGGGATTGACCGTCCAATCAGTGAAAGGCTGCACGATTGGATCGTTACCGTTGACCACAAGAAGCTCGGAATTCTCTACATTGTGTTAGCACTTTTCTTTCTCGTCGTGGGCGGGATTGAAGCCCTTATTATCCGCATCCAGTTGATCGTCCCCCACAACAATTTTGTTTCGCCCCAAGTCTTCAACCGCATGATGACGATGCACGGTACCACGATGATTTTTTTTGTCGCCATGACGGTCCTATTTGGTTTCGGCACGTACCTGGTTCCTTTGATGATTGGCGCGAGGGACATGGCCTTTCCGCGCCTCAATGCGTTCAGCTTTTGGATGACTGCTTTTAGCGGCTTGCTTCTTTACTTCAGCTTTATCGGCGGAAATGGGCTTTACGGCGCCGGGAATGCTCCCGATGTTGGCTGGTGGGCTTATGCCCCGCTCACTGCCCGCGCATTCTCGGTCGGGCACAGTACCGATTTCTGGACGCTGGCCCTGATCGTGTCGGGTATCGGTAGCATCGGCACTTCTGTGAATTTCGTAACCACGATTCTGTGCATGCGCTGCCCCGGGATGACTCTCGGGAAAATGCCGCTCTTGGCATGGCTAAACCTCGTAATGGGCGGCATGGTCTTTCTGGCAATGTCGCCGCTCACCGCAGCTCAGGTAATGCTTTGTATCGATCGTTATCTTGGCGGGCACTTCTTCGACACACAGGCGGGAGGGTCGGCCGTTCTTTGGATGCACTTCTTCTGGATTTTCGGCCACCCCGAGGTGTACGTCCTGATTATTCCCGCGTTCGCTTTCCTATCGGAAATTGTTCCTGTTTTCTCCCGCAAACCAATATTCGGGTATCCAGTGATGGTGGCGGCGACGGTGTGTATCGGCTTCGTGAGCCTTAGCGTCTGGGCTCACCACATGTTTACGGTGGGGATGAATTCCTACGCAAACAGCTTCTTCACCATCACCACGATGGCGGTCGGTGTTCCCACCGGAATCAAGATCTTCAATTGGCTCGGGACGATGTGGGGCGGAAAAATTGAATTCCGCACTCCGATGCTTTTCTGCGTTGCCTTTTTGTTTCAATTCCTGATCGCCGGCCTCACGGGAATCATGCTGGGCGCTTCCCCGTTCAACTGGCAGCTCAGCGGCTCTTATTTTGTCGTCGCCCATTTTCACTACGTAATAGTCGGAGGCATTCTTTTTGCGCTCTTCGGAGCCTTTTACTACTGGTTCCCTAAGATGAGCGGCCGGATGTACAAAGAGGTTCTTGGGAAATGGCACTTCTGGCTGTTCTTGATCGGTTTCCATATGACGTTCGACTCCATGCATATTCCGGGAATTCTGGGTATGCCGCGCCGGATCTATACCTACGAGCCGGGGCGTGGATGGGAAACTTGGAACCTCATTGTCACGATCGGCGCGGTGTTTCAAGCGACCGGAGTACTCGTGTTTGTTGTGAACCTGCTCTGGTCAATGTTCAAGGGCGAGCCGGCAGGGAACGATCCTTGGGATGCGTGGACGCTAGAGTGGTCCACAAGCTCGCCTCCGCCCGAATACAATTTCGCGACGATCCCGGTGGTCCGCAGCCGACGTCCGCTCTGGGACCTGAAGCATCCGGATGATCCGGATTGGAAGTACGAGTAGAGGAGAACTAAATTGGGCTCCGCAGTGGTTGCGCCAACAAGGACCGAGCCTGAGTGGATTCTTCCGTCGCGCGGGCGCGTGGGAATGTTTTCGCTGATTGCCGCTGAATCGGCGATCTTCACGATTTTCGTGGTCGCGTACCTCTTTTATATCGGCAAGAGCTTGTCCGGTCCGATGCCGAAAGATGTGCTCGAAATTCCCATCTTCAACACGATTTGCCTGCTCTCCAGCAGCCTGACGATTCATCTGGCCGTGGGAGCATTGCGCAACGCAAGAGTGAACACGTTTGGATTGTGGTGGTTCGTCACGATGGTCCTCGGCACCATTTTTCTGGTCGGAACGGGCCGCGAATGGCACCACCTCATTTTCGATAAGGGACTGACCATCAGTACAAATCTTTTCGGCACGACGTATTACTCCCTCGTCGGTCTGCACGCTTTTCACGTCACCGTAGGATTGATCTGCATTGTCCTCACCATGATTTTTGCGCTATTCCGCAAGGTGGAACCCGCGCACAGCGAGCGCCTCGACGTCTTTTCGTTGTATTGGCATTTCGTGGATGGGGTGTGGATCATCGTTTTTACGGTCGTCTACGTCATCGGCCGTTGAGGGCAGAGTCACATGGATTCTTCTAATTCACGAACAGAGCCATTGAGCGCCGCGCCGGTCACGGTCACTCTTCCCGCGCCGACGGCGTGGCCCATCATTCTTGCGTTCGGCATCACCCTGCTCTTCGCGGGTCTGGTTACGAACGCTTCCCTCAGCATTCTCGGCGCGATTCTAGCGGTGATTGCGTGCGTTGGGTGGTTCTGTGATGTCCTGCCGCAAGAGAAGGAGGAAACAATTCGAGTCACCGCGGAAGTAGCTGTCCTCACTACTTCTAGGCGTCAGGTCGAACGGCTCGCGGTGGCACCAGAACTCTCCCGTGCGCTGCTTCCACTCGAGACGTATCCGGTTTCAGCAGGAATCAAAGGCGGCCTCGCTGGAAGTGTGGCCATGGCTGTGCTCGCGTGCCTTTATGGATTGCTCAAACAAGGAAGCATCTGGTATCCAATCAATCTGCTGGCAGCGACCGTCTATGCTGAATTCCTCCGGTTCGGCAGCGCGTCGCTCCATGCTTTCCACTTGAGTAGTTTTCTCATTGCGGTCCTTATCCACCTCCTTACCTCCCTGTTAGTCGGACTGCTCTACGGCGCCATGCTCCCGATGTTCCCGCGACGCCCAATTCTTCTGGGCGGGATCATCGCGCCGATTCTTTGGACCGGCTTGCTCTACAGCATACTTGAGCTCATTAATCCGTTGCTGAACAAGAATATCGACTGGCTGTGGTTCATCGCATCGCAGTTTGCCTTCGGCATCGTTGCTGGCTTGGTGGTTATGCGCCAAGAGCGTGTGCCAACTGAGCAATTCGTGCCGTTTTCAGTGCGTGCGGGCATTGAGGCTCCGGGAATGAGCAGGGAGAAGCCCGGGCCAGGCGGATCAAAATGAGGCTCCGGCATCACATCCTCGGGATCGCAAGCCTCTCTGCTTTAGTTTTGTGCGGATGCAGTGGCGTACCCAGGGGAGCGGCTACAATCGAAGTTCCGATCGTTCCGAGCGACGTTTTAGATTTCAAGATTCTCTATGCGCAGAACTGCTCGGGTTGTCACGGCCCGGAAGGTAAAGGTGGAGCCGCCATTGCTCTTGCCGATCCGGTATATCTCGCGATTGCAGACGACACAATAATTCGCGGCGCGGCCACGAACGGAATCGCAGGAACCGCAATGCCTGCCTTCGCGCAAAGCGCCGGCGGCATGCTCACCAGCAAACAGATTGATGTGATCGTCAGTGGCATTCGCGAACGCTGGTCGAAGCCGGATGTCTTGCGCGACGCGAGCCCGCCTCCATACTCTTCCGAACCTGGCGATCCTTCGCGCGGCTCGGAAGTCTACGTCGTCTACTGTTCTTCCTGTCATGGTGCCGGGGGCCGAGGCGGCGAAAGGGCGAGTTCGATTGTGGATGGCTCATTTCTTGCCCTGCTCAACGATCAGGAACTCCGGACACTCGTGATCGTGGGCCGTCCTGAACTAGGCGCTCCCGACTGGCGAGACAACGTTGCAGGGAAACCGATGTCAGCGCGGGAGGTCTCCGATGTTGTAGCGTGGCTCGCCTCTCAGCGCAGGAAATTTCCAGGCCAACCCTATCCGAGTGTCGCAAAGACGGCAGGAGAAACTCGATGACGCTCCCAAGTGGCTTCACGAGACGAGATGTGCTGATGAAGATCGGAATCTTCCTCAATGGAATCGTTGCCGCTATTCTTGCCGTTCCGATTGTGCGTTATCTCCTCTCTCCGGTTGCCCGCGGACGTAAGGGAGGCTATGAGTCGTGGGTTCCACTTGGCGACCTCGAACAATTCCCTTCCGGCCAGACTCGCCTCGCCACTTATCGCAATCCTGTGGTGAATCCAACCGATGGAGATACTGCTGATATCGCCTGCTGGGTTCGAAATGTGGACGGGCAAAAATTCCAAGTCTTCGCCATCAACTGCGCTCACCTCGGATGTCCCGTTCGCTGGTTTCCGCAATCGAGCCTCTTTATGTGCCCATGTCATGGTGGCGCTTACTATCAGGATGGTTCTCGCGCTTCCGGCCCGCCGGAACGCGGGTTGTTTGAATATCACTACAGGATCGAAAGCGGGCGGTTGTTGATTAATGCGGGCGAAATGCCCACGCCAGGCAATCCTACTGCTTCCAACATCGTCACCGAGATAGGGCCATGCGTCTGATCGAATCCATTGGCGAGTGGCTGGACACGCGCCTTCAGGTTGGTACGTCCATCCGCGAGACGATGGAGCATCGGATACCTCGCGAGACATCCAGCTGGTTTTACGTTTTCGGCAGCGCTGCCTTCGTTGTGTTCGTACTTCAAATCGTCACCGGCATCATGCTCGCCCTCATCTATGTACCGTCTGCAGGTGAAGCTTGGAGCAGTCTGCAGACTCTCAATCACAATGTTTCGCTCGGCTGGTACATTCGCGCCCTTCACGGTTGGGGCTCGAACTTCATGGTCGCCATTGTCCTGATTCATATGGTCCAGGTCTTTCTATTTGGCGCCTACAAATACCCGCGCGAACTTACCTGGGTGGTGGGCGTCTTTCTCTTACTCGTCACTCTCGGTATGGCCTTCACAGGACAAGTATTGAGATTCGATCAAGACGCTTACTGGGGTCTCGGAATCGGCGCATCAATCGCAAGCCGTGTTCCCGGGATCGGACCGTGGGCCGTTAACTTGATGCTGGGCGGCCCGATTATCGCCGGTGCGACACTCTCACGGTTCTTTGCGCTTCACGTCTTCGTAATCCCCGGACTTCTCATCGCATTCGTCAGCGTGCATCTTTTGATGGTTCTCAAACTAGGAATCAATGAATGGCCCGTGCCGGGACGTATCGTGCGCAAGGCTACCTATATCAAGGAATATCACGCTCTTACGAAAACAGACGGCATTCCTTTCGTTCCTGATGCGATCTGGAAGGACATGCTTTTTGCCGCCTTCATTCTGCTCTCGATCGGTCTGTGCGCCGCCTGGTTCGGTCCTTTCGGCCCGTCGGGTCCGCCCGATCCCACAATCATTCAAACCTCGCCGCGCCCTGATCTCTTCTTCCTCTGGCTTTACGCAGTGCTCTCGTTCTTGCCGCCCTCCATGGAAACTCCCGCCCTGCTGATCGGTCCCGTGGTTGGTATTCTCGCGCTGATTCTCCTGCCATTTCTCTTCGGTGAAGGCGAGAAAAGTTGGCGGCGCAGGCCCATTGCGGTACTCACAATTCTGTTGGTCGCAGTTGCATTGGCCACATTCACGAATCTGGCGCAACATACTCCGTGGAGTCCCATAATGGACGCCTGGAGCGGCGACCCGATCCCACCCGAATTTCTCCACAACCGCTCGGCACTCGAACGGCAAGGCGCTCTCGTGTTTCAGGTAAAGCAGTGCCACAACTGCCATTCGCTCGGCGACCAGGGCGGAAAACGCGGCCCGGCTCTAGACGCGGTGGCTGTGCGACTGACGCAAGACCAACTCATCCGGCAAGTGATCCAAGGGGGCGGAAACATGCCTGCCTACGGAAAAAATCTCAGCCCGGCGGAGACCACGGCGCTCGTGACATTTCTCGAGACGTTGCATCCCGTCGGGCAACAGCCTGCGCGGAACTCTTCGCGCGCGCTCGCAATCGAACCGGGTACGGCTACGCCGCCTGCGAGCCATCAGTGAAATTGCCATGACCTCTGACGCCCAAGCCGTTTTGCAATCGTGGTCCCCTCCACTGGGTGTCAACTTGGCTTTGGGCCTCACCGTCATTATCTACGTACGGGGTTGGCTTCGTTTGCACGCTGTTTTTCCGTGCCAGTTTTCGTTCTGGCGGCTTGCAGCATTTCTGACCGGAATGATTTCGATTTGGATCGCAATCGGCTCCCCTTTGGCTGCGTTTGACGATGTGTCCCTTACCGTTCATATGGTGCAGCACCTCTTGCTCATGGCTATCGCTCCTCTCTTGGTGCTGCTTGGCGCCCCAGCACTGCCGTTCCTTCAAGGGCTTCCGCAGTTGATCGCTCGAAGGATGATAGGACCATTTCTCAGATGGGCTCGTCTTAGACGGTTCGGACATCGGATCACAAACCCTGCGATCTGTTGGCTCGCGGCCACGTTTGTTTTGGTCATATGGCACGTTCCTGCAGCGTTTGAGGCGGCATTGCGTTGGGACTGGCTGCATGAGTTGGAGCACGCGTCCTTTTTGGGCGCCGGACTCCTTTTCTGGTGGCCCGTAGTCCAGCCATGGCCGAGCGCAACGCGGTGGCCTCGGTGGTCTGTGCCTTTGTATCTTTTTGCCGCCACGTTGCCCTGTGACGCGCTCTCTGGTTTCCTCGCTTTCTACGATCGCGTTGTGTATGTCTCTTACAACTCAGCGCCCCGGCTTCTCAACATTCCCCCGCTCGAAGATCAGCAACTCGCCGCTGCTCTGATGTGGATCTGTGTAACGATCATCTTCCTCGTGCCGGCAGTCATCGTCACAATGCAAATACTCTCGCCCCAGGGGCCGCGTTTGGCGGAGACGACGTGGTCCGAGGCAGGCGGAATCGAAACTCAGCAGCAACAATGGGGCCACCACGGTAACGATGGTTACATCGCGGCCATTGAAGTTGACCCACTGGGCATGGACGAGCGTATCAGGCAACCAGTAGCCAAGCGCGCCTAGCAGCATTAGCTTGACAGGACGACCGAGATTGCAGCCACTCCCATAATAGCTAGAAGCATGGCCCGCTCACTTGCATATCGCTGGAGCGAAGACGGCGATTGATATGATGTCCGGCTGGGAGGCGCGCAACAAGATTCGTGATGCGACAGCGGAACGCGATAGTGAAGTCCGCCGCGGCGTCACGACAACGGAGGATCCCGTCTGGGGTAGCCGTACTGTAAGTAACAATTACAACCACTACTGGACACGTGCGGACGGATCCATCGTAGGCACCACGACCGACACACCGCCCGATTACAACAATCAATGGAGAATGATGACGACGCATTGACTCCACGATTCGCAAAGTTCCAATTGAACCATCTCCGGCGATCGCGTTGACTTCGGCAGGAGCGCGGCCTAACATCGCGCAAAATGGCATACTCCCCACGGTGTGACGATTCTGGAGCGCGGCAGACTCTCGAAGTAGCGCACGTGTTGTTCGCTGACCTGGTTGGGTATTCGCTGTTGGCGACGGATGCGCAGCAGCGCGTCTTGCGTGAACTTCAAGAAGTTGTCCGGCAAACAGCGGAATTCCAGAGAGCACAAGCGGAGCACGATTTGATCTGTCTTCCCACAGGGGACGGGATGGCCCTGGTGTTTTTTCGCGAACCCGAGGCTCCAGCGCGTTGCGCGCTGGAATTGAGCAGGGCCCTGCGAGTACAACCGGAAATCAAGCTACGGATGGGGATTCATTCGGGGCCGGTTTATCGCTTGGCGGATATCAACGCAAATCGGAATGTGGCGGGCGGCGGAATCAATCTGGCGCAGCGCGTGATGGATTGCGGGGATGCTGGGCACATCCTGGTTTCGATAGTGACCGCGGATTTGTTGAGGGAAGCGGGCGGATGGAAAGAATCGCTCGAAGATTTAGGCGAGGTGGAAGTGAAGCACGGGCTGAGACTGCATTTGTTCAACCTGTGCAAGGAGGAAGCGGGAAAGCGCGAGCTGCCAACGAAACTTAGGTTGACGCGAATGCGGACGATCCGGCGCGTGGCTGCGTGGGCAACGGCGGCAGTGGTTGTCGCCGCGTCGGTGAGCTCATGGCTGATATTTGGGAGGAAAGCGCATGCGCTTGGGGAAGCAGATACCGTCGTGCTTGCGGATTTCGAGAACAAGACACAAGACGCCGTGTTTGACGACACGCTGAAGCAGGCGTTGAGCGTGAGCCTGCGGCAATCGCCGTATCTGAACATCATTTCGGAGGAAAAAATCGGAAAGACCCTAACGCTAATGACACGGCAGGCGGATACGAAGCTTACACCGGGAGTCGCGCGGGAGATTTGCCAGAGGGTAGTTAGCAAAGCATATATCGGTGGGTCTATTAAGACTCTGGGAACCCATTACGTTATAGGTCTTCATGCGGTGAATTGCCAGACGGGAGATCTGCTCGCGCAAGAGCAAGCGGAAGCCGACGGGAAAGAGAAGGTACTGGATGCCGTCGGTAAGGCCGCGGCGAAATTGCGCGAGGAGCTAGGCGAATCGCTGAGCACAGTCGAGAAATTTGATACGCCTCTGCGCGAGGGGACGACATCTTCTCTAGATGCGCTGCGGGCGTTTTCGTTAGGAAAGGAGAAGGCGCGACAGAGCGATTCGGAGGCTGTGCCGTTTTTCAAGCGGGCGATCGAGCTGGATCCGAATTTTGCTACGGCTTACGAGAGCCTGGGAGCATCGTATTACAACCTAGGGGAGGTGGAGCTGGCGAGTGAGAATTTTACCAAAGCGTTCCACCTGAAGGATCGTGCGAGCGAGCGGGAACGGCTGCCGATCGCCATCAGCTACTACCAGTACGTGACCGGGCAGCTCGACAAAGCGATCGAGGAGTATCAGTTGTGGGCGCAGACGTATCCGCGGGATGCGCGCGCGCATGCGAATTTGGGCGTCTTGTACGGGGCGATCGGAAAATTCGAGGAGGCCCTGGCGGAGACGCAGAAAGCGCTACGATTGAATCCGGATGGAGGAGCCAACTATTCAAATCTAGTTCTGTTGTTTACGGTATTGGATCGGCTGGATGACGCACGGAAAAGCTACGAGCAGGCGGTGGCCCGCGGACTCGACAGCGCTCTGACGCGAGTGAATTTTTATGGCGTCGCGTTTTTGGAGGGCGATACAACGGAGATGGACCGCCAGATTGAATGGGCGCGTGGAAAAGCAGGAACGGAGGATATTTTTTTCGCGGCAAAGGCGGATGCAGAAGCTTTTTACGGGCGAATTGGTTCGGCGCGAGAATATTGGCGGAGAGCGGTTGAGTCGGCGTTAAGGGCGGAGGAGAAAGAGACTGCGGCGCAGTGGAAGATGGATGAAGCAATTTGGGAGGCGGAGATTGGGAATTCCGAACGAGCGCGGCGAGAGGCGGCCGGGGCGCTCGCGATCTCGGCGAATCATGATTCAAAGATCATGGCGGCGCTGGTGATGGCGCGAGCGGGAGACGCGGCGCAGGCGGAGAAGATTGCGGGAGAGCTTGCAGCCGCTTATCCGCTGGATATGCTTGTGAACAGCTACTGGCTGCCGGTGACCCGCGCGTCGGTGGAGTTGGAGAAGAAAAATGCGGCGCGGGCGCTGGAAATCCTGGAGGCGACGACACCTTACGATCTGGCGAGTCCGAACACCTGGGCGGGGATGGGTGCGCCCGTGTATCCGATGTATCTACGCGGGGAGTGCCGATTGATGATGCGAGATGGAGACGAAGCGGCAAAGGAATTTCGGGGGTTGCTTGGGCAGCGAGGGTTGCTGAAGGCTTCGCCGGTAGGGTTGCGAGCGCGCATGGGATTACCGCGCGCGTTTGTAATGCAGAGTAATTCGTCACAGTCACGCGCCGCGTATCAAGATTTTCTAACACTATGGAAGGATGCCGATCCCGACATTCCCGTCCTGAAACAAGCCAAAGCGGAGTATGCAAAGTTGCAGTAGCGGAATAACTCCGGGTCCGTCAGCAGGGGATGTTGTTAACAGGCGATTACACTCAGAGCCGGGCTGTCGGTGATATGGCGATTTCCAATTTATCTTAGACACGAATATTTCAACTCCCGAAACTGTCGATGTTTGTGGACGAGTGCATTCGCTTGACTTCGCCTCTAAACTTCACTAACCTCCGCGCCACCGGGATCTAAATTGTATCGGTGCCGCATCCTAGTTACCTTTCAAAATAAATCTGGTTCGGATCACTGCCGAGGAGGTCGGCTGCGATGAAACAATTCAATGGGATTGTGGTTGCGTTGTGTCTGTTTTTTGGCATGGCGTGTCTTGCATCGGCCCAGGAAAACAAATCGATGGGCAATCATCCTCCCAAGATTCTCACGATCACGCGCGAATTTGTGAAAGCCGGAAAGCAAGGCTTCGCGCACGACAAATCGGAGAGCATGTTTGTCTCGGCGATGGCGGCGGCAAAGTGGCCGACGCATTACCTGGCCATGGATTCGGTCTCGGGCAAGCCTCGCTCGCTCTTCTTCACCGGATACGATTCCTTTGCAGCCTGGGAAAAGGACGTTCAGGGACAACAAAAGAACACCACCCTTTCCACCGCGCTGGATCGCGCCAACGAGGCTGACGGTGCGTTGCTGGACTCGACGGAAACCTCCGCATTTTTCTACCGCGAAGACCAGAGTTTTAACGCCACGGTGGATATTCCCCATATGCGTTATTTTGAGATCGAAGCGTTTAGAGTCCGGCCCGGACACGAAAAAGATTGGGACGACGCCGTCAAGTTGGTCAAGGATGCGTATGCAAAGGGCCTTCCCGACGCTCATTGGGCCATCTATCAAGCGGTCTATGCTCCCGCCGGGGGCGCCCAGTACATCGTCATTACGCCGATGAAATCGATGGCAGAGATCGACACGGCCTTCTCCAATCTTCCGAAGTTCACGGCCGCGATGGGGACTGACGGCATGAAGAAGCTCAACGAGCTTTCCGCATCAGCCATAGAGGAGTCCGCAACAAACCTTTTTGCATTCAGTCCGAAGAAGAGTTACGTCGAAGAGGACTGGATCAAGGAGGACCCAGAGTTCTGGAAGCCGTAAGCATCTGCCGCGCGGCCGCGAGGAAAACAGACTAGCGGACTTGGTAATCCCAAACGACAGGCCATCAAAGCCCGGAAGATTCTTCTTGCCGGCGGAGGTCGACGCAATTATTGCGTTGGCCGACGGACCGTGGAAGACCATCTTTTCCGTCGCGGCGATGACCGGATTGAGACCCGGCGCTCCTCGGCTTGTCTGTCGACGATCTGGATTTCACCAAACGGCAGATTTTCGTCAGGCGTTCGGCGTGGTACGGCAAGCTCCAAACTCCGAAGTCGAAGTCGAGCACCGCACCCCTTCCCATGCCGGATAAGCTTGCGACGGATCCTCTCCGCGTTTCTGAAGAGTTGGACCCCGAACGAACAGCGCCTGCTCTTCGCGAACCGGGCAGGTAGGCCGCATTCCGCAAACAAAGTTGTCCTGGACAAGCTCGTAATTCCGCGCTGCGGAATGCACGCCTTTCGTCATAGCCTCGGCATCGCTCTGAGTTCTACCGGTGCTTCGGTCAAGACGATTCAGACACAATTGCGGCACGCTAGTTCGGCTGTAACGCTGGAAAAATACGTTCACCCAATTTCACAGGAACAGAGAGAAGCAGTCGAGAAGGCTGTGGGCCATTTGCGGACAGATGTGGCCAAGCCCGAAGTAAACACCGCTATTATCAACTAGTGGGTATCGAAAACTCTACTATATTACCAAAGCTCCACAAAACAGCGGCGTTGCAACCGCTCCTACCGACGCAATCACTACAAATACTACAAGCCCCTGTGCTTTCGGCGAATTTCGCGCACAAACCTGTTTTCCAGAAAACACCGTATCTACCCGCATATCCCCGCCGATCGACCGCTCCAGGGGGCTCAAATCGCCGCCCAGAGGCGTTCTAACCGTCCAATTTGAGACCTAACTAAAACGACTTCGCACCGGACAACCTGCTGGTCTCTTACGTCCAATCAGGAATAGTCACCCCAGCCATAAGGTCTCGCCTCTGCCGCGGTTATCCGCGTATCGAACCGAGCGAATCACGAACCAGCAGTGCCCGAACTGATGCCCTGTTTTTTGCCGTATCCTATGGCCCGTAGTCTCTTCTCAATATCGATCAAGACGCCAGAATCTTCGATGGTTGCCGGCAGTTTATAGTCTTCGCCGTCGGCAATCTGTTGCATCGTGCCGCGCAGGATCTTCCCCGAGATCGTCTTGGGCAGAGCTGGCACGACCACCGCAATCCTGAACGCAGCTACTGGGCCGATTCGCTCTCGAACCATCTGCACGACCTCGGTGACAATCTGATTGGGATCGCGGTCTACGCTTTTGAGCACGAGCAAACCAACGGGCACCTGTCCTTTCAGTTCGTCGTGCGCACCGAATACCGCGCATTCCGCCACGTCTCGGTGTGAAGCGAGAACTTCTTCCATTGCCCCTGTCGATAGACGGTGCCCGGCTACGTTGATAACGTCGTCCGTCCTGCCCATGACGTACACATATCCGTCGTCATCCATGAATCCGGCGTCTGCGGTGGCGTAATAGCCGGGGAATTGTGAAAGATATGAACCAATGAAGCGCTCATCAGCATTCCAGAGGGTCAAGAATGTTCCCGGCGGCAGTGGCAGCTTGATCGCCAACGCTCCAATCTCACCACGCTTTGTTTCGCGCTTTTCTGGATTCAGAACATGAACGTCCATGCCGGGCACGGGTCTGCCTGCGGATCCGGCTTTCACATTCAAAGGCTCAATGCCGAGACAATTGGCACAGATCGGCCACCCTGTTTCGGTTTGCCACCAATTGTCGATCACAGGGACCTGAACATGGCTCTCGGCCCAATGCAACGTATCTGGATCACATCGCTCTCCTGCCAAAAACAGGGTTCGGAAATTCGACAAATCGTAATTCTTGATCAGCGCACCAGAGGGATCCTCTCGCTTGATAGCACGAAAAGCAGTGGGGGCAGTGAACATGACTCTTACTTTGTGCTGGGAAATGACGCGCCAGAAAGCTCCCGCGTCAGGTGTGTCGACAGACTTGCCTTCGTAGAGTATGGTCGTATTGCCGTGAAAAAGAGGTCCATACACGATGTAGGAGTGACCCACGACCCAGCCCACATCGGACGCCGCCCAGTAGACGTCGCCGGGATCGACGCCATAAATATTCTTCATCGTCCACTTCAAAGCGACAAGGTGACCCCCGTTGTCGCGAACCACGCCTTTCGGTTGTCCTGTCGTGCCGGAGGTATAGAGAATGTACAGCGGGTCCGTGGAGGATACCGGAACACATTCGTGTGGCTTTGCCCCTTCCACCAGTAGATCCCAATCGCAATCGCGGTCCGCAACGAGTGGCGCACGCTCTATCTCGCGTTGAAAGATGATACATTTCTGAGGTTTGTGTCTGGCGATTCGAAGGGCCTCATCGAGAAGGGGCTTGTAGGCAATTATCCTGGTTCTCTCCACGCCGCACGAGGCGGAAATCACTGCTTTGGGCTCGGCGTCATCGATTCGCGTGGCGAGTTCGTTCGCGGCAAATCCCCCGAAAACCACGGAATGGACTGCGCCAAGACGGGCACAGGCGAGCATGGCCACCACCGCCTCGGGGATCATTGGCATGTAAACGATCACACGGTCACCCTTGGCGACTCCCAAGCTCGACAGCGCTCCCGCAAACCGGGCGACTCTGTCGCGCAATTCGCGGTAAGTAAACGTTTTGATCGTATTGGTGACCGGGCTGTCGTAGATAAGTGCCAGCTGAGTTCCGCGGCCATTCTCCACGTGTAAGTCAAGGGCGTTGTAACACGTGTTGACCTCGCCGCCCGCGAACCACCGGTAAAATGGCGGTCGGCTATCGTCGAGTACCTTTTCCCACCTCTTATGCCAGTAGACTGCTTCAGCGGCTTCGCTCCAGAAACCGGCCGGATCTCTTAATGAACGTTCAAAAGTTGCCTGCAAAGCTCCCGTCCCCATGTGGCCTCCCGGTGACCTTGGTGGCGATTGAAGTAAGGTCCGCCTGAGTAGCTTTTCTTCCGACGTCTTTCTTAATTTTCAAGCATCCGGAGTCCCTCTATCCGCGCCAAGACCGTTTCGACCATGCCGGAGCCGATCGCTGTTTCATCGCCGCTTGGTATTTGTTCATCGGCACCGGCCGGCCCGCTTATCTCAGTCCCGGTAAGGAAGGAGCATTGGCTGCACTGGTTGGCTCCGAATTCACGCACCGATACGTTATCGTTATCGGAATTCGGCCCCAAACGAGTCTTCATTCCGCTCCGATGCGCGCCGTCGCCGGAGTATATCACCGCCTTCATCGGGCTAAAGTCTTGGGTAGGCTAACCGGACATTTGCTCTGGCCGGAACAAGTTCATTCCACGATAATCGGTTTACAGCACAATTGATCGGTAACGCCAGCGCACCGGCGGCGTTCGTGCAGTCTCGTCCAACGGGCTAGCAGAAAAGGCTCCACTTAACATCGTTGCGCGCTATCAACTTATCGATTTGCGCGAGCGATTTTGCGATTCTCGTCAGTTCTTCGCACTTGAGCCTCGTTCATAACGGCGGTGGCCCTCATGAATCGTTCTTGGGAGACCCTCAGCGGGGCTTGGCCACAAGGTACAGATACCGCAGCAGACGGCGCTCGGCCGTCAAGCTATGTACGCAGGACAGGAAACGTTGCAACCCGTCGAAATTGCGCTCGCCTTCGACAGTGACGAGTTCGGTCTTCCTTTTCTCCCGTGCCTGATGCCACTGCTTTGCGATTCGGGATGCATTCTCAGTTGTGTCGGTGACACGAATCAGCTCGAACCCGGCTCGCTCAAGCAGTCGTTCATTCTCGCCTGGCGGACTGTAGACGTAAAAGCCAATCGAGCTCCGTGTGGCAATTTCTTCGTGGGAGATCATTCCGCCGACTACAAGCGCGTCACTGAACAGCATTCG
>Ga0306920_100000393_pt1 | contig 50736 bp, 41 predicted proteins | sample flu12Cox44000170_FD_204666 | JGI IMG/M metagenome (GOLD analysis project Ga0306920, IMG submission 204666) | Lab enrichment of tropical soil microbial communities from Luquillo Experimental Forest, Puerto Rico - flux4day.12C.oxic.44.000.170 (v2)... | ecosystem: Environmental > Terrestrial >... | reverse complement strand
TGGCAGCGCCGCACCGCTCGCAATGATCAGAATCGTGCCACCTGCGTGCTCGCGCAACGCCCGGGCGGCGGCGGCACGCGCCTCCGCTGCGCGGAATACCACTGGCGAGCGGTGCACGCGCTCGACGAGCGGAGCAGCGGTCTGCGCGGCGCGCCGGTCGTCGCTCTCGTAGATGGCGTCGAGCCGCCCTGCCCCGCGGACCTCATCACCGAACATATGCGCCAGGCGCTCGGCGCGCGCCTCGCCTTCAGGCGAGATCGGAGGATCGTCGATCGTGCCGGGATTCTTTTCTACCGGGCGCACGAGAAAAACCACGGTGGTGGTTGCAGTATTGTAGAACGCCCAGCCAAGTGCGAAGAAGACTGCAGCCGCCAGCAGACTCAGGTAGAGGGGCGCCAGAAACGGGCGGCGATGGCGTGTAATGCCAGGCGGCGGCATGTGGCAATCATAACGTCGCGCGGGCCATGCCACAGGCCGGGCTGCTGCTGCGCATCAAGGCACGCTGCCCGCGCATTTTTCCCCGTGGCTCGGTAATCTGCGCCTCAGACGCACGCAACAGCCAGCGAGGGACCAGTGCCACCCAGCGGGCAGACCACTGTCATACAACGCATCCTCGAGCGGCGCAGCCAGCGACTGCCGAGCACTCACGAGGAAACGACGGCCACGATTGCCGTCATGTTGCGTGTGGTGCCGCCACCGAAGGCGCTGTTGGCGTGTCAGGATCCACCACTGCGCCAGCGGCTCGAGCAGCGCATCGCCGCCTGTATGCTCGAGTGCGAGTCCGTGCCAGATGAGCACGAGGCGTTGCATCGCTGCGCGAGCGAATATCGCGCGGTCGTCGTGACGGACAGTCTGGAGTTGATCCGACGCCTGCGTAGGCGTGCGACGCAGCGTCCACCGTTCGTGGTGTATGTTGCCGAGCTCGATGAGCCCGCCGGGCGCGCTGCCGGACTCGCCGCCGGTGCGGACGAGTGCATCGCCCGCCGCGCCGCGGAGCGCGAGCTGGACGCGCGCCTCGCCTCCGCGCGGCGCATCGCGGAACTGGAGACCGTGCTGCGCGTCACGCTCGCCGAGAACCGCAAGCTCTCGGCCACCGATGATCTGACACGCGTCGCCAGCCGTCGCTTCTTCAGCAAGCACTTTCCGCGCGAGATGGAGCGCGCCGCGCGTTACGGCCGCGCGCTTTCGCTGATCCTGTGCGACATCGATCTCTTCAAGAGCATCAACGATTCCCTCGGGCACGCCGGCGGCGATCAGATTCTGAGGCAGTTCGGCGCACGGCTGCAGAAGCAGTTGCGCCAAGGCATCGACTGGGTGGCGCGTGTCGGCGGCGAGGAGTTTGCGGTCGTTCTGCCCGAGACCGGCTACGAGGCGGCGCTGGAGGTCGCGCGCAAGCTGCGCGCGGCGATCGCGCATGCGCGGTTCAGCAGCGAGGGGAAAAGCACCGCCGTCACCGCGAGCTTCGGACTGTGCGGGCTCGATCGCGTGCCAACCGGCGAGCGACGGCTCGCGGAGCGTGTCCTGAAGATCGCCGATGCTGCGCTCTACCGCAGCAAGCACTCCGGTCGCAATCGTGTCACGGCGACCATGTTCAACGCCGGCGGCGACTGAGTCGCCTGCGCAACCGCACTCGCGGGCGCTGCAGCTGGCGAAAACGTGCTCAGTACGACGCAAGCCCTTGCGTGGCCTCGGCGTTTGCGGTCGGCGGGCGCATCTGTCCACATGGTTATGCACAAATTCTGTGGATAACTACCGGGAGTGGAAACGCGCAAGACCTTGTGTGAGACTGCGTCTCTTTCGCTTCGCGGTCCCGAGATGAAGAAGACAGGCAGCGAACAGGGTCCCCAGGCTGAACCGCTCGAGCGGGTACGGCTGCAGGCCGACGTCGCCAAGCAACGCGTACGCATCGCGAAAGATGAGCTCAAGCGCGCGCGCAAGCGCCTCAAGGAGGCCAAACGCGAAGCCAAGCGCGCCCGCAAGCTCGCGGCTGCCGCACGCAAGGCCTGGAAGCGGGCGCGCCGTGCCCAGAAAAATGGCCCGGAGAAGCGCGCCAGGACCAAAACAGCCGGATCGCGTGCTGCGCGGGGCGCGCGCAAGCCACGCGCGCGTGCGACTGGCACCGTGCGGCAGGCCCGCGGCCGCCGGCGGCGGGACCTCACCCGGCGCGGCGTGGCGCGCAGTATGCGGCGCGCAGCCGCGAGGCGGACGATCGCGAAACGCGTGGTGGCGAAACGCGCGATCGCGAAACGCGCGGTGGCCAAACGCGCGATCGCGAAACGCGCGGTGGCCAAACGCGCGATCGCCAAACGCGCGATCGCCAGACGCGTAGTGGCGAAACGCGTAGTGGCGAAACGCGTAGTCGCGAAACGCGTGGTTGCGAAACGCGTGCGACGCGTGGTCCTTCGCGTGGGCGGCCGCCGCGCGCGCTCCGCTGGCGCGCGTAGTGTCCGAGTGGCGCGGTCTCCTTCGCTTACACAAAGGGTGTTGCGCCGACGCTCGCCGGCGAGCCTATCCGGCCGAGCGGCGGAAGTCGCGGCCGTCCCAACGGGCGCACCGGTCACGCCTGCACCCGTGCCGGTGCCTGAGGGCACCCCCGGGCTCGACAACGCTACGGTTACAGCGACGCCAGAGCAGGCGTCCTGAATACAGCGCGGAGCGCGCCACTGAAGCCGGCGCGCACGTGGAACCGCAGCGGACGCGGGCACCAAGATGAGGGGATTTGAGTCCATGCAGGATGAGGTCAGCAAAGAACCCGGCCGCGCTCCGCACGCGCCGGCCGTACCCGTTGCCCATCGCACACCGTCTGCACCCTCGAGCTCGCGGATGTTTGCGGCCTACCTCGCCGACATCGAGCGACTGCTCGATGCGCAGCGCCGCGAGGTGGCGCTGCGCGAGGCGCTCGATCTGCCGAGCATCGCAGTCGCGCTCGCTGATCCGCGTCTGAGCTCCTCGCGCGAGCGGGCGATGAGTTGGTGCCAGGAGTGGATCCGTCCACCCGGTGCAGAGCGCGATGCTCAGGGCCTGGACTACGAGCACCGCGCCCGCAACGTCACTGAAGGCGTGGCGCAGGCTACCGAACCGGATGGGGTGCCGATGCGGGCGCTGCGTCGCCTGCAGTTGCGCCGCCACGCGCGCACTGCCCCGCGCGGCTTTCGTGCCCGGCGCGCCGACGATCTGCCACCGCGCGAGAGCGAAGCCTTCGACATGTGCACGGCTCTGCTCGAAGCCGCGAGACGCTGGTACGCGCGCAGCGCCTGTCACGATCCCATCGTGCAGGCGAATCTCGCGCGACTCGCGGTCCTGCGCTGAGGCCGCTCCGGCAATAAGCCGCGTCGCGGCGGCCGCCTGCGCATGCAAGCGCAGACTTTGGGCGAGTCTGAGGTCCTGAACGGCCATTCAAATCGCGTGCCGCGTTCGATGTTCGCACGCGCCTTCCCGTAGGTCGCTGTTATTGCGGGAGTTTTCAGCGCACCCGCAGCATTCCTTGCGCGACGTGCAGGCTTTGTGGAATATACCGGCGCCGGAAATAGCCACAACATTGAGTGCGCGTTCAATGCCACACTCAAGCGCCATGCAAAGAATCCCCGCGATGGAGCGCGGCCCGCGGCCACCGCTGCGCGTCGGCATCGTCCTCGCACATCATTTCACGCTTTCGGCGTTCGCCGTGTTCGTCGATCATCTGCGGCTTGCCGCCGACGAAGGCGACCGCAGCCGACCGCTGCACGTGCAATGGTCGATCATGGCGAGCCGCCCCGAGGCGGTGCCCGCAAGCTGCGGTGTCATGCTGCAGCCCACCCATGTGTTGCTCGCGCCCGAGACGCTCGATTACGTGGTGGTAATCGGCGGGATCCTGCACGCCGGTCCACAGATCGATGAAGCGACGACGCGCTATCTGCGTGAAGTGGGCGCGACCGGCGTGCCGCTCATCGGTATCTGCACGGGCAGCTTCATTCTCTGTCGCGCCGGGCTGATGAAGGGCCGACGCTCGTGCGTGAGCTGGTACCACTACCAGGACTTCCTCGAAGCCTTTCCCAACCAGGACGTCATCGCCGATCGGCTGTTTCTCGCCGACGGGCCGCGCATCACCTGCGCCGGCGGCGCCGGAGCCGCGGCCCTCGCGACCTACCTCATCGAGCAGCACCTCGGCCGTGCGGTGGCGCAAAAGGCGAGTCAGGTGTTGCTGTTCGATCGCACCCGCTCGGGCAGCGAGGCCCAACCGCATCCACCGCTTTCCGAGAGTGTGACCGAGCCGCGCGTGCGGCGCGCACTGTTGCTCATGGAGCAGAATCTCGCACGTCCCATCGCGGTCGCGGCGGTGGCCGCCGAGCTCGGTCTCTCGGCCCGCCAGCTCGAGCGTCTTTGCCGGCAGCACGTTGGCATGGGTCCCGCCTCGCTCTACCGGCGACTGCGCATGCGCTATGCCAACTGGTTGATCGAGAACACTGACCGGTCCGTGACCGACATTGCTAACGAGGCGGGCTTTGCTGACTGCGCGCACTTCTCGCGCCAGTTCAAGGATGCCTACGGACTCTCGCCCACGAGTCGGCGACTGCAGCCGCAGCGCGCCGGCAATGGCGATCATGCGCGCGCACGGGTTTTCGAGTAGTCGCCAGCCAGCCTGTACCCGCAGTACCGGAGGCTCGCCTGCGGTCGTAGAAAAACAACAAACCTGCGCAGACGCGCGCGTTCCAGCTACCTGACGTGTATATTCAATCGCAACGTCGGGGCGTCAGATCCAATCGGTCGGGGGCAGGCATGTCGGCGCAGCCGTGATGCCGGATTTGGGGAGGCAGACCAATGAAATCGAAAATCTCGTACGCCGTCGCGGCAATTCTCGGGGGAACATCGGTTGCGGCCATGGCGCAGGAGCAAGCAACCAGCACCGAAGCCGCTGCCAGCGAGGGCATCACCGAGGTGATCGTCACCGCTCAGCGCCGCAGCGAGAAGATGCAGGACGTGCCGATCTCCATGCAGGCACTCACCGGGCAGACGCTGCAACAGCTCAACATCCAGACTTTCGACGACTTTCTTAAGTACCTGCCGAACGTGACGTCTGCCAGCAACGGGCCCGGGCAGAACGAGGTGTTCATGCGCGGCCTGAGCGCCGGCTCGCAGGCGAGCCAGGGCAGCGGCTCGACAGGCCTTTGGCCGAACGTCGCCATTTATTTGGACAACCAATCCGGACAGCTGCCGAATCGCAACCTCGATATCTACGCCGCCGACATCGATCGCATCGAGGTGCTGGCAGGCCCCCAGGGCACACTCTTCGGTGCGGGTGCCCAGGCGGGGGTCATCCGCTACATTACCAATGCGCCGAAGCTCGATCGCACCGAGGGGAACGTCACGGCCAGCTACGGCGTCACCGCTCACGGTGATCCGAATACCGCCGTGCAGGCGGTGCTGAACGTGCCGCTGATCGAGGGCAAGTTGGCGGTGCGCGGTGTGATCTACAACGACCGCCGCGGCGGATATATCGACAATGTCCCTGCGACCTTCACCCGCAAGAACACCGATATCGGCATCAGTTTCGCCGGCTACCCGGCTAACGCCCAGGGACAATGCCCCGATGGCCTGCCGAACAACGGCTACTGCGTGCCCCCGGGAAGCCCGGTGCTCAACAACTATCTGATCGCCGCCAATAACATCAACCCGGTCACCTACCAGGGTATACGCGCGGAGCTGCTGTACAAGTTCAGCGACGACTGGGATCTGCTCATCTCGCAGTCCTACCAGGACATGCACTCGCAGGGGGTGTTCTACCAGCAGCCCTTTGCCTCGGACGGCGCGCCGCTGCAGCCACTGCAGGTCACCCTGTTCAACACCTCCTACAACAAGGACAAGTTCGAGAGCACCGCCTGGACGGTGAATGGGAAATTTGGCGATATAAAGGCGGTGTACACCGGCGGCTACCTGGTGCGGAACGTCGATCAGACCGGTGACTACACGAACTACGCGCGCGGGGTGTATGCCGACTACTATCAATGCTACGGTCCGACCACTTACAACCTAGGGCCGCCGCTATCCTCCACCTGCTACTCGCCGAGCGCCTTATGGCACGCTGTCGAGCAAAACAAGCACTTCCAGAACGAGCTGCGCTTCAGTACGCCGGATGAGTGGCGCCTGCGCGGAATCCTCGGCGCGTTCTGGGAGGACAACAAGCTCTGGGACCAGACCGCCTGGATGTACAAGGAACTCCCGCCGTGCACTACGAACGATTCGCCTGGCACCGGGGGCAACAGGGGGTGCCTCTCGAACGTCGGTACGATCCCCGGCACGACCGTCCAGAACCCCGGTGTGCAGGGCGATCACGTGTCCTTCTACCAGGACCAGGTGCGCGAGGTGAAGCAGCTCGCTTTCTTTGCCTCGGTGGACTTCGACCTGATACCGAAGACCCTGACGGTCACCGCGGGCACACGCTATTTCCGCTTCGACAACTCCATGAAGGGAAGCGTGCTCTCCAGTTTCGGCTGCTTTCAGGGCGGCTTGAACGGTGCCCTCGTCCCCGGTGCTACCAATGGCTGCTACATCGCTAACTCTCCGAATCCCTATCCGGCGCCGTCCTTCGGCTCGACCTATTACAGCTTCAACCTCGACTACGACAATCTCAAGGATACCGAGACCGGCACTCGGAGCCGCGCGAATCTCACCTGGCACGTCACGCCGGATGTCATGGTGTACTACACGTTCTCGCAGGGCTTTCGCCCGGGCGGGTTCAACCAGAACGGCGGCGCGCCGCATGCCTACATTTCACTTACGCCGGGCAGCGGGGCGCCACCCAATGCGGCGCAGTACCTCATTCCCCGCTCGTACACCTCGGATGATCTGACCAACAACGAGATCGGGTGGAAGACGGAGTTCTTCAACCATCGCCTGCTGTGGAACGGCGCCCTCTACAAGGAGAACTGGAACAACGTGCAGATCGAGTTCTTCAACCCCGGCGTCGTCGGCAACCTCTTCTACAACACCAATGGTCAGAACTTCGAAATCAAGGGTGTCGAAACGCAGCTCGTGGCCCAGATAACGGATGGCTTCACGCTGCAGGGCGCCGCGGCCTGGAATAGCAGCGAGCAGACCAACTCCCCGTACCTGCTCGTCAACAATCCCGCTGCCCCCGGCTACGGGACGCCGATCACCAACGCCTGCAATCTCTTCCTCGGCAGTTGCCAGAAGGTCTCGAATCCATTCGGAACGGTGGGCTCCCCGAGCGCCAACGCGCCGCCGGTGCAGTTCAACGTGCACGCTCGTTACGAGTGGCATGTCGCAGGTTACGTCCCGTTCATCCAGGCCGGTGCTTTCCACACCGCTCACTCCTTCACGCAGGCGGGTGCGAATCCGACATTCCACCTTGGAGGGACCGTCAGTACCTCGAGAGGACGGTTCGAGAATCCGGCCTACACGACCTACGACGCGGCGATCGGGGTCTCGAAGAATGCCTGGCGCTTCGCGCTCACCTGCGAGAACCTGACCGACTCGAACGCGAGCACCTTCGTCAGCTCGCAGCAGTTCATCACCGCACAAACGCCGCTGCGGCCGAGGGTGATCACCGGTACGCTCAGCTACCAGTTCTGAGGAGCGGGATTCCCGTGCTGATGTAGGCGCCGGTTCCCGAGCGCGCTATCTTGGCGCGCTGAGGGCACTATTGCGTAAATGGCTGCGGCACTGGATTCGGAGATTGGACCGATTCGCGAGCTGGTGAAGGAGCGCCGGTTCGCGGAGGCGCTGCGCGCGGTCGATGCGCTGTCGCCCGCTCACCTGGAAAACGGCGAAGTCCTGTATCTGCGTGCGGTGGCGCAGCGCATGCTGGGCCACACGGCGGCGGCGCTCGGCACGCTCGCCAGACTCGAGCAGCTCCATCCACGCTTCAGCCGCCTGTACCAGGAGCGCGGTTACTGTTATGTGGCGCTCAAGCAGGCGCCGCAGGCGATCGAGGCGTTCCTGCGCGGCGTGAACGTCAATCCGGCATTGCCGGCCAGCTGGAAGATGCTCGAGGGCCTGTACCGCATGACCGGCCAGGGCGCGAATGCCGCGCAGGCGGCCGTGCACGTCGCCACGCTGAACAAACTGCCGCCCGCGGTGGTCACCGCTATGGCGCTGTTCCACGACGGCGAGCTCGCCGAGTCCGAGCAGATGGTGCGCGATTTCCTGCTGAAGCAAGGGCACCACGTCGAGGCCATGCGGCTGCTCGCGCGCATCGGCATGGAGCACGATGTGCTCGATGACGCGCAACTGCTGCTCGAAGCGGTGCTGGATCTCGAGCCGGACTACCGCCTGGCGCGCTTCGAGTATGCGCAGGTTCTCTGCCGGCGCCACCTGCACCCGGAGGCGCAGGCGCAGGCCGAGAAGCTCCTCGCCGTGGATCGTGCCAACCGCGACTACCGCACACTGTACGCGATGACCTGCGTCGGTCTCGGCCAGCATGAGCGTGCAATCGAGCTGTACCGGGAGCTGCTGCCGGGCTCGGCGCAACCCGCTGAGCTGCACCTCTCGATCGCGCACTCGCTGAAGACGCTCGGACAGCAGGCACCTGCGGTTGCCGAATACCATGCCGCGGCCGCAGCGCGCGAGGGCTTCGGCGATGCGTGGTGGAGTCTCGCCAACCTCAAGACTTACCGCTTCGCGGACGCAGAGCTCGAGCAGATGCACGCTGCAGAAGCTGCCGCGACCACCGGCCCCATCGACCGGTACCACCTGTGCTTCGCGCTCGGTAAGGCGCTGGAGGACCGCCAGCAATACGCCGACTCTTTCGAATACTACGCACGCGGCAATGCCCTCAAGCGCGCCGCGAGCCGCTACCGGCCCGAGGTCATCGAGCAAAACACCCGTCTGCAGATCGAGGTGTGCACCCGTGTGCTCTTCGCGCGCCACGACCGGTGTGGCGCGCACGCCGCGGATCCGATCTTCATCGTCGGTCTGCCGCGCTCCGGATCGACGCTGATCGAGCAGATCCTCGCCTCACACTCCCAAGTCGAGGGGACGCACGAGCTCGCCGACATACCTCGAATGGTGGTGGAGCTCCAGGGCCGCGACTGGCAGCTCGAGAATCCGCGTTACCCCGCGGTGCTCTCGCAGATGAGCGCCGAGGATTTCCGCCGCCTCGGCGAAAAATACCTCCACGACACCCGCAGCTACCGCAGCGGCAAGGCCTATTTCATCGACAAGATGCCGAACAACTTCCGGCACGTCGGTCTCATCCGCCTGATGCTGCCCAATGCGAGGATCATCGATGCGCGGCGTGAGCCCCTCGCCTGCTGCTTCGGCAACCTCAAGCAGCTCTTCGCGCACGGCCAGGAATTTGCCTACAGCGTCGAGGACATTGCGCGCTACTACCGCACTTACCTCGAGCTCATGCGCCACTGGGATGCGGTGCTTCCCGGTCGGGTGCTGCGTGTGCAATACGAGGACGTCGTGGCCGATCTCGAAGGAAACGTGCGGCGAATCCTCGATCATTGCGGGCTCGAGTTCGAGCCCTCCTGCGTCGAGTTCTATCGGACCGAGCGCAGTGTGCGCACCGCGAGCTCCGAGCAGGTCCGCCAGCCGATCTATCGTGAGGCGCTCGATCAGTGGCGCCACTACGAGCCGTGGCTCGGGCCGTTGCGCGAAGCCCTCGGGGACGCGCTCACGCGCTACCGGGAGTAGCCGTCTGGCCCTCGACCCGGCGCACGCTGTGTGCCCGGTGCCCCAGGGTGAGCGCGCTGCAGGCCATCGTCAGCAGGCAGCAGGCCACCATGGTCGCGAACACCCCGCCCCAACCCCAGCGGTCTGCGATCCAGCCGACTCCGGTTCCGGCAATCGACGAGCCGAACACGTAACCGAAGAGTCCGGTGAAGCCGGCCGCAGTGCCCGCCGCCTTCTTGGGTACGAGATCGAGCGACTGGAGCCCAATGATCATGATCGGGCCGTAGATGAGAAAGCCGATCGCAATGAGCGCGGCATAATCGATCCACAATGGCCCGGTGCCGTTCAGCCAGTAGACGATGACGGCGATCATGGTGAGAGCCATGAAGAGCAGCGTCGCTGGCGCGCGCCGTCCTCCGAACCACCTGTCCGAGATCCAGCCGCAGGCGATGGTGCCCGGAATCGCCGACCATTCGTACAGCGACCAGCCGATGCTCGATTGTTTGAAGGAGAATCCCTTGGCGGTCTCGAGGTAGGTTGGAATCCAGTTCACGACGCCGTAACGCACGAAGTAGCAGAAGGCATTCGCCACGGCAATCGCCCACAGGTAACGGTTGCGCAGCACGGCCGAGAAGAAGATCTCCCGGAATCCGAGCGTGCGCTCATCCGCTTCGCTGTAATCGGGCGGATAGTCGTTGCGGTATTCCTCCACCGTGGGCAGTCCCCGCGACTGCGGCGTGTCCTCGAGCAGGAACAAGACGCCGACCGCCACCAGTGCGGCGATCAGGGCGTTGAAATAGAACTTGGCGTGCCAGTCGTGGAACAGCGCAACGCCGGCGAGCGCGAAGGTCGCCACCAGCGCACCACCGACGTTGTGCGCGGTGTTCCACACCGACACGGTGAGCCCCCGCTCGCGGGTACTGAACCAGTGCACCATGGTCTTACCGCACGGCGGCCAGCCCATGCCCTGCACCCAGCCATTCATCACCTGGACGACCGCGATCAGCGCCAGCGATGTAGAGAGCGCTGGCACGAGGCCGAAGGCCCCCATGATGGCGCTCGAGAGGAGCAGGCCGAGCGGCAGGAAATACTTCGGGTTGCTGCGGTCCGACACCGAGCCCATGAGGAACTTCGATACGCCGTAGGCGAGCGAGAGCCCCGTCAGTGCGCTCCCGAGGCCGGCCTTGCTGTACTGCGGATGGTCCCGGAGGATGTCGGGAATCGCGAGCGCCAGGTTGTTGCGCACCAGGTAATAGGCGGCATAGCCGGCGAAGATCCCGAGGAACACCCGCCGCCGCAGCCGCCGGTAGGTCGGATCCACCTGTACGAGGGGCAGCGGTGCGGCGAATGCCGCCGGTTTGAGCCACGAGATCATCGTGCTAGCGCTGGCGGCCCTCCCATTCAGGGGCGATGTAATACGGTGCGCTCGCGCGCGGCAGGAGCGGACGGCCGCGGATGTGATCGGCGGCCTTCTCCGCCAGCATGATGGTCGGGGCGTTGAGATTCCCCGTGGTGATCGATGGCATGATGGATGAGTCGACCACCCGTAGCCCCTCCACGCCGATCACGCGCGCCTCCTTGTCGACCACCGCCATCGGGTCAGAGACACTCCCCATCCTGCAGGTACAGCTCGGGTGAAAGGCGCTCTCGACCTTCTCACGAATGAAGGCATCGATCTCCTCATCCGTGCGCACCTGATCCCCCGGCTGGATCTCACGGCCGCGATAGCGATCGAAGGCGCGCTGCGCAAAGATCTCGCGGGTCAGTCGTACGCAGGCGCGCATCTCCACCCAGTCCGTAGGAAGCGACATGTAGTTGAAGAAGATGATCGGCTTGTCGGTCGGTGCGGCGGAGCGCAGTCGCACCGACCCCTGGCTTTGCGAGCGCATCGGCCCGACGTGCGCCTGGAAGCCGTGCTCCCGCGCCAGCGAGGATCCGTCGTAACTCACCGCGAGCGGCAGGAAATGAAACTGGATATCCGGGTAGCGCACGCCCGCGCGGCTGCGGATGAATCCGCCGGTCTCGAAGTGATTGCTGGCGCCGAGTCCATCGTGGGTGAGCAGCCAACGCGCGCCAATCAGTGCCCGGCGCCACAGCGACATCTGGCTGTAGAGCGTCACCGGCTCGCGGCTCGCGACCTGAAAGTAGAACTCCAGGTGGTCCTGGAGATTCTCACCTACCCCCGGCAGATCGTGCACCACGGCGATGCCGAGCGCGGCGAGCTCGCTGCCCGGGCCGACGCCCGAGAGCTTCAGCAGCTGCGGGGAGTTGATGGAGCCGGCGCACACGAGCACTTCGCGCCGCACCCGCGCCTCGTGTGTGTCCCCACCGCGCTGGTAGCGCACGCCGATGGCGCGCCGCCCGGCGAACTGCACGGAGGTCGCGAGCGCATGCGTGCGCACCGCGAGATTCGACCGCCGCATCGCGGGGCGCAGGTAGGCGTTGGCCGCGCTGCAGCGCCGGCCGTTCGCCACCGTCATGTCCATGCGCGCGAAGCCCTCCTGCTGAAAGCCATTCATGTCCGCGGTATTGGGGTAGCCGGCCTCGCGACCGGCGGCGAGCCAGGCCTCGTGCAGCGGATTGTCGAGGAGCCCCCGACGGGTCGCGAGCTTGCCGTCCGCGCCGCGATACTCATCTCCTCCACCGGCATACGCTTCCGCCCGGCGAAAATACGGCAGCACGTTCTCATAGCCCCAGCCGGCCGCGCCCTCAGACTCCCAGCGCTCGAAGTCGAGCGGATTGCCGCGTACGTACACGAGACCGTTGATCGAGGAGGACCCGCCCAGCACCTTGCCACGCGGGGTATGCAGTCGGCGGTGGTTGAGGTTCGGCTCGGGCTCGGTATAGTAACGCCAGTCGTAGCGCGCCATGTTGAGCGGGATATTCAGCGCGCTCGGCATCTGGATCCAGATCGAGCGGTCCGAGCCGCCGTACTCGAGCAGCAGCACACTGTCCTGCCCGCTCTCGGTAAGGCGATCCGCGAGCACGCAGCCGGCAGAGCCCGCACCGACGATGACGTAATCGAACGTCTCTTCTGTCACGATGCGGCCTGCGTCGCGATGGGCTCAATAGGGCGAGTCGATGTCGGCCATCGCCACGTACACGCTCTTCAGTTGCGTGTAGTGCTCGAGCGCGGCGCGACCGTTCTCGCGTCCGAGCCCCGACATCTTCACGCCACCGAACGGCAGCTCGACCGGGGTGACGTTGTAGTGATTGATCCAGCAGGTGCCGGCCTCGAGCTGCGCGATCACGCGGTGGGCACGTGTCAGATCGTTGGTGAACACCCCCGCCGCCAGGCCGAACTCGCTGGCGTTGGCGCGCGCGATCACCTCTTCCTCCCTCTCGAACTCGAGCACCGACATCACCGGGCCGAAGATCTCCTGGCGTACGATATCCATATCGTCATGACAGGCATCGAACACCGTCGGTGCGACGAAGCAGCCGCGTGCGAGCGCACCGCCGGTGACGCGCTCCCCGCCGATGATGAGGCGCGCCCCCTGGGCGCGGCCGCGCGCAATGAGACTGAGCACCTTCTCCAGGTGCTCCGCGGAAATCAACGCACCGACCTGGGTCGCGGGATCGAGCGGGTCGCCGACCCGCACGGCGGCCGTGCGGGCACGCAGCCGTTCGACGAATTCGGCACGCACGCGCCGGTGCACGAACACACGCGTGCCGTTCGAGCACACCTCGCCCGCCGAATAGAAGTTGCCGAGCAGCGCCCCTGAGACCGCGTTGTCGAGCTGCGCGTCGTCGAACACGATCAGCGGCGATTTGCCCCCGAGCTCGAGCGTCACCTGCTTGAGGAAGGCGGCGGCATCTGCCATGACGGCCTTGCCCGTCCCCACCTCCCCGGTGAGGGAGATCTTGCGGATGTCGGGGTGTCGCGTGAGCAACCGTCCGGTGTCTGCGAAGCCCTGCACGATCTGGAACACCCCCTCGGGCAAACCCGCCTCGCGATAGATCTCGGCCAGTTTGATCGCGGTGAGCGGAGTGAGCTCGGCGGGTTTGAAGATCATGGCGTTGCCACAGGCGAGCGCCGGCGCAGACTTCCAGCAGGCGATCTGCAGCGGATAGTTCCAGGCCCCGATCCCGGCCACGACTCCGAGTGGCTCGCGCCGCGTGTAGCCGAAGGCCTTAGATCCCAGGTCGATGTGCTCGCCGGCAAGCCCCGCGGCAAGTCCCGCGAAGTACTCGAGGCACTCCGCTCCCGAGATCACATCGACCGCGCGCGTCTCCTGGATCGGCTTGCCGGTGTTGCGCGTCTCGAGCTCGGCGAGGGCATCGTTGCGCTCGCGCAGCAGCCGTGCCGCGCGCTGCAGCACCCGGCCGCGTTCGGCGCCCGTCATGGCCCGCCAGTCTTTCTGCGCCACCCGGGCCCGTTCGACGGCAGCATTCACCTGCGCTGGTCCGTCGACCGCCAGTACGGCGAGCTGCGCCCCGGTCGCAGGGTTGATGACGCGAATGGACTGTTCCGCGTCCGGCGCGCGGTGCGGCACCACCGAGGCAGCCTGCGCGCCATCGGCCGCTGAGGAGCGAGCGAGCTCGTGCAGCCGACCGTCGACGAATGCCGTCAGCAGTGCCCGCGCACTCTCGCTGTCGGCTTCCTCCCATTCAGAGAGCGCCGCGCGCAGCCACACACCATCGATCATGGCGGCGATCATCGCCGCGAGGCTGCGGGCATCCTCTCCCGGTATCACCCGCCGCAGGTCACTCCGCAGATTCGACAGCATGCGCCGCTGGTACGCGGTCTGCACCCGCTTCAGCCCCTCGAAATGCAGTACTTGACCCCAGAACGCGAGCCAGGCGTTGCCCGTACGCCGGTCGAAATTCTCAGGTCCGAGGTTGGCGTCGATGACTGCCTGGACGCGTGCACGCGGGGTGCGCGCGAGCGCGAACCGTTCCCGCATGCGCACCGCCACCACGCGCGCGAGCGTGCGGAAAGTAGCCTCGAGCAGTCCGTCCTTGTCGCCGAAGTAATGCGCCACGAGCCCCGGGGACACACCGGCTCGGCCGGCGATCTCGGCCAGAGTCGTGCCGACAAAACCCACTTCGGCGAGACTGTCGATCGTGACCTCGATCAGCTGGACGCGACGTGCGTCTTCCGCCTCATCCCGGGGGGATGCGTTACGGCGGGCGGCTGGATCCCTGATGGTTGATTGGTTGTTCAACGGCATCCTCCGGATCCATTACCAGAAGTCAGATTACCGTGCATCCAAGGCAGTGGTGAGCTCGTGATAGTTCTTGGTCACTCAGCGACTTGCCAGATCTTCCGTGGCTTGACAGTCGAATCGTTAAACGGTTATTCAATCCGCACGGTGAGATGATGAATTGCATGACTTCAAGGGTCAAGGGGAGGCGTATGTCGGCGGATCCCGCGTCCTGCCATCTCGTGCTGCGCCACCTCGGATACCGGACCGAGATTGCCGTGCCGTGACCAATTTGGGTCAGCCGGGCGTCGGTAGGATCACCGGATCGACGAGCCGTTTCAGAGAGGACCAAGGCGTGATTGAGAACAAGCCTACCGGACGGACCGACAGCGGCATGGAGCACTTCGGCTACAAAGAATCGCTCGCTCGCAGCATCGGGTCGTTCGGCAGTTTTGCGGCCGGCGTCAGCTATATCTCGATACTCACCGGGACCTTCCAGCTGTTCTACTTCGGTTTCGGCACGGCCGGGCCGGCCTATCTGTGGTCCTGGCCGATGGTACTCATCGGTCAGTTGGCGGTCGCGCTGTGCTTTATGGAACTGGCCGCCAAATACCCCATCGCCGGGTCGGTCTATAACTGGTCCAAGCTACTCGGCAGCCCGATCGTAGGTTGGTCTTCGGGATGGCTGATGCTCACCGCATCGATCGTCACCCTGTCTGCCGTGGTGCTCGCGCTGCAACTCAACCTCCCGCGGCTCTGGAGCGGCTTCCAGATCGTTGGCGATGGCAGTGGTACCTACGATTTCGCTACGAACGCGGTGATCCTCGGCACCGTCTTGATCCTCTTCACCACCGTCGTCAATGCGCTCGGCGTGCGGCTGATGGCGACGATCAACAGCGCGGGCGTGTTTGTGGAGCTGATTGCTGCCTGCCTCATAGCCATCGTCCTGGCCGTAAACATCAAGCGCGGTCCCGGAGTCTTCTTCTCCACCAACGGCTACGGTGCCGGCAAGAGCTGGGGCTATCTGGGCGATTTCCTGGTGGCGTCGCTGGCCTCCGGATACGTCATGTACGGCTTCGACACCGCCAGTTCACTGGGTGAGGAGACGCTCGAGCCCCGGCGCACCGCTCCCCGGGCCATTCTGCGGGCCATCCTGGCCTCGTTCGTCATCGGCGGTGCCATCCTGGTATTCGCGGTCATGGCGGCACCCGATCTGGCTGATCCGAAAATCGGCAGCAGCAGCGGCGGCTTGCAATACATCGTCGAGCAGGTGATGTGGGGTCCGCTGGGCAAGATCTTCCTGGTCTGCATCGTGGTCGCGGTGACGGTGTGCTCGCTGGCCGTGCATACCGCGGCCATCCGCTTGACCTTCGCGATGGCGCGCGACAACGCTCTGCCGTTCGGGGAGAAGCTGGCGCGGGTGAATTCCAAGACGCAGACACCGATTGTTCCTGCCATCGTGATCGGCGTGATTGCCGAGCTGATCCTGGTCCTCAACATCGGACAGCCGAAAATCTTCACGGTACTGACCTCGATTGCGGTCATCATGATCTACCTGGCGTATTTGATGGTGACCGGCCCACTGTTGAAGAAGCGCCTCGCAGGGCAGTGGCCCCCCGCAGATCTCGTGACGGGTGGCTACTTCACCATGGGCAGGTGGGGAATGTTCGTCAACATCGTAGCGGTGCTGTGGGGCACGGGGATGGCGATTAACCTGGCCTGGCCGCGCGAAGCCGTCTATGGCGCACCCTGGTACAACACCTGGGGCGCGTTCGTCTACATCGCCGTGATTCTCGGAGCAGGTCTGTCGTGGTACGCCGTCAAGGGCTGCCACCATATCGGCACGCTGGCATCGCACACGCTGAGCCCCAGTGCTGATTCACTGCCGGCGGCGTCGGATGCGATATTGGATGGTGGGGTCGCAGGCTACGTCCCCGAGCCCGCCACCCCGCCCCGCTCCTCTGGCGCCCCGTAGGACTCCGGTCCGATGGCGGCCGTGCACGTTTTGGAGCTAGGATCGCCCGGCATTCCGTCGGTGACGCGAAACAACAAAGGAGGATCCCGATGAAGCGTCCACTCAACTGTGGCGGACTTGCCGCAGCCGCTCTTTTGGTCTGCAGCACCGTTGCCTTGGCGCAGTCGACTACCGCCGCCACATCCCCTGCAGCAGGCTCAGCCTCAGCGGGGGCGTCCCAGCAGAACCTCGCCGAAGACATCAAGCTCCTGCGCAAGAATGTGCGCGGTGAGAAACAGAAGATCATGGGCGCGGCGATGGGCCTCGATGCCGACCAGTCAAAGAAGTTCTGGCCGATCTACAAGGACTACGATCGGGAGCTCACCAAGCTCAACGATGTGCGCTTGGGCAATATCACCGCATTCGCTCAGAACTACAGCAACATGACCGATAACAAGGCCGATGAGCTGGTGAATGCCGCGATCTCTTACCACAAAAAGCGCATTGACCTGCTCGCCAATACCTACGACAAGGTCCGCGCGGCCCTCGGTGCACCACTCGCCGCTCGCTTCGTGCAGGTAGAGAGCACGCTCAACAATCTCATCGACCTGCAGATTCAGTCGAACCTGCCGCTCATGTGGGGGCCGGAAAAGAGCACCGGCAAGCCGTAACGGCCGAAAAGCTCGGAGGACGCGCTCCACCGGGTAACTCTCCGTTGCCTGGCGGAGGCGCGTTCGGCCGGCGCGCCCGAGCCGGCTATTCCGTGATGATCCGGTCAGCCCACTCGACGAGCGATACGAAGATCGTCGGGTTACCGAACTTGGCGCCCCACTGTGTGAGATCCGCCTCGGTCACACCGCGGGCGCGGGAGCAAGCGCCGCAGGCGTAGATCTGGATCTTGTTGGCGGTAGCCTTGGTGAGCGCCTCGACGAGTGGTGGCCAGCCGACGGGCACGACGGCGTGCGCAACCGAAGCGCGCATCAACGACGTTGCCTCGCCAAGCAGGAAAATCTGCACGCTGTGTCCGGCCTCAGCGAGGGCGTTGCCGTGCAGGAACGCGAAGGCGGCCTTGGTGGGATCATCTGACCCCCACGCGCTCTTGAACATGACTTTGAGAGTTTTTTTCGACTCCTCTGCAGTGACAGCGGCCGCGCCAGCGAATACCGGCAGGAAGGCCAGCCGCGAGAGTAAGCCACGTCGCTCCATGGTCGTCTCCTTGTTGGAGGGATGGTGAGAAACGCCCAACACGCAACGCGGAAATGCTCCGACTGCGCCGTCAAAGCTGTCAAGGCGCAGGCTTCGATGTCGTATTCGTTCAAACCGCCGGGCGGGAGGGTGCACGTCGGCCGCGGGAGTGCGGGGAATAATGCCCGCACTCGTCTCGTGCAGGATTAAACGATGCAACGCTTCTCCGGCCTGTCGCTGCTGCGGCGCGGCCTCGCCGGCCAGCGCGGCTGGCAGCCGCAGTGGCGCCACGCGGACCCCAGGCCCGCCTACGACGCCCTCATCATCGGCGGCGGCGGTCATGGGCTCGGCACGGCCTATTACCTGGCGAGCGAGCATCGGCTCGCCAACGTCGCAGTGCTCGAGAAGGGCTGGATCGGAGGCGGCAACACGGGACGCAACACCACCATCATCCGCTCCAACTATCTTTTCCCCGAGAGCGCTGCGCTCTACGACCATGCGGTGAAGCTCTGGGAAAGCCTCTCGCAGGCGCTCAACTACAACGTCATGTTCTCCCAGCGCGGCGTGATGATGCTGGCGCACACGGTGCACGATGTGCAGGTGGCGAAGCGCCACGTGCACGCCAACCGCGCCGCCGGGGTCGACAACGAGTGGCTCACGCCGCGTGAGGCCCGGGCTTTCTGCCCGCTCTTGAACATCGGCGACATCCGCTACCCGGTCCTCGGCGCGGCGCTGCAGCGCCGCGGCGGCACGGCGCGTCACGACGCGGTAGCCTGGGGCTATGCGCGTGCGGCCGACGCACTCGGCGTCGACATCATCGAGAACTGCGAGGTCACCGGGATCCGCCGCAATGCCGATGGAGCAGTTGAAGGGGTGGAGACCACGCGCGGCACGATTCGCGCCCCACGAATCGGCGTCGCCGCAGCCGGACATACCAGCGTCATCCTGAAGATGGCGGATGTCGAGCTGCCGCTCGAGAGCTACCCTCTCCAGGCACTGGTTTCCGAGCCGGTGAAGCCGGTGTTTCCGTGCGTCGTCATGTCCAACACCATCCACGCTTACATCAGCCAGTCGGACAAGGGCGAGCTCGTGATCGGTGCCGGCACCGATGCCTATACCTCCTACACCCAGCGCGGCGGCCCGCACATCACCAGCGACGCTCTTGCGGCGATCTCCGAGCTGTTCCCCATGTTCCGACGGATGCGCATGCTGCGCTGCTGGGGCGGCATCGTGGACGTAACTCCCGATCGCTCCCCGATCATCGGCAAGACCGGGGTGCCGGGCCTTTACGTGAACTGCGGCTGGGGCACGGGAGGCTTCAAGGCCACACCCGGCTCGGCGCATGTGTTCGCGTGGACCATCGCCCGCGATGCGCCTCATCCGCTCAACGCGCCCTTTACGCTCGAGCGATTCCGCGATGGCAACCTCATCGACGAGGCGGCCGCAGCCGCGGTCGCGCACTGAGAGCCAGGTATGCTGCTGATCGACTGCCCCTACTGTGGCGAGCGCCCCGAGCCTGAGTTCGTCTACGGCGGGCAGGCGCACGTTGCCCGTCCGCGTGTGCCGGCGGAGGTGAGCGCCGAGGAGTGGGAACACTACCTCTACCTGCGCGACAACTCCCGCGGGGTGCATGCCGAGCGCTGGCGGCACACGCACGGCTGCGGCCGCTTCTTCAACGCGCTGCGTGACACTACCTCCGATCAGTTCCTCGCGACCTACAAGGTCGGCGAGGCGCCACCCTCGCCGGCGCGGGTGCCGCCGTCGTGATCGAAGACCTGCGCACGGCGCACGGCGGGCGCATCGACCGCTCGCGTCCACTCGCGTTCACCTTCGACGGCGCGCGCTACGGCGGCTTGGCGGGCGATACGCTCGCTTCGGCGCTACTCGCCAACGGCGTGCACCTCATGGGCCGCTCCTTCAAGTACCACCGCCCGCGCGGCGTGCTGGCCGCGGGCGCAGAGGAACCGAACGCGCTGGTCGGCGTACGCCGCGACTCAGCGCGCTACACGCCGAATGTGCGCGCCACGGAGCTCGAGCTGTACGAGGGGCTGGAGGCGGAGAGCCAGAACCGCTGGCCGAGCCTCGCGTTCGATCTCGGTGCGATCAATGATCTGATCGCCCCTTTCATACCGGCTGGCTTTTACTACAAAACCTTCATGTGGCCGCGCAGCGCGTGGAAGTCTCTCTACGAGCCCCGTATCCGCGCGGCCGCGGGCTTGGGCACGGCTCCCCGGGAGGCCGATCCCGATCGCTACGTCGCGCGTTTCGCCCATTGCGACGTGCTGGTCGTCGGCGCAGGGCCCGCGGGGTTGGCCGCGGCGGCCGCCGCCGCGGCCGCCGGCGCGCGCGTGATGCTGTGCGACGAGCAGTCGGAGTTCGGTGGCGCACTGCTCTCGCAGGATCCGCAGACCGCTGCGCGCATCGAGGGGCGGCCGGCGCTCGAGTGGCTCACGCGCACCCTCGCCACGCTGGCCGCAAATTCGCGCGTCACACTGCTGCCGCGCACCACGGCGTTCGGCTACTTCCCTCATAACCTCGTAAGCCTCAACGAGCGCCTCACCGATCATCTCGCGTCAGCACCCGAGGACTCACCGCGCGAGCGGCAGTGGCAGGTGCGCGCCCGCGAGGTGGTGCTCGCCACCGGCGCGATCGAGCGGCCGCTCGTGTTCCCGGGGAACGACCGGCCCGGGATCATGCTCGCGGGCGCGGCCCGCACGTTTCTCAACCGCTACGGCGTGCGACCGGGCACCCGCGCGGTGCTCGTCACCGCGACCGACGAGGCTTACACGGTTGCCCTCGAGCTGCAGCAGGCGGGTATCTTCGTCGCCACCATTGCCGATGTGCGCGGCGAGGACGGCGCGGCTGCCACACGCGCCAGCGAGGCACGCATTCCCGTACTGACGCGCGCCACGGTGCTCGGCACCAGCGGCCGGCGGCGCGTTCGAACCATTCAACTGGCGCAGCTCGAAGGCGGTGAGCCGGTCTCGACGCAGTTGCAGCCGTGCGATCTGGTCCTGATGTCCGGGGGCTACACCCCGAGTGTGCACCTCTACTCGCAGTCGCGTGGGAAGCTGCGGTGGGATGAGCGATTGCAGGCCTTCCTCCCGGGCACTCCGGCCGAGCGCGTGCGCAGCGTAGGTGCGTGCCGGGGCGAGTTCGCACTCGAGGCGGCCCTCGCCGATGCAGCGGCGGCCGGGTCCGCCGCGGCGCGCGAGGCGACCGATCCGGTGCGGCGCGGCGTGTGCCCCGCAGGCGGCACGCACCGCACGTCTGCCGTAACCGCTGCAGCCGCAGCGACGCGGCCGGCAGCGCGCGGGGTACACCGTGCGCTTCCTCGACCGCGGGGCGTACGTGGCCGGGCGTTCGTCGACTGGCAGAACGATGTGACCACGCGCGATCTCGCGCTCGCCACGCGCGAGGGCTTTCAGTCCATCGAGCACGTGAAGCGCTACACCACCACCGGCATGGCGACCGATCAGGGTAAGACCTCCAACCTGAATGCCCTCGCGGTCGTCTCGAGCGCACTCGACAGGCCCATTCCGCAGATCGGCCTGACTACCTTCCGCATGCCCTATACGCCGGTCAGCTTCGGGAGCTTCGCCGGTCCCGCGCGCGGAGCGCTGTTCGACCCGGTACGCACGACGCCGATGCATGGCTGGGCGCGCGCGCAGGGCGCCGTGTTCGAGGACGTGGGGTTGTGGAAACGCGCACGCTATTTTCCCCGCGGCGCGGAAGACATGCACACCGCGGTCGCCCGCGAGTGTGGCGCGGTGCGCAGCGCCTGCGGCCTATTCGACGCCTCCACGCTCGGCAAGGTCGAGGTGGTGGGTCCCGACGCGGTCACCTTCATGAACCGCCTGTACGTCAACGCGTGGGACTCGCTTGCCGTCGGCCGCGCGCGCTACGGCGTGCTGCTGCGCGATGATGGTTTCGTGTACGACGATAGCGTTGTCGCGCGCGTCGCGCCGGACCGCTTCCACGTCACGACCACCACCGGCGGCGCCGCGCGGGTACTTGCGATGATGGAGGATTACCTTCAGACCGAGTGGTCGGAGCTCGCCGTCTGGCTCACCTCGACCACGGAGCAGTGGGCGGTGATCGCCGTGCAGGGCCCGAGCGCGCGGCGCGTGCTCGGCGGGCTCGTGGACATTGACATCAGCGCCGCCTCGCTGCCACACATGGGTGTCGCGGCGGGTCACGTCTGCGGGGTGCCGATGCGGCTCTTTCGGGTGAGCTTCACCGGCGAGCTCGGCTTCGAGTTGAACGTGCCGGCGGACTTCGGGCCCGCGGTGTGGGAGGCTGTGTGGAGGGCGGGACAGGCACATGGCATCACCCCTTATGGCACGGAGACCATGCACGTGCTGCGCGCGGAGAAAGGCTACATCATCGTCGGTCAGGACACTGACGGCACGGTGACGCCCGATGACGCCGGTCTTTCCTGGGCCATCGGCCGCAACAAGACTGACTTCGTCGGCAAGCGCTCCCTTCAGCGCCCGGCGATGCAGTCCCCCGATCGGCGGCAGCTCGTCGGACTCCTCACTGCGGACCCGGAGCGTGTGCTCGAAGAAGGCTCACAGGTGCTGGCACAGGCGGATGCCGCGCTGCCGGTACGCCCGCTCGGGCATGTCACCTCGTCCTACCACAGCGCCGCGCTCGGCCGCTCGATTGCCATGGCGCTCGTTGCCGCAGGCCGCAGCCGCATGGATCAGACGCTCTACGTCCCCCTCGAGACGGGCGGCGTCGTGCGGGTACAGGTCACTTCGCCCGTCTTCTACGATCCGAAGGGAGCGCGCCTCAATGCCTGACCTCAGCGCCGCGCGCTCGCCGCCCGTGTTCGACGCCGGCCCCACGCTCGTACCGCTCGCGCCCGCTTCACGCTATATCCTGCGGGGTGGGTCGGGGGTGCGGGCGGCCGCTGAAAAGGCTGTCGGAGTGGGCCTCCCCGCGGAGGCGTGTCGCGCCCAGGCGCGGGACGGGCGCGCCGCGCTCTGGCTCGGCCCGGACGAATGGCTGCTGATCGCTCCCGAAGCGCAGGGCGCGGCCCTCTCGGGCGCGCTCACAACGGCACTCGCGGGGCTCCCGCATTCGCTGGTCGACGTCGGACACCGCCAGAGCGGTTGTGAGTTGCGTGGGCCGCAGGCGGCGACGCTGCTCGCGGCAGGCTGCCCGCTCGATCTCGATGCGAGCGCGTTCCCCGTCGGCATGTGTACCCGCACGGTGCTGGCGAAGGCCGAAGTGGTGCTATGGCGCACGGCGCCCGAGGTGTTCCGCATCGAGGTTGCGCGCTCCTTCGTGGCGTACGTGTCGGAGTTTCTTGCGGAGGCCGAGCGGACCAGCACCTCGGATCAGAGGCTCGGGCCGCGGTCGCAACTGGAGACATTCTCGTGAAGACGCATGTTCGAGTCCTGGTCATCGGTGGCGGCGCGGTGGGAGTGAGCACGCTCTATCACCTGACAAAGAAAGGCTGGACGGATGTGGCGCTGATCGAGCGCACCGAGCTCACCGCCGGCTCCACCTGGCACGCCGCAGGCCTCCTGCCGCTTTTCAACATGAGCTACACGGTGGGCCAGCTCCACAAGTACTCGGTCGATCTCTACAAGCGGTTGCCGGCGGAGACCGGGCAGGACGTGAGCTTTCACGTCACCGGAAATCTGCGCCTCGCGACCTCGCGCGAGCGCATGGACGAGTACCAGAAGTACTGCGGCACGGCCAACACCATCGGTGTGCCGTTCGAGATCATCACAGCAAAGCAGGTGAAGGAGTTGTGGCCGCTGCTGGAGCTCGGCGGCAGTGCCGAAACAGCGGCGATCATCGGTGCCCTCTACCACCCCCAGGACGGCCACATCGCCCCCGCCGATCTCACGATGGCGCTGCGCAAGGGCGCGCGCAACGCCGGCGCCGAGATCTACGAGCACACCGAGGCCGTCGGCATCGAGCGCACCGCGTCCGGAGAGTGGCGCGTGCGCACGGCCAAGGGCGGTGACATCACCGCAGAGCACCTCGTGTTCGCAACCGGCAACTACGCGCGGCAGACCGGGCGGCTGCTGGGCCTCAACGTTCCGGCGATCCCGGTCGAGCATCAATACATCGTTTATGACGAATCGCCCGAGCTCAAAGCCTATCGTCAGGGCGGCGGCCGCGAACTCGCGGTGCTGCGCGAGCCGGACACCTCCTACTACCTGCGCGAGGAGCGCATGGGCTGGATTCTGGGCCCCTACGAGAAAGGCGCGCCCGCGCGTTTCGCCGACGGCGTGCCCGAGTGGTTTGGCCGCAGCCTCTTCCCGGGCGATCTCGACCGCCTGGTGCCGCACGTTGAGGCCGCCACGCGCCGCGTGCCGGCACTCGAGCACTGCGGCATCAAGGACATCGTCAACGGACCGATCTCCTACACACCCGATGGCAGTCCGCTCATCGGGCCGGCCTGGGGCGTGCGCAACGTCTGGCTCAACGAAGGACACAGCTTCGGCATCACCGCCGCGGGCGGTGCGGGCTGGCAGCTCGCGGAGTGGATCGTCGAAGGGGAGCCCGGTATCGACATGCTGGCGGTCGACCCGCGTCGCTTCGGTGCGTACGCCGGCAAGCGCTACCTGGTGAAGAAGAACGAGGAGACCTACCGCAACGTCTACACCGTTCATTTTCCGGACGAGGAGCGCCCCGACGCGCGCCCCGCGAAGACGAGTCCGGTGTACGACAAGCTGAGCGACTGGGGCGCCGTCTGGGGCCAGCGCTATGGCTGGGAGCGCGCCAACTGGTTCGCCCCACGCGGCGTTGAGCGCCGCGATCAGTGGAGCTTCCGGCGGACCAACTACTTCGAGCACGTCGGCAACGAAGCACGGCTCATGCGCGAGCGTGCGGGCGTCATCGATCTCACCCCCTTCACCAAGCACGAGGTGACTGGTCCCGGCGCCGAGAGCTGGCTCGATGGTTTGGTCGCCAACAAGGTTCCCACCAAGGTCGGGCGCATGGCGCTGTCGCACGCGCTCACGAAACGCGGTGGTATCCGCTCCGAGTTCACGATTACCAAGATCGCCGAGCAGCACTTCTACGTCGTGAGCGCGGGGGCCGCGGAGCGCTACGACAGCGACTACCTCTTCAAGTCGCTTCCCCCCGACGGCTCGGTCGGCCTGCGCAACATCACAAACACGCGCGGCTGCTTCGTGCTCGCGGGACCGAAATCACGCGAGGTGCTCGCGCAGCTCACCGATACTCCGCTCGACAATACGGCCTTCCCCTGGCTCACCGCGCAGGTGATCGAGGCGGGCCTGGCGGTCGATGTGTACGCCCTGCGCGTGAATTTCGTCGGCTCGCTGGGCTGGGAGCTGCACTTCCCCATCGAGTACGCGCATCACCTGTTCGACGGGCTCTTCCAGGCGGGCAGCACTTACGGCATCGGCATGGTCGGCATGCGGGCCATGGAATCGCTGCGCGTCGAAAAGTCCTACCGCATGTGGGGCAGCGACATCACTCCCGACTACACGCCTTTCGAGGCGAGTCTCGACCGCTTCGTGCGCATGAAAAAGGGCTCGTTCGTCGGTCGCGAGGCGCTCGAGCGGCAGCTCGCCGCGGGAGTCCCCAATCGCTTCGTCACGCTCGAGGTGCATCAGGTGACGGATGCCGATCCGCTCGGTAATGAGCCGCTGTTCGACAAGGGTGGCCGCATGATCGGACGGGCCACTTCCGGCTACTACGGCCACACCGTGCAAAAGAGCCTCGCCATCGGCTATGTGCGCACCGAGTTGGCGACGCCCGGCACGGAGCTCGCGATCGAGATCCTCGGCGAGCGCAAGCCCGCGACGGTGGTACCCGAGTCGCCCTACGACCCCGAGAACCTGCAGCTGCGGACTTGAGCGAAACTCCGGGAATCTCGGATAGCACGCCGGACGAGCGTCTCAGAACCCTCTCAGCAGGATATCCATCGCGGTGAAGATCGCGTGGGAATGCGCTGCCACACTGCCGGTATGCGGCCCGAGATCCCACTGCGACACCCCGGCGAGCTGCGGGGTCACCAGCACGTACGACTCGCCATCCACCTCGACCGTCGGCATCACGAGTCCGAGCGGGTAGCTCGTGAAGGCCGCGCTCTTGACGAGCGGAATGACGACGCGCGTCTCCAGGTCGCGGAGCAGCTCACCCTGCACGTCCACCAGCAGCGGGAAGACCGATCTGCTACGCAGGTTCTTGTTCAGGTAAACGGCGAACTGCGGCATCCCCACCTCAGGCCGATTCGACAAAAGGCCCCGTTCTCCCTGACGTAACGGTTATAAGCGGCGACGGCGGGGCCGTTCTCCTCGCGCCATCGCCGCCACTTGAGCCGGACGAGCTCCTCGGTCAGAGCGCGCTCGAGGAGCGCCGAAAGATTCACGTGGGCAGCACGCGCCGCATCGATGAGGTCGCCGCGCACGCTGAGGTTTGTCGCGCGCTTCGCGCCGGCACCGTCCTCAAGGTTCAGAGGCTCTCTCCCACATCGCGCCTGCCAAGGCTCGCTCGCATGACCCATGTTTCGCGGTCATGCGCATGGCTCGTGCGCATCTTTCATGCGCATGGCCTTCAGGACCACCTGTCATTTCCGCCCTCTTTGGAGAGATTCACCGGCGTTTGGCCGGATTCACGGGCGTTACGTGGCCCCGTGTCGCAATCAGACAAGAAAGGTGTAAAATTCGTCATGTGGCACTCCCCCGCAGCAACTACGCGTTCCTGACACTCCCGCGCTACTCCATGATCGCGCTCTCGAACGCGGTCGAGCCGCTGCGGATGGCGAACATCATCACCGGCGAGAGCGTCTACCAGTGGTCGATCGTGAGCCTCGATGGGCAGCCGACCCCGGCGAGCAACGGACTGCAGCTCTCGCCAACGGTGGCGCTCGAGCTGCTGGGACCCGTGGATATCCTGTTCGTCTGCGGGGGCGTCAACGTGCAGGAAGCGGTGTCGCCGAAGATTCTGGCGGCGCTGCGGCGGGTCGCGGAGCGGCGCATCGCCCTGGGCGCGCTGTGCACCGGCGGTTACGCGCTTGCCAAGGCGGGTTTATTGGATAAATACCGCGCGACCATTCATTGGGAGAATCTCTCCGCGCTGCGCGAGGAGTTCCCCCGCATACATCTGAGCGATCAGCTCTTCAGCATCGACCGGGATCGTTTCACGTGCTCCGGTGGCGTGGCACCGCTCGACCTGATGCTGCACCTGGTGGAGTCGAAGCTCGGGGCGCGCGTCTCGCAGCTGATCTCCGAGCAGTTCATCGTCGAGCGCGTCCGCAACGACCGCGACCGGCAGTACGTGCCCCTGCGAGCACAGATCGGCGTGAGTCACGAGAGCCTGATCAAGGTGGCGCAGCTCATGGAGGAGAACATCGAGAAGCCGCTGTCGCTCGATGAGATTGCCTCCGCGGCCGGACTCTCGCGCCGCCAGATCGAGCGGCTCTTCAAGCGGCACTTGAATTGCGTGCCGAAGCGCTACTACCTGCAGCTGCGGCTGCGTCGCGCCCGGGAGCTGCTGCTGCAGACCTCGATGGCGATTATCGATATCACCACAGCCTGCGGCTTCCAGTCGCCGCCACACTTTTCCCGCTGCTACCGCGCCCAGTTCGGCTGCCCGCCGAGCGCCGAGCGCCAGGCACGCCAGGGCAAGCCATCGACGGCATCTGCGCAAACCGTGACCCCGGTCGCGTAGGCCGAGGGGTTGCCGGAGGAGGCTGTCGCTTGCGGACACGCCCCCGTCGCGAAGTATCAGGCCGGGTGTCACCTTTGACTTTAACATCCGCGTAGCAGCGGCCGCGCGAGTCGCTAAACCCCGGTCGCGCATGGAGATTTCGACAATGGCTGACGCCGACGCCGAATTCAATTTACGCGATCTCAATGACCAGGAGCTCATCGAGCAGGTCCACGACGACCTGTACAACGGGCTCAAGGTGGAGGTCGAGGAAGCGACGCACATATTCCTCGAGCGCGGCTGGAATGCGGAGAAGACGCTGAACGATGCGCTGGTTGAAGGGATGCGCATCGTCGGCATTGACTTCCGCGACGGCATCCTCTTCGTACCCGAGGTGCTGCTCGCGGCGAACGCCATGAAGGGCGGCATGGAAATTCTGCGGCCGTTGCTCGCCGAGACTGGGGTGCCGCCGATCGGCAAGATCGTGATCGGCACCGTCAAGGGCGACATTCACGACATCGGCAAGAATCTCGTGTCGATGATGCTCGAGGGCGCGGGTTTCGAGGTGATCGATCTCGGCATCAACAACCCGGTCGAGAAGTACCTCGCGGCGCTGGAGCAGCACAAGCCCGACATCCTCGGCATGTCGGCACTGCTGACGACCACCATGCCGTACATGAAGGTCGTCATCGACAAGATGAAGGAGACCGGCATCCGCCAGGACTACATCGTGCTCGTGGGCGGTGCGCCGCTCAATGAGGAATTCGGCAAGGCGGTCGGCGCGGATGCCTACTGCCGCGATGCCGCCATTGCCGTGGAGACCGCGAAGACGCTGGTCGCGGCGCGCCGCGCTGCTGCGGGTGGGGCGCGTGCTGCGGGCGCCGCCTGACCGCTCGCGAGGTCGCAACGTGAGCGCACGCCCCCTCACCCTGGTCATCGCCTGCGGGGCGCTCGCGCGCGAGGTCGCTGCGCTGCGGCGCGCCAACGGCTGGAACGCGTTCGAGGTGCGCTGTCTGCCGGCCGAGCTCCACAACCGTCCCGAGCGCATCGCGCCGGCGGTGCGTGAGGCCATCAATGAGCATCGCGCACACTACGAGCAGATCTTCGTTGCGTACGCCGATTGCGGCACGGGCGGCGCGCTCGATGCGGTACTGAAGGAGGAAGGCATCGAGCGTCTGCCGGGCGCTCACTGCTACGAGTTCTTCGCGACAGGACCGGTGTTCGCGCAGCTCGCGGAGGCCGAGCCCGGCACTTTCTACCTCACCGACTTTCTGCTGCGCCATTTCGAGCGCTTGGTGGTGGTTGGCCTCGGCCTTGACCGCCATCCCGAGCTCGTCGGCGAATACTTCCGCAACTACCGGCGCCTCGTCTACCTGTCGCAGGCGCCGCGCCCTGGGGCGATCGAAGAGGCACGACGTATCGCGGAGCGCTTCGCCTTCGCATTCGAGCACCGCTTCACCGGTTACGGAGAGCTGGGCACACGACTCGCCAGTCTCGCTGCGAGCCAGGAGACCCTGGCATGGCAAGCCTGATCATCATCTCCTGGCGCGACATTCCCGCGCAGGTGATCGTCAAGCGCGCGCGAGAGACCGCCAAGGTGCAACTGTCGGCGCGCTTCCAGGAAGCCGTCGATCGCGCGGCGATGCGTGCCGGCAAGGGTGCCTCCGACGCGTACCTCGCGGACTGGAAGCGCAGCGAGCCGCGACCCTGCGGCGACGATCTCCAGGGCGAGGCGGCCGCCGAGGCGGCACGCATCGAGGCACGCTACAGCGATGAGGATCTCGAGAAGCTGATCCGCGCCAAGGGTCTCGCGCCCGGGGCGCCCGCCGCGGGTTCCTAGGTGTACGCGCTCAGACAGTGGTCGGTACGCCACGCCCGGGGAATGAACGCCTTCTACCGGGGGTTCGAAGCCGCGTTGGTGGCGCTGCATCCGCTGTGGAAACTGATCGGCTACGAGCGACTCGAGCGGCCGGTGGAGACGATCGAGCGCGGCGTCAAGGGGCTGCTGTTCGACTGCCGCATGTGCGGACAGTGCATCCTGAGCTCGACCGGCATGTCCTGCCCGATGAACTGTCCGAAGAATCTGCGCAACGGCCCGTGCGGCGGCGTGCGCGACAACGGTCACTGCGAAGTGCACCCGGAGATGAAGTGCGTGTGGGTGCAGGCGGTAGCGGGCGCCACGCGGATTCCGGGCGGCATGCAGGCGTTGCAGGGCGTGCAGGTCGCGGTCGACCGGCGGCTGCAGGGAAAGTCGTCCTGGCTGCGCGTCGTGCGCCAGCGGGTGGGTGAGGCGCCGTGATCTTCGAGGACGAGCCGGTTCCGGGTTACCCGCTGCCGATCCGCGCGGGTCACACCTCTCCCGGCCGCTTCGAGCGCGTGCTGCGCGCCGGGCACTTCGCCGTGACGACCGAGCTCGATCCGCCGGATTCCGCCGACCCGGAGGATGTCTCCCGCCGCGCGCACGTGTTCGATGGTTACGTGGATGCCATCAACGCCACCGATGGCAGCGGTGCCAACTGTCACATGTCGAGCATGGCCGTCTGCGCCCTCCTCACCCGCGTGGGCTACGCCCCGGTGATGCAGATCTCCTGCCGCGACAAGAACCGCATCGCGATCCAGGGCGACATCCTCGGCGCGGCCGCGATGGGCGTTTGCAATGTGCTGTGCCTCACCGGCGATGGCGTGCAGGCCGGCGACCATCCGCAGGCGCTGCCGGTGTTCGATCTCGACTCGCTGACGCTGCTCGAAACCGCCCGCACGCTGCGCGATGAGCATCGTTTCCTCTCCGGCCGCAAGATCACTTACGCGCCGCGCATTCTGCTCGGCGCGGCCGAGAATCCCTTCACGCAGCCGATCGAGTGGCGCGCGCAGCGGCTTGCGAAGAAAGTCGCTGCCGGCGCGCAGTTCATCCAGACGCAGTGGTGCTACGACCTGCCGATGCTGCGCACCTTCATGGGACACGTGGAAGAGCTGGGACTGCTCGACAAGGTCTTCATCCTCGTTGGCGTCGGCCCGCTGCGCTCCGCCAAGTCTGCCGAGTGGATCCGCACTCACGTGCCGGGCGTGCACATCCCCGACGAGGTCATCAAACGGCTGGCCGGCGCCGCCGACCCCGCCGCCGAGGGCCGCCGGTTGTGCATCGACCTCATCCAGGAGATCCGCACCGTCAAGGGCGTGCGCGGCGTGCACGTCATGGCCTACCGCCAGGAACATACCGTCGCCGAGATCATCGAGCGCTCCGGCGTGCTGGACGGCCGCGTGCCGTGGTACCCGGGGCGCGATCCCCAATCGAATACCAACAGGATGGCTTCATGACCGATACCGTGATCAGCTCCGCAACCCGCGAGGTCGTGCTCGGCCTCGAGCGTCCCTTCGTCATGATCGGCGAGCGCATCAACCCCACCGGGCGCAAGATCCTCGCGGCCGAGATGGCCGCCGGAAACTTCAGCCGCGTCGAGTCCGATGCGCTCGCGCAGGTGGCGGCCGGTGCCCACATGCTGGATGTGAATGCCGGTATTCCGTTAGCGGATGAGCCGGCGATTCTCGCCACGGCCGTGCAGCTCGTGCAGTCGATCACCGATCTGCCGCTTTCGATCGACTCCTCGATCGTCAAGGCACTCGAGGCGGGACTTGCCGTCTACAAGGGCAAGCCGCTCGTCAACTCGGTCACCGGCGAGGAGGAGCGCCTGGAATCGGTGCTGCCGCTGGTGAAGAAGTACGGCGCGGCGGTGGTGGCGATCTCCAACGACGAGACCGGCATCTCCGAGGATCCCGACGTGCGCTTCGAGGTGGCGAAGAAGATCGTGCAGCGTGCCGCGGACCACGGCATCCCGCATAGCGATGTCGTGGTCGATCCACTGGTGATGCCGATCGGCGCCATCAACCAGGCGGGCCGCCAGGTGATGCACCTGCTGCAGCGGCTGAAGAACGAGCTGAAGGTGAACACGACCTGCGGTGCCTCCAACGTCAGCTTCGGGCTGCCGGCGCGCGAGGGCATCAGTGCGACCTTCCTCAGCATGGCGATTGGTGCGGGACTCACCTCCGCGATCATGAACCCCATGCACCTCGAGATCGTCAAAGCCTGCATGGCGGCGGATGTGATGATGGGCCACGACCCCGACTGCGCCCGCTGGATCCGTCGCTTCCGCGAAGCGCCCCCGCTTCAGGCCTCGGGCGCGGCCGCCGAGGCACCGCAGGGCGCCGCGCGCGGCCGCCGCGAGGGCGGACACCGGAGGCGCAGCCAGAGCCCGGCATGAGCGAGGCGGACCCACGGGAGAGTGCCACGAGTGATGCCGACGCATTGGTCGTTTTCACGCCTTCGGGTAAGCGCGGACGCTTCCCGCGGGGCACGCAGCTGCTGCAGGCCGCGCGCACCCTGGGTGTGGATGTCGACTCGGTGTGCGGCGGTCGGGCGATGTGCGGCCGCTGTCAGGTGCTCGTCGTGGAGGGCGACTTTCCCAAGCACGGGGTGAGCTCGCACGCCGACCATCTCTCGCCCCTCAGCGCCGTTGAAGAGGCGTACTCGCAGCGTCGACCGCTCCCCGCCGGCCATCGCCTCTCCTGCTCCACGCAGATCCAGGGTGATCTGGTGATCGATGTGCCGGCGAGCAGCCAGCTGCACCGCCAGGTGGTGCGTAAGGCCGCCGGCGCCCACCCGATCACCCTGAATCCGCTGGTGCACCTGCACTACGTCCAGGTGCGCGAGCCCGACATGCACGACCCGGCGGGTGATCTGCAGCGGCTGCTCGAAGCCCTCAATCAGGAGTGGAAATTCGGCCCCTTGCGCGCCGACCTGCACGTGTTGCAGAAGCTGCAGGCAGCGCTGCGCCAGGGCGAGTGGCGCGTCACGGTCGCGGTGCACGCCGGAACACAGCTGATCGGCGTGTGGCCGGGATTCCATGACCGTGCCTACGGCCTGGCCGTGGACGTTGGTTCGACCACCATCGCTGCCCATCTGTGCAACCTCGAAACCGGCGAGGTGGTGGCATCGAGCGGCGCGATGAATCCACAGATCCGCTTCGGCGAAGATCTCATGAGCCGGGTGTCGTACGCGATGATGCACCCGGGCGGTGCGCAGCAGATGACGGACGCGGTGCGCGGCGCACTCGACACTCTCGCGGCGGACGTGGCGCGCGAAGCGCAGATCGAGCTAACCGATATCCTCGAGCTGACCGTGGTCGGCAATCCGATCATGCATCACCTCTTGCTCGGCATCGACCCGACGGAGCTCGGCGGCGCGCCGTTTGCGCTGGCCACCGATTCGGCACTCGGCCTGCACGCGAGCGAGCTCGGCCTCACCTTGCACCCCGGAGCGCGCGTCTACACCCTGCCCTGCATCGCCGGCCACGTGGGGGCCGACGCCGCCGGCATGTTGCTCTCGGAGCGTCCGGACCTTGCTGACAAGCTGACACTGCTCGTCGATGTCGGTACCAACGCCGAGATCGTGCTCGGCAACCGCGAACGGCTGCTCGCCTGCTCGAGTCCGACCGGACCTGCGTTCGAGGGCGCCCAGATCAGCAGCGGCCAGCGCGCAGCGCCCGGCGCCATCGAGCGCGTGCGCATCGATCGCGACACGCTCGAAGCGAAGTTCAAGGTCATTGGCTCGAACCTGTGGTCGAATCAGCCCGGGTTCGACGAGGCGGTCGCCGCCACCGGTGTGACCGGCATCTGCGGCTCGGGGATCATCGAAGTGATCGCCGAGATGTATCTCGCCGGCATCATCACCCAGGACGGCGTGATCGATGGCGAGCTGGCGGCGCGCAGCGACCGCATCGTGCAGACCGGGCGCACCTACGCCTACACCCTGCACCGTGGCACGCCGGTATTGCAGATCACCCAGAACGACGTCCGCGCCATCCAGCTCGCGAAGGCGGCGTTGCGCGCGGGGGTGGCACTGCTCATGGAGCACATGGGGGTGGCTCACGTCGACCGCATTCGTCTCGCCGGCGCTTTCGGCAGCCACATCGATGTCAAGTACGCGATGATCCTCGGCATGATCCCGGACTGCGACCTGTTCAATGTGTCTTCGGCGGGCAACGCCGCGGGCACCGGCGCGCGGATCGCACTCCTTGACAGCGACTCGCGCAAGACCATCGAGCAGCTGGTGCGCCGCGTGGAGAAGATCGAGACCGCCATCGAGCCGAGATTCCAGGCGCATTTCGTCGCCGCGATGGGTATACCGCACTCGACCGAGCCCTATAGCCAGCTGCGCAAGGCCGTCACACTTCCCGCCGCCAAGCTGCCCACTGGTCGCACGGGCGCGAGCGCCCGAAGCCGGCGCCGCGCCGGCGCCTGAACGCTGCGCTGGCGGTGCCGCGAGGCTCCGTCGTAGCTGGATATTCCTGCCTCTGCCTCAGGCGCTCATCATCGCAGGCACCTGTGGGAGCACCGCCACAGCAGCCCGTGGGCCGCGATCGCCTGCATGGGCATCGTGTTCGGCGACATCGGCACGAGCCCGCTATACCCTCAACGTGGCCGCGAAGGGCCGCAAGTCCTGCCGGCAGCGTGGCGCCCGAGGCGGCGGTGGGTATCGTCTCGCTGATCTTCTGGTCGCTGATCGTCGTCATCTCCATCAAGTACGCCGTCCTCATCATGCGTGCCGACAATCACGGCGAGGGCGGAATCCTCGCGCTGCTGGCGCTCGTCAGCCCGGCGCGCGCGGACCAGCCGGCGCCACGCCTACATGGTGCTCGTCGGTCTGATCGGCGCGGCCCTGCTCTATGGTGATGGCGCGATCACGCCTGCGATCTCGGTGCTATGCCGCAGGGACTCGCGACAGCGGCGGCGCAGGGGAAAATCGCACTACCCGACCCTGACTCGATGACCTACTTCACCGGCCACGAGACGGTCGTCGCACTCGGCCGCAGCCCGGGAATGGCGCGCTGGCGCGAGGCGCTGTTCGCCTTCATGCACCGCAACGCCCAAAGGCCGGCAGCCTATTTCAGCATTCCCTGGCCGCAAGTGATGGAGATCGGCGTCGAGTACGAGATCTGATCGCCGCAGCCGCAGCCCGCTCAGACGTTCGAGTCCGGGAACGAGGCCTTGCGGCGGCTCATGTAGTCGAGCAGCGCTTCGTCCACCGCCGGATCGAGTGGCGGTGCCTCGTACTCGGCGAGCTGCTTCTTCCACAGCGCGTTGGCGCGTTGTGTCATGTCCTTGGCGCCTTCCGCCTCCCACTGCTCGACGCTGTTGTTGTCCGCGAGCGGTGAACGGTAGAAGGCGGTCTGGAAGTTGGCCTGTGTGTGCGCACAGCCGAGGAAGTGCTTGCCGGGACCGACTTCGCGGATGGCATCGAGCGCCTGGCCGTTCTCGCTGAGATCCACGCCGGCGAGAAGCGTATGCATCATGCCCGCCTGGTCGGCGTCCATGACGAACTTCTCGTACCCCATGGCGAGACCACCTTCCAGCCAGCCGGCGGTGTGCAGCACGAAATTCACCCCACCGAGACAGGTCGGGACCAGCGTGTTGGCGGATTCAAAAGCCGCCTGCGCATCGGAGATCTTGGAAGCGCATAGCGACCCGCCGGAACGGAATGGCACGCCGAGCCGCCGGGCGAGCGCCGCCATGACGTACAGCACGAGCGCCGGCTCCGGGGTGCCGAAGGTCGGCGCGCCCGACTGCATCGAGAGCGAGGAGGCGAAGCTGCCGAGCACCACCGGCGCACCCGGATTCACCAGCTGAGTGAGCGCCATGCCGGCGAGCGACTCGGCGAGTGTCTGCGCGGCAGTGCCGGCGACCGTCACGGGCGACATCGCCCCGGCGAGGATGAAGGGCGTCACGATGGTCGCCTGGTTGGCGCGGGCGTAGGTCTTGAGCGCGCCCAGCATGGTCGCGTCCCAGGTGAGGGGCGAATTGGCGTTGATCAGACTGATGATGCAGGTGCGCGGCTTGCCGGTGGCCGGGTCGGTGAAGTTGTCGCCGAACAGCAGCCGCGTCATCTCGATCGTGTCGCGCGCCCGCTCCGGATGGGTGACCGAGCCCATGTACGGCTTGTCGCTGTACTTCATGTGGCTGTACACCATGTCGAAGTGCCGCTTGTTGACCGGCAGGTCGACGGGCTCGCAGATGGTGCCGCCGGAGTGATGGAGCGAGGTCGCCATGTACGTGAGCTTGACGAAATTGCGGAAGTCCTCGATGCGAGCGTAGCGGCGGCCCTCATCGAGGCTGCGCACGAAGGGCGAGCCGTACGCCGGCGCGAAAACCGTCCGATTGCCGCCGATCACCACGTTGTGTGCGGGGTTGCGCGCGTACTGCGTGAATTCCCGTGGCGCCGAGCGGCGCACGATGGTGCGGCACATACCGCGCGGGAAATGCACCCGCTCACCCTTGACGTCGGCGCCGGCGTCCTTCCACAGCTGCAGCGACTCCGCATCGTCACGGAAATCGATGCCGATCTCCTCGAGGATGGTGTCGGCGTTGCGCTCGAGGAGCTCGAGTCCCTCGCTGCTGAGTACCTCGTAGTAGGGAATCTGTCGCGTTATGTAGGGAACGAAGGCATGGCTGCGAGCGGTGCGCGCGGCGATCTTGGCGTCGCGGCCGCTGGGACGCCGGGAGCGAACCGGTTGGCTCGATGGCTGCTGTTCCATGGGCATATCCTGGCGGACGTAAAGCCCATTATCGTCAGCGGCCGCCGCCGGAACTGGTCGGTTTGCGGCATGGACTTCTCCGGCAGCGCCACACACCGCGCACCCGGCTCCGTGCGACACCGCCGTCACGCCGGCGCCCGCCACCTCAGTGCGCGCCGACCACCGGCAGCTCGATGAAGCTCGATGACGCCCCGCCGCGGAATACCCGCTGAGTCGCCTTGCGGTAATCCGCGGGGCGGCTGAAGAAGATGTTGCTCACGTAGGTCTGGGGGTTGCGGTCATACAGCGGGAACCAGCTCGACTGGATCTGCACCATGATCCGGTGGCCCGGCAGGAACACGTGATTCACCTGCGGCAGCGCGAAGCGGTAGCGCTGCACCTGCCCGGCCGGGACGGCGCTCGGGTTGGAAAGACTGTCACGGTAGCGCCCGCGGAAGATGTCCATGGACACCGCGAGCTGATACCCGCCCATCGGCGGATCTTCCGCCACCTCATCCGGATACACATCGATGAGCTTCACGACCCAATCGCTGTCGGTGCCGCTCGTGGATGCGAACAGGTTGACGAGCGGCTCCCCGCCGAGGTGCAGCGGGGCACCGAGCACCGCCGAGGTGTAGGTGAGCACATCGGTTCGGTCGGCGACCGCGCGCTGATCGGTGACGAGCCACCGCCGCCACGCCTCCCGGTCCGGAAAATGCACCGGGCGCGGGATGTAGGGTACGGGCTTCGCGGGATCGGAGACATACTCGTCGTACGGCGTGTTGCTGCGTGCCGCTGGTGCGGTGAACGCCAGGGCGAATTGCGGCTGCAGATACAACGGCTGGGCGCGCGAGGCACACCCGGACGCACACGACAACGGCCACGCCGGGAGCTGCCGCCAGACATTCGTGCCGGTCTCGAACACGGACACCGCCGGCGTATGCGCTGGCGGCGCACCGTCCTTGAGATGCTCATCGAGAAAGGGCTGCATGACCTCGCGCCGGAATTGCAGCGCGGTGTTGCCCGGAAACTTCAATGGCCCGAGCTCGGTGCCGTCGGCGTTGACACCGCTGTGCCGCCAGGGACCGAGTGCGAGAAAGACGTGATCCCTGGCGCGGCCGTTCGCCGTGAGCGCCGCGTAGGCGTGCACGCCGCCGTAGATGTCCTCCTGGTCCCAGAAACTCGCGACGATGAGTGTGGGGACCGTGGACGGCTCGCGGGCGAGAATCTGATCCAGTGCCTGTTGCTGCCAGAATTCATCGTACGCCGGGTGCTGGACGATCTTCTGGAAGAACGGCAGCCGCCCGATGCCGAAGCGCGCAGCGAAATCCGCAGCGGAGCCGCTCTCGAGAAACAGCTCATAGTCGTCGTAGGCGCCGCGGGCGATTTCCTTGCCCTCGCCGCGCTCGGTGGTCTGCCCGTAGAGGTAGTCGAAGTTGGTCTGGCGGAAGGCCCCGTTGTGAAACCAGTCATCGCCCTTCCAGCCATCGACCATCGGATGCATGGGCACCGCCGCCTTGAGCGCTGGATGAGGATTCACCAGTGCCATCAGCACCGTGAGCCCTTCGTAGGAGGAGCCGGTCATTCCCACCCGGCCGTTCGATTCAGGCACATTCTTCACGAGCCAGTCGATGGTGTCGTAAGCGTCGGTGGAATGATCGATGCCGGTGGAGTTCAGTGGGCCGCGCGGGGGGCGCGTCATCACGTAGTCGCCCTCCGAGCCGTACTTGCCACGGATGTCCTGGAAGACACGGATGTAGCCCGCCGCGGAGAGCACGTCATCGCCCGCGGCCAAAGTCGCGGTCATGTGCGGGCTCGCGCTGCGCTCGGCCCGCTTGGCGGCGTTGTAGGGCGTGCGGGTGAGAATGATCGGCGCATGCTGCGCGCCGCGTGGAACGAGGATCACGGTGTACAGCTTTACCCCGTCCCGCATGGGGATCATCACTTCGCGACGGGTGTAATCCCAGTCGCCGCTCGGCACGACGAATCCGGCGGGAATGTCCGGCTGCATCGGCGAGATCGGTGCCGAAGGCACCGGCGCTGCGCCGGATGCCGCCAAGGCGAGCGCCGTGGCCATCGTTTGGTCGAGCAGCGCAGCCCTCTTCGCGGCGCGAAACCAACGCCTCCACATGCAGCCCTCTCCCTTCGTGCCTTGAGATGCCGGCGCGGCGGTTGCACGGCCGGGCGCAAGCCTAGCAGATGAACCCGCGCCCTCGTCGCTCACCGGGGTGCGCCGCGTTCGGTCCTCGCGTTAGGATGGCCACATGGCCGACGCGGAGCTCATCCCCGACATTGCCACGGCACTGCGCGCAGTGCTCCCCGTGGAGTGCGTGCTGGAGCGCGCCGAGGAGCGCCGCCCGTATGAGTGCGACGGACTCACGGCCTTTCGGGAGCTGCCGGCTGTGGTCGTGCTGCCACGCAGCGATGAGGAGGTTCGCGAGACCCTGCGGACCTGTCATCGACTGAGGGTGCCGCTAGTCGCACGCGGCTCCGGTACCGGGCTCTCCGGTGGCGCCACCCCGCACCCCTCGGGCGTACTGCTCTCGTGCGGACGCATGAGCCGGGTGCTCGAGGTCGACCCCGTAAATCGCATCGCGCGGCTCGAGCCCGGGGTGCCGAACCTCAAGGTCTCCGAAGCCGCCGCAAGGTACGGACTGTATTACGCGCCCGACCCCTCCTCGCAGGTTGCCTGCTCGATCGGTGGCAACGTGGCGGAAAACTCCGGCGGGGTCCACTGCCTCAAGTACGGGCTCACCGTCCACAACGTGCTCGGGCTGCGCGGCTACACGGTGGACGGGGCGCGCATCGAGCTCGGCGGCCTTGCTCCCGATGGCCCGGGGCTCGATCTGCTGGCACTGACGATCGGCTCGGAGGGATTGCTGCTGATCGTCACCGAAGTGACCGTGAAGCTCATTCCGCGTGCTCCGTGTGCACAGCTCGTTATGGCCTCCTTCGCCGATGTGCAGAGTGCCGGCCACGCGGTGGCCGACGTCATCGGCGCCGGCATCATTCCGGCCGCCCTCGAGATGATGGACCGCAAGGCGAGCGCTGCCGTCGAGCCGTTCGTGCATGCGGGCTATGACCTCGAGGCCGCGGCGATCCTGCTCGTGGAAGCCGACGGCACTCCGGAGGAGGTACGGGAGCAGGTGGAGGAGATCGAGGCCGTGCTGCGGGCGGCGGGCGCCGGGGCACTGCGCGTCTCGGGCTCGGAAGCCGAGCGGCTGCTGCTCTGGTCTGGCCGCAAGAACGCCTTTCCGGCTGCCGGCCGGCTGTCGCCGGACTACTACTGCATGGATGGCACCATTCCGCGCAAACACGTCGGTCACGTGCTGGAAGCGATCGGGCAGATGGAAGAGCGCTACGGACTGCGCTGCATGAACGTTTTTCACGCCGGCGACGGCAACCTGCACCCGGTGATCCTCTTCGACGCGAACGAACCAGGCTCGTGGCAGCGCGCCGATCGCTTCGGCGCCGAGATCCTCGAGCTGTGCGTGGCGCTCGGCGGCACCATCACCGGCGAACACGGCGTCGGCCTCGAGAAGCTCAACTCCATGTGCGTGCAGTTCTCGCCGGCCGAGCGCGCAGCGTTCTTCGCGGTGAAGGAAGCGTTCGACCCGGAAGGGTTGCTCAACCCCGGCAAGCTCATTCCGACGCTGGCGCGTTGTGCCGAGTACGGGCGGATGCACGTGCACGGCGGCGCCCTGCCACACCCGGATCTGCCGCGTTTCTAGCGCCCTCATGGAGGCTGACGAATCGGTGCTGGAGGGATGGCGGGAGCGCGTCGCGGGGGCGGCGCGCACCGGAGCGCCGATGCGCCTGCGGGGCGCCGGCACCAAGGACTTCTATGGCGAAGCGCTCGCGGGTGAGATCCTCGACCTGCGCGCCTGGCGTGGCATCGTCGACTACGAGCCCTCCGAGCTCGTCGTCACCGTGCGTAGCGGCACCCCGCTGTCGGAGGTCGAGGTGGCGCTCGCTGAGCACGGGCAGTTCCTCGCCTTCGAGCCACCGGCCTTCGGTGCCGACCCGACCATCGGCGGTGTGATTGCGGCGGGGCTTTCGGGTCCGCGCCGCGTGTTCGCCGGCGCCGCGCGCGACTTCGTGCTCGGCACGCGGCTACTCACCGCGCAGGGCGAGCTGCTGCGCTTTGGCGGACAGGTCATGAAGAACGTCGCGGGATTCGATGTGTCGCGGCTGCTGTGCGGCTCACTCGGTATCCTCGGCGTGATCACCGAGGTCTCGCTCAAGGTGCTGCCGCGGCCGCGCCTGGAGGAGACACGGTGCCTCGAGCTCCCGGCGGCGGAGGCCGTGGCAGCATTCAACCGTTGGGCGGCGTTGCCGCTGCCACTCTCGGGCGCCTCCTGGTCGCAGGGTCGCGCCTGGGTGCGGCTGTCCGGTGCACCGGCCGCGGTGCGCGCCGCGCGACAGCAGATCGGCGGCGATCTCATCGACACGCCGCTCGCGGCAGGCTTCTGGAGCGCCCTGCGTCACTGTCAGGTCCCATTGTTTGCGGCCGAACGGATCTGGCGGCTATCGCTGCCGCCGGCAACGCCACCGCCGCCTCTGCCCGGCGAGCCGCTCATCGACTGGCTCGGTGCGTTGCGCTGGTACGCCGATGTTCCCGCGGAAATTGCGGTGCGGGATGTCGCGCGCGCCGCGCAGGGCACCGCCCTGCGGTGGCGCGGGCCGACGCCTGCGGGCGAGAGCCGCTTTCATCCGCTCCCGCCAGCCATAGCGAGCCTGCATCGACGCCTCAAGGAGCGCTTCGACCCCGCGGGTATCTTCAATCCGGGTCGGCTGATCGTGGACCTGTAGCATGCGCGCGCGCGGTGCGACCGCCTGTTGCCGGGCACCGGCGCCTCTGGCAAGCCTGGCGATGGTTGGGGGAAGATGTGTGGATGAGATGCGCCGGAGCTGCGGCGCTGTGCGCCGGGATGATCGTCGTCGCGGTCGCCACTACGCCGGCGGCCTTTCCGCCATGGGGGGTCACGCTCGACTACCTCGATCCGGCCGTGAGTCCCGGCACCGATTTCTTTCGTTACACCAACGGGCGGTGGCTGAAGAGCGCCACCATTCCTGCTGACCGCAGCGTCGCCGGCGTCAACCTCGAGCTCGATCAGGGAAACGAGGCCAAGCTGCGCGGGATCGTCGGCAGCCTCTCCACGAAGCCCGACTCCGCGCTGGGTACAGAAGAACGCAAGCTCCGCGACCTGTACAACGCCTTCGAGGATACACGCGCGATCGAAGCAGCCGGGCTTGCCCCGATCGCGGCGGCTCTCGCGCAGATCGCCGCGCTCAGCACCGCGGCGGACCTCGCTGCTTTCATGGGCGCGCCAGGGACCTATCCCCGCGCGACGCGCAGCCGCGCACCGTTCGACCGCGCCATCGAGCCGGACAAGAAGAACCCGGATGTCTATGTTCTGCATTTGAGGCAGTCGGGCCTCGGTATGCCTGATCGGGACTACTACCTGCGTGATGACAAGGATCTGGCGGCAGCCCGCGAGGCCTACAAGAAGTACATCGCCGACATGCTGTCGTTTGCCGAGATCACGGAGGCCAGCCGCGCGGCGGCGGTGTATGCGCTCGAGGCGCGCATCGCCGAGGCGCACTGGCCGGCAGAAGAGCGACGCGACGAGGACAAGATCTACAACCCCATGAGCATCGGCGAACTCGAGCGTTTTGCCCCCCAATTCCCATGGAGCGCCTACTTTGCGGCAGCAGGTGTCACGCCCAATTCACCCGGGGGCGAGCGCGTGGTCATCGTCGCCGAGAAATCCGCTTTCCCGAAGCTGGCGGGGGTGTTCGCCGCAACGCCAGTGCCGGTGTGGCGTGACTATCTCACCGTGCGCTATCTGCATGCCTATGCCGCTTACCTGCCGCGACAGGTCGATGACGCGGATTTTGCGTTTTACGGCGTCGTCATATCCGGCCAGCAGCAGCAGCTGCCGCGCGACCTCCGGGGAATCCACCTGCTCGATGAGCAGATGGGGGAAGCGCTGGGCAAGCTCTACTGCGCTCGCTATTTCCCACCCGAGGCCAAAGCCAGGAGCCGCCAGCTGGTCGCCAATATCCTCAAGGCGTATGAGGCAGACATCCGCTCCCTCACCTGGATGACACCGGCGACCAAACAGAAGGCGCTGGAGAAGATCCGCACTTTCACTCAGAAAATCGGTTACCCGGACCGGTGGCGCGACTACTCGGCGCTGGCGATTACAGCCGGCGACCTGGTTGGTGATGTCAGGAATGCCGAAGTGTTCGAGTGGAATCGCAGGCTTGCGCGGATCGACCGGCCCGTCGATCGCGCCGAATGGTTCATGACGCCGCAGACCAACAACGCCTACTACAACCCGCGCTTCAACGAGATCGTCTTCCCCGCCGGGATACTCCAGCCACCATTCTTTGATCCGAATGCGGACGACGCGGTCAACTATGGGGAGATCGGTGCGACCATCGGACACGAGATCAGCCACGGCTTCGACGATCAGGGCAGCAAGTACGACGCGTCCGGGCGTCTCAACAACTGGTGGACCGAGCAGGACCGCAAGGACTTCGATGCCCGCACCGCCCGACTGGCGCTGCAGTACGATCAGTACGAGCCATTACCAGGCCTGCATGTCAACGGCAAACTGACCCTCGGCGAAAACATCGCCGATCTTGCCGGACTGGTCATCGCCCACAAGGCGTACCACATCGCACTCGGAGGCAAGCCCGCCCCGACCCTGGACGGGCTCACGGGCGATCAGCGTTTCTACATTGCTTACGGCCAAAGCTGGCGCGAGGTGTGGAAAGACGCTCTGACGCGGCGCTATGTACTCTCTGATCCGCACAGCCCCAGCCTCTATCGCGTGAACGGCGCGGTGCGCAACGATGCGGGCTGGTACGCCGCCTTTCCGCAGATCCGGCCCGGCGACGCCTACTACCTGGCGCCCCAGGACCGTGTGAGGTTGTGGTGAGCGGGCTCAGAGATTGATCGTGCCGCGCCCGAGCTCGATGACATCGCCGCTCACCAGCACCTGACGCTCCGCGTCGACACGCAGGCGCAGCGCCGACGGCCTGCCGGTGTATTCGCCCTGCGAGATCTCGAACTCGCAGGGGAGCGTCCGGCCCATCGCCAGACACCAGCCACCCAGGTTCGCGGTCGCGGAGCCCGTGGCCGGATCCTCGAGCATCGCGCTTCCCTTCGGGAAAAAAAACCGCGCCAGCAACGCCGCGCCGACCGGCGCAAACACGTATACCATGCTGCGCCCGTCGACGCTCCTGAACTGCTCGAGAAGATCGCTACGCACCCGCACCCGGCGCACCGCCACCTCGCTCTTCAGCGGCACGATGAGCTGCTCGGTGCCGGTATTGACCCACAGCGGGCGCGCGCCGATATCCGCCTCATCGAGCCCGAGCATCGCGGCGAGGGTGAGCCGCGGCTCGGGCACCTCGCGCCACGTCGGGGTGTTGGACTGCAGCGTCCAGCGATCGCCGACCGCGCGTACCGGAATGACACCGGCCGCCATCTCGAGCGTGATGCGATCGCCGCCGAGGCCGAGCGCCCGGCAGATGTGCGCGGTGCCGAGTGTCGGATGCCCGGCAAAGTGCAGCTCATAACCGGGCGTGAAGATCCTCACCCGTGCGCTCGCACGTTCGGAAGGCAGGATGAACGTCGTTTCCGACAGGTTGAACTGCAGCGCGAGCGCCTGCATCCTTGGGGCATCGAGCGTCTGTGCGCGCTCGAACACGCACAGAGGATTGCCGCTGAGCGCCGCGCGTGCCTGGGTGAAGACGTTGACGATACGGTAGGCGTAGGCTGGCATGGGCATGGATTCTAGCGACACCCGGAGACGATCACAGCCATGACGACGGAGCTGCTGTTCCGTGAGGACGCCTACCTGCGCACCGCGAGCGCACGGGTGCTCGCGGTGAGTGAGCGCGGCATCGAGCTCGACCGCACGTTGTTCTATCCCCAGGGCGGCGGCCAGGCGGGCGACAGCGGCAAGCTGCTGCGTGCGCCCGGCGAGGCGGTCGCGATCATCGACACGCGCAAAGGGGAGACGCCGGACCGGGTGCTGCATGTCCCGGCGCCCGGGAGCCCGGTGTTGCAGCCCGGTGAGACGGTTACGCTCGAGATCGACTGGCCGCGTCGTTACCGGCTGATGCGCCTGCACACCGCGCTGCACCTGCTGTCGTGCGTCATCACCGCCCCGGTCACCGGCGGCAACATCGCGCCCGACAAGGCGCGGCTCGACTTCGATATCGACTTCAGTCAGTTGAACGCCGAACGGATCGAGCGCGAGACCAACGCGCTCATCGCTGCGGGCGCTGCCACCGAGACCGTGTGGATCACCGACGCGGAGCTCGACGCACAGCCGGAGCTCGTCAAGACCATGAGCGTGCAGCCACCGCGCGGCGCCGGACGCGTGCGGCTGCTCAGGATCCCCGGCATCGATCTGCAGCCCTGCGGCGGCACGCACGTCGCCGACATCGCAGAGATCGAAGCTATCCGCGTGCTGAAGATCCGCAGCGAAGGCAAGCGCAACAAGCGCGTGGAGATCGCGCTCAGCGGTAGCGGCTGACCTCCACGCCATTCCCGACCGCGAGCAGCACTGAGGTCATCTCGGGCGCGGCGTGCACGCGCTCCCGGTAAGCGTGCGCATGCGCTCGCGCACTCACCGGCTGCAGCATGTTATCGGCCACGATGACGGCGCCCGGCGCCAGCTTCGGATAGAGCTGCTCGAACACCGGCACGTACCGGTCTTTCCACAGGTCGATCAGCGCGAAGTCGAAGGGCCCTGGAAGCTGTGCGAGCGACGCGAGCGCATCGCCGACGCGAAATTCAACGAAGTCCTCGAGCTGGGCCTGCGCGAGCTGCGCGCGCGCGTATTCGGTCTTTGCGGGCCGCAGCTCGAGCGAGATGACCCTGCCGCCGACGGCGCGGGCCGCTTCCGCGAGCCAGATGGTGGAATAACCGTACGAGGCGCCCACCTCGAGAATGCGCCGCGCCTTCCCTTCCTTGACGATCAGGTTGATGAGCGTCCCGGCGGCGCGGCCCACGGGCAGCAGGAACTCATCGAGCCGCTTCCTCACCTGCTCATCGCTGAGCGTGTTCCACAGCTGCTCCTCGCGCTGCGCGCGAGCTTCGTAAGTCTCAAGTACCCTCGCCACCGTGGGATCGATCGTGGCGTCCACCATGTGCCCTGCTCCTCGGCGGTCCCTCAGGCCGTGCCGGAGAAATACTCCTGCAGCGACGCGACCCCCAGCCGTTTGGCCTCGAACAGACTCTCGAGATGCTCGCGCGAGTTGACCAGCCCGCGTGCCCGCAGGATCCCGCGCTCATCGAGCAGGGCGGCGAATGGCAGGCGGCTCACCTGGAAGGCGAGCCCGAGCGCCGCGGACACGACATAAGGGATGCCATCGAGTCCCTGCGCGCGCACGAACTCCCGCTGCTCGGCGTGTTCGCCGTCGCTCGCCAGGATCACGTCCATCCAGGCGCGCTCATCGTTGGCGCTAGACTTGACTGCCGCGAGCAGCGTCTTGCACACGGGGCAGCTCGGGGAGACGAACAGCAACAGTGTGCTGCGGCCGTCAGCGCGCGGGCTTCCGACCTGGTGCGCGCGACCCTGGAGGTCGGCGACTTCGAGTACCGGCGCGGGTTCGCCCACGGTGAGGCCGCGGTTGAGCATCAGGGCGCCCGCGGGTGCGATGCGCTCGTGCAGCACACCGAGCTGCCGGGCAAGCGCCAGTACCACCGCCGACAGCGCCAGCACCAGCACCCACAGCACGAGGTTCGAGATCGCGAGCGCGCTCACGCCTGCTCCCGGCCGCGTGTGCGCGCCAGGTCTGGCGCCGCGCGGCCCAACAGTACTTCGACACACAGATAAAGGAGCGCCGCAACCGCCGTGCCCGCACCGATGGTGAGGGCATCCGCCGCGCCGAGCCGGCGCTGTGTCCACGGCAGCAGCAGTGCACCGAGCAGTGCCGCGAGTACGATATTGCGCCCCACCATCCACGCTCCGATCGGCCGCCGCTCGCGCGGTCCGCCACATCCGCAATCGAGGTCGCGGCGGCCACGGCCGAGATTGATGGCGATCGCCGCCGCGTACGCGAGGAGGAGCGCGGCACCGGCGGCCGCGGCGCCGTTACGCGAGCGTGCGACGAGCAATGCCGCCGCGATCGCGAGCTCCAGCAGAGGCACGAGCAGCGATATCGCGCCCAGCGCGGGCGGCACGACCTGGTAGGCACGAAAGGCCGCGGCGAAGCGACCGAGGTCGAGCAATTTGTGAAACGCAGCGCTCGCGAACAGCAGTGCAAAGGCGCCGGCGAGCAGCGCACCAACGGCCGGATCGATCATGCAGCCGACATCATAAACCACTCGCGCGTGTAACATCGGCGCAGCACGCCGCTGCACGGGTACGCCGCATGAACGCCCTCCAGCTTTCCGACAGCGACTTCCGTACACTCGCCGCACGGGTCACGGGACTGGCGGCCGACTACCTCGCGACACTCGCCAGCCTGCGCACCTTTCCTGAGGTCTCAGGCCAGACGTCAGTGAGCGCCTTCAGCGACGCGCTGCCCGAACGGGGACTCGGGCCCGCGGCCCTCGATGCACTGACTGCGGTCCTCGACTTCAGCCGCCCGCCCTCTCCGCGCTTCTTCGGCTACGTGCTCGGATCGGGCGAGCCAGTGGCGGCGCTCGCGGATCTCCTGGCGAGCGTCCTCAATCAGAACGTCACGGCCTGGCGCTCGGCTCCTGCGGCGGTGACGCTCGAGCGGCAGGTGGTGGAGACGCTCGCCACGGCGCTCAACTGCCAGGGCTACCGCGGCAGCTTCTGCGGCGGCGGCTCGATGGCGAACCTGATGGCGCTCGCCATGGCGCGCGAGTCCCGCCTGCCGGCAAATGCCTCCGGTGCGAAGCCCGGCGTGGTTTACGCCTCGAGCGAAGTGCACATGTCGATTCCGAAGGCGATGGCGCTGCTCGGACTCGGACGCGAGAACCTGCGGTTGATCCCCGCCGATGCGTGCTTCCGCATGAGCCCGGCACAGCTGCGCGAGGCCATCGCCGCCGACCGCGCCGCTGGCCGCGTCCCACTCGCAGTCGTCGCGACCAGTGGCACGGTGAACACCGGCAGCATCGACCCGTTGCCGGAGATCGCCGCGCTCAGCCGCGAGCACGGCCTGTGGATGCACGTCGACGGCGCCTACGGCGCGCTCGCGGCGCTGGCCGTGCCGGAGCGGTTTGCCGGCCTGAACGCCGCCGACTCGCTGTCACTCGATCCGCACAAATGGCTCTACCAGCCGCTCGACTGCGGCCTGCTGCTGTTCAAGGACGCCGAGGCGGCGCGCGTCGCCTTCTCCTACACTGGCGACTACGCCCGATCGCTCACGGAGGACCCAATCGAGGGGTTCGCGTTCTTCGACGAGTCGCTCGAGCTGTCGCGGCGCTTCCGGGCACTGAAGCTGTGGCTGTCGCTGCGCTATCACGGGTTGGACGCCTTTCGTCGCGCCATCCGCACGGATCTGCGCCACGCGCAGCTGCTCGCCCAGCAGGTTGCCGCAAGCGTCCGGCTCGAGCTGGCAGCTCCGGTGACGCTGAGCGCCGTATGCTTCCGCCACCGGTCCGAGAAGGGTCACACTGCGGACGCCGATCGGCTGAACGCCGCGATCCTCCGGCGCGTCATCGAGCGCGGCCACGTGTACCTCTCCAACGCCACAGTCGGCGGCGCTTTCGTGCTGCGTGCCTGTTTCGTCAATCATCGCACCAGCGAGGCGGATGTCGCGCAGATCGTGCCGGAAGTGCTGGCAGCGGCGAACGAGGTGCTCGGCGGGCGCTAGAGCCCGGCTAAAAAGCACCCCGCTACCTGCCGCGCAGATCCTCCTCCCAGAACTCCTGCGGACGGCGCGCGTCCCCGGGCGCACGGGCGTGCTCGAGCTGTCGCAGCTCGATGCGACGGATCTTGCCGGAGATCGTCTTCGGAAGAGACCCGAACTCCAGCCGCCGGATGCGCTTGTACGGCGACACACGCTCGCGCACGTGCCGGAAGATCGAGACCGCGGTCGCCGCATCCGCAGTCGTCCCCGCCGTCAGCACGATGAACGCCTTGGGCACCGACAGGCGCAGCGCATCGGGACTCGGCACTACGGCCGCCTCCGCCACCGCGGGATGCTCGATGAGCACGCTCTCGAGCTCGAACGGGCTGATGCGATAGTCCGATGACTTGAACACATCGTCCGTGCGGCCGATGTAGGTGAGATAGCCCTCCGCGTCCTGCGTCGCGACATCGCCGGTGTGATAGTAGCCATCGCCCATGGCGCTCGCGGTGCGCTCCGGATCATCGAGATAACCCTGCATGAGCCCGAGCGGGCGCTGCGCGAGATCGAGACAGATCTCGCCCTCCTGCGCCGGACGGCCCTCGGCATCGAGCAGCACGACCGCGTAGCCGGGCAGCGGCCGGCCCATCGAGCCGGGCTTGACGAGCTGACCCGGCGGGTTGCCGACGTGCGCAGTCGTCTCGGTCTGTCCGAAGCCGTCGCGGAGGGTGACGCCCCAGGCATCGCGCACCCGGGCGATCACCTCCGGGTTCAGCGGCTCACCGGCACTCGCAGTCTCGCGCAGCGTGACCGGCCACTCACGCAGATCGTGTTGGATGAGCATGCGCCACACCGTCGGCGGCGCACAGAAAGTGGTGACCCGACACTGCACCAGCTTGGCGAGCAGCGCCCGGGCGTCGAAGCGCTCGTAGTGATAGGCGAGAATCGTCGCCTGCGCGTTCCACGGCGCGAACAGCGACGACCAGGCGTGCTTCGCCCAGCCCGGCGAGCTGAGATTGAGGTGCACGTCGCCGGGCTTGAGCCCGAGCCAGTACATGGTCGAGAGATGTCCGACCGGATAGCTGACGTGCGTGTGCGCGACGAGCTTCGGCCGCGCCGTGGTGCCGGAGGTGAAATACAACAACAGCAGGTCATCGGCACGCGTCGTCGCCGGCGCGACGGTGGCGGGCGCATCGAGCGAGTGCTCGAAGGGTATCCAGCCCGCTTGCGGCTGGCCGGTGGCGATGCGGACCGGCGCCCCAGGCAGGCCAGCAAAGCGGGCAGCGAGCCCCGCCTCTGTCACGACCGCGCTGACCCGGCCCCGCTCCAGACGGTCGCGCAGGTCCTCGCGCTCGAGGAGCGTCGTCGCGGGAATGATCACCGCACCGAGGCGGATCGCGGCCAGCATCACCTCCCACAGCGCCACGCAGTTGGGCAGCATCACGAGTATGCGATCACCGCGCCCGATTCCCTGCGTGGCGAGGAACGCGGCCACCTGTGCGGCCCGCTTCGCCATGGCGGCGAAGGACACCGAGCGATCACCGGCGGTGTCATCGACCATCCGCAGCGCAGTCGCGTCGTTGCCGGCGGCGATCACCTCGAAGTAGTCCCGTACCCAGTTGAATTGATCGAACACCGGCCAACGGAACTCGCGTCGGGCGCCCTCGCAATCCTCCCGCAGGCGCAGCAACTCGTCGCGCAGCGCGACGAAGCGGTGGCTGTTGGTCATGAGGTACCCCGAAAACAGTGCTGAGGCGGAGCTTAGCACCAATGGCTTAGCCGATCGGATGCACGTAGGATCTATCCATGGAGCCTGCGCGCCTCGAAGCCTTCACCGATGGCGTCGTCGCCATCATCATCACCATCATGGTGCTCGAGATCCGCGTCCCGCACGGCACCGATCTCGCCTCGCTGCAGGCCGATATCCCCGTGCTCATCGCGTACGTCCTCAGCTACGTCAACGTCGGCATCTTCTGGAACAACCATCACCACATGCTGCACGTCACCGAGCGGGTCGACGGCAGGGTGCTGTGGGCGAATCTGGGGCTCCTCTTCTGGCTGTCGCTGGTGCCGTTCGTCATCCGCTGGATCGACGAAACCGGATTTACGCCGCTGCCCACCGCCGCTTACGGTGTTGTTCTCGCGTGCGCCGGGTTGAGTTACAACATCCTGCAGTGGACGATCATCGCCGTGAATGGGCGTGACTCACGGCTCGCCGTGGCTCTTGGCGATGACCTCAAGGGCAAGATGTCACTCAGCCTGTACCTCCTCGCCATTCCGCTCGCGTTCGTGCGGCCGTGGATCGCCATTTTGATCTACGTAACCGTGGCGGTAATGTGGCTGGTGCCCGATACACGCATCGAGAGTCTGGTGAGAAAGATGAAGGAGACCTCGTGAGCAAATCCCGCGTCGTCACGGCGGTGCTCGGCGAGACACCCTATGTCGTCACACTGAGCGATGGCACGCATGAGTGGCTCGGCGATGAGCGGCTCGAGTCGGGTGGCGGCAATCGCGGAGCGACCCCGCATCAGCTGGTGCTCCCGGGCCTCGGAGCGTGCCCGGCGATCACGCTGCGGATGTACGCCGCTCGCAAGGGCTGGGCGCTTTCTGGCGTCACGGTGGAGCTGCAACTGAATCCCGATGGTGCGCCAGCAGGCGGTGGCTCCGAGATACGCCGACGCATCACGCTGCGTGGCGAACTGACGGCGGAGCAGCGCGAGCGGCTGCTGCAGGTTGCCAACGCTTGCCCGGTCAACAAGACGCTCGGCGGTGAGATCCACACCACGACGTCGCTCCTGTGACGGCTTGGCGCCCCGCCCGTTCCCGTCGGGCGGCGCCG